>Ga0208113_1000692_pt1 | contig 16475 bp, 16 predicted proteins | sample Knorr_S7_td_NADW_FD_185598 | JGI IMG/M metagenome (GOLD analysis project Ga0208113, IMG submission 185598) | Marine microbial communities from Southern Atlantic Ocean transect - Knorr_S7_td_NADW_ad_2505m_LV_A (SPAdes) (version 2) | ecosystem: Environmental > Aquatic > Marine > Oceanic | place...
TAAGTTCGGAAAAAGTTTTTTGACCTACTTTCTTTGCTAAAGTTATTACCCATCTATTACCTGTCCATTTAAGCAATTTTTCGGATAGGTTTCGAACAAAATTTCTATCCAGTTTTTCATTAAAACTTATATCAATTTTTCCTTCAGAAAATTTAATTAAATTTACATTATTTTCTAAATCATATTTCAACTGAATTTCTTTTTTTATTGATGCTAGCGAGATCAAATCTTCAAAAGACAAAACTTTTTTCGTGTCAATGTCTTTAGCTGGAATTTTTTGATTTGAAAATGATAAAACTGGTTTTGTTTGTGTGGTATTCTTTATTTGATCTTTAGAAGTTTTCATTACTTCATTTTCTTCGTTTATAAATTTTTTTTTGTTAATATTAAGGTCAATTGTTGTATTATTATTTTCTTCTTCTTGATTTAAATTATTTTTTTTTAACAATTCTAATATATTTTCATAAGAAGGCATTTCCTTTAAATGAACTAATCTCACAATCAACATTTCAAGGGACAAAATTGGACTAGAAACAATCGATAACTCATCTAACGCTTTTAAAATAAGCTGCCAAAAAATTATTAGTGTTGGCATGTTTATATTATTTGAAATTTTACCAATAATTTCCTGTTCCGATTCTGGTATGGACAGATCGGAATCAAAATTTCCGATGCTTTTTTTTTGCTGTATAAAGTATATTATTTCTAAAAGATCATTTAAAAAATTAGTTGGTTCAATGCCTTCATTGATCATTTCTTTTAATTGCGTTAGAGATTTTTTTTGCTCCCCTTGGAAAATAAAGCTTAATAAATTTAAAATCTTTGATCTGTCCGCTATTCCCAGCATTCTCCTTACATAACCTTCATCAATCTCTTTTTCTTCAATGTTTTGTGTAACAAGTGCTCTGTCTAAAAGAGACAATGAATCTCTTACAGATCCTTCAGCTGCTTTTGCTATTAATATTAGTGCTCCGTCTGATATTTTTCCATTTTCAATTTTTAAAATTTTCTTAAGATTTGCCAACAAATTTCTAATGGACACTCTATGTAAATCAAATCTTTGGCACCTTGAAACAATGGTAATTGGTATTTTTTTCACTTCGGTAGTTGCAAAAATAAATTTCAAATGAGGAGGAGGCTCCTCTAAAGTTTTTAATAGTCCATTAAATGCTTGTTTTGATAACATATGAACTTCATCTAAAATTATTATTTTATATTTTGCGCTTGTTGGATTATATTTTGAAGACTCTATTAATTCTCTAATATCATCTATTCCGGTTCTTGATGCCGCATCCATTTCCAATACATCAAGATGTTTTGAAGCGTTGATTTCCTCACAATGACAAAATTCTCCGGCACTACATTTTTCACCCTGAATAAAATCCTTATTGCAGTTTATGCCTTTAGCAATTAGACGAGCTGTTGTTGTTTTTCCAATGCCACGAATTCCAGTAAGTAAGTAAGCGTTTGGCAGCTTATTTAGTTTGATCGAGTTAATTATGGTTTCAACCATTATGTCTTGACCAATTAATTCTTTAAAATTTTTTGGCCTATATTTTAATGCCAGAACCTTATGTGTATTTTTTTCCATATTTTAAACAAGGAGACTGAACAACAACCTGAAATGTTTTCACTATGGCTGCACGTTTCCGCCTGACCAGGTTCATAAAAAATCCCACCCGTTGCCAGCCTCCAATTTTATTATATCAGTTTCAAAATAAGAACTGCAACATACGTGTAGGTTGTTTATTTATTTCTAAATCTAAACTGATGAGCTTCGTAAACTCCTAAAATATCCAATTTTTGTGTATGGAATCCCAATTCCTCAAGTGCTTTTTGTAAAGATGGGTTCTCTATATGACCCTCAATATCTATGTAAAAGTTCACTTGATCAAATGTATTTTTGACTGAAAAACTTTCTAATTTACATAAATTTACACCGTTCGTGGCGAAGCCACCTAGTGCTTTATATAAAGCAGCAGGAATGCTTTTAAGTTTAAAAATACAACTTGTAATATATTTTTTATCCTCAAGTTTAGGATGCTTTGCATCACTTCCCATAATAAAAAATCTAGTCACATTTCCAGATTCGTCTTCTACGTTCGATTTTAGTATTTCTAAATTATAAATCTTTGCTGCAAGTTCAGAAGCAATAGCTCCTTCGCTTTTATCTTTTTTTTCAGAAATAAATTTTGCAGATCCTGCGGTGTCAGCTGAAATTATAGATATTAACTTGTTATCAGAAATAAATCTTTGTGCCTGCCCTAAAGCTTGTGCATGTGATCTTACTGTTTTTATATCTTTTATTTTTGAACCTTTAATTCCTAACAAATTATGAGTAACTTTCTGAAAATGTTCCGCATGAATCTGGAACTTATACTTTGGAATCAAATAATGTATATCCGCGACCCGTCCTGCTAAAGAATTTTCTATTGGTATAACAATCTTATATTCTGAATTATCTTTTGCTAATTGAAAAGCCTCTTCAAATGTAGAGCAAGCTACTGTATCAACATTGGGGAAAACGTCTAAGCATGCCAAATGAGAATACGCTCCTTTTTCTCCTTGAAACGCCACTTTTATTTTTTCTTTCATGATTTATTCATTTCTTTGCTTACTTTTATTAAATCTTCTTCTGTATCTACGCCTAACGGAGTAGAATCACTTAAACCCACCTTAATTACCATATTATTATCCAAAGCTCTCAGTTGTTCCAAATTTCTTTTTATTTCTAATTTAGATCTTGCAAGCTTTACATACTTTGTTAAAGCAATATTTGTAAAGGCATAAATTCCAATGTGATGATAGATTTTTTCATTATTTAAATTCTTTTTTATTCGAAAAAAATCTTTTGCCCCCAAAAAATTATCACCTTTTAACGTTTGATCGATATGAACTTTTACAACATTTGGGTCAATAATATCGTTCTTATCTGTTATATAAGAAGCCAGAGTGCCAATATCACAATTATTACCTCTCATAAGCTTAGCTAGTTTTGATATAGAATTAGGTTTTATATTAGGCATATCACCTTGTAGATTAATTATTAAATTCACATTATTTTTAAGTTCCTTTATGTATGCTTCATAAACTCGATCGCTACCCGAAGGATGGTTTGCTTTGGTCAAAATAGCTTTTCCACCATTTTCTTCAACAACCTGAAAAATTGCATCATCTGGAGTTGCAACAAATACTTCACCAGCTTTTGACTCTTTTGCTCTATTAAGTACATGAATAATCATTGGAATATTATTAATTTTTGCCAAAGGTTTATTTGGAAATCTTTTTGCACCTAAACGAGTGGGTATTATTATTGCTGTATTTTTCATAAATAACAAATTATGCGTCTAACCGTCGCAAAACAAACTTATTTAAGTTCATTTTTTTCACTTAAGTCATGATATATCTTAGAATTAAGTTGTACTAAATTTATATGCTTTTTTAAAATGAATAAAATTATTGTTTCAATTGTATTAGCTGTAATCCTAATTTTAGGAATTAATAAAATTACAGACGCAATATTTTATGTGGAAAAACCAGAAAAATCTGCATATCAAATCACCACCGCAACTACTGCTGCTAGCAAAACAGCAGTTGATACAAGCTCGGAAAGTTTAGACACAGGAAACATTATGGCATTATTTGCTTCAACAAGTGCAGCTGATGGAGCTAAGGTCTTTAAAAAATGTTTAACGTGTCACAGTATTGGAAAAGGAGACCCTAATAAGATAGGACCAAATATTTTCGGAGTCTTAAATAGAAAAGCAGGTTCTATTTCTGATTATAAATATTCAAAAGCAATGGCGGCCTACGGAAAAGTTTGGTCATTTGAGGAAATGAATGGCTTTTTAACAAAACCAAAAGACTGGATAAAGGGCACTAAAATGTCCTTTATAGGATTAAAGAGTGCAAAAGACAGAGCTGCAGTAATTCTCTACATGAATGAAAATACTGATAACCCATTGCCCCTACAATAAATTAAGGCAAAATTGAATAATAGATTTTTGGACGTGCATTCTATTTAACGCTTCTAACCAAACAGCTGATTGTTTGCTATCCATTACTTCAGTAGTAACTTCCTCTCCTCTACTAGCTGGTAAACAATGCATAAACAAAGAATCTGGTTTAGCAAGTTTCATAATTTTTTTATTGACCTGATATGGTTTTAATAATTTTTTCTTTTTTTTCTTATTTACACCATCACCCATGGAAATAAATTTATCAGTTATTACGGCCGAAGCATCTTCTGCTGCTTCTTTAGGATCTTTGGTTATCAAAATATTTGCTTTCTTATCTTTTGCCCACTTAACAATTTTTTTGTTGGGTTCTAACTTTTTTGGACAAGCTATAGCTAATTGAAAATCAAACTGCGCCGCAGCCTCAATTAAAGAATAAACAACATTATTACCATCTCCTAACCAGGCAATTTTTTTATTGGCTATGGATCCTCTTAGTTCTTCATAAGTCATTACTGTTGCCATGATTTGAACAGGATGACTTAAGTTTGTTAAACCATTAATAATAGGAATTTCCAAATGCTTAGAAAATTCTAAAAAATGCTCATGTTTATTCGTCCTCATCATTACGACATCTCCATATTGAGATAAAATTTTTGCAGTGTCGTGGATACTTTCATCTCCGCTTCCATAATGGCTTTCTTTCGGATTCAAAACTAAAACATCACCACCCAATTTTTTCATCGCAAGCTCAAATGAAAGTCTGGTTCTAGTTGAGGGTTTTTCAAAAATCATAATTAGTGTTTTGCCCACCAAAGGAACGTTTGTTTTTATAGTTGATCCTTTTTGTTTTTGAGATTTTGCATGATCAATGATTTTTCTTAACTCTCGTTTATCTATATCTGATAAATTAATAAAATTTCTCATATCTAACTCATTTCCTTGCAGACTTTTTCGATTTTATCGATGGCCTCGTCTAATTCATTATTATTTACTATAAGTGGAGGAAAAAGTCTTATAACGTTATCAGACGCTTTGATAACAAGCATTTTATGGTTCATTAGTTTTTTTATAAATTCTTCATTATCTACTGACATTTTTAATCCTATGATTAATCCAACACCTCTTATTTCTTCAATAATTTTAGGATATTTATCTTTTATTTTTTTTAAACCTTTATCAAAATATTCACTTTTTTCTCCCATCTTTTTAAAAAAATCTTTTTCCAAAATAATATCGCAGAGAGCATTTCCTACAGCACAAGCTAATTCATTCCCACCAAAAGTGCTTCCATGTGTGCCTGGAGTCATTCCAACAGATACTTTTTTTGTAAGCAAACAAGCACCTAAAGGAAATCCGCCTCCGATACCCTTGGCGATTGGAACAATATCTGGAGTTATTCCTGATTTTTCAAATGCAAACATGGCATTAGAACGGCAAAATGTTTGCACTTCGTCAAAAATTAAAAGTATACCATGCTCATCACATAGTTCTCTTAACCCCTTAAGACAATAATCCGGCATAAGTCGAATCCCGCCTTCCCCTTGAATAACTTCGCAAATAATTCCAGCTGTATTTTTATTGATAGTCTTTTTTAAAGCTTCATGGTCAGCAAATGGAACTTGATCAAATCCATCCACCTTTGGACCAAATCCTTCAATGTGTTTAGGGTTACTTGCAGCAAACAATGCTCCAAGTGTCCGTCCGTGGAATGAGCCGCTGAGACTTATAAGTCTATTTTTTTCAGGCTTTCCAATTTTATGGAAATATTTCCTAGCTATTTTTATGCTCGCTTCTACAGCTTCTGTTCCCGAGTTACAGAAGAAAACAAAGTCAGCAAATGTATTATCTGTTAATCTCTTAGCCAGTCTTTCTTGCTGTAAAATTGTAAAATTATTGCTAACGTGCCACAATTTTTTTGATTGCTCTTGAATTGTTTTTACTAAATGTTCGTGACAATGACCCAGAAGATTCGTTGCAATGCCTTGAACAAAATCAAGATATTTGTCTCCATTTTCTGCAAAGAGATAACTGCCCTTTCCTTCAGTAAAAGAAATAGCTTTCCTTGCATATGTGCCAAGAACAGAACTCATAAATAAATTAAGATTTTATTTTATAACCTTTTTTAAACAACATATAGGCAGCAAACCAAGTAATAAAACTCAATATAAGTAAGTAAAAAAGACCAAATTGTATTGATCCATCAGCCGCTCCTAGAAAACCGTATCTAAAACCATCAATGATGTAAAAAAATGGGTTCATTTCGCTTACATTTTTTAAAATATCAGGCAATCTATCTATCGAATAAAAGGTGCCTGATAAAAAGGAAAGCGGCACTATAATAAAGTTTGTAGCAGATGCCATGTGATCAAATTTTTCGGCCCATAAACCTATAATAATGCCTATAGAACTTAAAATAAAAGCACCTAAAAATGTGAAGATAAAAATATAGAAAAAATTATAAAATTGTAATTCAACAATAAAAGTAAATACAACAATTGAAACAATGGCAATCATAAGACTTCTTGTGCATGCTGCTAGATTTATAGCTAAAGTGATTTCAGCAGCTGTCAGTGGTGCATATAAAATATCTACAATATTTCCTTGAATTTTTCCTATCATAATTGAGGAAGAGGAATGAGAAAATCCCTGTTGTATAACTTGCATAGCAATAAGGCCAGGGGCAAGAAAAGTTATGAAAGAAACACCTAAAACCTCACCTCTCTCATTTCCAATGGCCAACGAAAGCACAAGTAAAAATAAAAGCGAAGTCACAAGTGGAGATATTACGGTTTGAATAACAACAATTAAAAATCTCAACACTTCCTTTTTATATAGCGTCCAAAATCCAATCCAGTTAACGTAACCAAATTTTTTCTCATAAATTTTGTATTTGTGCTCGATTTCGATCATGGAGAAAACTTATATATTAAAAGAACAATAAATAAAGAACGGGCATTTCTTTGGTTGTGTTAATAACATATCCACATGAAGTATGTTTTTTTATTGCAAATACAATATATAGTGGCTTTAATTAGCATAAATAAAAATGAGTTGGACACCCGAAAGAGAGAGAAAATTAAAAGAGCTTTGGACAAAAGGTCATACCGCTAGTCAGATAGCTTCTATAATCGGTAATACCACGCGGAATGCGATTATTGGTAAAGCACACCGATTAAATTTAGAAGCAAGGGCCATATCAAAAAAATCTGCACCTAAAGTACAAACAGAAAACAATATTACACCAGAAGTCAAAACTCAAAAGCTTGGAAGAAAGGCGAGATTTAAGGCTTTATTATTAGATAAAAGTTTTGAGCAAGAAAATCCAAAAAAACTTGAAGAATTAACAGATGAAACTTGTAGATGGCCCTTAGGTCATCCTTATGAAGAAAAATTTTATTTTTGTGGAAGAAAACCCATGGAAAAATTTCCTTATTGTAAATTACATGTCCTTTATGCTTTCCAGCCTAAAAATGCTAAGGAAGAGGATCAAATTACAGAAGAGGATATTCCTCAATTTATCGAAAAGAAAATTAAATCAGCTTAATTGTGTTTTTTCTCTAAATCTTTTTTAAGATCCTCGTGGTCACCAATAGCAATGTGATGCTCACTTTTAGTTACATATTTTTCTAGAAGAGGAATAAATATTAAAGGTATTAGACCACCTATAACAATACCTATAGCCGCTGATCTAATATCTGGATCAAGCGTTGCAGCAATATAATCAGCAATTACATGAGCAATAATGACACCAACAATACCTGCAATAAATCCATTAGAAACGATCTTTAATAATCGATTAATACTCCAGCCAGTATAAAAACCGATCAGCATGATGCCAACATGAACAAGCCCAAAGATAAATCCTCTTAAAAAGATCTTATCTTGTAGCCATGCTATTCCTTCAATTAAATGTTCCATAATTAATATATGTCAAATTTAATTATACAATACAACTAGACAAAAGTTAAAAATATTATTAAAGGTGGAAATTTCGCCTTAAAGATATTTAAAATAATTCAATTTTTCGCTAGATTAATTTTGAACAAAAGTCTATATAAAAACAGTCACTAAAATGGCTATATGGAACTAACATTAATTTACACAATTGTCGGTTTTGCATTAGCGGGTTGGTCAGTAATAGCAAATGACTCTATTCAAACTTTAGGTACTTTTATTGCCTCTAAACAGAAATGGTTTAAGTGGTACACTTTAGCTAGCGCAGCTTCAGCAGCTATGATTGTTACAATTAGTTTTGGGTGGTGGTACTACAACGGCGACATTTCATACGGAAGATTAACACAAATTCCTTATCAAGAAATTCAATGGTATCACGCTGTTGCCCCTGGAATATTATTACTACTAACAAGAATTGGGATTCCGGTTTCAACAACGTTCTTAGTTTTGTCTGCGTTTGCTTCAACCGTTGTTCTTGAAAAAATGCTTTTGAAAAGCGTTCTTGGTTACGGTATTGCAGCTGTCTTTGCTTATATTTGTTGGATCGCTATTTCTAGATTCATTAATGAAAAATTCGATGAAATTACAGTTCAATGGAAAATTAGTTTTTGGCGTAATGCTGTTTGGGTAACTTCAGCCTTTTTGTGGGCTACTTGGTTAATGCACGATGTTGCAAATATTGCTGTTTATTTACCAAGACAACTTGATATTTCATTATTAGCCATTGTTCTTATTTATTTTTCAATTCTCATTTTTTATATTTTTTACATCCACGGCGGACCAATACAAAAAGTCGTTTTAGATAAAACAGGAACAAGGTACGCACGATCAGCTACAATAATTAATATAATTTATGCTGTAGTGCTTTATTACTTTAAACAATTAAACGATCTTCCTATGTCAACAACATGGGTTTTTGTAGGATTGTTATGCGGAAGAGAGCTCGCGATTGCTACAATGAATAAAGAATATAAATTAAAATACGTGTTTCCACTTATCGGTAAAGACTTCATAAAAATGATCTTTGGTTTAAGTGTATCAGTTGGAATAGTATTGGCGATCCACTATATTATTATTCCTAACAATTACGGTATATAAGTTTGATTAGCCAAATTGTCCGCCTGTCCTAAAACGATAGATATATTTAGGTAAGATGCTATGAATAGGTGTTCCACTAACACCAAGATCTTTTAATGTAGGATAATCTCCGGAAACAACATTTGAATATTTTAGCAATTCTACTTGGTCTGGGGTCAAAAGTGGATTTGGTAACATTTGTAAAAAGTAGGATTGAAATTTTGCAAAGCTCCAAGGTATGGAAATTAGAAATCTTTTCTTCTTAATTTCAGCTAACAAAATTTCCATCAGTTCTTTAAAGGAATAATCTTCGGGTCCACCCAGTTCATAAATTTTAGTCTGTGAATTATTTAACTCTAAGGATTTAACAATAGCTTTTGCAACATCGCCAACATAGATTGGTGCAAATTTAGTTTTTCCTCCACCTATTAAAGGAAGGAATGGAGAAAATTGTGCAATTGATGCAAATTTTTCAAAAAATTTATCCGACGGTCCAAATACAACAGAAGGTCTTAAAATCACTGAAGGTTTGAAATTATCTTGAATATTTTTTTCTCCTTGAAGTTTAGATTGCATATATTGTGAAGTATGTCTTTCTCTAACGCCCAATGCACTGACATGAATTAAATTTTTTGTTCCAAGTTCATTACACAAATTGCTTAATAAATGTGGAAATTGAGAATGAATCTGATTAAATTTTTGCTTTCTTGTTTCGTACAAAATGCCCACAAGATTAATAGCTAAGTCACAATTTTTTAAAACCTGTTTAACACTCTCTTGATCAAAAATATTAGTTTTAAAAAGTTCGATCTGACCTGGGCTGCCTAAGGGTTTTAAATAACCTTTTAAGTAAGGATTACGAGTCGCAACCTTAACACGGTAGTCTAACTTCGTAAGTTCGCGCATTAAATGTTTACCAAGAAATCCACCGGCTCCAAAAATAGCTATAATTTTCTGATTATTTTGCATTTTGGTAACATTAACATTATATATGGTTTTAGGTATGACTAAAATTTATAAGTTTCAAGATGATATTTCGACTAGTGCTTTAAAGGAATTAGAAAAACATTCAAGTCTTGCCATTGATACCGAGGGATCAGGTTTACAAATTCCTCACAGAGATAAATTGAGCTTAGTTCAATTTAGCACAGGAAATAACGATGCTTATATTGTCCAACCCAACAGAAAAAAATATGCAGCACCTAATATCGTAAAAATTTTGGAAAATGCCAAAGTTACAAAAATTGGCCACTATTTAAGATATGATGTTTCCGGTTTGGAATATTTTCTTAAATGCAATGTAAAAAATATTTTTGATACCAAAATTGCTAGTAAATTATGTCGAACTTATTCACAAAATCATGGATTGAAAGATTTGGTTTTGGAATTTTGTGAAAAGAAATTAGATAAAAGGCTTAGTAGCAGTGACTGGAATAAAAAATTGGATGAGCTAACAGAAGCACAACTTCAATACTGTAGTAATGATGTTATATACTTACATAAAATACGAGATGCTTTATATAAAATGTTAGTTAGAGAAAATAGACTAGAACTTTATGAAAATTGCATCCAATTTTTAAAAACAAGAATTAAATTAGATCAAAGTGGATTTACTGAGGATATATTTCAACACTAATGAATAAAGATTTACAAATAGCAAAAAGAACAGTTCAAGCTGAAATCCAAGCCCTAAAAAAACTGTCTTCGAGCTTTAATCGTTCTTCACATTTTTCAAATGCCGTCAACTTACTTTCTAAAATGAAAGGAAAATGTTTAGTTGTTGGAGTTGGAAAAAGTTACCTTGTAAGTCTTAAAGTTTCCGCAACATTATCAAGCTTAGGAACACCAAGCGTTGCTTTCTCCGCAAATGACCTGCAACATGGAGGTCTAGGTGCTGTTCAAAAAAATAATGATGCGTTGTTAATTTTTAGTGTTTCGGGAGAATCTTCAGAATTAAATAGTATTTTAAGATATGCAAACAGACACAACATCCCGATTGTCGGCGTAAGTTGTAAAGCGACATCAATGCTTCTTCGTTATTCAACTATAAAGATATTACTACCTAAAGTTGTTGAGGCAGGTCATAGTCTAGCTCCCACGTCCTCATCATTAAATTTTCTTTCTTGGGGAGATTCTCTTGCAATCGCTTGTATGAAAAGAAAAAGATGGACAAACAAAAAATTTATCACAACTCATCCGTCTGGAACTTTAGCTACATCTTTAATCCAAGTAAAAGAAATCATGGCAAAAGGAAAAGAAATTCCACTAATCTCTGCAAATGAAACTATGTTAACCGCAATAAAAGAAATGTCTAAAAAGAAATTGGGTATAGTTTGTTGTAGAGAAAAAAACGGAAAAATTAATATTTTAACAGATGGTGATTTGCGTAGACATTCAAATAATTTATATAAGAAAACAATTTTAAAAGTATGTAGCAAAAATCCTGCTTGGATTTCTGATTCTGACACAGCTCTTTCGGCAATTGAAAAAATGAACTCTCTAAAGATAACTTCGCTTTTAGTTGCTCATAATCAAAACATAAATAAAAAAATTAAAAAAATTATTGGTATAATACATTTACATCATTGCCTAAGTCGAGGTATCAAATGAAAAAAAAACAACGAAGGGTGCAATTTACCCTTGTGTCAATTGGCCTTCTTTTGTTTATCCTAACATATTTCTACTACCCTATTATTAAAAAAGATAAACTTTTAAAAGATCAATCTGTTAATAAAGATTTTCAAAAAGTTGATGATAGAGATCAGGCTACTTCTTTTGAAAATTTGGAATATAGAGGATTATATGATTTGGATAAGCCATTTAAAGTAAAATCGAAAGAAGCTTATATACTAAATGAAGAACCTGATATTGTTTATATGAAAAATATGTATGTAATTTTATATTTGAGCGATAGTCGTATAGTTGAAATTACTAGCTTGAAAGGTCGCTATAATAAGAAAAATTATAACTGCTTCTTCGAACAAGACGTGCTTGCCGTCGACGGAGAGACAATAATTACTGCAGAAAATCTTGACCTACTTGCAACAAAAAATATTATAGAAGCTTATAACAATGTTAATTTAGATAATGCCACAGGTTCTCTTCAAGCAGATAAAATTAATTATAATTTTGATACAAAAAATTTTAAAGTTTCGATGTTTAGCGATAAAGCAATAAAAATGAAGGTAATTCGATGAGCAAAATCAAAAAGTTCAAGATTACAAAATATAAAAAAGAAATTAAACCTATTTTACAAATGAAAAATATATCGAAAAGATATGGCAAACAAAATGTATTACAAGATCTCAACATGAATATAATGCCATCCTCGATTACTGGTTTATTGGGTCCAAATGGTAGTGGCAAAACCACAATATTTAATATTTTGTTGGGTATAATCAAGATGGACGCTGGTGAATTATTTATAAATCACGACGGAAAAAAAAATATTGACATTGGATCGTTGCCAATCCATCAAAGATGCTCCGAAAATCAAATTAAATTTATCCCTCAACACGATTCTCTGTTTAGAAACATGTCTGTGGTCGATAACCTTAAAGCCATCGCTGAAATTGTTTTAAAGGATAGAAGAAAAATAGAAGAAACGGTTGAAAATCTATTATCTGAGTTTTCTCTAACCGAACAGAGAACAACATTGGCACACAGCTTATCCGGAGGTCAAAAAAAGAAAGTTGCAATTTGCAGAGCTCTTATCGGTGAATGTCGTATCATGGTGTTAGATGAACCGCTGAGTAATATTGATCCAATCACAATTGAAATGATAAAAGATGTAATTGTAAAGCTTCAACTGACTAGATCTATCACAATCTTGATTTCAGATCATGCTTTTGAAAACGTGCTTCAAATAGCCGACGAAATCAAAATTTTATCAGACGGCTATATCTGTAGTGAAGGACCCCCATCTTCTGTTGTTAAAGATGCGCGCGCACGCGAAAAATATTTTGGCCTAAACTACTAAAAAATGAATAAAAAATTCTCTGTTTCGATAAATAAAAAAATCGAAAAATTTGATAAAAAAATAGAAATTCCTGGTGATAAATCTTGTTCGATCAGAGCTATTCTCTTTGCTAGCCAATGTATTGGTTTATCAAAAATAAAAAATTTATTAGAATCTGAAGATGTTTTAAATTGTATTAATTCCCTAAAAAAGTCACTAGGAGTAAAAATTGTTAAAAAAAATAATATTTATCAAATCTACGGTAATGGCTTGAATTCATTTAAAATAAAAAAAAAAATAACTAAAATTTACGTAGGAAATTCTGGAACTTTTGCCCGGCTTTTGTTTGGGTTATTATCAACACACCCTGGAAAATTTTATTTGCATGGAGATCATTCACTGAACAAGCGTGATTTTACTAGAGTCACTCAACCCCTCGAAAAAATAGGAGCATTTTTTTATCCTCGAAACAAAAAGACATTACCACTTACAATTGAAGGAACAAATATGCCTCTAGCACAAAAACACGTAGAAAATAGAGGGAGTGCACAAGTTAAAGGGCTAATGATAATGTCAGCTCTTTCCACTCCTGGAATTACTACTATAGAAGAAAGAAAAATTAGTAGAAATCATACAGAACTTTTTTTAAAGAAAATTAATGCCGATATAAAAGTAAAAAGGCTAAAAAAAGGAAATCTAATATCGTTAAAAGGTCAAAAAAATCTTTATGGTTTCGATTATACGATAAGTTCTGACCCAAGTTCGGCAGCTTTTTTGATCGCTCTTACATTATTAACGCCAGGATCTAAATTAGTCATTCATAATGTTCTTTGCAATGACACGAGAATATTTTTTTTAAAAATTTTAAAAAAAGTTAATGCAAACATAAAAATAAATAATTTGAGAAAAGTATCGGGAGAACTGGTAGGATCTATTACAATCTTCAGCAGCAAAGTAAAACCTATTATTGTATCTAAGGATATAGGAAAATTTATCGATGAACTACCCGTGCTTTTTATAATTGCAGCTTTAACAAAAGGAGTTTCAAAATTTAAAAATATTGGTGATTTGAAAAACAAAGAATCAAATAGATTGTTGGAATCCAAAAAAATTTTGGTTCAAGCAGGAATTAAATGTAAAATTACAAAAGATGCTATGGTAATTTATGGTAAAGACAAAATAGAAATTCGAAATAAATTAATTTTAACTAAAGCAAAAGGCGATCACAGAATTTGTATGTCCTCAGCAATTCTTGCGCTGGTTACTGGTATAAGAACGAAAATTAGAAATTTTGAAACTGTAAACACTTCATTTCCAGGATTTATTCCTTTAATTAAAAATTTGGGAGGTAAAATTGCCATTAAATAATTTATTATCCTTGCGCATAGCATGCGATGGTGAAGGTGGTAGTGGAAAAAGTACAGCAGCAAAGCTTATTTCTAAAAAATATAATCTTTTTTATATGAATTCAGGACTGTTGTTTCGTTATGCAAGTTCCTTGATTATAAAACACAAGCCCAAAAAGATAATTCCTTTTCTTAGAAAAGGATTTAAAAATTTAAATTACAAAAAAATTACTCGTCTTAATTTACATTCTCAAGAAATTAGCAATCATGTTGCTACATTGGCCAAACAAAAAAGAGTAAGACAAATAATGAGAATTTTTCAGAAAAAAATTATTAGGCAACATCATCGAATATGCTGTGAGGGCAGAGATCAAGCAAGTTTGATTCTTAGAAAAAACCCACGTTATGATGTGGCATTTTACTTCAAGTGTAATTTAAATACGGCAAGTTTACGAAGATGGCTCGACTTAAAAAAGAAAGTTCCATTAGAGGAAGTAAAAAAATCATTAAGAACTCGCACTTTACTTGATAAAAAGAGACGTCATAATCCCTTGAAAAAGATGTCCGATGCTGTACTAATACGGACCGACATTTTAAACAAAAAGGCAATGGTTACTAAAATGTCAGAAGAAATTGATAAAAAATTAATATCTAAATATGGAAGAAATTTTAAAGCAAGATAAAAGTAGGTCTCATAAAGAATTTGAAAAACTCCTGTCTGAAGATCTGAGCAATCGAAAACTAAAAGAAGGCGAAATCATAACTGGAGTCGTTAGTAGCATAGGTGAAAAACATATATTTATAGATATTTCTGCAAAATCTGAGGGAGTTATACCAATTGAAGAATTTAAACTTACCAAAGAAATAGACAAAATTGAAGTTGGATCAAAGATAGAGGTGCTTCTAGAAAAAATTGAAAATTTTGCTGGCGATGTTGTAATTTCCCGTGAAAAAGCTAGGAGAGCAAAAACCTGGAAAAAAATGGAAAAAGCTTTTGAAAATAAAGAAGACGTCAAAGGTATTATTATTTCAAGATGTAAAGGAGGGTTTGTTGTAGATGTTGATTCATGTCTTTGTTTTTTACCTGGATCTCAAGTAGATCTAAAACCTTTAAAAAATTTCGATCACTTAATGAGGGTGCCTCTAACTTTCGAATGTGTGAAATTAGATAAAAAAAGAGGTAATATAGTTTTATCTAGACGATCTATTTTAGAAAGAATTAGAGACAAAGACAAAGATAAAATTATATCAAAAATAAAAGAAGGAAGCATAGTTCAAGGAACTGTAAAAAATCTTACTGAGTGGGGAGTTTTTGTTGATCTAAATGGTGTTGACGCTCTTTTACATATTACCGATATATCTTGGAGTAGAATTAATAAACCATCAGAATTACTTTCAATTGGACAATCGGTAAAAGTAAAAGTTACTAAAATTGAATCTAAAACAAAAAAAATTAGTGTAAGCGTAAAACATCTTACTGAAGATCCTTATTCAAAAATAATAAATAAGTATGAAATCGGACACACTTACGAAGCGGTCATTACAAAGGTTCAGGATTACGGATGTTTTGCAAAATTAGAGGAAGGTTTGGAGGGATTAATTCACCAATCTGAGTTATCATGGACTAAAAAAAACGTTCATCCAGGAAAAGTATTATCAACATCTCAAAAAATAAAAGTTATACTTTTAGAAAAAGATATAGAAAAAAGAAGACTTTCTTTAAGCTATAAGAAAACACTAATCAATCCGTGGAAAAAATTTGCACAAGATCATAAAGTAGGAGATGAATTTGAAGGGATAATTAAGAATATAACTGACTATGCATTATTTGTGTCAATTATAAATACAGAGCTGGATGGAATGATTCATTATAAAGATTTAAGTTGGTCTGAAAAAGATTTTGAATTAGAAAAATATAAAAAAAATGAACAAATTAAATTCAAAATTTTAGAAATAAATCAAGAAAGTGAAAAAATAAGGTTAGGAATAAAACAGCTTAGTAACGATCCTTTTAAATTTTTTATGAACAAAAATTTATCAGATATAGTTACTGTTGTTGTAAATCATTCATCACAAAATGGAATTCATGTTCAAGTTGGAAGGGGAAATTTATCAATATTAATCAAAAAAAACCAGCTAGCAAAAGAAATCGAAAATCAACGCCCATCAAGATTTGTCAAA
>Ga0208113_1000697_pt1 | contig 16425 bp, 16 predicted proteins | sample Knorr_S7_td_NADW_FD_185598 | JGI IMG/M metagenome (GOLD analysis project Ga0208113, IMG submission 185598) | Marine microbial communities from Southern Atlantic Ocean transect - Knorr_S7_td_NADW_ad_2505m_LV_A (SPAdes) (version 2) | ecosystem: Environmental > Aquatic > Marine > Oceanic | place...
GATCAAGCTGTTCGGCGAGTCGGTGATGCCAAAATTCCCTGAGTGAAAGGCCTACTTCAAGACCGTTTCTGCGATGCTGTGGAGATTCTTGAGAGTGTCTTCTTCGTTGGCGGTCTCGACTCGGATCATTACCCTGTTTGCGCCTGCCGCCTCGAAACCCTTCAGAAGGTCTGCGTCCGGTTGTTGACCGAATACTGAGACAATAATAGACTTCGGGTCGCGGCCTGCGGCCTCTGCCAGTTCATCTAGCGTCGCCCTGCCTTTTTGGACGTCCTCGGGAACCACACGATTGGGCATCCAGCCATCGCCGTAGTCAATAATGCGCTTGAAAACGTTTTTGGCCATACCTCCCAAAAACACCGGAGGGTGAGGCTTCTGAACCGATCTCGGGAAGGAATATACCGGCGGGAAATCGTAATACTTGCCATGGTACTCGCTTCCCACGGTGGTCCAAAGCTCTTTCATCGCGAGAATGGCCTCTCGTGTCTGGCTCCATCTGTGGGCGAAATCACCGCCCATGATCTCTGTTTCTTCACGGAGCCAGCCCGCTCCGATTCCGAACAGGAACCTTCCTTGAGAATACATATCTAGAGTCGCAACCTCTTTGGCCAGCAGCAGCGGGTTGCGCTCCGGCACAAGACATATGCCCGTGCCCAATTTGAGCTTGGTGGTCACAGCGGACGCACGACTCAATGCAATGAACGGGTCAACGATGTCCGCGTACACTTTTGGAATTTTGCCGTCGGGAGAGCCCGGCCACGGCGATTCGGTGTTGACCGGAAGAATGGAGTGTTCCGGCACCCATAGCGACTCAAATCCGTACTCCTCGGCCCTCTGGGCCAACTTGGCGATGTCTATCGAATAATCAGTCGGGAAAGTCGAAATTCCGATGTCCATGTAATGCTCTCCTTGCGGCGATTTCGCCCATTATACGGCGTTTGTCGCCGAGCGCAAATCGGCTACTTTCCTCGTTCTCGGAAACTGGCTACACTGAACGCTGTCGAATCAACGTATGGAGTTTCACGCTTGGAAATACTGCCAGGCATCCACACGCTGCCAAGCGTCAAGTGGTCAAGGGCATACCTGATTGAGGGAGACACTCTCGCGCTCGTGGACGCTGGACTGCCGTGGAGCGCCCGAAACATACTCAAATACATTCGCAAGATTGGTAGAGAGCCGGAGGAGTTATCCCATCTGCTAGTGACTCATGCTCATCCCGACCACATCGGCTCGGCTAGCAGCGTTGCCAAGAAAACCGGAGCGCGAGTGATCGCTCACCGCGCCGACACAAAACGCCGAGGCAACGGAGCGAGCCTGAATTACATGGGCGTGTTTGGCTCCCTGCCCGTCCCGCTCCCTTTCTTCGAGCGCACACCAGTCGCCACATTGGTCGATGAGGGTGACGTTCTGCCGATTGCTGGCGGAATCCGAGTCATCCACACTCCAGGTCACACGCCAGGAAGTGTCTGCTTTCTGGAGGAAGGAACCGGCTCCCTGTTTTCCGGAGACACCATATTCAGTGACGGAGAGCGTGTGAGCAGGTCGGTGCCCTTCCCCGGGTACGACGCTGAGGCCTATCGGACCTCGCTGGCTCGACTGGCGACCCTCGACTTCGACGCCATATGTGGCGGACACGGCGCCCCGCTCAAATCCGGTGGGGCAGGAAAACTTCAGGAGCTACTAGAGGCGCGCCCAGAGCTTCCCACCTGGAGGCAGTTCTTCAGAAGCATTCCCCGGCGCATCAAAAAGTCCCAAAGCATGGCGGGCGAGGAGATATAGGGCCTTCTACCCTTCGCGCTCCTCCAAAATTCGCGCCAACTCGACCGCCGCCGCATAGGCGTAGGCCACATAGTCACCCGGAGCCAGGTCAAGCTCCTTGAATTCCTCGGACTGGTCGATTCCTCCAGTATCGAAAGGGCCGGGCATCATACGCAGCACGAGCTCTCGCAGTCGCCCATCGGGAAGAACCACGACACAGCCGCGTGTGGGATCGGCCACGCCAGCGGGATCAATCTCAAGGGCCTGAATTGAACTGGTTCCCATGAAGAACGGGAACGGGTCGAGAGCGGCGGCTAGCTCTTCCAACAGCTTGTCCAATTCCCTGGCCGCTCGCTGCAAAACACCGTCCGCTATGGCCCGTTTGACGATGGGGTCGATGCTATCGGATTGCATGATTGTTTGGCCGCCTCACGTTTGACACTAAACTGCGGCGTAATATATCATTTTGTGCAGGTGTAACCAAGGTGGCAACGTAGCTCAGCGGTTAGAGCGGGCGCTTCATAAGCGCTAGGTCACTGGTTCGATCCCAGTCGTTGCCACTCCGCAAGGACAACAAAGGGGCGGAGCCATCGGCCTTATCGCGTATGCATGAAGTCGCGTCGTCGCCGACAGGCATTATGAGGGGACGATCCAGGCTGTGCACAAGGGTGATTAGCTCAGCGGTTAGAGCGCTCGCCTCACACGCGAGAGGTCCGAGGTTCGAATCCTCGATTACCCACCAAAACTAGTTGGATCGGCTCACGAGGGTATTTATCCAACCTGCCGAATTTCAACTCCTCAAGACACCTGGACAGAATTTGCCGAAGTGGCGGAATGGTAGACGCGCTACGTTCAGGACGTAGTATCCTTACGGATGTGTGGGTTCGACTCCCTCCTTCGGCACCAGTCCTCAAAACAATTCGACTAATCCCAACAGGCCGTCTCAAAATTAATGCCCTTCGTGCTTCCTCAAACATGCCAAATGGCGCACGCGTTCCCTGCGGGTCTCCAGTTTCTTGTCAGACCCCGGCCTCTAAACCGCACGTGCGATCGGCCTCAAAAACTCTCCACGCCAAATTGCCAACGCGCTTCGCGGGATCGTCACTGGGTTGACAGAACAGCAACGCCGACAGTCATCCAATTCATACGGTGGTTATCGAAACATCTGGCGGATTCGGGCGGGGTGATCGGTTGCATCCGCTTCTCGATACGCGTTTGAAGGACTTAGACGATGATCGATCCTAGTCGAATACAAAAAGCCAGGGGGTTCCTGCATCTGGGCACAAAAGACGGCTACGACCTGGTCATCGAATCATTCACTAACCTGAACGCTGAACTACAAGCTGAAGTCATCAAATCGACCGATCACAGTGGCAAGGGGGCGCTCCCTCCCGTTATGCCCTGATCGCGGCGTCGACTCATTTCGTGACAGGCAAGCTCTTGGACATTTTTGCGAGACTTGAGATGGTCGACTGGATGAATCGAGAATTATCTGTCCTGCCCTACGGGGAAAACGACCAATACCGAATCTATATGGGTCTGGCCGTCAAAGATTTTCATGTAGACGTGTTCAGCCTGCTGGATTCACTGGCGTCTGCTGTGGCGCTGGACAGTCGAGGCCTCTATTCGGAGAACAATCAGAGGCTACCCTGATGGTCAGCCATCTAGTTGGGAAAGTCGGACACGCAAGAAATCCATCGACAAAATCTGGCGGAAGACCTTTGCAAATTGATGGACTCCACGAACCGTTGGCTGCCAGCAGTGACCCAAATTCGAGATGTTCTTAAACACCGTGGTCGCCTCAACCTCATAGCTGGCGATCCTTCCGACGGCATCCTGTTCCAATTACCCGGCTGGCCCCGATCGGCGCCAGCCTTGGAGTCAGTCCTATTAGATCCTGAACAAACTAACCTGGTGGGTTTCGTGCTTTATTCTGCGTTCGTGTTGGCCCAAATCCTGGCGCAGTTGAATGAACTTGTACTGCGAATGGCCGCGCACGTTGGTGTGAAATTAATTACCGAGCCTCTCAGCATGTGGTATGGCAACTTCAAAAAACCTGCCTATAACATGGATCGACTTCAACAAATGATGAGAAGTTCGGCAGACGGTTACTGATGCCGACCGGTTGACCTCCTCGGACATTGCGCCCGCCGATCTGTTTTGTTGGCTCTGTGCTGATAGCGCCAATCCCTGTGAGTTCCAGTCGCGGCGGCACGTTGCGACGACCCAAACCCATCAGCACCTGGAGGGTTGTCGGCGCTTAATATTCATCTTCCCAACATCCTTTCTTTCACCGCGCCGTTTGAGCGTGACTTAACTCCTCTGTTCACGCAAATGTTGGAACCTGGCCCACAATGGCGGCAGGGCTGCCATCGAGATCAATGAAGAACCTGATCCAAAAATCGAGATTGCCAGCGTTGCTGACGACACGCGGTTGGCCCAGCGCTTCTATTCCGTTCTCTTCCGACGACTTCCAGGCGCATTCGATTGATGCAACTTTCAACATCGTGAATCCGCTGGATTTGGATTCAGAATTCGTGGGCGCTGGGAGGCACAGTCGAACACCGTCGCAGTCGAAGAACATTATCGATTCACCCAACGAGTGATTCAGAAACGCCATTTGAAAGTCATATTTTCGGGTGAATGGTGGCACAGGATTGCAATAGATGGTCTGAGCGCCATCGAACGTCTCATTTTGGTATCCAAGATTGATCGCTGGCGCCAATATATCATCGCCGGAGATCACGGAGTCGAGTGGCATTTCAACCGCCTCACCGCCAATAGTCGCATGCTCGTCGATGCCGACGCAACTGCCACAAATGCCACCGCCGCGACTGCCAATATTGCTCCAAGCCCCTTTAGGCCATTAAACTGATTTTCTCTTCGTTCGGGTAATAATAGGTTCATAAATATATACGAACGCTGGAAACGAAATGTTTCAAACCACAGCTGATTTTCGCTCTTGCCCAAATTGAGTGTGACGCATCGTTGACCAGCCGTTCCGAAAACTTTTACAATCGGGTACGAGCATGTACAGCGTAGATTCGCAGCAATCGACGGCATTAGCGGCGCCCTACTTTGCCAGGACACTTGAAGCGGACAGCGCCTTCCGTTCCGTGCTTCGCCACAGACCAGCGTTGCTTACCTTCCGCAGGCGAGGCTCGGATGTTTATTGATGCCTGTGTTAACCATGTCCCCGCTATGGAGAACTCCCCACATGCAAACCTACGGAGAAACCTACGGAGAGGAAGTCAAAGTTTACTCCCTGGATGAGGAGTCTGGTCTGATCGGATCGGCCCGGTTCAAAGGCGAGGCAATTCAGGAGACGCTGGGCGGTTTGTGGTCGTGGCAAGGGATTCTCACCGACCCCAGTTTTGAGCCCAACGACGTGTGGGACGTCCATGACATCCGCCTGGAATTCTTTGACGGCGCCTCTGGCCGAGCTTTTTGCACCAACATCGACTATCCAAACGGACGCGTGAACCTCGAGATCACGGGTGAGGGATTGCCTCCGAGGATGTGACGCCTGCCTGCGTGCTGCTGACAAGTTGACACGGTTCTTGCGGAACACTTACCATTAACCCCGAATAGATAGGCGAGATGATCCGGCCTCGGATTGCTAGACATCCCGTCCAAAGCGCCGTCCTGAGGCGCTCGCAATTGCATGCTTAATAATCAGGCGCTTGTAGCTCAGTTGGATAGAGCGCAGCCTTGCGGAGGCTGAGGCCGTGGGTTCGAGTCCCGCCAAGCGCACTTTGATCTCATCTCCCCTCTCAATTCGCCTAGCTGACGGCACAGGCGGCGAGAGCCATTCACCTGGCGTTCCCGCGTGTTCGCAAAGCCGGGGCGATTAGCTCAGATGGTTAGAGCGTCTGTCTTACACACAGAAGGTCAGAGGTTCGAGTCCTCTATCGCCCACCACCGCGCTTCATTCACGGCAATCCAGACCGGCCTCAGAAACGTACTTGTATGTTCAGAGAGTCGCCCAGCACGGCGCCGTGGCTCTGGATCGCCCCTCCCGTCAGTTCGTCTTCGCGGCAATCACCAAGGATACCGGTGTGTTCCGTTCGGCCACTAATTATTAGGAGAATCCTTTGCAAGATTTCACAATGGCGAGACACACCGCCCGCGGCATTGTCGAGAACGTAGAGAAGGTCATCGTTGGCAAGAGCCGGGCCGTTGAATTGGCCGTAATCGCTCTCATGTGTCGGGGCCATGCGCTCATCGAAGACGTGCCCGGTGTCGGCAAGACGATGCTCGCCCGAAGCATCGCCCGTTCGGCGGGTTGCGAGTTCAAGCGCATCCAGTTTACGCCTGACCTGCTTCCCACCGATGTGACAGGAGTGTCCATATACAACCAGAGGACCGGAGATTTCGAGTTTCGCCAGGGGCCAATTATCTCTCAGGTGGTGCTGGCCGACGAAGTCAACCGAGCGACACCCAAAACTCAATCCGCCATGCTTGAGGCTATGGAAGAAAGACAGGTCACCGTTGAGGGCATAACCCACCAGGTCCCCAGCCCCTTCATGGTCATGGCAACACAGAACCCGATTGAGTACGAAGGCACCTTCCCGCTGCCCGAAGCCCAGTTGGACAGGTTCATCCTGCTGGTGAGCCTCGGTTACCCCACAAATGAGGAGGAGTTGGCTATCATCGAAGGCCAGCAAGTCGCTCATCCCATAGACACACTTGAAGCTGTGACCAACGCCAAGGAGATCATTGAGCTTCAGGAGAGCGTCAGGCACATATTCGTGGACGACCTCATCAAGCAATACATCGTCACAGTGGTTGATGCGACTCGCGATCACCCCGACATCGCTCTTGGAGCTTCGCCGCGAGGCTCGTTGGCCCTGTTCCGGGGCGGCCAAGCGTTGGCGCTCATAAGGGACCGAGATTTCGTTTTGCCCGACGACGTGAAAGAGCTGACAGCGTCGATGCTCAGCCACCGCGTCATAGTCTCAGCCGCCGCGCGCATGCGCGGAATCAAGGCTAGCGAGATCATCGACAACATCGTCAGTGAAATCCCTGTTCCCGGCGCTCAGGCAGCCGATCGAGCAAGGAGATAGCCAAATTTTTGAAACGAAGTTATTCCTCCTCAGAAGGTTTTACCTGATACTGGTTCTCATCGCCATCACCCTGTTCACTGGCATGGCAACCGGATTCGGTCTATTTTTCAGGTTGATATACGTTCTGGGCCTGACGCTGATTCTCGGGTTCATCTGGAATTGGGTCAACCTCCGGGGGATGGAGGTAACGATAGACCGACGCTCGAAACGAGTGCGAGTCGGTGATGTGGTTGAGGAACGAATAACTATCCGCAACCACAGCAGTCTGCCTAAGCCGATCCTGGAGGTCGAAGACCTGTCCGACATGCCCGGGTATACCAATGGCCGAGCAATCAGCCTTTCTACCAGGGGGTTCAGGTCTTGGTTAAGCACGGCTCCAGCGCGCAAGCGGGGCGTCTACACCCTGGGCCCTGTCCGAGTCTCGAACACCGACGCCTTCGGCATTTTCCGACGAGACCGAACGTTTGGCGGCACCGACACCCTCCTGGTGTATCCACAGGCCCACGACATTCCCGGCTTCGCCATACCGTCGGCTTACCTCTCAGGCGAAAGTTCATCCCGACGTCGCTCCCACGATCTGACTCCCCACGCCGCAAGCGTGCGGGAATACGCCTTCGGCGACAGCATCAGCCGCATCCATTGGAATAGCACCGCGCGCCTAGGGAAAATGATGTCCAAGGAGTTTGACCTGGGGCTGTCCAGCGATGTCTGGATTCTCGTCGACCTCCACCGTGACGTTCAGGCAGGGGAGTTGGATGAAAGCACTGACGAATACGCCGTGTCCGTCGCAGCGTCGCTGGCAAGCAAATATCTGGACGCTCAGTTGCCCGCAGGGCTCGTCGCCTACGGAGATCAGCGGTACATGCTTCCGGCGGAAACCGGAGCCGGGCAATTCGACCGGATTATGGAATTTTTGGCTATGAGCAAAGCCGAGGGGGACATCCCCTTGGAACAGTTTCTTCCGATGGAAGAACAACTGTGGGGATACCACAGTTCGCTAGTCGTAATTACGTCATCTCATCACCTGGAATGGGTCTCTGCCCTGAGGGAGTTGTCCCGCCGTCGTGTGAGAATAGCCGTCATATTGTTGGACGGACAGAGTTTCGGAGGCATGTTCGATTCGATGGCAGTAATCCCGGAGCTATACGACGTCGGCATCTCGCCCTACCTGATTCGGCAGGGGGACAGCATACCAGTAGCTTTGAGCAGCACCTACACCATTCCCGACGCGGCGACGGAGGCGGCATCATGAGCAGTTCAGAAACTGCCTCATTAGTGGCCGGTCGCGGAAGACAGGACCCACCAACACCGAACACCAAGCACCCGCTACGTGTGTTCTATAACAGATTCAATCCCAGCCAAGGTTGGGCCACGTTCGCAATACTCATATTCTTGCTCCTCATAATCGGTGACTCCATCACCGTCGGCGACTGGGTAGAGACGCCCAGCCTGACAACGATATTATTTGCCTCAGCCCTCATAGGCTTGTTATTCGCAAAATTGCGACTGCCTTGGTTCCTGATGCTGCCCTTCGGCGTGGTATTGGGCGGCGTCGTCGTCATCTGGCAATCCACATCATTGGCTGAGAATCAAGATTCGACAACAGATGGGTTAAGGGAGATTTTCACGCGGCTTGATGTCTGGTACGCCGCCGCAAATAACGGCGGCATAAGCACGGACCTGATGCCATTCTCACTGATCCTCATCTCGGTTGCTTGGATGCTCGGATTTCTCAGTTCATATCTAATATTCAGATACGACAACATTTGGTTCGCCGTGGTATTCGGTGGAACCGCCATGTTGACCAACCTGAGTTTTTTGCCTGAACGGTTCGGGTCCCGGTTCTTTATCTTCGTCCTGATTGCCATGCTTCTCGTCGTGAGAATGAGCATTGTCCAGCGGCACGAATTTTGGCGCAAGGGCAGCTTCCGGTTCACTCCCAACAGCGGGTGGTTGACGCTCCACGCGACCCTTTGGTTCAGCATCATAGTGATCGTTATTGCTGCGATTCTGCCCCTCAAAATCATAGTTTCACAGCCAGTTGCAGATGTATGGAGAGCCGGTCGGACGCCAGTCTCCTCAATGGAGGATGTATTCGTTCGACTGTTCTCGACAATTCCATCCAGAATGGACACATCAGGCCGCTTTTTCGGAAAGACCCTGCCGTTCATGGGTAAAATATCGTTCGGCGGAGAGGTCGTTGCATGGACCAACAGTGAATACCCCTCATACTGGCTTTCCCAAGCGTACAACTACTACACGTCTCAGGGTTGGATAGCAACTGAAACGGAACGCATCGACATCGGGCCTGAAATCCTGCCTCCTCCTAGTATGGATAGCCTCAAACGCACCGACGTCGTCCAGACCGTCCAACTTGGATTTGACACCAACAAGTTTTTGACCGGAGGAGGATTCGATTGGGTAAGCCTACCTGCAGTTGCGGAATCGCTGGCCCCGAGAAAATTCGTTGTCGACGTAAACGACGACGCTTTCGATGTAGATTACCCCAAAGACATTCAGGCATTTGCGTCGCGAATCAGGACTCAAACACGGTTGCCGGACGCGAGCGTTGCCAACGGATTCATCACGGGCCTACTTCCGAGCGATCTTTTGCTGGTCGATATTCAGGAAGGCGACAAAGGCCGGGTGGAATTTTTCACACTTCAACGCAAGGCCCCCATTGCGCCGGACCTCGTCGCATGGCAATTCAAAGATAAACTTCCTGAAACGCAACCATACAGCATGGTGTCACTCGTATCGATTGCGACTGACGACGACCTGCGAGAAGCCGACACCGATTACAGCAGTTTCATAACTGACCACTACGTTCAACTGCCGTCCACGCTGCCCAAGAGAGTGCGCGACCTGGCGCAATCCGTCACCGCCAACGCAGATAACCCCTACGACAAGGCAGTGGCCGTCCAAAACTATCTGCGAGAATCGGGTTTCGTGTATTCCCAAGATATTGACGCTCCACCGCGAGGCACAGACGGCGTGGACTATTTCCTATTTGAATCCAAGATCGGATATTCCGACTACTTCGGATCGTCGATGGCCGTGCTGATGCGGGCCGCGGGTGTCCCTGCGCGCCTCGCAGCCGGATACGCTCCGGGAGAGGCCGCGACGAACTCAAACCAGAGGTTCGTCAGAGATTCCGACAGCCACGGTTGGGTGCAGGTCTACTTCCCAGATTTTGGCTGGATAGACTTCGAGCCAACTCCAAATTGGCCGCTTCAGGCGCGCGCAATTGGTGGCGGTGCTGCTTTCTCCTCGTCTGATACTGATCTTGACACAGACCCTGACGATTTCATTATCCCTGATGAAATTGATCCCTTCGTCGAACAGGTGCCTGATTATCCGGGTGTCCCACGAGGCTTTGGCGACGCTTTCACTTTCGACGTCACCCCCTACTTGAAGCCTGCTGGCATTATTTTGGGCACATTAATAGTGCTATTCATAATCTTCCAAGTCGCCTGGAATTTCGGACTGGGAAGCATGACCGAAGTGGAGAAGACATACACCAAGATGGGCAGACTGGGTTGGCTGGCCGGCGTAGGCCGTAAACGTCACCAAACCCCCTGGGAACATGCTGCCGCAATTGGTCTCGCGTCGCCGAATGCCGCCGAGGGATCGAGAAAAATAGCCTCTCAATTCGCCACGTCGATGTACGGTCACCAGGAACCGAATGAAAACGACCTAGAAGAAATGGAGGAGGCGTGGAAGAATGTTCGCATGGGGCTAATAGTCCGCGGATTGAGGCGCATGATTCCTCAGCCAAGCGCACAACCTCAACAGGCCAGGTGACCGACTTGACGATCTACTACGACATATTCGAGACCCCGTTCGGTTGGATGGGACTGCTGGCCTCGGACAAAGGTCTACGAAACACCACCCTCCCTCAGAACTCCCCCGACATTTGCTACGAAGAGCTTGGCCCGGAGATGGTTGGGGCCGTCCAGGACTCAGATCGATTTGACGAGCTTCGCCAGCGCATAATCGGGTACTTCGAGGGCGACCCCGAAACCTTCGAGGACGTTCCTGTGGACCTTGAGGATGCGTCCGAATTCTATCTCGCGGCGTGGAAAGCATGCCAATCTATCCCCCACGGTGAGACCCGGACTTACGGATGGCTTGCTGATCAGGCAGGAAATCCCCGTGCTCCCAGAGCCGCAGGACAGTCGATGGCGAGGAACCGCCTTGCCATCATCGTCCCATGCCATCGGGTCGTCGCCAGCGACGGGAGCCTAAGAGGGTTCGGCAAAGGCACGACTCAGTTGGGACTCAAACGGCAGCTTCTCAACCTTGAGGTAGGCCAGTTTACCCAACAGATCTGAACATTTACAGGCTTGCTAAATAGCTGTTGGCGAATCGAAAAACAGTGGGGGTGGGTTTGAAACCCGCCCCCACTTGCATAAACGACATTTTCTTCTAAATTAAACCGAAGCTCGCTATGCCTTGTCCGAAAACTCCACGCCAAGCTTCGACTCCATAAGTTCCCGCGCGCGATCTACGTCATCCTCGTCCACGAGTATTCGACACGGGTAGGCGGACACGCCGAGGAACGAGTGCGTGTCTCCAGCCTGCACTCTGGCACGCACGCCATACGAGGATAGCAGTTCGCTCCACATTTCAGCTATCAGTTGGTCCGGCGCTGTGATCAGGTAGGTCCAACTCAATTCACGAGGCTCTCCACGGTGACATCACCCGAATCTCCCAACAGGTCCTGAAGCCGGACGGTCAGGTCTTCGCTAGCGTCGACTTTGACCATCGACCACTCCAGCCTGAACACTTGGCCATGGGCCGCGATTTCGAGGCTCACCTCATCCTTCCCGGCAAACTCTAATAACAAGCGCTTTATGTCGTCCAACATTAGCTGGTCATCGGCCACGCTGTCAGATTCCACAATTCGCAGATTCAACCTCTGAGGAACGGCCAGTTTGGAGTGGGCCAACGATGGGACGCCACTTGATCCGCCATTTCCATTGCTGCCATTCACTCCATTCTCTGTCGGAGGTTTGATGTCTGGTTGAAGCGTTCCGGTTCCGTTTGTTTCTGGTTGACTCGATTCGATCACTGACGTCTCATTTGCCTCATTGGAATTTGTTGATGCCGCTTTTTCGATAATTTCGGGCGAGTATTCCTCAGCGTCCTGACAGGACATGCTGATTTCGTCGTCTCGAACCCTGATTGTGCCAGCCACGGCGACCAGTTTACCTTCTTCCCACAAGCCCTTGGTCGCCTCCATTTTGTCCTCCCAGACGAACACATCTATTGTGCCGTCCATCAGGGACACAGTGGCAATCTGAAATGGTTTGTTCTTGCGAGTGAAGCGCTGAATAACCGTGGAAACCTGGCCGACAATGGAAACCTTTTTGCCTGCCTGGTGAGGCCCGATGTCATTCTTGAACACGATTGTGTCCGAACCGGCAGAGCTTAACAGGTTAGCCAGATGGTTCACCCCAGACAGGGACAGTCCGAGCAGTTCCCGTTCCCATTCTTCTGTCTCTCGATCCGAGGTTTTGCCTTCTGGCAGCGTGATATTCGCCAGTGGAGTCGGCACGGAATCGCCGAATAGGTCGAACATAGAAGTCTGGTCCGACTCTCTGAGTCCCGCTTCGCTATGGGCCAGGCTCAGGATTCGCTCGGTCACCGACAGCAGCGGGCCTCGGTCTCCGAAATCGTCGAACGCTCCCGCTTTTATCAGGCTTTCCAGGTTGTTCTTCTTCAGGCCGCTCATATCCGCAACGCGGCACATCTGCTCGAAGGACTCAAACGGCCCCTCTTTCTCGCGTGCCTCAAGGATAGGCTCAATGGCGCCGGCGCCCACGCCTTTGATCGCCGCCATTCCGAATACGATGACGGGCGAACCGTCCTCTTGTTTTGCAATCGTGAAATCAGTCCCGCCGGTGTTGATGTTCGGCAATTTGACCGGGATGTTCATTCGCTGGCAGTCCACGACCGCGCTGACGGTGCGCTCTGGATTGCCCATGTAGGCGTTGAGCAGGGCCACCATGTACTCCGCAGGATAGTTGGCCTTCAGGTACGCCGTCCAGTAGGTGATTAATCCATAGCTGATGCTGTGGGCTTTGTTGAATGCGTAACCTGCAAACGGTTCGATAAGCGTGAATATCTGCTCGGCCAGCTCCCGATCAAACCCCAATTTAGTTCCACCGGACAGGAACTTCTCTTTCTCTTGGGCCATAATTGCCGGGATCTTTTTGCCCATCGCCTTCCGCACGATGTCTGCTTCGCCGAGAGAATATCCGGCGAAAGTCCGGAACAAGTGCAGCACCTGATCTTGGTAGACAATAACGCCATAGGTCTCTTCGAGAATTTCCTCCAACGCGGGGTGCGGGTATGAAGGAGCCGTGCGTCCGTGCTTGGCATCGATGAAGGTGCCAATATGCTCCATCGGGCCCGGGCGGTAGAGTGCGATCATCGCGGCGACGTCGCCCAGCGACGTCGGCTTCAACTCTTTGAGATTGCGGGTCATGCCCCCGCCCTCCATCTGGAACACGCCTACAGTCTCGCCTCGGGCCAGAAGATCGTAGGTGTTAGAGTCGTCCAGAGGAATATCGTTCAGGTTGAACGTTATGTCTTGATTCTCAGCTATCAGATCACGGGACTTAGCCAACACTGTGAGGTTCACAAGGCCGAGGAAGTCCATCTTCAAGAGTCCCAGCGCTGCAACGGGATCCATCGCGTACTGGGTGGTGGTAAACATGCTGTTCTCGTCGTTCTTGCTCGGGCGCTGGAGAGGCACAATGTCGGTCAGCGGCTCCTCGGATATCACCACAGCGGCGGCGTGGGTGCTGGAGTGTCGAATGAGACCTTCCAACCCTTCTGCCGTCTCAACGAGTTTCTTGACAGCCTCGTCGGTGTCGATGGCCTGCTGGAACTCTGGGTTCAGCTCTTTGGCTTCATTCAGCGTGATGCCCAGCTTCGTTGGAATCATGCGGGCAACCTGGTCAACATCGCCGTAAGGCATCGCCAGCGCGCGTCCAACATCTCTCAGGACGCCCTTGGCTCCCATCGTTCCAAACGTGATGATCTGGGCCACGTGCTCTCGACCGTACTTGTCGATGCAGTAGTTGATGACCTCTTCGCGCCGATCGTCCTGGAAGTCCATGTCGATGTCCGGCATCTCCTTGCGTTCAAGGTTCAGGAACCTCTCGAACACCAGGGTGTAGGGCATCGGATCAACGTCGGTAACGCCCAGGCAGTACAGCACAAGACTGGCCGCCGCGCTCCCTCGGACCGCGAAGAATATGTCCCGTAGGCGAACGAACTTTGAAATATCCCACACCACCAGGAAGTAGTTGTCGAATTTGGTCTGCTTGATGACTTCCAACTCGTACTTGAGTCGCTCAACGTAGGTCTCGTCGGCGTCTGGAAGCAGAGTCTTGAATCCGTCCCAGCACAGCTTTGCCAGAAATTCCGTCGCGGTGGTGCCTTCGGGAACGGCGTACTCGGGAAGTCGCTGCTTGGTGAAGTCGAACTCCACTTCGCACATATCCGCGACAAGCTGAGTGTTGGTCACAGCCTCCGGCATGTGAGGATACAGGGCCATCATCTCTTCCGGGCTTTTCAGATAGTATGACGACTCTTCCATGCGCATTCTTTTGGCATCGTTAATATTCGTGTTGGTGTGAATGCAGATCAAAATGTCCTGAAGATGAGCGGCTTCCTTGAGGACATAGTGAGAATCGTTCGTCGCCACCACAGGCAAGTCCAACTCGGAGCGCAACTGCATCAGCCCCTGGTTGATGGCCGGCAGTTCGGGAACGTCGCCGTGTTCCATAAACTCCAGATAGTAGTCGTCGAACACCTCTTTGTACCAGCCGGCTGCGGCCCTGGCCTCGTCCATCCGGCCCTCGGTGATCAGAGACGGAACCTCGCCGCTGGGGCAACCAGACATGATTATCAGGTCTTCGCTGTATTGCTCCAGTATTTCCCGGTCCACCCTGGGTCGATAGTAGAACCCTTCCAGGTGGGACATGGTCACCAACTTGATCAAGTTTTGATAACCGCGATTACTCTTTGCCAGGACTGTCATGTGGTAAGGAGTTTTCTCGTTGGGATTGCGTTCGTGCCGACTTTTGGGAGCGACATACATCTCGCAGCCGATAATCGGTTTGATTCCGGCGGCTTTTGCGATCTTGTAGAAGTCGATGGCCCCGTACATCCCGCCGTGGTCGGTAATGGCGAGGCTATTCATGCCAAGATCGGCGGCGCGGGCGACGAGGGGTTCCAGACGGCTCAGGCCGTCCAGCATGCTGTATTCAGTGTGAACGTGCAGGTGTGAAAACACTGCTCCTCCGGTGGATATTTTCGAGTGTCGCCATGCTGACTCGAAGCGAAACATCTGGTCGCTTCCCGAACAACCGCCATCTTACTTTCGACTAGTTTCTTCGTCTGCGGACTCAAAATGGCGAGTTGGCTGATGGCTGAAAGCGTGTCTTCCTGACATCTGATACCTGAAATCCTAACCACCAATCTTCAGGTAGTCCAAGAAGTATAGCATTGCCTCCTACCTGAGCCTGCAAGAGACAAAATTCCCAAATACACTCAATTCCAGAGATTTCCTACCGCTTGGACCTTTCCCAACCCAGAGCCTGCGCCTCGGCTTCAGTGCAAAACCAGCGGTCTCCCTGCCCTGGCTCAACGACAGTGGTGGAGTAGAACAGGCTCTCCGGCACGTGGTACAGAAGCTCGCCAGACCGCTGATCGACGTTCCCTTTGATGACAGGCGTATCGGAACCAGAAAATTCGCACCCGCCGCCAGAGCCTGATGGAGAGCCGGGACGGGCAGGAAGCGTGCCGCCAACGAAATTGTGATTTGGGCTTGGGGTCGGCCTGGAGATTTGAGGGGTGGCCTCTGAGGAGGATGGGACAGGAGATGAGGCCTCTACGCTCCATATTCCTCGACCGTCGGTTCGGGCCAAAGACTCGGCTTTAAAGAACTCCTCGAACTTTTCAAAGCTGGCTGGGAATTGAGCCACTTCGCCCCAGCCGCCGTTCAGAAGCTTCAGATTCACCATCTCGCCATCAATGAACACGTACCGCAGATGCGCCCCGTCGAAGTCCACGCCAGCATCTTCCGACGACAGAACGACAGTTTTGTTTTGAGCGATGAACTGATTGAACTGGGACGCCTCAGCGTGGTCGGCGGATGCGGGGATTGAGACACCAAGATACCGCACCAGGAAACGCTCGCCTTCATGCTCCACCTCGATTGTCACGCCGTCGATGACACGCACAACCTTAGCCTCTGAAGGAAACTGCTGGGATGAAGGAGTGGCGTCACTGGTCGCAGTCGCAGACGGTGCGGGAGACGCGGATTCGGGAGCGTCGTGAGAAGGTGCGCATGCCGCAAAAGAGACTATGAAAGCTGAGAACGCCAGGGCTATCAACCAGTTGCAACGCCTCATACGGATGGATGCGGTTGCTTGACGTTCAGTCACGACAATCAGGTTCATATTAATCGGTTATAGTCTGAGTCACCGTGGCAATAATCGCGTCCGTGTACAGGCCTGGGGTCGCGCTGGCAGTGAAGTTTCCTAGAGGGTCAATCGATCCGAGATGGGGATTCGAAAGGCGC
>Ga0208113_1000700_pt1 | contig 16393 bp, 15 predicted proteins | sample Knorr_S7_td_NADW_FD_185598 | JGI IMG/M metagenome (GOLD analysis project Ga0208113, IMG submission 185598) | Marine microbial communities from Southern Atlantic Ocean transect - Knorr_S7_td_NADW_ad_2505m_LV_A (SPAdes) (version 2) | ecosystem: Environmental > Aquatic > Marine > Oceanic | place...
CATTGGAGGCGTATGGTTTTTCAATATCGCCTGTACCGTTGGATGTAACCTGTGTCAGTTGTACACTGCTGGCTGCAGTTGTCATTAAGTCAGGATCAATGAGTTTCACGTAAATCTTACCGTCAGGACCGACTGCCGTACTTGGAGTAATCTCCATTATAGCAGTTGTACTTTGTATAGTAATAGCTGCTGTTGCAGAGGCTCGTGCTAATCCTGCTCCTGAATAGAAGCTGTTAGATGTAGCGTTGTCTCTGATACGTAGTCTGAGGTATTGGTTAGCCGTCAAGGTTGTGCCAAATGGCGACTTTCCTGGTTCTAATGTGATAGTCTTTGTGAACTCACCTGTGTTTACTCCAGTTTCTGTAAGTGCAATTGTTGAATTGAACTTTGCATTATCTGTTTCACCTGGTACGGTTTGCTTTGCAGTACCAATCATGAGCATGTAGAGCTTGTCCTTCACTGCGACGTCTCTGTTATAATCAGGTTCGGTTGCTGTGACTGTGAATGTGTCACCTAACTTACCTGTGGTTATAGTAGAGCTGATAGTTGCATCGTGTCCTTTAATATCTAGACATTTAGCAATACCTTTCTTTGCAGAGTTGGTTGCGGCTCCTGCATTGGCTGTAGTAATATTAGTACTTGAAGCGCCATCTTCCCATTCGAAGCATATCTGTCCACCGACCATATCTTGCATACGATCAAGGGCATTGTATTCTTGAGTTGGTGAAGAGTAGTTCAAAAATGATGGGAAGTCAGTGTTACTGTTACCCCAGTCAATTCCGAATTTCAAGTCAAATACTCCTGTATTTACTCCAGTTTCTAATGCAGTTACATTATACCATGAATAGTTACCTATCTGTGAACAAACTGTAGCTGAACCAGCTGATGCTGATGTAGCTTGATTACACATTCCTGATACATGTCCGACATTGTTGCCTGTTGCGTTCTTGATAATCAAACGTAATGTTGCATTATCTCGAGCGTTTGCATTGATATTCTTGTCAGAATCAGTTAAGGTTACTGTTGCATTTACACGTGACATGTTTCTAGAGACTGGTGAGCTTGCGTGGTCGCCTGTAATTGGGAAGTCATCACGATCAAATGATAATGATCCTGTTGTTCCTCCAATTGTTACAGTTACATTCTTTGTGACTGAATCAAAGTGATCACGTACTGTGAAGACTAATGAATCTCCTGCAGTAAGTCCAAGCGTACTACCAGATTTTCCTCTACCACCGTCTGTTCCAGTTCTCAATGTAGCGAGTACTACTGACAAAGTCCATGAACCTGAGTTTACTCCAGATTCCATGACTAATGCTGAGTAGTTACGTACATCGTGATAGCCGTTAGTTCCGTTGATAGATGTAATTGAGAAGTTAGCTAACCTCTTTGCATTACATGTACTACCTATGAATATACCTGAACAGGTCTTATCACCTGCTACTGTACCTTCTCTAGATGAGTAGTGTTTCTGTCGTGTGGAATTGAACAGTACTTGTTGTTTCGCTGCTGATGAATCATCAGCGTCAGAATCAGTGTATGTAAATGATATTGCAGTTGCAGTTTCGTCATAGCTTGTCTTATCAGTTGATACAGTTGCTTCGCTTGTAACCATTGTTATGGTTGCAGTTGAAGTTGTACCTCCATAGCCATCACTATATTTAATGTCGAACTTGTTACCGCTAGCGTCTAGTGGTCCCTGAGTACAGGTTACACGATACGTTGTTGCAGAAATGCTACATCCTGATGTGTATGCACCAATGGTTGCACGAACAGTAAATGTGAAGATACTAGTGTTTGCACCAGTTTCTTTCGCTGTTACTCCTGATGTTCCTATTGTAGTGTCATTGATTTCCATGTATATTCTATTGATGGTATCAACTTTCTCTGGATCGTGGTTCATATCTGCATCAGTAATTGTTACTGTTACGTCAGATGAACTTGTTAGATCATTTGAGGATACCGTCATAGTACCGGAAGTTTCAGTGATAGTGAATGTTACAGATGTTGAATTGTAACATGAAGATCTAACTGCACTGTCTGCTTTACATGTAGTTGAATTGTAACCATATCGAATGTTCTGAATTGGTGTGAATGATAACTTGAATGTATCACCGTCTTTCCATCCTGAACTACCAGCATTATCTGATGTGTAGTTCCATGTTAGACCTGAAGGCCAGTCACCACGTGCTAGAGGAGCTGTCTCCCTACCAGAGTTGTTTGTTTGACTGTTGTATCCTGCAACGGTGTTATTGAAAGAGAATCTTTCCAATTCAATACATGGTGATGTAACCAAAGAAGATGATGCATCCGCATTGACGCATTTGAAGATACCAGTGTTAGGACCGGTTTCTGTAAAGTTCAATCGGAAATTCCTCGCTCCTCCTGCTTCAGAATTATCATGGTTATTACCTGAGCCTGCATACGACATTGTCTTGTTAAGAACGTTCTGTAATGTAGCGTTGGAAGAAGTTACGATTTCTGCTTTGAATCCATTTGTATTATTAGTTACCAAGAAACTTTCAGTTTCTGTTGGATCGTTATTAAGATCATTATGGTTTAGGAACAACCTAATGGTTGCACCTGGGGTAACGGTGGTCTGTTTAGACTCCGTATTATAAATTGTGGCTTTTGTCTCCTTATAGAGCAATGTCTTACTTACATCTTTTGCAGCACCTGAGGAATCAGATGTATCTTTGTACGTGATTGTCATTGTGTGTCCACGAGTCATGTTATAACCGTGAATCATTGGTGAGGACAAAATGCTGTGGGTGCCTGAAGCCATTCCAGCAGCTGTTATGTCCGTTGTAAGGTTTGTGTATGTACGTGAAGATGGAGCACCGTTTGCTAAGTGTCCTTGATTAATGTATGCGACAGCGCATGCACCAGTTGCTATACCGTTAGATCCCGTCGCGAGTGGAGGGAATCCTGGGGTAAAGTCTGCAGCTGCTTGTGCGGCTGCTGCGTTCGCAGAGTCTCCTGCGGCGCCTGGTGACAAGTTAGCAGAACCTGATGATGTACCACCATCACTTGCAGTCACATTTAATGCGATACAAGATGAGCTGTACATTACCCAAAGTGCATCAGTTGCATATGCAACCCATGTACCTCCGGTGTTCTGTGTAACGTTGACGGTGTATGTGCTTGTAGCGTTTGTCCACTGTAGGACAACACTAGGATTGTATGTGCCTCTCAATTCCTCAACTCCGATATCTTGATCGGTGATGGTCATGGAGACTGTTTGATTTCCAAAGATTTGCGAAGATGATAGTTCGAGCGTACCAGTGGTAGCGGCTTGTACACTTGGAGCTATTGGTAAGCCCATCATGACAAGCATACTAGCAGCTAGTAACAAGGTTGCAGTTGCAGCCTTGAATTGCTTCGAGAACAGCCAATTTATGTTTAAATTATTGTTCATACTATTATCCTTAAACGGTTTTTCAGAGTTTTAGCATATAAGGATTATGGATAAATTATCTATTACGGCGGAAAATGAAGAGAAATTCAGGTTAGCGGCCAATTATAAAGTCATTTGACAAAAATAGCAGAAAAACATTATGGACAATAGTTATCGGAGCTGTATCCGGTAAGTAATGATGAAATCTAAAAGAACCAAGCGAATAAAAGAGAAATGCCAAAGATAAGATATAGAAATCCAAATAAAGAAAGCATTTTGTTGTTTAAAGTTAATCCAGGAATTTTATACAAATAAGGAACCATTGATGCAAAACGGAAATATCCAGAAAAGAATGAATATGCTGGTTGTAAAACAGATCCAAACACAATTAATGACAAACTAAAATAATCAATGTGTTTTTTCTTATAGATAAAATAAATAGATAGAATTAAGGCAAAGAAAATTGACCAAGTTAGGAACTCATTGATCAAATAATTTAGACCAGTAATCGCAGGAGTATTAACTCCTCCGAAGAAACGATTTTGGAAGAATGTTTGGAAAGGAATTCCAATCATACTATGTGGAAAACCTGAATCAACTCCTGATGTAAATCTTAAGAAATGGTCCAGACCAAATCGATAGATAAGATGTACGCCATGTAAAGAGATAGTAATAAGTGGAATTAAGAAATATGGAAGAAACTTTCGATCTTTTGCGAGTAAAAAGAAAGGAAACGAGAAAATAACAAAATCTGGACGTGCTAATGAAGCAAAAGCTAAAAATATTGCAGCCATTTTGAAGTTATCAGTTCGAAAATAATACAATGCACCGAACATGAATGTAAAAAACAAAGGTTCGTTCATGCCGCCATGAGTGGAGATAAGAAGAATTGGATTAAATGCATAGAACAGTATTGAAGAACGAGCATTATCCAAAGAAACAACTCTAGAAAACATGACAACGCTAAAAGAAAATGCAGTGATATTAATCATCTCCATAGTCAAAGCAGTAGCGAATGGATTTCCCTGTGCAATAAGATATGTAATTAGAGGGTAGAGAAATGTAGCATGACGAAAACCACTTTCTTCTGGAGATGATGAAAAAGGATCAAGTGCAATATTATAATAAGAGGCTCCATCAGTATCTGCTTTATCTGCAAAATGATGTACGTCATAACCTAAAGCTAACCCAGATATAAAGAAAAGTAAGTTAAAACCAAAAATTAATAAAAATAATTTACGTTCGTCTTTTAGCTGAGTATTAAGGTATTCAAATATTTTGATATCCACGTCTATCGTATATGAAGAAAGTTTCTATAAAAGCATATACAAAAGACTTTTACAAAGACGAGAGATAAACAAAAGTAAAAGGAAGTAAAATATATGTATAATAAATTAACGGCTATTGCCCCTCATAGAATAAGCATATGTGGTGGCGGAACTGATTTTCCGTCATTCTATAAACAACATAATGGAGCAGTAATAAATTTTGCAATAACAAGATACTCAAAAATTAAATTAAGAAAATTAAAAAATAAATTTATAGTAGATGCCAGTGATGTAAACGAATATTATAATGGTACAAAAGAAGAATTAATAAAAGTAAAAAATACTTCAATGCCTCTATATACGATACTTGAAAAAGGAATTCCATCAAAGATTTCAATAAAAAGTGATGTTCAACCGGGAAGTGGGTTAGGTTCATCAGGAACATTGGCAGTAAATTTAGTAAATGTATTTCATCATGTAAGTAATAAGAAAAAAATAGATCCTTTAGAACTTTCAGAAAGAGCGTATAAATTAGAAGCTGACATATTCAAGAAAGCAGTAGGTAAACAAGATCACATGCCAGCAGCATTTGGTGGATTTAATTATATAGAATATAAAAAGAATAAAATAATTGTAATACCATTTAAAAAGAAAATATCAAATACTTTAACAGAAAATTGTTTACTTTTTTATTTAGGAATGACAAGGGATGCAGACAAAATATTAAGAAGACAAGAAAAAAGAGTTCAGAATAATTCAAGTGAAATGATTGATGTATTAAAGACAATGAATAAATTAACAAGAAATATGAAAAAAGATTTAGATCATGGAAACTTTAAAGATGTAGGAAACACATTAGAAATTGCTTGGGAATTGAAAAAGAAATTTACAAAAGGTGTATCCAACAGATTTATTGACAAAGTGCATGACATTGCAATAGATTCAGGAGCGTATGGAGCAAAGATTACGGGTGCAGGAGGAGGAGGTCATTTTTTGGTTATTGCAGAAAAGTCTCATCATAAGAATATTATAAAAAATCTACATGGTGTTGAATGCAAGAGAGTTTTATTTAATGTATCAGTAAAAGGAGCGGTTGTAAATTATGAAAAATGAGAAATTTTTACAAGAGTCAAAGAATGCAATAGATAATCTCATAGAGAATAACGACAAGATTTCAGAAATGATCAATCTTTTACAAGAAGTTAGAAATAATAAGAAGAATGTTTTTGTGATCGGAAATGGTGGAAGTTCTTCGACAGCTTCACATTTTGTTTGTGACCTGCTAAAAACTTCAATTAATAACAGTCAACCAAGATTTAGAGCTCAGTGTTTATCGGATAATACAGCGGTGATGACTGCATGGTCAAATGATGTCTCATATGATGATATATTTTCAGAACAATTGAAGAACTTTGTAGAGGAAGGCGATATTCTGATAGCTATAAGTTGTAGTGGTAATTCAACAAATGTAATAAAAGCGGTAGAAGAATCTAAGAGAAGAGGAATAAAAACAATTGGATTAACTGGTAATGCAGGTAAATTGGAACAATTATCAGATTTAGTTATCAAAGTGCCTTCAGATAACATATTACTGATTGAAGGTGTTCATTCAGTTTTATTACATTATATAACAGAAATATTACGAGGATGAAATCACCAGCTTTATTTATTGACAGAGATGGAACAATAATTAAACAGATAGATGGAGAATACATTTCGTCCATAAATCAGATTGAGTTTATTGAAACAATTTTTCCTGCAATTTTGATGTTGCAGAACGAGGGATATTTGGTGATAATGGTTACAAATCAAGCAGGAATAAACAAAGGAATACTCAGCCATGAACAAGTAAATGAGATTAATCAACATATAATTCAATCATTAAAGAGACAGGGAATAGAGATATCAGGAGTATATGTTTGCCCTCATAAAACTGAAGAAAAATGCAAATGTAGGAAACCTGAACCTGGATTATTACTAAAAGCTGCGGAAGAACACAATATTGATTTGGAGAATAGCGTAATTATTGGAGACAGTGAGAAAGATACAAAAGCTGGTCTCAATGCAGGTTTAAAAAAGGTAATCAAAATTTGAAGATAACAGTAATTACACCGATACATGGAAAACAAAAACAATATGGAGAGATGATTCAGGAGATTGGATATAAATTAAATGAACAAACGATTAAACCATTTGAATGGATTATTGTATGTGATGAAAAGTCACAGTGGATAAAAAATTTAGACATTCCATTGTTTGGCAAGATACTTGTAGCAGAAAGAAACAATATCTCAATAAAAAGAAATTTAGCATTAGATAATTCAAATGGAGATTATATATTTTTATTGGACTCAGATCAAATTCCAGAATCAGATGAACTGTTATCTGATTGTGTTAAAAAATGTAAAGAAGGATTTGATTTAATCAGAATTCCAGAAAAATTTTCAGGAACTGGAGATTATCTAAAAAGATCTTATCATCAACTAAGAGGTCTTTATTGGGAGAAAAGTAATGAAGGAATACCAAGATTTGTAAGAAGTCAATTAGTAAAAGAGAAAAGATTTGATCCAGAACGTTTACATTTTGAAGATGAATTATTTTTTGAAGAATTGAGAGTTAATTATACTGAAGGAAAGATTGATAGTATGATAATTCACAATGAGGGATTTGAATTGTATCCGAATTTACGTAAAGCGAGAATTGCGCAAAAACAAAGTAAGAGTCATAAAGTTAATTCATCATTTAGATTAGATATCAAGACAATCGTTGTAGAGACACCAATTACTTTGCTTCCAGGAGTAATTTTTATATTAGGATTAAGAACTATTGCAAAAAGAATATTGCCAGTTGAATCGGGAACTTCAAGATAATCATTTGGGTTAAATACAAAGATTTTGGATGGAATATTAATGAAAGGAAAAACAGTAAAAGAATCGGCAATTACTTCGTCACATTTAATGTTGATAAAACATTCAGGAAATTTCATTTTCGATGCAGGGAAGACAATTCCAATGGTTCATGGAGGAATACTTATGACATTAATGGATGAGATAGCAGGAATGGTGGCAACTAAACATTCTGGAACACAAGTAGCGACAGCATGCATAGACATGCAGTTTGTTTCTCCAGCATTTGCAGGCAATAGAATGATTTTAAAATCGTCCGTAAACTATACTACAAAGACTTCAATGGAGATAGGAATAAGAATTGAAGCAGAAGATATGAAAAATGGAACAGTAAAGCATACTAATTCTTGTTATTTAGTTGCAGTAGCAATAAATGATGCAGGAAAACCTATGGAAATACCAGCAATAATACCCGAAACTGAAGATGAGAAAAGGCGTTTTAATGATGCTAGAATTAGAAATGAAGAAAGATTGAGGAAAAGAATAAAAAATTAAACTTACTTACTAATTACTCGTTGAATTTCTTCAATATCAGATGAGACTTCAGTTGGTTTTTCTACGAATTTAGTAATAATATCAGGATCTTTAAGACCGTGACCAGTAGCTATGCATACTACTTCTTCATCACTAGAGATAGTTCCTTGACGGAGTAACTTTTTCAAAGCAGCTATCGGAGCTGCGCTAGCAGGTTCTATAAATAATCCTTCAAGTTTTGCTAAATTCATCTGGCCGTCAAGTATTTCCTTATCTGAAACAGTTGTTGCTAAACCTTTAGAATCATAAATTGCGCGCAGGGCTTTTTTCCAACTTGCAGGAGCTCCAATTCTAATGGCAGTAGCTAGTGTTTCGGGTTTTTGAACATTATTTATTTCCATTTTTCCTTCAGAAAATGCTGCTGAAATAGGAGCGGATCCTTCAGCTTGAACGCCAACAAGTTTAGGAAGTTTGTTGATTATTCCTAACTGGTAGAATTCAGAAAGTCCTTTCCAAATCGCACTAACATTTCCTGCATTACCTACTGGAACAATTATCCAATCGGGAATATGACCTAGTTGCTCAAATATTTCGAAAACAATAGTTTTCTGTCCTTCTATTCTGAAGGGATTAATTGAATTAACTAAGTAAATATCAGTATATTTACTAGATAGTTTCATAACTACTTCAAGACATTTGTCAAAATTTCCATCAATTTGTAATACATGTGCACCGCAAATCATTGCTTGAGATAATTTTCCATATGCAACTTTTCCAGATGGTATTAATACAATTCTTTTTAGTCCGCCACGAGCTCCATATGCGGCAAGAGATGCAGACGTATTACCGGTAGATGCACAAGTAATAATTTTAGCACCTAGTTGTTTAGCTTTGGTTACTGCAACAGTCATACCTCGATCCTTAAAAGACGCAGTAGGGTTATCACCTTCATTTTTAATGTGTAAGTTATCAATTCCAAAAAAGCTGGAAAGCTTTTTAGAATTATGTAACCTAGTTCCACCTTCTTTAAGTGTAACTCGTTCTACATTTTGATCTATAGGTAAGAAATCTTGATATTTCCAAACGGACAATGGAGCATCGCGCCATTTTGAATCAAGATTATTTGAAATCTTATTCAGATCATATTGAACTTCAAGTAAATCATTACATTTAGAACAATTATACATGATTGTATCAAGGTCAAATAATGAAGAACAATTAATACACTTTAGATTCATTAGTTTATCACACGAGCTCCTTTTCCAATTTTAGTAAGGATTACTGAAGAATCATAGCCTGCAGATTTAAATTGTTTTTTGAAACATTGCCTGATTTTAGGAATAGATGTTTTGTTATCTAGAAATGATATAACTGCAGGACCAGCGCCACTAATAGTAACACCCAATGCACCAATTTTTAATAATTCAGATTTGAGTTTATAATAGTTCGGAATTGTACTAAAACGAGCAGGTTCAACAATATTATCGTTCATTGATTTACCAATAAGACGTTTATTTCCGGTTGAGAATCCTGCAACCATCATCGCTGCATACGATACATTACTAACAGAATCAGTGAATTTTACTTTAGATGGAATTAATTTTCTAGCTTTACCAGTTTTTTTTGCAACAGGCTTGACTTTAGGAATTCCTATGCATACATGTAGGTTTTTTGGAGGCGAAAATGAAACAATATCTTCACAAGTAGATGAATTGATTACAACAAATCCTCCAAATAATGAGCCGGCTACATTATCTGCATGACTAATTCCTGCAGAAGCCACCTCGCCGCTCGCTGCAAATTTGAGTTTCTCTTCGTTCGTTAATTTTAGAGAGAATAATTTGTTCATTCCAACAGTTACAGCAGCAGCTGTAGCAGCACTACTTCCAAGTCCTTTACCCGGAGTAACACCTTTCTTTACAGTCATGTTTATCCCTTGTAAATTAAATTCTTTAATAATATTAATCGCAACAATTCCACCAGTATGTTCCTTGGGGTCATTTGGTATTCCAGTCTTAAGTCCAAGATTTTTTATTGTAATTCCTGGATTTTCGCTTTTAGTAATTTTTACAGTATCATATAGATTGTCTAAAGCAATCGCAAAACAGTCAAAGCCTGAACCAAGATTTGCACTAGATGCAGGCCCAATAGCGGTAACATCCTTAATCTTTTTCAATATATGCTAGTAAGGTCTGAATAATATAATAATATATTCATATTTTACTCTTAATATATCGTGAAAATTCAACATATTGAAGAAATTGTTAATATGTTCGAGTAAGTAGATTAAGAAGGAATAATGAATTGAGAACGATATTAATTGGATTAGGAACTATTGGTCAGAGTTATTGTCAATTACTGGAGAATAGGAAAGAAGATCTACTAACAAATTATGGAATTGATTCGAAAATTGTTGCTGTTGCAGATTCAAAAGGAGTGGCAATAGATGAAAAAGGAATAAACATAAGCGATATACTCAGTGTAAAGAAAAATAACAAGTCGGTTTCAGACCTTTCTATTGGAGACAAGAGTAAAACATCAATTGATTTAATTGAGGAAATTGATGCTGAATTATTAGTAGATGCAACACCAACCAACATACAAGATGGAGAACCGTCAGCTAGTCTATTAGAGAGTGCAATGAAAACAAAGAAGAATATAATTACAGCAAATAAAGGGCCGTTAGCACTTGCATTTTCATCAATAATAGAAAAAGCAGATTATAACAATGTAATTTTAAAGTATAGTGCAACAGTTGGTGGTGGCACCCCAATATTAGAATTCGGAAGAAAATGTTTGGAAGCAGATAGAATATTAGAGATGCATGCAATATTGAACGGTACAACCAACTATATACTAACTGAAATGGATGACAGAGGGTTAAGTTTTCAAGATGCGTTAAAAGAAGCACAAGAATTAGGATATGCAGAAACTGATCCAACATTAGACGTTGATGGATTTGATGCTGCGGCAAAATTAGTCATAATGGGCAATTTATTGTTGGGTAAAGAACTAGTATTAAATGATCTGAAAATAGAAGGAATACGAGACATAACGCAAAAAGATATTACTAAGGCAAAAGATAATGGAAATACTATAAAATTGATTGCGAGTGTGAATAATATGGCAAAAGTTGAACCAGTAATAATATCTAAAGATGATCCTATGTCAGTAGCTGGAGCTTTGTGTTCAGTAAAATTTGTTTCAGAATTTGCAGGTGAAGAAATAATAATAGGAAAAGGCGCAGGTGGAATGGAAACGGCAAGTGCAATGATTAGAGATTTAGTTGAAATCAAACAGAATATGAGGGTTTAGTAATGAAAATAGTCTTAAAATTTGGTGGTACATCAGTAGGAAATGGAAAGAAAATAATTAATGTCTGTGAGATTGTCCAGAAAGTAAAGAAAAACAATCAAGTAATCGTAATTTCTTCTGCATTACAATCAACAACGGATGAATTATTAGAATTATCTGAAGATGCAAAAAAAGGACAAGTTAATAAAAAAATTATTGACGATATAGTACAAAGACATCAAGATACAATTAAAGATATAATTCAAGATAAGAAAATTCAAGATGAAGTTTTTGAAAAGGTATCAAGTTTAATCAAAGATTTAGAAAAGACAGTAGAAGGAGTAATTATAGTAAAAGAACTAAGTGATAAAACAAGAGATAAAATAGTTTCATTTGGAGAACGGTTAGCTGTGCCAATAATTTCTGCCAAACTCAGAGACATGGGAATAAAGGCAGAATCTTTTACAGGTGGTGAAGTAGGAATTATGACAGATGAGAATTTTGGAAATGCATCGCCATTAATGAAAGTTACTCAACATAATGTGAAGAATAATTTATCGAACTTACTAGAAGAGACAGTACCCGTTATTACTGGATTTATTGGAGTAACACAACAAGGAGATATATCTACAATAGGAAGAGGTGGATCAGATTTTTCAGCCTCATTAATTGGAATGTGTTTAAGTGTAGATGAGATATGGTTTATGACAGATGTTGATGGATTGTTAACAGCAAATCCGAACATATATCCTAATGCAAAAACTATACCACAACTTTCGTATGATGAAGCAGTAGAAATGGCTACAATGGGTGCAAAGGGAATGCATGCAAGAGCTTTAGAACCCGCCAAGACCGCAAACATCCCGGTGAGAATTAAAAATACATTTAGACCAGACGTAAGTGGAACTTTGATTAATGATCAAATAATTGTAAAACCAGAGGAAATTACAAAAGCTGTAGCTTCACTGAATGATTTAGCAATGATAACAGTTGAAGGCATGAACATGGTAGGAAATCCAGGAACTGCAGGTGAAATGTTTAGCATGCTAGGGCGTAACAAGATAAATATAATAATGATTTCTCAGAGTATTTCTGAAGCAAATATAACCTTTCTAATTAGACATGAAGATTTGAGAAAAGCTGTAAGTATACTTCAAGTTAGTTTGTTAGGAAAGAGCGGGGTAACAAATGTAACATCAGATGATGAAGTATGTGTAATATCAATTGTAGGTGCAGGAATGAAGGGTACGAGTGGAGTTGCAGCAAAACTATTTAATGCAATTTCGAAAGTTGATATAAATGTAAAAATGATAGCGCAAGGCTCTTCTGAACAGAACATATCATTCGTAGTACAAGAATCTGATTCTAAATCAGCGATTGAAGCAATTCATAAAGAATTTAATATGGATTAATAGTTCAAATAACAATACTTTTAAATTTTTTGAGAAATATTTGACAATAAGATGTATAAAGTAGCAATTTTAGGATCTACTGGAATGGTAGGCCAACAATTCATTTCGGGTTTACAAAACCATCCATGGTTTGAGGTAACATGTTTAGCAGCATCTGAGAGGTCTGCAGGTAAGAAATATATAGATGCAATAAAGAATAGTGCAGGATCTACTCAGTGGTTTGGAGAAGGAGAAATAAATGAAAATATCAAAGACATGACTGTTAAGAATGTTAACGAAATTAATCCATTAGAATTTGATATTGCATATTCCGCATTAGAAGCAGGAGCAGCTCAAATTGAATCTAAATTTGCAGAACATATTCCTGTTTTGAGTACAGCGTCAGCGTATAGATATGAAGAAGATGTACCAATATTAATTCCAGCAGTAAACGATGAACATGTATCACTCTTAGAGAAACAGAAGAAAAGAGGATGGAAGGGATTTGTTGCGCCACAAGCTAACTGTACAACAACAGGTCTCGTAATAACATTAAAACCGATTTTGGATGAATTTGGTATTAATTCAGTAGTAATGACTTCACTACAGGCAGCATCAGGTGCAGGAAGAAATCCAGGTGTACCTCTTTTTGATTTAGTTGATAATATAATTCCATACATTCCAAAAGAGGAAGAGAAGGTATCAATTGAATTAAAAAAGATTCTGGGTAAGTATGACGGACAGGGAATAGTTAATGCAAAGTATAATGTGTCAGCAACATGTACAAGAGTAGGTGTATTAGATGGACACACAGAATCAGTATTAGTAAATACGAAAAATAAAGCTGAAGTAGAAGATGTAATTAAAGCAATGAATAAATTTGCTGACTCGCTTGCAGGCAAGGAACTTCCATCAGCTCCGAAGAAATTAATTACAATACATAAAGATCCTTTTAGGCCACAACCTAGATTGGACAGGGAATTAGAAGAGGGAATGACAACATCTGTAGGAAGAATAAGAAAGGATGAAGTATTTCCAAATGGAATAAAATATGTTTTATTATCTCATAATACAAAAATGGGAGCTGCAAAAGGAGTAATTCTTACAAGTGAGATGCTTATAAAATCAAATATAATTAAAAATTAGATTTTCGCATAGTTTTTAATTATTATTAATATATTTCATCATATTGAGGAGAAATAATCAGAATTGGAGAAGTTTGATAAAATAGATATAATAATTTTAGGGGAATTAACTCAAGAATCAAATATATCAATCCCAAAATTAAGTGAAAAAATCAGTATTAATTCTTCAGTAGTCTATAGTAGAATAAACAGATTAGTTAGAAAAGGATTCATAAAAAAATATACATTAGAAGTAGATGAGAATTTATTAGGATATCCAGTAAAAGCAATGATTGGTTGTAATATAAGTTCAAAACAAAGAGAAACAATTTTAGAAGATATTGAGAACATTGAAGAAACAAGAGAGATAATTGAGATTACTGGAAGATTTGATGTATTGATTTGGATAAGTGCTAAATCACTAGATGATTTGTATGAATTAGTATCAAAAAAGTTGCCAAAGATAAACGGAATTACACATACAGAGGCATTTATTGAGATGAAAAGACACAAATTAAACTTCGTTTCAAGGATAAATTCAGAGATTAATGAAGAGAAATAAGAGAATAATTAACCAAACCGTCTAATTATTTTACACCTATTCCATTAGATTATATTAATCAATAAATAATATATGCAAAAAGTGGATTACGAATCATTCGGGAAATCCAAGAGAAATAATTATGAACAAGAGAAAATAATAAAAGATCCATTTGGAAAATTTGAGGATATAAATATACAAAAGGCGATTCCAAGAAAGATAATTAAAGATATCAAAAGAAAAAAAGAATTTATTGAAAATGGGATAAATAGAATAGAAGAAGCATCAAAAATAAAATATCCAGAATATTATGTTGAACCTATATTACCAATTGCCTTTACATCTTTAGAAAGAGAAAGTCCGACGCCATATTTTGCAAGAAATATATTTCATATATGGAAAGGAGAAGTAAGAATAATTATCCAGTTATCGGCACCATTAATAGCGTTTGGTCTAAAAGGTACAATCCAAGCAATATTGGCACATGAATTTCTTCACTATATAGAATATGTAAGAAAATTTGAAAGATTAGATATTATTTCAGATGAAGTATCGAGTACTTTATTTGAAGCGAAATATGCAGATGCTTGCAGGTCGTTTAAACCAGAATTGATATTTACGCATAGCAATAAATCACCGCAGATTATAAAACATCTGAGAGAGAAATTCCATAATCATTCAGTCGGTGAGAGATTAATTAAGAAAACAAAGGAAGACTGGATAAATAAGAGCCTGCCTGTACGTCGTGTTAGTTTAGAGAATAATGTATCTAGCATTCCAATAGAAACAATAATGAAAACGAGATTTGATTCAGATGTAGGAAAAACAATTAGAGAGTTAGAACAAAATGCAAAAAAATCTAAAACTAGATGATGGAAAAGATAGAATTCTTCGTGTAATTAACAAAGTCACTAAAGGATTTGACGTAGAAGCAATTTGTATGTATGGATCAAGAGTGTCAGGATACGCCAAAGAAGAAAGTGATTATGACCTGATTGTTGTAATCAATAATTACAAGGATAAAGTTAGATATAGATATATTTTTGATAAGATAGAGATCTCTGCAATTTTTGTTGATAAAGAATATATAATTTCGGATGCAGAAAATGCGTCGTTAGGAGAATTCGTAGTTGGAAGGTTATTAAATCCATATGAGGTGTTAGTAAATAAGAAATTTTTCGAGACAGTAGAAATTGTATATAAAAAGAGAATAATATTAGAAACAATTGAGAAATTACAGATTAAATACAGGAGTTTAGGTGAATACTTAAAAATTCCAATTGAATATTTTCTATTTCATAGATTAAACTTTAGAATGAGAATGTATCCGCCGGTAAAGTATAGTTACATAATGACCTATTCAGGAAAGATTAATGCGAGAAATGTAAGAAAGAGTGTAAAAGGGTTCAATAGTGCAGCAAAGATATTGTATAAAGAGAACTATTTGTATTATGAGAAAGAAGGAATAATAAGTATAAACAGTAAGAAAAGAAAGAACAGATTTATACTGAATTTGAGATTAGTTAGGAAAATAATCAAACATTACTATATACATCTATTAGCGGGAAGAGTGAAGTATAATATTGCGTTAAAAGAACTATTCTCAAAAATTAATCGTAAGAAACATATAAAAGAAGTGCCAGAATACCTATCAAAACCTGAGAGTTTATTAAAAATTAAGTAATCAGAATTATTTTTTTGATTGTTTGAAATCTGCATAGCCGCATTTACCGCAAGATAAACGATCAGAATGTTCAGCAAGGAAATTGCCTTTGCCGCAACGAGGGCAGTCCTTACGTAATCTTGTAACTTTTGTATCGTCAACTTTATAGAATTTGAATATTTGAGGACTGAAACGAGCTTTGCGTTTCTGTCTTTTTCCCCTAGGTTTAGATACAGGCGTTTCTTCGACCTGAGATTCTTCAGAGGTTTCTTCTACTTCAGTTTTAGTTATTTCTTCTTCGAGCATGATAAATCAACAAATTATTCTTTAGCTTT
>Ga0208113_1000702_pt1 | contig 16388 bp, 16 predicted proteins | sample Knorr_S7_td_NADW_FD_185598 | JGI IMG/M metagenome (GOLD analysis project Ga0208113, IMG submission 185598) | Marine microbial communities from Southern Atlantic Ocean transect - Knorr_S7_td_NADW_ad_2505m_LV_A (SPAdes) (version 2) | ecosystem: Environmental > Aquatic > Marine > Oceanic | place...
CCTGTATTTTTTGGTTTTGCTTTTTCTTCAGGTTCGAAAGCAATGTTTATATTTGCTGCATATAGCTTTATTGGCACATGGTTACATTATTTCTGTACTGAAAAAGAGGATTTCAAAGTTATATACGGAAATAATTAAATAAAAAAAATTGATGTCCGAGAATACAGAGATTATTGAGTATATAAAAAAAACTCCAAAGACCGAATTACATTTACATATTGAAGGAACTCTTGAACCCAAACATATGTTTGAACTTGCTAAAAGAAATAATGTTTCAATTCCCTATAACAATATTGAAGAAGTTAAGTCTGCTTACAATTTTCAAAACCTAGATTCTTTTTTAAATATTTATTATCAGAGTTCAAAAGTTTTAATAAACGAGCATGATTTTTTTGATCTTACCTGGGCTTATGTATTGAAATGTATAGAGGATAACATTGTTCATACTGAAATATTCTTTGATCCCCAAGCTCATTTAGATAGAGGTGTCTCTTTTGATACCGTTATCAACGGAATTGATAAAGCACTAAAAAAAGCAAATATAGAATTTGGCTTAACCTCTAAAATAATTATGTGTTTTCTAAGACATTTAGATGAACAATCTGGATTTAAAGTTTTAAACCAAGCATTAAAGCATAAAGACAAAATTATTGCCGTTGGTCTTGATTCATCAGAGCTTGGACATCCTCCAAAAAAATTTGAAAAACTTTTTAAAAAAGCAAGAGAAGGAGGTTTTTTAACTGTAGCGCATGCAGGTGAAGAAGGTCCTCCTGAATATATTTGGGACAGTTTAAATTTTTTAAAAGTTAAACGAATTGATCATGGTGTGCAGTGTTTAAAAGATGAAAAATTAGTTGAAGAATTGAAAAAAACTCAAATCCCTTTAACTGTTTGTCCTTTGTCAAATGTAAAATTATGTGTGTTTGATAAACTTGAAAATCACAATATAAAAAAAATGTTAAATCAAGGTTTAAGAGTAATGATTAATTCTGACGATCCAGCTTATTTTGGTGGTTATTTAAATAAAAATTTAATTGAGACTCAGTCAGCGCTAAATCTTTCAATAGAAGAAATCAAAACTCTTATTATCAATTCATTTAAATCTTCTTTTTTAGATGAAACTAAAAAAAATGAATGGATTAAAAAAATTAATTAATGAAAAAAATAAAAATTGTAATTCCGGTTTTTAACGATTGGCAATCGTTATCTAAACTTTTAGAAAACATTAACAATGAAATCTCAAAGTTAGAAGTAGAGATTTCAGTTATAATTGTTAATGATGCCTCAACAGAATCAAGACCAGAAATCAACTTAAATTTAAATAATATTAAATCTATCCAAGTTATTAATATGAAAGAAAACAGGGGTCATGCAAGATGTATTGCAGCAGGACTTAAATATATTTTTGAAAATGAAGAATTTGACCACGTCATACCAATGGATGGGGATGGAGAGGACAGACCAGAAGAAATTAAGCAATTCATTGATAATTTAAAATATCATCCAGATAAAGCGATTGTTGGCGAAAGAGTAAAAAGATCAGAAAATATTTTTTTTAAATTTTGCTACGCTGTTCATAAACTTTTAACTTTTACTTTCACAGGACAATCTATAAAATTTGGAAATTATACTTGTCTACCAAAATTTATTGTTGAAAAAATGGTCAATGAAAAAGCAACATGGTGTAGTTTTTCAGGTTCATTGGCAAAAGTTGCAAAAGATAGAGCATCAGTTCCTTCAGAAAGGGGCTCAAGGTATTTTGGTCCATCAAAAATGAGCTTTATGAATTTAGTTAAACATTCACTTTCAATAATTGCTGTTTTTAGGATAAATGTGTTAATTCGATCTATTTTTTTTTTACTTATTTACTTATTTTTAATAGCTCAGAATATTTCTTTAATTACTTTAATTCCAATATCAATAATAATTGTTATGATAATTGCGGTATTTTCAACTTCAAATAGAGAAAATATTTCAGAATTTAAGAATTCTTTAACAAATATAAACAAAGTTGAAAATTTGAAATAACTTTTTTTAGAAAAGTAGGATTTGGTATAGGTCCCAATGAAAAAATTCAGAATCTATCAGACAAGCTTTTTAAAGTTTAGTTTAATAATTTTTTTTATAAATCATTGATTTGATTTGATGATTACTAGTTAATTTTAAAATAATTGAGGCATATTTTGGTGTTTCTTTGAACATGTTTTGTGTAATTCGCTGATAAGTTTGCATAAAATTTATTACATCACCTTTGCTCATAATTTTTAAATTCTTTTTTTTTTTTGAACTTAACCATAATTTTTTTTCTTGCATTAGACGCCAATTTTGAAGCAAACTAAAATTTTTAACTTTCAAATAAATTAAACAATTTAATTGATTGAATAATTTCTTATACTTATTTTTCAACTGATTATTTACATATTTTCTCCAAATCATTTTATGATCTTTTGCTTTTTCTTCTGAATTTACTGCTTTTATTAATTGTTTGTTTGACTGTGCTTTGGCTCCAACACACCAACCTTCTAATATAATAATATCGGGTTTTTTATTTATTTTGTGCCACGCACTTTTTGGAAATCTATCATCAATAGCTTTGTCAAATCTAGGCAAACTTATATTATTAAAATTCTTATTTTTTATTTTTTTAAGAAAATTTAACATAATGTTTGTATCATGGGTTCCTGGCACTCCTCTTATTAATAATAATGGATGAATTTCTTGTGAAAGTTTAAATCTTTCTTTTCTTGTTCTATAAAAATCATCAATAGAGATTGTAAAGACATTTAATTTAAAATATTTTTTTAAGATTATTGAAATAATCGATGTAATTGTTGTTTTTCCAGTTCCTTGCCCACCAGCAATTCCGAGAATTAATGATTTTTTATTCCCCTTTCTTTTTGATATCCAAAAACATAATGGAATTAAAAAAGATTTAATCATTTTATCTTTATTTTTAAATTTTTCAGTATTTGTTTCTTGAGATTTTATATATTTAAAACAATCTGATTTTATTTTACCGAAACACTCGTTAACAGCTGTCATTCATTGGATTATTTTTTTTGATCTAGAGGGTGATTTGTTCCGTCAAATAAATCGATATTATTAAATGAAAACGGATCCACTCCTTCAACACAGCCAATATTAAATCCGTACATATTAGGATTGCTACGCATTTTATGGTGGGTATAAATCCCACAATTTTTACAAAAATAATGTTCAGCTACATTCGTATGATATTTATAAACTGATATCTTGTCTTCACCTTTAGTAACTTTTAAATCTTTTGTTTCTATCATCGCCATGACCGCTCCTTTTCTTTTACAAATTGAGCAATTACATCTTCTAAGTTTTTCAAAGGTTTTTTCTGAAAGGTTAATTTCTGCTTCTACTTCTCCACAGTGACAAGTTAGTTTTTTCATTTGATTTAGACTTAGCGAGTTATATCAACTTTTTATTTATTATTTCATTATTTTAAACTATTTGTGGTCATAGTTATCCACAAGCTAACAAAATGTAGTTTCAATGTTCACGTTTTGATTCTATTTTGATTCAATTTCAGACTCAAAATACAACCTATTTGACATTGTTGAATAAGTTAGATAATAATGAGAACAAAATAAGAACATTTATGAATCTAACTGTTCCATATTATCTACATAAAGCTGGCGCAGGTTTTCCTTCACCTGCAACGGACTATATTGAAGAGGATATCGATCTAAATATTCATTTAATAAAAAACGTTCCAGCAACTTTCATTATTAGAGTTCAAGGCAAATCAATGACCGATATTGGAATTAACGATGGCGACTTGTTGGTTGTCGATAAAAGTTTAAAACCTAAAAATTTTTCAACAGTTATTGCAAATGTCTATGATGAACTAGTTGTTAAAAATTTTGTCAAAGAGAAAAATGAGCAATTTTTAACATCTGGATCCAAAAAATTTGAAGACCGAATTTTAATTAATGAAGAGGCTGATGTTTTTATTTGGGGAGTCGTAACTTATGTCATCCACTCAGTATACTAAAAAAATAGCACTAATAGATTGTAATTCTTTTTATGTTTCTTGTGAAAGATTATTCAATCCAAAAATTAGAAAAAAACCTGTTGTAGTTCTATCCAATAATGACGGTTGCATTATTTCAAGATCTAATGAAGCAAAAACTTTGGGAATTAAAATGGGTGAACCTTATTTTAAAGCTAAAGATATTATTGTTAAAAATAATGTTCAGGTATTTTCATCGAACTATTCTCTATATGGCGACATATCAAGAAGAGTGATGAGAACTTTAAAACGTTTTAATTCAGAAATAGAAGTTTACTCAATCGATGAAGCATTTTTAGATTTATCAAATTTTTCTGATGATGAAATTGAAAGTGTTGGAATAGAAATTAGAAGCATAATTTTGCAATGGACTGGTATACCAACAAGCATTGGTATAGCTAAAACTAAAACTTTAAGTAAAATTGCAAATCATATCGCAAAAAAAGAAAAATCTGGTGTGGTTAGTTTAATTGGAATTGAAGATATTGATCCAATATTAGAAAAAGTAGAAATAGGAGATGTTTGGGGGGTTGGTAGACAGCTTACAAAATTTTATATTAAAAATGATATTTATAATGCAAAACAATTAAAGAATATATCTAATACATGGATTAAAAAAAGCTCTAATGTTTTAAGTTCTAGAACCGCAATGGAGCTTAGAGGAATTTCTTGTATTGATTTAGAAATTCAAGACTCAAAAAGAAAAAGCTGCGTTGTATCAAGATCATTTGGAAAAAAAGTAGAAACTTTTCAAGAATTAAAAGAGTCTGTTACAAATTATTGTCTGAATGCTTCAGAAAAAATTAGATCAGAATCTTTAATTGCAAAATCGGTAACAGTATTTTTAAGAACAAGTCCTTTTCAAAATAGAGGCATTTACTATTCAAATTCTAAAACAATAGATTTTCCAATTGCAACAGATAACAGTATTGAAATAGTTAAAGCTGCTATAAATGGATTAAAAGATATTTTTAAAAGAGGTTACAAATATCAAAAAGTGGGGGTAATGTTGTCCGGATTATCTAACTTGGAAAATAAAAACAATTTATTTTCATCTTCAAAAGATGAAAAAATCAAAAGCTTAATGAGATCTATAGACAGCACCAACTGTAGATATGGCAGATCTGCCTTAAGTTTGGCTAGTGGCGGTGTTAATAAAAAATGGAACATGAGAAGAAAACACTCTTCTAAAATAGATACTGTTGATTTTCGTTGTTTACCAACCATAAAAGCTAGCTAAGCCTAAAGCTTTTTCGTTGCAAATAAGTTTATTATTATTATGTATATCATAAGTCATGAAAAAAATATCAAGCGGGAAGAACTAGAAAACGACATCGAAAACACAAAAGAACGAAGAAAAAGAGAAAAAAAAATGACTTTTAAAAGAAAATTGATGTACACCAACAAATCCCCCAGGCGTATAGATAGAAAAGCCGGCGCACGCAATAAGAAAATAACAAAACCTTTTTATTTGAGCCCTAGTTATCTTGGAGAGATAGAGAAGCAAAAAAAAACTCAAAGATAAGTTAAAAAATAAATGAAAAAAATTTTATTGATTGCAGTTTTCACAATTATAAGCATAAATTATGCTTTTTCAGTGACCTTAACCGAAGCATTAATTCAAACTTACAAAAATAATACAGAATTAAATGCTGAAAGAGAAAATGTTAAAGTTTCACAAAAAGATCTTATAATTTCAAAAGCAGATTATCTGCCCTCAGCATCTATTACTGGATCAAAGAGCAAAGAAAAAACCAATAAGTTGACCAATCAAGGCGGAGGCGATGCTTCTATTACTGATGTTGATCCTTTAATAGCTACTATAAAGTTAGAACATACTTTAGTTGATTTTGGCAGAGACGCCGAATATAAGAAGAAAAAAATTGGAATAAATTTAGCAGAAGCTAAGTTATTAAAAAAAGAACAAGATATTTTTTATAAAGCAATTGAAGCTTATAGCGGTCTAATTTTGGCGAACGAAAAATTAACAATTAATCAAATAAACTTAAGTCTTTTAGAAAGACAAGTTGAAACAGATAAAGTTAGATTGGAGAGAGGACAAATTACTGTATCTGATTTAGCGCAATCAGAATCTTCTTTAGCAGGTGCTCAGGCACAATTTATTCAAGCAAAAAATGAAATTGTTACTAATAAATTAAATTATGAAAATATAATTGGTAAAATTTTAAATCCAAAAAGTCTGGAAAAAACTTCAGAATCAATTGTTTCAATTCCTCAAAGCTTGAATAGTGCAATTGATTTATCCAAACAAAACAATCCAGACATAACTATTGCTAAATTAGAGTTAGAGCAATCTGAGAAAGATATCGAAATTGCAGAATCTGATTTAAAACCGACAGCAACTTTATCCCTTGAGAGATCTTATTCTGATAATTTAAACACAACATATGATAAAAAAGAAAAAGATGTTTTAAAAGCAACTGTGAGCTGGCCTTTTTATTCTGGCGGAAAAAAAAGAGTTACAATTAGTAAAAACCAGAATTTAAAAACCAGAAAAAGATTATTGCTAGATAATGCCATTAAAACAAACGATACAATTGTTGCGACTGCATGGGCCAATCTTCAGTCCTCTAAAAGTTTTTTAAATTTTGTTAGATTACAGGTTAGAGCTGCACAGATTGCAAACGAGGGAATTACTGCTGAATATGAAAGAGGTTCTGGAAGAACTACCTTAGATGTAATTCAATCAAATACATTATTGCTTAATGCAAAGGTTTCTTTGTCAAATTCTGAAAGAAATTACTTGCTAGCTCAATACAATCTTCTTAAATCAGTTGGTTTGCTTAATAGCAACTATCTAAAACTTGAATAAAATAGCCGTGTTTTAGCTATTATAATATTTTTATTGCCAATGAGAACAAAATGTGTACATTCAAAGTCATGATTCGACTATTAAAAAACGTAGAAAAAGAGGCAAAAAATGACGAAAAATAACCTAAAAGTAGTGAAATCTGCAAAAGATCAAGATTTAGAGAACAAAGAAAAGAATAAAGCTTTAGACGCAGCAATCAGTCAAATTACAGATAATTTTGGAAAAGGTTCAGTAATGAAGCTTGGCCAGCAAACGACAATGGATATAGATTCTATTTCAACAGGATCCTTAAGTTTAGACTTGGCACTTGGAATTGGTGGATTGCCACAAGGAAGAGTTACTGAAATTTATGGACCAGAGGCGTCTGGAAAAACAACACTTGCTTTACAGGTAATTGCTGAAGCACAAAAGACAGGTGGCATTTGTGGATTTATAGATGCTGAACATGCACTAGATCCGGTTTATGCAAAAAAATTAGGTGTAGATACTGAAGAATTATTAATCTCTCAGCCAGATACTGGCGAACAAGCTTTAGAGATTGCTGATACTTTAATTAAGTCAGGTTCAATATCTGTGCTTGTTATAGACTCTGTCGCCGCATTAACTCCAAGAGCTGAAATAGAAGGTGATATGGGAGATCATCATGTAGGTCTTCAAGCAAGATTAATGAGTCAGGCTTTAAGAAAACTAACAAGTTCAATCTCTCGAACAAATACTATGGTTATTTTCATTAACCAAATCAGAATGAAAATAGGTGTCATGTTTGGAAGTCCCGAGACAACTTCAGGAGGAAATTCACTTAAATTCTATGCATCAGTTAGATTGGATATAAGAAGAATTGGAGCAATTAAAGAAAAGGATAACATTATTGGAAATACAACAAGAGTTAAAGTAGTTAAGAACAAAGTTTCTCCACCATTTAAAGTTGTTGAATTTGATTTAATGTATGGCAAAGGAATTAGCAAATCAGGAGAATTAATCGACCTTGGAGCTAAGGCAGACATCGTAGAGAAAGCGGGAGCATGGTATGCATATAAAGGAGAAAAAATTGGCCAAGGTAGAGAAAATGCAAAACTTTATCTTGAACAAAATCCAAAAGCTGCAGCCGAAATTGAAATGGCCATCAGAGAAAAAGCAGGCGTGATTTCAAAAAAGATTGAAGGCAATCCAATTGAACAGGAAAAAACTGAATCAAAAGAGGAAATTCCTTCTAAAAAAAATTAGCAGATAACTTTTAGTTGTTAAAAAGGCGCTTTAATAGAGCGCCTTTTTCCCTTTAGAGATATAGACATCATACAAAAATGCTGTATTTTAAAAATATGGCAGACAAAACACTTAATGAAATAAGAAATGCTTTTCTCAAATATTTTGAGAAAAATGATCATAAAATTGTGGAGTCCAGCAATCTAGTTCCTAACAATGATCCAACCTTAATGTTTGCTAATTCAGGAATGGTACAATTTAAAAATGTATTTACTGGACTTGAAAAAAGAGATTATCAAAGAGCAACAACGTCACAAAAATGTGTAAGAGCAGGCGGAAAACATAATGACTTAGAAAATGTTGGTTACACATCTAGACATCATACATTTTTTGAAATGTTAGGAAATTTTTCTTTTGGAGATTATTTCAAAGAAAGAGCAATTGAACTTGCATGGAATTTGGTTACTAAAGATTTTGGTATAGATAAAAAAAGAATTTATGTAACTGTATTTCATGAAGACGATGAAGCATTCAAATTTTGGAAGAAAATAGCGGGTTTTAGCGATGATCGAATAATAAGAATTCCAACATTGGATAATTTTTGGTCGATGGGCGAAACAGGACCTTGTGGACCTTGTTCTGAGATATTTTTTGATCATGGTGACCATCTAAGAGGTGGTTTACCGGGCACGAAAGATCAAGAAGGAGACAGATATATTGAAATTTGGAACTTAGTCTTTATGCAATTTGAACAAGTTACAAAAGAAAAAAGAATAAATTTACCAAAGCCATCAGTTGATACAGGGATGGGACTCGAAAGAACAGCAGCTCTTTTGCAAGGAACTCACGACAATTATGAAACTGACCATTTTAAAAAATTAATTCAATCTATTTCTCAAGCTGTAAAAAAAAAACCAGATAACAGCTGCATTTCTAGTTTTAGGGTAATTGCAGATCATTTAAGAGCAAGTTCATTTTTAATTGCAGAAGGTGTTTTACCTTCAAATGAAGGAAGAGGCTATGTTCTTAGAAGAATAATGAGAAGAGGTATGAGACATTCTCATTTACTTGGAGCAAAAGAACCAATCTTCTTTAATATTTTTAAAACACTTCAAGAAGAAATGTCAAGTAACTATCCAGAATTAGAAAGAGCTCAGTCATTAATTAAAGAAACACTGCGGATGGAAGAAGAAAAATTTTTAGCTCTTTTAGACCGAGGAATAAAAATTTTAAATGAGAAAATTTCTAAAATAGATAAAATTTTACCCGGTGAAGTAGCTTTCAAACTTTATGATACTTATGGCTTCCCATTAGATTTAACAGAAGATATTTTAAAAAATAAATCATTAAAAATTGATCATAAAAAATTTCAATCCTTAATGAAAGAAAGTAAGGAGCTTGCAAAGAAAAACTGGAAAGGATCTGGAGATAGCTCAGTTGAAGAAATTTGGTTCGGTATTAGAGATAAGTTGGAACCAACAGAATTTTTGGGATATGAAAAAAATCAGGCAGAAGGAATTGTTCTATCTTTATTGAAAGACAATAAAGAAGTTCAAAGGCTAAACAAAGGTGACGAGGGAATGATTATAATTAATCAAACTCCTTTTTACGGTGAGTCTGGAGGTCAAGTAGGAGATATAGGTCAAATAATTTCTGGTGATTTTAAATTTGAAGTTTCAGATGTTCAAAAAAAATTGGGAGATTTATTTGTTCATTACGGAAAAGTTATAGACGGGTCAGTTAAAGTAGATGATAGCGTTGAAATGAAAATAAATATTGAAAGGAGAAATAATATAAGAGCTTATCATTCTGCAACTCATTTACTTCACGAGTCTTTGAGAAGAGTTTTAGGAACCCATGTAATTCAAAAAGGATCATTAGTTGAACCTGATAGATTAAGATTTGACTTTAGTCACATGAAACCAATTTCTTCCGAAGAAATTAACAAAATTGAGAGTTTTGTTAATTTAATGGTTGAGAAAAAATCAGATGTAAAAACTAGATTAATGACACCTAAGGAGGCAGTAGATAATGGAGCCTTAGCTTTGTTTGGTGAAAAATATGGTGATGAAGTTAGAGTTTTATCTATGGGTGATGAAAAAGAGAAGTATTTCTCTACAGAACTATGTGGAGGCACCCATGTAAGAAATACAGGCGATATAGGAAAATTTAAAATTGTCAGCCAATCTTCAATTGCAGCAGGAGTAAGAAGGGTAGAAGCTTTAAGAGACAAGGAACTACAGGATTATTTAAATAAAAAAGAGAAACTATCTGATATTTCAATTCAAAAGAATGAAGAAACAATCAAAGAATTGTCAGAAAGGATTATTAAACTTGGAGGAAAACCAAACTTAGAGAATAAAAATCAACAAGTGTTGATTAAAGATTTAAACAAACAACTTGAATTACTTTATGTTAAATCAATTTTAAGCGATAAAACAAAAAATATAATAAATGATCAAACAGTCAATAATACTAAAGTTAGATTTCAAAAAGTTACTGATTTACCTCCAAAAGATCTAAGAAAACTTGTTGATGCAGGAAAAAAAGAATTAGGTGAGGGGATTGTAGTTGTTTTTGCAAGCAAAGATGGAAAAATTGGTTTAGCAGTGGGAGTTACAGATAAACTTACCACCAAATATGATGCTGTTAAATTTGTAAAAACGGGATCAAAAATTGTAGGTGGTAAAGGTGGTGGGGGAAGACCCGATTTTGCACAAGCAGGTGGAATTGAAATTAATAAAATAGATGAAGCTTTTGAAAAATTAAAAGCTTTAATTTAACTTATTTTTTAAATTATCAGCTATTTCATCCAAAAATTGATTTGTTGTAAGGTATTTTGAAGATGGCCCAATTAAAATTGCTAAATCTTTAGTCATAGATCCGCCTTCAACACATTCAATGCAAACTTTTTCTAAAGTATTGGCAAATTTAATTAACTCTTCATTATTATCTAATTTTCCTCTGTGAGCTAGCCCTCTGGCCCAAGCAAAAATTGATGCAATAGGATTTGTTGAAGTTTCTTTTCCTTGCTGATGCATTCTAAAGTGTCTTGTTACAGTACCGTGAGCTGCTTCTGTTTCCATAGTCTTTCCATCTGGCGCCAACAAAACACTAGTCATTAATCCCAATGAACCGTAACCTTGAGCAACTGTATCTGATTGAACATCGCCATCATAGTTTTTACATGCCCAAATGTATTTTCCACTCCATTTCATTGCACAAGCAACCATGTCATCAATCAGTTTATGTTCGTATGTTATATTATTTTTTTCAAATTCTAATTTGAATTCTTCATCAAATATTTTTTGAAAGATATCTTTAAATCTACCATCGTAAGATTTAAGAATTGTATTTTTTGTTGAAAAATAAACAGGCCACTTTTTAACCAATCCATAATTCAAACAAGATTTCGCAAAATCTTCTATGGATTTATCTAAATTAAACATTGCTAAAGCAATTCCGGGTCCTGGAAAATTAAATACATCACGTTTTATTTCTTCCTTACCATCTTCTGATGTCCATTTAATTTCTAATTTTCCTTTTCCTGGAACTAAAAAATCTGTTGCTCTATATTGATCTCCAAATGCATGTCTTCCGATAATTAATGGATCAGTCCAAGATGGAACAAGTTTTGGAATATTTTTACAAATTATTGGTTCTCTAAAAACAGTTCCTCCAATAATATTTCTGATCGTTCCATTTGGCGATCCCCACATTTTTTTCAGATTAAATTCTTTTACTCTAGCTTCATCCGGAGTGATTGTTGCACATTTTATACCAACTCCATTTTTTTTAATTGCATTAGCACAATCAATTGTAATTTGATCCAAGGTATCATTACGACTTTTCATTCCTAAATCGTAATATTCTATTTTTAAATCTAAGTATGGAAGAATAAGCTTATTTTTAATGAATGACCAAATTACTCTGGTCATTTCATCACCATCCAATTCAACAATTGGATTATTTACCTTAATTTTGCTCATATTTCGATGTATCTAATTAATTGAATTTAGGCTTTTTATATACATATATACCTAAAAATTATCAAAATAAATAATTATGCTAGATAAAATATTTCCTAAAATTCATGGCGAGGGTTACAAGTTTTTGGTCATCTTTGGATTGGCTACACTTGTTCTATACTTTATTCATGGATTTTTTGGTTTTATCGGATTAGTTTTAACTATTTGGGTCTATTATTTTTTTAGAGATCCAGAAAGAGAATCTATTGGCGATGATAATTTTCTTACTAGTCCAGCTGATGGAATTGTTTTACAAGTAATTGAAACAAATGGACCAAAAGAACTAGGACTTGAAAATAGAAAATTTAAAAAAATAAGTATTTTCATGAATGTATTTGATTGTCATGTTAATCGATCACCATGTTCAGGCAAAATTTCTGAAATAGTTTATAAGCCAGGAAAATTTTTAAATGCATCTCTTGATAAAGCAAGTGAAGATAATGAAAGAAATTATTATAATATAAAAAGTAGTATGAACGAAGATATTATTGTTGTTCAAATTGCAGGATTAATTGCAAGAAGAATAGTTAATGAAACGTCCAAAGATCAAGAACTAAATCAAGGTTCAAGAATTGGCATGATAAGATTTGGAAGTAGAGTAGATATATACTTTGAAAATTATCATCCTTTAGTTAAAATAAATCAAAAAACAATTGCTGGCGAAACATTACTAGCCAAAAAGTAATATTATGGAACAACCAAATCAAAAAATTAAATTAGTAAATAATAAGAAGACTAGAGTCATTCTACCTAACATTTTTACATTGGTAGGGGTTTGCATTGGTTTAACTTCAATTAAATTTGCCTTTGATGGTAAATTTGCACCTGCAATAATTGCTATAATTATTGCTGCAATTATTGATGGTTTAGATGGAAGAATTGCAAGATTAATTAAGGGAACTTCAAAAGTTGGTAAAGAATTAGACTCTCTTACAGATGTAATTAGTTTTGGTGTAGCGCCAGCTTTTATAATGTATTTTTGGCAACTCAACGAACTAGGCAGAATAGGTTGGTTGATTTGTCTAGTCTACGTAGTTTGTGTGGCTTTAAGGCTTGCTAGATACAACATTACATCAGGCAACGAACTTTCTTGGCGCGATCATTTCTTTGAAGGAATACCTTCACCTGCAGGAGGTGTTTTAGTTTTAATGCCACTAATTTATAGTCTTAGCGATATTCAATTATTTTCAATTAATTATGAAATATTTGTTCCTTCTTTATTTGTAATAATTTCAATTCTTTTAATTAGTAAAATTCCAACTTATTCATTGAAACGAATTTCAGTTCCAAGATCAATGACAATCTTCTTAATATTTGGAATAATTTTATATTTTGGATTAATTTTAATTTATACATTTAACGCAATTGTACTTTCTGGAATACTTTATTTTATCGTGATGCCAATGAGCTATCTTCATTATCAAAGAATAAGCAATAAATATAAGGAACAAATATTAGATCACGATGAACATGAAGATATATTATAAATGAAAAACAATGTTATTGTTTCTTTAGCTGACTCAAATTATTTCGAGTTATTAAACGAATTAATAGACTCCATAAAAAAATTTGAGCAAAGTAAAAATGTCTCAATTTGTATTTTAGATGCGGGATTAACAGAAGACCAAAAAAATAAATTATCAGAAAAAATAGATGAAATTAAAATTGCAGAGTGGGATATTGAAGTTTCTGAGTATAAAGCTAGTGGAAAAGAATGGTTAAAAAGCCAAGTATCAAGAGCATTTCTGCCAAAATATTTTCCAGGATATAAAAAATATTTATGGATAGATTGTGATGCTTGGGTAAATGACTGGCAATCAGTTGAGCTATATTTCAAAGCCTGTGAAAATGGAAAACTTGGAATTACTCAAACAATGGGACCTGGATATAAAATAGTTTCGAAGGTTAAATGGATTTTTGGAAAATTAGCATTAATCAAATCTCAAAATTTTAAACATGCAATCAATTCTAAAATAGGAATTGATAAAGCAAGAAAGTTAGCATTTGCACCACATATAAATATTGGTGTTTTTTCCTTAGAACACGATTCATCATGCTGGAAGATTTGGCAAGATAATCTTGCAATAACTTTAAAATCTGGAAAAATTTTTGGCTCTGAAGGATTAGCAATTAATATGAGTGTTTATGTTGATGATATTGAGACAGAATTTCTTCCACTAAATTGTAATTGGATAGCAAGCAATTTATTACCAAAGTTTGATGAAGAAAAACAAACTTTTGTAGAACCTTACCTGCCAAATTATAACATTGGAATCATGCACTTGGCCGCAGGACTTTGGAAAGATGACAAGGATATGAGATTAGATAAAAGCGTTGAGATAGAAATTAAAACTCTTGAAAACAAAACTATTTCAAAAAGCTTAAGGTTTTTAAATTAATTGAAAAAAAATAAAATTTCTAAAAATTGGATCAATAAGCAAAGACGAGATATATACGTTAGACAGTCAAAAGTGGAAGGTTATAGATCTAGAGCGGTATATAAACTTCAGGAAATTGATAAAAAATTTAATATATTAAAAAACGGTATATCATTAATTGATCTTGGTGCAGCACCAGGAAGTTGGTCTCAATATGTTGAAAAAAAAATTAAAAATGGAAAAATTTTATCCATAGACCTTAAAGAAATTGATAAAATTGGAAACACTTTTCATATAAAGGGAGATTTTACAGATCCAGAATATCAGGACCACATCAAAGATTATTTTGGTTCTAAAGTAGATGTTGTTTTGTCCGATATGGCAGTAAATACTACTGGAAATAAAAACCTAGATTCTATTTATACAAGCGAACTGTGTATGGAGGCTATGAATTTTTCTAAAAAAATATTAAATAATCATGGAAAATTTGTCTCAAAAATATTTATGGGGTCTACATTTAATGAAATTGTCGCAGAAGCAAAAAAAATATTTAAAGAAAGCAAAGTTTTTAAACCTGCCGCGAGCAAGAAAGAATCGAAAGAAAGTTTTATAATTTGTAAATTTTTACGATAGGTCCTCTTTAAATTTTCAAAGAATCATATATACAAGGACATGGATCCTATTAAAGAAGCGCTTACATTTGACGACGTTTTATTAACTCCCAAGTATTCCGAAATTTTACCTTCGGAAGTTACAACAAATACATCTCTTTCGAAAAATTTAAATTTAAAAATACCAATTATTTCATCGGCAATGGACACTGTGACAGAATCTAAGATGGCTATAGCAATTGCCAAGGCTGGTGGCATAGGTGTTATCCATAGAAATTTAGATATTAAGTCTCAGATTTCTGAGATTAATAAAGTAAAATCAAAAAAATTATTAGTTGGTGCAGCAGTTGGAGCGGGACCATTAGAATATAAAAGGGCAGAAGCAATTTTAAAAGCAAATGTAGATTTAATTGTTGTTGATACTGCTCATGGACATACAAAAAAAGTAGGTGAAATAATTAGAAAAATAAAACAATTAAAATCAAACAAAACAACTTTATGTGCAGGAAATATTGCAACAACTGAAGCAGCAAAGTTTTTAATTAAACTAGGAGCAGAAGTTATTAAAGTTGGAATTGGCCCAGGATCAATTTGCACTACTCGATTAGTAGCAGGCATTGGTGTACCCCAACTCAGTGCTATTTTGGCAGTTAGAAAAGGTGTTGGAAGAAAAAAAGTTTCAATAATTGCTGACGGTGGAATTAAATTTTCAGGAGATATATCAAAAGCTCTGGCAGCAGGTGCTGATGCAGTGATGATAGGATCTTTATTTGCAGGAACAAACGAGTCTCCAGGAAAGATAATAAAGAAAAATGGGAAACTCTTTAAAAATTTTAGAGGAATGGGCTCAATAGGAGCCATGAATAAAGGATCTGCGGATAGATATTTTCAAACAAAACAAAAAGACACTTCAAAATATGTTCCAGAAGGAGTCGAAGGATTAGTAAAGTATAAAGGATCCGTAGAAAAGATAATTTACAGATTAATTGGAGGTCTAAAATCATCCATGGGTTATTTGGGCAAAAAAAAAATAATAAATTTAAGAAATAAACCTAAATTTGTAAAAATTACAAAAGCTGGTTTTTACGAAAGTATGGTACATAATATTGATGAAGTAAAAAAATAATATGAACAAATTTCTAAAATACCTTTTAATTATTTTTGTTATTACTAGCTTTGAAAGTTTTGCCAAAGAAAACTTTTTTAATGAAGCAAAAAATTTGTTTGATAAAGGCAAATATGAAGAATCTAAATTTTTATTTCAAAGGAATATTGTTTTTAATCCAAAAGATG
>Ga0208113_1000707_pt1 | contig 16286 bp, 19 predicted proteins | sample Knorr_S7_td_NADW_FD_185598 | JGI IMG/M metagenome (GOLD analysis project Ga0208113, IMG submission 185598) | Marine microbial communities from Southern Atlantic Ocean transect - Knorr_S7_td_NADW_ad_2505m_LV_A (SPAdes) (version 2) | ecosystem: Environmental > Aquatic > Marine > Oceanic | place...
AGCTCGTCGAAGTTGTAGAACTCTCCTTCGTAGGTCAGCGCGTCGTGAGTCAGGCCTTCTTTTACTATTTCCAGTGTTTCAAGGTATCGGGCCTGGTTGATCTCGACGTCTGTTTCCTGCCCCCAGAAGTGGGCCTCCAGCACGCCGCCACGCCCAACGCCGATCTCCATACGACCGCCGCTCAGGTTGTCCAACATGCTGATTTCCTCTATGAGCCGCACCGGATGGTGGAGAGGAAGGACGTAAACGCATGGGCCGAACCGCAGAGTCGAAGTGCGCTCTGACACAGCGGCCAGAAATACGTTCTGCGATGGGGCGAGGCTGTGGACTGCCGGCGTGTGGTGCTCGGCCAGATGGTAGGCGTAAAAACCTGCTGATTCCAGACGCTCTATCTGGACCAAGCGCTCTCGGTAGATCTGGTCAAGCGGCTGGTTGGGGACAGGTTCTATATGGTCGAATACGCCAAATTGCATGGGAACGTCGAACTCCTGATCATTTGCCAAACACAGTATCTAAAGGCAGGGTCTTGCTCGACTCTAGTCATTCTTCCGTTTGAAACGGCAATGATTACACGGTCATCAGAATGAAAATCAGTGACAGGATTGCTCCCTGACGACTGGGTTGAGCCGGTTGACGCAGGCTGCCTTAATTCTCGTAATCACGCGCCACCACCGTATTCGGAGAGTCCTCATGATACTCCGAACCTGGGAAGATGGGACGCTCCGGTTGTGCGAACCATTTTCGCCACGATTACTTACACGCTTGATCCGAATACCAGCCGACATACCATGCTGCCTGGTATTCGGGCTATTGCGTTTAAGAGCGTCATTAGTTATTGTGTGCCCTTTTCTTATTCAGGCTTTTTCTTCTGCGCTTGCGAGTTTGTTTCCAATAATTGTCAGCCTTGGTCTCATCCTGGGTTTCACCGAACTCTTTTCGAGCGGCTTTTACGGTTTTGCGAGCCTCCTTCTTCAGCGATCCGGGGAGCGTGTCTCTAACATATGTTGGGTTTGCGTTCCCTTTGTCGTCGGACTTGCTCAGGATTCGGAGGGTAGTTGTACAGATAGCTTCTAAAAGTTTCATCTCCGGCTTTGGACAGTTCAGATTCTGAACCTGAATCCAGCGCATCGTCATATTGATCTTGCAACGCCAGCACATCCACGTTCTGGTCTATTAAGGGCTGATGAGGGTCATTGTCAAACTTACGTCTTCGACCCAATTCCCCTTGTGTATTTTCATCTTCATCCTCGTACCGTTTAACGGCGAGGTCATCGATGCGGAACGGCCCAAACTGTGTACCCTCAATTTCTGCCGGGACATCAGATCCTTGCGAGTGTCTAGCCGTTTAGTTTTCACAAATCCTGAGGGCCAAAACTCATCTCTTGCGCTGACCCTTGGGAGTTTCACCGAACGGTCGCCTCGCTGTTCAGTTTTTCATCTTCCCTCTCGTCGTATGAATCGATCTTGAAATCATCGTCGCGATCGTTGAAAACTTGGCCGTCATCGTCATCGTCATCGTCATCGTCATCTTCGTTGTCTGTAAGCACCCCCTCGATGACCTGGGAATCTGCCACCGGAAAGCGACAACCGAGCGCAGCCGCGACAGGTTTTGGCAGACGCAAAATTGGAGGATTTGCGAGGTTACCGACGCTATCGGCTTCTGACTCCATATCTGGGTCTCGCACGACAGTCGGCCCGGTTTCAAGGCCGCTTGATACCCGCCCCTGCGCCTGTTGCACTACGTACCATGCCTCGTGGGGAAGAGAACCGTCCTGTCCCGGTCCGAGGTGGATTCGGTCTTGTTCGTGTATGCGCGAGGGCCTATCCGCGCTGGCTCAGGTGAATTGCGGAATACTTTTACGTGCGACAGGCTCATGCCTGACGCATTCTCAAGGTTGCGTCTCAGTGTATTTGAGAGGTTCTCACCGAACCGAGGTTCATTTGAACCAGTCACGTGGTGCGAGAGTTTCGAGCCGTCGGTTTGCGTTGGTTTCGCGCGAGAATTTGCTTGGATTGGAACTTTCGATTCTACCCAAGGCGGAAAGACTCTCACCCCCTCAAGTATAGACCTTGGGGCCCTGGTTGGGCCTGGTTGAACGCCAGAGACCGCAGACTGCGGAGTGTGACGTGTTGTGAACTGTGGCCTGCTATATGACAGGTGTGTCGCAGACGCCGAGCGACTATTCGTCCGAACACTTCGGGGCATAAAAACTCGCGTCATTTCGTTCCTCTGTCCGCAATTGTCTGGGTCGACCCCAGCGTTTTCTCAATTCAATTGATATATATGATGGGTTTCTTCGGCGCCAAACTCGCTGTGAACCGCACTAAATCGAGCCGTGTTCGCGACGACTATCCTTTGCGGACCCACTTGTCCACGCTCTTGCTGGTCGTGAGGCCCAGGTAGATGTCGCCGGATGAATCGACCCACAGGCCGTGAGCGTGGCGGGTCTCCCACCGCGCCATTATTGAGCCGTCGCCGTCCCGAATGCTGACCATGGGGCCTTCGCCGTCTGCCTCCTGCTCGGCCAGATAGAAAACGCCGTTCGAGTCTATTACGAGGTTGTTTGGGCCACCCATTCCGGTCCACATGCTGATGTAATCACCTTCGGCAGAGAATATCTGGATTCGACGGTTAGCCCTGTCGCAGACATAGACTTTGCCGTCAGGGGCGATGAGAAGGCTATGTGGCAACTGGAACTGTCCGGGGCCGCCGTTCCCAGGCTCGCCCCAGGAATTTATCAGGTTCCCATCAACGGAGAATCTATGAATGCGGGCATTCCTATAACCGTCGGAGACATAGATGTCACCGTTGGGGCCAGGGGCCATCTCGGTCGGGTAGTTGAATGGACCGGCGGCTCGGGGAACAAGAGCTCCCGGGGTGTCCTGGCCGGTGTCAGAGTGGAAACCGCGCTCACCCAGAATCTGGATGGGCCTGCCTTCGAGCGTAAAACTGATGGCAACCGAGTCGTCTCTGTCGGTGATATACACGACGTCGTTCGCAATGGTCATGCCGTGGGGCGAGTTTATGTTGCCGTTGCCCCACGAGTTCAGGAGTTTGCCGTCCTTGTCGAACACCACCACGGGAGGGTCCTTGCGCTGGAGAACGTAAACTCTGTCCTGAGAGTCAGTCGCGACGGTGGAGACGACTCCGAACGTCTCGCCATCTGGTAGTTTGGCCCAGTCCTGAATTAGCTCGTAGGTGTGGGTTCCTGCGCCGGCTGAGGTTGCCATTGAAACGTCTCCTTGATCTTCTCTTTGACGGGACTTGAAATGATTTAGATGGGCAGGACAGGTTCTGTTCGCTCTTCAGGCAGGTCTGCCTCGAAGGCGTTGAGTATGAATGCGATCTGCGCGTAGCCGCCCATGAGGGTTGTCAGTTCGACTAGATGTTGAGTCCCGAACTGCTCCAATGCAGCGTCGAATGTTTCTTGAGTGACTATGTGATTGGTATAGAACTCTCGGCAAAAAGCGACGACCGCCGCCTCGTCGGGAGCCATAGAGGGCAGAGGCTCGTTGTCGCGAATTGCGTCAACTAGCGCGTCGCTCACGCCCTCTCGCCGAGCGGCAGGAGCGTGGGCATTCCAGACGTACTGGCAGTCCATCGCTCTTGCTGTAGAGATTATCGCCAGTTCCTGGATTCGCTTTGAGAATGTGGACTCGAACCTGAGATAAGCCGTCAGCGGCGCCCGACGTAGGGCCATCTCCGGGCTATTAATCGTGATCGATCCGGGGCCTGTGGTAATCATTCCGCCAGAATCAGCGGTCAGTTGGTCGAAGGCGTTCCGAAACTGTTCCGGAACCATATCGCGGGCGACCATCGGTAATCGGGCCATGAATCATCTCCTCAATTGTGTTGAAGACAGACTGAGCTGTTAACTGGATTACGCAGAGTTGTGGCTCTGCTTCATATCGAACGGCAGATCCAACAGGTAGCGCCGAGACTTAATATTCGCCAGACTAATCGAGCGTGCTGTGGCTGTCTGGCCGTAGTCTAGCATCATGAAACATCGTGTCAAGGATTCCGAAATGCAGTCTGAGGACAACCAGTGTAAAATTACGCGCGATGGGAGAACTTCCATATCATGAAGCAAACGGCGACCAGGAGGCGCACCGATGGCATTGCAAACCCAGGAGTTCAAGCTTAGAAGACGGACACCGATGTCCGGGCGCACTCTTGTTTCGCCCGTGCCTGATGGGATCAAGGCCCGAATTGAGACTGCCGAGTCTCATTTGGCAGACGCTTTCAAAGGGGTGACAACGGACGGATCCGTTCGGCCAGGTCTGTACACGATTCAGAACACTGGAAGCTCGACGAGCGACATCAAGACGGCTGCCGATTCCTTCCTCGACTCCCTTGACCCTGCGTTGAAGGCGGATGCAACCTTCGAGGTTGATAGCGAAGAGTGGCGACGATGGTGCAACATCCACCCGTACCTCATGCGCCACGGCGCGTTCTTGGATGCGGCGAGTTCATCTCAACGTGATCTGGCGATGGGTCTGCTCAGACAGAGCCTCAGTCCTGCGGGATTCGAGACCGCCCGAAACACAATGAAGCTCAACGAGGCTATTCGCGAGATTACCGGCAGCAACGAAGAGTACGGAGAGTGGTTGTACTGGCTGAGCATCATGGGGACGCCCTCTGACGACCAGCCCTGGGGTTGGCAGATCGACGGGCATCACCTCATCATCAATTTCTTCGTTCTGGGCGACCAGGTTGTGATGACTCCAGCGTTTATGGGGTCTGAGCCGGTGGCCGTCGATGTCGGGAAATATGCCGGAACGCGTGTCTTCGAGACCGAGGAACAGGCCGGTCTGGCGCTGGCGCAGAGCCTGTCGGTCGAGCAAAAACGGCAAATGGTAATCTCCGAAGACATGCCCAGCGAGGTGTTTACAACCGCGTTCCGAGACAATTTCGAGATGAAGCACGAAGGCCTCAAGTACGACGACCTGTCCAGCAATCAGCAGTCGCTGGTCATGAGTCTGATTGGCGCGTATGTCAATCGGATGCGTTCTGGACACGCTCAAATCAAGATGGACGAGGTGAAGAGCCACCTATCAGAAACCTACATCGCCTGGATGGGGGGCGTCGAGGAGGACAGCGTATTTTACTATCGGATACACAGTCCGGTAATCCTCATCGAATTCGATCATCAGTCGGGCATCGCGCTGGATTCTGACGTCCCGATGCGCCAGCACATTCACACAGTCGTGCGAACCCCCAACGGTAATGACTACGGCAAAGACTTGCTGAGACAACACCGGGAACAGGCCGACCACAGTCACGATTAGACCTTCAGACGCTCAGTCTCGTGGTCTGCACAAAATGCTAGCAATTGTAAATCCGCCATCAGCAGGCCAGTGCCTCCTGGTGGCGGTCTCATGAATCAGGAGCTTGGACACTCATGAAATTCGGATTGTTTATCCTGCCGTCGTGGTCAACGGACAGCAAGCATGAACAGAGCAGGATTCTCGGAGAGGCGGTCGAACAGGCACAGTACGCTGAGGAGCTTGGATTCGACGCCGTGTGGCTGGCCGAACATCACTTCTGTCGATTCGGAATCGTTCCCAACGCAATCTCTATGGGGTTGTATGTGGCTGCGAAAACGAAGAAAATCCGCATCGGCACAGCCGTGAGCGTTCTGACCTTCCACAACCCGATTTTTGCGGCGGAAGAGACGGCCCTGTTGGACGCTCTCAGCGGTGGGCGTCTTGATTTCGGAGTCGGTCGAGGGCAGGTGGTCTATGAGTACGGAAATTTTGGCGTTGACTACGACACTCGCACGGAGAAGTTTGGCGAAATCCTGGACATCATAATTGGCCTGTGGACGCAGTCTGGTTTCACGTATCACGGTAAGTTCTATCAGGTGGACGATCTGACCGTCGCTCCATCGCCCGTTCAACAGCCGCATCCACCGCTCTACATGGCCGTGTCCAGAACTCCGGCAAGCATCGACGCGGCGGTGGAGAGGAACCTTCCGATTCTCACCAGCCCCAGCACACCAGACGCTGACACACTGGAGATCGTCCACTCCTACTACGAACGCTGCGCCGCCGCTGGCAAGTCTCCGATTGTGGAGCAGATGCCTTTCTTTCGCATGGTGTATCTTTCTGATGATCAGCAACAGGCGGAAGAAGACCCCCGCCACGCTATGACATGGGTGCATGACCTCAACGGCCTCCGTCGGACTCTCACAGGAGGCAGCGAGATCCATATGGACCTTGATCAATGGAGGAATACCCGCTCGGAACAGCCGCCGACGTATGAGTCGCTCTTGGAATCGACAGCTTACTTCGGAACACCGGATCGTATAGTCAAGAAGATCGAGAAATTGCGGGACGAACACGGAATCCAATACTTTGGTGCAAATATGTCATATGGCTCAATGGAACATTCCAAAGTCATGCGCTCGATGGAGTTGTTTGCCAAAGAGGTGATGCCCCACTTCAAGTAGTAGAAAAACTTAGACCAGCTTCGCTGTGCTCGTGTCGATGGGCAGGTCTTTCCAGGAGACTATCGGGAAAGTCGTCGTGAGGTCCACTGTCTGTCTGGACTCAGCGGCAATCCAAGTTTTTTCGATCACTTCGACGACGTGAGCCATGTGGCGAGGGCCGTTGACAAGAGGCTTGCCATCAAGCACAGCGTCGGCCAGGCTCAAAAGAGTGGAAGGATGCTTGGCCCATCGTGAATCCAAGCTCGGAATGTCCACGTCCTGCCAGCCAGCAACATCGGTATTCCAGTCGTCCTTGTACAGCCGGATTCTATCGACCTGATCACCACCGTATGTTGAAATCACACCCTCGGGCCCGAAAAGTTCCATATCCGGGGTTTCAGACGCCATCATGACGTATCCTGTGTCCATCGTGCCAAGCGTGTTGTTCCCGAAGTCGAGAACCATCACGTTGTTGTCAGGAACGTCGACTTGCACCCGTTTGCCTTTGGCAGGGCCGTCGCGCATGATTCTTTCAGGCGGAGATACAGGACATCGCCGCCAGAGACTTCACAGCCCCCAAAACAGCCGTCATCGTGATGAGTCCATAACCGGTCATGCTGGACATCCCGCCTGCGCCGCCCTGATAAAACCAACTGAAGTCGGTGGGCGCTCCGTGACGCGACCCAGGCCCCATGCTGGAACGAGTTGTGCGAACCAGAGACACCTCTCCGATGGCCCCATTTGACACCAGTCGTATAAGCTGCGCTGTCCGGGATGAAGCATGTTGGGCGGAGCGCAAAGACGTGCACCCCCTTTGACTCCGCCGCCTGGCAGATCTTCAGAGCGTCTTCCAATGTGGCAGCCATTGGTTTTTCGATTAGAACGTGTTTGCCATGTTCTAAGGCCATGAGAACCTGCTCGGCATGGCGTTCGTGAGGAGTGAGGGTTGCCACGGCGTCGATGTCAGCGTTAGCCAACATCTCTTCATAGTCGGTGAACACGGCGTCGGCTTCGTATAGGGCTCCGAAACGCCGCGCCCTGTCGCCGTCCAGGTCACACCGACTTGAGTTCCAGGCGGTCGCTCCAGGCTTTCGTTGCGGGCAGGTAGTTGCACTGTGCGGCCGCGTCGGCTCCCAAAATCCCGATCTTGAGCCTTCGTTTGTCACCAGAGGTCATGCTATTAACTCCTGTCAAGCGTCTTCGCCTAGATAGAACCTTGAGGCTCCATGCCGAGGAAGAACTGGCCTGCCGTGTCGTAGTGGTACATCTGGCCTTGCACTTGCTGGGTGATGACGTGGATGTCACGAAACCGACGCTGGACAGGGCTGCTTCCGAATATGGCGGTTGAACCGATGAGATTGTAAGCGATGTCCACCACCTCGGCGGCCTGCCTGATGGCGTGGGTGCTGGCGAGTCGCACTCCGATTCTGTCCGCTGTTGGGATCGGCTGGTCCTTGTTCGCGCTCTCCCAGAGTCTTGAGTGATTTTCATGAAGGTAAGCCCGCGCCGCGCCCCAAATGGCCTCCGCCTGACCAATCTGGCGCTGGACAGTTCCCATGTCTCGGAGCGTCACCTGGCCGGGAGCGTTCGTTGGAATCTTGCTGGTTGACATCTCGACCGCTGCGTCGAGAGCTGTGCGAGCGGCCCCCAGGGCCACGGTTGCGAACCCTGAGCAGAAAAACAGCGTCGTGTTGATTTTGTACAGAGAGCCAGGCTCCCGAGGTGTGTCTGACTGGTTGTATGACCGGTGGCCGGGAACGAACAGGTCATTGACCTCGAAACCGTGACTGCCGGTGCCGCTAAGGCCGTGCACGTCCCAAGTGTCTATCATGGTTGCTTTGTTCTTCGGGATTAGCAGGACCCGAATCTCGCTTGGGTTAGAGTCTTTGATGGGAGTCAACGCAGCGAGCCAGGTGGCGTGAGGACTGCCACTGCTGAAGTTCCACCGGCCCGTAAGCCGATAGCCGCCATCGACGGGCGTTGCGAGGGTGTCGCGAGTCGGAGGGCCATTGGTGACGACATTGCGCCAGTCGGTCCAAATCTCTCGGGACGCTTTTTCCGGCAGTCGGGTCGAGTTGGTTGCGAACACGTTATTCTGATTAAAGCACCATCCGACGCTGGCGTCCGCCTTGCCGAACTCGAAAACTAGACGCAGAAAGCTGGGGTGGTCCAGTTCGGCCCCGTCGAGCGAGCGAGGCATGAGAAGCCGGAAAAGCCCCCGGTCTTTCATCTGGTTGGTGATCTCTGGCGGAATCATCCGCTCCCGCTCGATGCGGTCAGTAACTTTCGACACCTCGGACGCCATCTCCTTGGCGTCATCGAGATAATCGCTAAATGTTTTCTGCGCTATTGCCATGATTATTCCTGTGGTTCAGAGTATTGAAAATTTGGCGATTCAACCGGACGAAGCAAAGGGTAACACAAGAAGGCGTCATCGTTGCGCGGCCCAAACGTGACCGGTCATCAACCTTTCGCGAGTTAACATCCCCGCTCAAACAGGCAGGACTGGCTCGGTTCGGTTCTCAGGCAGGTCGATTTCGAAGGCGTTGGCGTTCATCGCGAGAAGGGAATAGTAGCCCATCAATGTCGTAAGTTCGGTCAGTTGCAGCGCTCCGAACTGGTCGATTGCTGCATCGAAAGTCTCCTGTTTGACGCGCTTTGTTGCGAACAGTTCCGTGCCGAAGTCGATCAGAGCCTGTTCATCTGCTGGCGCCGGAGGCAGCGGTTTTTTGTCTCTGAGCGCGCCGACCAAGGCGTCGCTAAGGCCTTCCCTTCGACCCCATGCGGCGTGGGCGTTCCATATGAACTCGCAGTCCATCGCCCGCCCTGCGATTAGCTTGGCAAGCTCCAGTATTCTCTGGGGCAGTTCGGACTCATCGCGGAGGTAGTGGACGAGGTGGTTGGCGCGCCGCCGCATCTCCGGGCTATGGATCATAGCCGACCCAGGCCCGCTGTCGATGGGGCCTCCGTTGTCCGACGTCTCGGCGTCGAATACGTCCCTGAATTTCTCAGGCACCTGGTCTCGGGTCACCGTTGGCGTGCGGGCCATATTAATGCTCCTTTTGGTCATGTTTTCTTGTGGTCGCAGATGATACTCATAGATTTCGTCCATCATATGCGCCCTGATTTATCGCGACAATCCCCGTGTCTCACAAAAGGAGAGTTTGGAGTACAATGGCCCCGAACTCCAACGCCAATCTCAAAAGGGGGCAGAGAAATGAAGTTTGGACTGCTATACGAGATGCAACGACCCTATGAGGGCACTGATATTGACTGGAACACTTTGTACAAGGAAACTCTGGAACAGTGCGAATTGGCAGACCAGGTGGGCTTCGATAACCTGTGGTTCGTCGAGCACCATTTTCTCACCGGATTCTCCGGGTCGCCTTGCCCAGAGGTCATGTTCGGGGCGTTGAGTCAGCGCACCAAAAATATCAGGATTGGATTCGGAGTGTCGATCCTTCCCCACGCGCACCCTGTTCGCATTGCTGAACGCGTGGCGATGGTCGACCAGTTGACCGATGGTCGAGTGGAGTTCGGGACCGGACGATCCAACGCCTACGAGCAGACCGGGTTGGGCGTTGATCCCAGAAACACCCGCGCAATGTGGGAGGAATCTTTGGCCATGCTGCCTCAGATATGGCAGTCGGACGAATTCTCCTGGGAGGGCGAGTTCTGGAACGTGCCATCCCGACGAGTTCTGCCCAAACCCTTCCAGAAACCGCACCCTCGGATGTATCTGGCCTGCACTCAGACGGACAGCTTCCGACTTGCGGCTGAGAGAGGCATTGGAGTGCTGTCCTCGGCGTCATATGCGACTACCATACTGGCAGAACACGTCAAAACGTACAAAGAGAACATCAAGAATGCCAACCCAGTGGGCGCTTTCGTTAACAACTACTGGGCCAACAACGTTCACGCCTTCTGTGGCCCCGACAATCAACAGGCCAGGGAGACAGCCGCAGAGTCCATGAAGACTTTCTTCGGGCCGGACAAGCCCTATATCGCAGGACGAGTTGGGGCCTACGAGGAGCTTTTGGAGGCCTGGGGAGGCGTGCCAGAGCACCTGGAGGCGGATTTTGGTCGGTGGCTCAGACAGTCCGATGAAGCCCACAAAGAACAGGCGGCTGAAGCCGGAATTTCCCTGGACTCCGGCCCCGGCGCTGCGCGTGCGGCCATCTCTGAACTCGACGCCAACACCCTGGCAGATCGAGGGGTCATAATTGGCGGCGATCCAGAGAGCTGCATCAAGGCTATCCGACTGTACGAGGATATCGGCGTGGATCAGGTGATGATGATTATGCAGACCGAAACCATCCCCCATGAGAAGGTGATGAGTTCCATAGAGCTGTTCGGGAAAGAAGTTTTTCCTGTGATCCGAGAGTCCGAAAAGGCTAGCGTGTGAGAGGCTCGGTTAGACGCTCTTGGCTCATAGTTCCGGCTCACGACAATGATCGACTGGCCGAGGCCGCGAGTTCCAACGCTGATGTCGTCGTGCTAGACCTTCAGGACACCGTTCACGATTCTAGCAAGCACGTGGCGAGAGACAATATCCGAGACGCCATATCCGACATGCGTGATGCTGGCTCCGAAGTGTTTGTGCGTGTCGACATCGAGTTGATCTATGCTGATCTCGTTGCTTCTGTATGGCGCGGTTTGACCGGAATCGTGATACCCGGGGTTACCAACGTTGAGCAGGTAATGGACGCCGACAGCATATTGACTGACCTCGAATCCCAACGAGGCGTCGTCAAGCCTCCCCCGGTCGGAGACGTGCGCGAAGCCGACGACCCGCGAGGTCCAGAACAGGCGTTAGAGATTCATCTCTCGCTCGACACCGGACGGGGCAACTGGGACGCACAACAACTTATCAAGGCCAGTAATCGGGTAAAGTCGATAAGTCTGGGCCGCGCCGACCTGGTGATGGATCTTCGGGGAGAGCCGTCAGGAGACCTCCATCAGATGGAATACCTGATGCAGCGTTTGATCGTCATTGCCAACGCCCTAAACGTTGAGCCTGTGGGGGCATGGTGGCGAGCGACTTCACGTGGCCTGGTTGCTGGCTATGATGACACTCTACAGGCGGCGATTGACGGAAGAATGGCAGGATTCCGAGGTGGTCTGTGCATGAGGACGCGTCAGGTGAAACCTATGAACACGGGATACACGCCTTCAGCAGATGAAGTGTCCCATGCCGAAGAAGTCGTTGCGAGAGAGCCAACGTATTCGCCGATGTCGGGTATAGCTTCAGACCTGATCGCATGGTCTGAGGAGTGTCAAAATCGAAACCGATCAAAGTCTATCGTGACCGCACAAAGGAACCAGTAATTTTCAGGGGATGAAAAAGATGCCCAGACCAGTGCGCCGCTCAGGGCTGACGATGCCCATCAACAACCCTCGTTTTGTTGACAGGTCGTGGACTCGCGATTGCGACTATCTGAATTTCGACCTTGAAGACTCGGTGCCGCAGTCTCAAAAGGATTACGCGCGATCACAGGTTCGGCACGCCATCGTTCAGGGCCAAAAAGGCGCCGCCGAGATAAATATTCGGATCAATTGCGCCTATCCCGACGCCGATGTGCCAGCAGCGGTGTGGCCGGGGGTCAACCAGATAAATTTTCCCAAGGCTGAGACGGGAGCACAGATTCGCCATCTCGACGCTTTGATAACCGAGTTGGAACGAGTCCGAGGCATTAGGCCGGGAACGGTGCGTATAGGCGCGACGGTCGAGACGACGTTGGGTGTGGCTAACTCCTATGAGATAGCCTCGGCCAGTCCGCGCATTGACGCTTTCGGGGGCGGGACCGGATACGATATGTCAATGGATATGGGCATCGAGATGTTCGTCGGGTTCGATCAGTTTGTTTACAATCGCGGCGAGGGAGAGTTGATTGCGTTGGCGCTAGGTCTGGAACGCGAAGGCGGAGTCTATATGTCAGACACCACAGGCAACGTCGGCAATGCGGAGCTTTCGATCAAGCGCGCAGAGGCGAGTCGAAAGGCTGGCCTGAGAACTGGCGGAGGCCTGCATCCGAACGTGGTGGCTCCTCAGAACCTGGGACTCACGCCGACGGTAAATGAGGTGGAGGACGCCCATCGCGTCCTGTCATTCTTCGCTGACCTAGACCAGCGCGCCGAGACCGAAGGTGACATGGATGGACGAATAGTTGACAAGTATGAGGCCGCTAAAGCCGAGGAACTTATCGAGTGGGCCAGTCTCTGCGCCCATCGAGATGCCGAAAAATCTGCCGCCAGAGAACAAACTGCCGCCGAACTGGACGAACAGAATTAAACTTCAGGGAGCAAACATGGAACCGTTCGTAAGGAGGTCTCATCTTCTGGTCCCTGTGCTCGACAGAGAGAAGGTCGAGGCCTCGTGGACTCACAACGCCGACTCCGTAATTCTTGACTTGACCGGCATCGAATCCGAGGATGACCGATCCCGCGCTAGAAGTCTCGTAAAAGAGTCCATAAGACATGCCTGCAGGGGCGGCGCTGACGTGTTTGTGCTTCCCAACAAGGCATTGGCTCGCGCCGACATCGAGGCTTCGGTTTGGCCTGGCCTGAAAGGAATCGTGTATCCGGGCGCAGAGACGAGCGCAGATATAGAGGAAGCAGACTCGATATTGTCTGAATTGGAGACGGGTCGAGGCATCGCTTCCGGTGTGTTGCAGATCATCGCGCTGATTGATTCGGGGACAGGAGTCTGGAATATCCGCGAGATCGTGACAGCAAGCCCCCGTGTATGCTCTTCCGGTCTCGACGAGTTGAATCTGTGCCGAAACATGGGCATCATTCCCTACGCGGATTTTGACCCATTTGTGTATGCAAAAGGTCGAATAGTCGTCGAAACTAGAGCGGCGAAAGTTCAGCCGATAGGCATCAGCCATCCCTACGGAGTTCTGCCTCAATTCGATGATGCCGACGAAATTTACCAACTGGCCCTTAGAGGCAAGAATCTCGGTTTCGCGGGCGCTATATGCCCAGACCCAAGTTGGGTGGTTCAATGCAACACCGCGTTCGCACCGCCAGCGGACCGGCTGGAATTCTTCCGAGAGACTCGCCGATTGTTCGCCGAAGGGGTTGCGCAGGGAACCGCCGCAGTCCCTTATCCTGGAACAACCATGATGATCGACGTCCCCGTAGACGAGAACGCCCGGGTTAATCTGGAGCTATGGGAACTCTGCGCGGCACGTGAGGCCGAGAAGGCCAAAGCGATTGAAAAGCAAGAATCAACGATGGCGTGAGCCTGCCCGATAACTTACTCCATCGCCAGGAGACAAGATAAATGCCCATCGAACAGATTTCGCCAGATCTAGAGAGTGTCGTATCGACGGATCAGGTCGTTGAGGAATTGGCCAGAGGTTTCGGCGGAGACGCCGGCCCGGCTGAGGGACCGCTGTGGTGGAAAGAAGACGGATACCTCCTCTTCAGCGACATTGGAAACAATCGTCGTATGAAGTGGTCCGAGGACGACGGCGTTTCGCTGGTTCTTCAGCCGTCGAACCATGCCAACGGCTTGACGCGAGACCTTCAGGGCAGATTGATAGCCTGCGAACACGAAACACGGCGCGTCATCCGATACGAACACGACGGGAGCGTTACAGTTGTCGCCAACAATTACCGAGGCACGCGGCTGAATCGTCCAAACGATGTCATCGTAAAATCCGACGGGTGCCTGTATTTCACTGACCCCGGCGCGCCTGGCCCGGATGTTGACTTGGATGTCGCAGGTGTATATCGGGTCACTCCCGACCTGGGCACGCTGACGCTTATGGTGAAAGATTTCGTTGTGCCCAACGGACTGGCATTCAACACTGACGAGAGCATTCTGTATATCAACGACACACGCCGACGCCACATACGAGCCTTCGATATGCAACCCAACGGAATGATGGCTCTAGCGTCGGATCGAATGTTCCGCGACTTGAGCGGCTACCGTGCAGGCGTTCCCGACGGTATGAAAGTGGATGTTGACGGGAACGTTTATTGCGGCGGCTCCGGTGGGATCTGGGTCATGGACTCGACTGGCAAGCATCTGGGTATCATCGTTCATGGCGAGGGGGCGACTACCAACGTTGCGTTTGGCGGCGACGACTGGAAAACGCTGTATTTCACAACATGGAACACGGTGGGACGGGTCCAACTGAAGGTCGCTGGGTTGCCTGTGCCTACTGAGGCGTAAAACCCCATTGATACGGCCGTGCCATGCTGAGTCGAGGCGAAGCATCTGGTCGCGTGGACAACAACTGTCGTCCTATTCACGATGCGATTCTTCGATTGCGATCTCAGAATGGCGTGACGTGACGGCGGCGGCAAACGAAGGAAGCATCAATGTCTGCACAGACTACGCCTATCTCGCAAGTCCACATCCTGCCTCAGACCGGTGGAGGGGTCACAGTTCTTCGCGACCAGCGGGTTAGGGTCACGTGCCTCCAAGGAAAGCAGGTCGGCGACCTTTTCGCGTTCATTCCTGGCTCTCGCGGCGAGTATCTTTCGCCGAGTTACACTCTAAGGAGTCTGGGGCGGCTGTATCCAGAGGTCGGGAAGCCGCTGTACAGCACGCACCGGAGGCCGTTGCTTTTGATTGAGGAGGACACCGTTGGCGTCCATGACCTCCTGATGCCTGCCTGCGACAATAATCTATACGAGTTGATGGGCGCGAAAAACCACCCCAGTTGTCGGGACAATCTAAACTCCACTTTGAAGGATTTCGATGTGGATGTCGACGGCAATCCAGACCCGGTGAACCTGTTTCAGAACACGCCTATCGTAGACTTGGACGGACGCTGGGAGGTTCGAGAGTCCGCGGCAAAACCAGGAGATTACATCCAGTTCAGAGCGCTGGAGGAGCTTCTTGTTGTCGTGGCCGCCTGCTCGATGGATTTGAGCGACCTCAATGGAGGAACGCCCACTGATCTGATGCTGGAAGTTTTCGAGTAATATCGATGACGGGAGAAGTCATCTGCACACATCCAACGCCGTCAACGCCAGCACTTTGCTACAAAGCTCCATCTCGTCTATTAGCGTGTAGTCCTCGCCATAAGTGCCTCCCGAAGGCCCATAAATAGGCGCAGGGATTCCAGCCGTCCACAGGTGGGCGTCGTCATCACCGTACCTCGCGCTCAATGGCGACGAAGGCAGGCCGATGCCCTGAGGCTCGTCACCGGTTACGTGCCTGTAGGCTCCAGCGATTGTTTGGACGATCTCTTCATCCACAGGCATGTCCATCGGAGGATGGTCCAGAATCCAGGTGTTGAACTTTCGCTCAATTGGGTTCACCAACTCGTATTGGAAATCTGGGTCGGCGGCTTTGAGTTTGTCGAGAGACGTCTCCAGGTCGCGTCTGATGGTTGCAGCCGACATTCCGGGCACCGTGCTGATGCCCATGAATGCGGTGCATAGATCAGAGTTGCGAGCGACTGAGCGTAGATCGTAGGATTCGCCCCTGCCTCCAAAAACAGACCCGACTTTGAGCCACGGCAGTCCTTCGATGTCCCACGGTTTGTGAGTCAAATTGGTGTCGTAAATTGCCGCGATGGCCTTCATCATCTGGGGTATGGCGTCAACGCCATTGACGTCGCTGCTGTCGGGATGCCGCCCTTTGATGTGCAATGCGAAGTCGACCATTCCTGCGTGTTTGGTGACGATGTGATGAGCGCCGTATGGCTCAGTCACGACGGCCACGTCTGTCTTGTAACCGTGTTCAATCAGATATTTGGTGCCTAGGCCGCCCTGGAGCTCTGCCAGAACACAAGCGATCACGATGTCGCCTTTGAGTTTCACTCCGGACTTTCTGATCGCTTCAGCGGCGTGAATCATCGAGGCGACGCCAGACTTCATGTTGCGGATTCC
>Ga0208113_1000709_pt1 | contig 16267 bp, 19 predicted proteins | sample Knorr_S7_td_NADW_FD_185598 | JGI IMG/M metagenome (GOLD analysis project Ga0208113, IMG submission 185598) | Marine microbial communities from Southern Atlantic Ocean transect - Knorr_S7_td_NADW_ad_2505m_LV_A (SPAdes) (version 2) | ecosystem: Environmental > Aquatic > Marine > Oceanic | place...
AAAGATAACCTCGGGACACGGCGATCCGGAAAACGTGGTCAGGAAGTGGTGTTCAACGAACCAGACGGCGTCGAACCCCATCTCGTCCGCGAGGATGCACTGTTCGATGGTTTCTTCGATCACCGCGTGGTCGTCGAGCATTGGCCGCTGCATTTCATAGGCCAGAGAGAATCTCATAGCATCGTCCTCGATGAATCAGGTGGGGGGTCGCGGCAATTCTAATAGCAACACGAGGCGAGGGCAACCAGCGGCTGAGGCCGATGACCGAGCCCTTTTGTTATACTTAATTAATAAGTCATATATTTCTGAAAGGATAATTATGTCGCGTAAAGTAGGACAAAAAGGACAAGTGGTAATACCCAAGAAGATCAGGGATCGATTAGGCGTGGAGCCCGGTTCGTTGACAGTCCAAACGGTAGTCGATGGCCACTTGGAGATTCATTTTTTCCCACCGGAGCACAATAGGTCTTTGTTGGGGAGTCTCAAAGAATTTATCCCGCCCGGCGCAGGCGAGGACATGAGCTGGAGTGAGATAAAGGAGAAGGCGTGGACTGAAGCTGTGCGGGAGAGATGGCTGGGGAGTGAACAGAAAGTTGACTAAGTTTTTGGACACCAGCTTCGTGGTGCGGTATATCGCCGGCATCCCTGAAGATCAGGCCGATGTTGCCGCACATTTAATCGATCATTCAGACAATCTCATTGTTAGTGGGGTGGCGCTGGTGGAAACTGCATTCGTGCTGGGATCGGTGTACTGCGTGCCAAGAGAAGAGATAGTCGATGGCCTGGTTTCATTCGTTCGCAAAGATAATATCGAAACCTACGGAATGGACAAAGGACTTGTTCTCCAGGGGCTTCTGATGTGCCGGCCTTCTGGACGGGTTTCTTTCGGCGATGCTTTGATCTGGGCCGAAGCTAGAAGTAGTGGTGGAGATACCGTTTATTCCTTCGACCAGAGGTTCCCCGCATCTGGGATCGGCGTGCGGACAGAGCTATAACGCGCCCTTGATCAGCACTACCTCGTGTTGGACGGGGGAGCTGGCGAAGGGGCCTTCGGCTGACATGAACACGTCTATCTCCGAACGGACGCCGAACTCAGGCAGGTAGATACCTGGTTCGATGGAGAAGCAGATGCCGGGGATGATGCGGCGGGTGTCGTGAGTCTCGAAACCGTCCAGGTTGACCGCTTCGCTGTGGGCCTCGAACCCGATGCTGTGGCCCAGTCTATGGGTGAAATACTCCCCGTAGCCCCGGCTAGAGATGTAGTCGCGGGCCACCTGGTCGGCCTGCCAGCCCTGGACCGCGTTCCCCTGGTTGTAAGCGTCCTCCAGATAATGAAGTGCGGCGTCCCGAGCGCCGATGACGATGTCGAAGATCTCCTGTTGCCGCTGTGGCACGGCGTCTCCCACGTAGGCCACCCAGGTGATGTCGGCATAGACGCTGCCCCTGGCTACGCCCTTGGCCCAAAGGTCAATCAGCAGCCAGTCGCCTTGTTTGATAAGGCTATACCGGTCGGCCGAAGGTTCGTAATGGGGGTCCGAGGCGTTGGCGTTGACCGCCACGATGGGGCCGTCGGGGGAGGCGATGCCCTCTGCGGCGAACCGGTCCCGGATGAACTCGGCTACCTCAAACTCGTTGACGCCCTCCGCCAGGTGATTCCCAGCATAGGTAAAAGCCGCGTTCACGATCAGTCCCAGTTTGTCGGCGGTGACGCGGTGGTCGGCCAGTTGTTCGGGCGTCCACTGTTGGGTGGCGTACTGCATCAGGTCCGCGGAAGAGACGACCTCTGGCCCCAGACTCCGCACCAACTCCACGGTTCCCGCGTCTACCCTAGAAACCCGGGGCAAGGTGTTTTCGGGCGAGTACTCCATGGCGACCTTGCTCACTCCGGAAAGCAGACCCCCGAGCGCTGTGAGCATGGAATCCCGGCTGCTGTAGACGGACACTTCTACGCCGGAATCGGCGAACTTCCCGGCATCGACGTGGTGGATCAACAGCGTCGGCTCTCCCTGGGCGGGAAGATAGAAATAACAAGGCCGGGTGACATGCCCGGATGCCGAGACAACTAGCCAGAACACGGGATTGGCTTGGCGGTAGTCGTAGACGAGCCAGCCAGGTATGCCCTCCTGGGTGAGGTACTCCTGGGCTGTGCTGTAGACCTTTTGTTGTTCCATATCCGGGCTTGGCCTTTTTGCCGCTGTTTCGCTAGGTGACTGTCTGGCGCATGCCGCCGTCCAGCACCACGCTGGTGCCGGTGATGAATGCGGCCCTGTCTGAGGCTAGAAATGCGGCCAGGTCACCCACTTCCTCGGGTTTGCCCAGCCGCCCCATGGGAATGGTGGTGACGGTGTCCTTCATCAATTCTTCGAAGGCTTTCCCGGACTCTTGGGCCTCTGACTCAAACGCCGAGGTCAGGTAGTCGGTTTCCACAGGCCCCGACATCAGGTTGTTGACCGTGATGTTGAATGGGGCCAGCTCGTTGGCCAGCATCTTGGAATAGCCCACCAGGGCCAACTGGGAAGTGGCGGATAGGGCCGCGCCGTTGGCCGATCTCCTGCCCAAAGACGGCAACAGGTGGACGATGCGCCCCCAGCGCTGCTGTTTCATATAAGGGATGACTTCCCTGGCGAACCGCACTGAACTTAGGAAATTATCCTCCAGAGCGCCCATGATGGTCTCGTCGTTGAACTCTGAAGGCCGGCCGGGAGGACCGTAGCCCATGTGGGTGACCAAGATGCCGATCTGGCCGAACCGGTTGAAGGTGTCCCGGACCACGCGGCGGATGTCTCGTGAGACGGAGAGATCAGCGGGGATGGCCAGCACGTGTTGTTGTGAGCCCACGCGCGCCAGTTCGATCTCTGTGTGGCGGAGGTCGGATTCGGTGCGAGCGGAGATCGCCACGTTGGCCCCTTCCTGGGCGAATGCCAAGGCGATGGCCCGGCCCATCCCTCTGCTGGAGCCTCCAACTATGGCAACCCGGTCTTTAAGTCCTAGGTCCATTGACGGTCAACCTCCTGGGTCTAGGTCTTGGAGAGCCTCATTTTCCTGGGGCGATCCATCATAAGACCCTGGAACACGGGCCAGACTATCATGGGAAATGCTCCGGCACAATTCCCCAATCGACGCTGGTTTGAGCAATCGAAATTTCGCTTAACTCCTGAGGCTAGATAACTTCTTGCGTCTTGAGTTCCTCGATCTCAGCAGCGGAGAACCCCAGGTCCTGTAGTAATTCCTGGTTGTGCTCTCCCAACAGGGGAGGGTGGCGGTCCAGACCGCCCGGGGTGCGGGAGAATTTGATGGGCAGCCCGGTCTGCTTGATCTTGCCCAACGTCGGGTGGGCAATCTCCAAAAACATATCTCTGGAGAGCAACTGCGGGTCGGAGAAGACGTCGGCCAGGTCATTGATGGGTCCGCAGGGGACGCTGAATTTCTGCAACTTCTCCACCCAATGGGCCACCGGCTGCTTGATGAATATCTCCTGCAGGAAGGGCACGATCTTGCTGCGGTTCTGGGCCCGCTCCACATTGGTCGTATAGTCCGGGTTTTCCTTCAAGTCAGGCATTTCCATGCCCTCGCAGAACCGCTCCCAGATCCGCTCCGAGCCGACTGCCAGGTTGAGGTACTTGTTGTCCTGACACATGAACGCTTGGTAGGGGACCAGGTTGGGGTGGGCCGCGCCCAACCGCTTGGGCGGCTCCCCGTTCGCGAAGAAGTTTGCCGCCTGGTAGGTGAGCCACGCAACCTGGGCGTCCATCATCGAGATGTCGATGTATTGCCCTTGGCCCTCGCCCTCATGAGACCTGTTGTGGATGGCAGCCATGACCGCGAACGCCGCCCACATCCCAGCTCCGATGTCGGCCACCGCGATCCCAACTTTTTGGGGCTCGCCGTCGGGCTCGCCGGTGATGCTCATCAGGCCGCTGATGCCCTGCATTATCTGGTCGTAAGCCGGCCGGCTGCTGTAGGGTCCGTTCTGGCCGAACCCTGAGATCGAGCAAAAGACGATGCCGGGGTTCACAGCTTTCACCGCCTCGTAGCCCAAGCCGAACCGGTCCATCACGCCGGGAGTGAAGTTCTCCACCACAACATCGGCGTCCTTGGCCAGTTTCAAGAAGATTTCCCTGGCTTTCTCCTCTTTGAAGTTCAGGGTCAAACTCCGCTTGTTGCGGTTGATGGACAGGAAATAGGCGCTCTCTTCGCCGATGAACGGAGGTCCCCATTTGCGGGTGTCGTCGCCGGCCCCCGGAATCTCGATCTTCACCACGTCGGCGCCGTAATCGCCCAACATCAGGGTGCAGAACGGACCGGCCAAGGCCCGGGTCAGGTCCAATACCCTGATTCCTTCAAGTGCTTTCATTCCTAGTGTTCTCCTTTGATTAACGGGCTAGGCGGTGCTCATTCCTGCGCAGTCCTATTGCCAGGCCAAATGTTACCACAGGGATGAGCGCGTGGAAGTCGGTGGAAAAGGTCTAACGGAGATGCCGGTCTATCACCAGATTCTCACCTTCCCAGGCGTGCATCGAATGTGGGTGAACTTGATGGCGGCTATGGAAAAACCTAAAATATCGCGTAGAATGTAACCGTATTTACCCTACACACCACCGGTGGTGACGGGATCGTCGGCTTGGACGACGGCCAGCTCCACACCATGGTCGAAAACATCAAGGCAGATGTCTTTGGTGAGTCAGATCCTTCAGTGGTGGGTGGCATGTTCGCCGGACTGGACCATGACCAGATCGGCGGGTTCGACCATGAGACTATGGAGGCATCTCTGGAGGCCGCCGCCGCCAACCTTCTGGGAGGCCTGGGTGACTTCAGCGCAATCTCCGGCGCCAACACTGCGTTCAACGAGTTGGCCGCATTGGCCGATCTCGGTGTAGCGCTGGAACAGGACGGCGCCTCCGCCATCCAAGCTGGAGTAATCAACATCTTTGGAGGTAATCTATTCGGCTCCAATTAGAGCCAAAAACATCGAGTAATACCGGCGGAGGATGATAGCCAACGTCCTCCGCTGGACGTGATCGAGAAATGGGCGTCCCGAATCATCAGGACGCCCATTCTTGTGTTTACGGCATCTAACAAAAAAGCGCGAAGTTTTTTTGCTGCCGCCCAGGTGTCGTAGAATGTCAGGCAGGTCCCTTGATGGGACTGTCAGATTATTAATTTTTCACAGGAAGATGCGGGATGCTGAAAGCACTGGTCCGGCTGGCTATGATGTTGCCTTTCACATTCCTGGTCGCTTGCGGCGGAGCGGCGAACGCGCCTAGTCCAGACGCATCCGTACCTCCTACCGCCTCACCCACGGAAGCTACCCGCAGGCCCACCGTCACCTACGCCCCAAGGCAGCTACAGGCGCAGTTAGACGGTAACGGCCCTGACGTTCTGGGTCCGTATTGAGATGGGCCCCGGCGTGATCATTGCCTTCGTCCGATATGAAGGCGACGCTCCCTTTTCTTTAACTTTCGTGGATGAGGACCAAGGGCTGGTTAAGTCCATAGATTCTAGACCCGGGCCCTATCAGGGCGAGCGGGTCCACAGCGTTTTTGAGGGCAACGATGGCGGACTGGCCCCCGGCAATTACATGGTGAATGTAGTTGCCACCGGACCATGGCGTCTGCGACTGTTCCAGGAGAGGGCTATCCGAGACCAAACACCGGAGATCACGCTGGCGGGCAGCGGCGACGGCGGCGGAAGTTGGATCCATCTTGACGATGGCGAATACACCATGACCACCAGCCACGCCGGTGGATCAGATTTCACCGTTGAACTCTTTGATGCTAAGGGCGTGCCGCCATACCGGATCGTTGAAATCAAGGGAGACCATGAAGGCAAGTCCGGGTCCACCGTGGGCGGCGGAGCTCCTGGCGAAAACCCCCAGGCGGGCGCCTACGCCATGGGAGTGGTGTCCCAGGGTGACTGGAGCGTCACCATCACGAGCGATGATGCTCCGTAATCACGCCCATGACTCGATTCAGCCACCGATCTCATCGTGAATCCTGTATCGGGGGTCCAAAGATGGGTACTCATCAACGCTGGCCTAGAGGCGGTTTTCTCGTATCTGGCGGATCTGCCGCGTCATAGCGAATGGGACGAGCATTCCGGGTTCAGGCTGATTCTGACATCCGACGACCCGGTGGCTCTTGGGTCATCCTGTCAGCGAGAACGTGTAGAGATGTTTCAGGCGCCCATCTTGCGGGGCGGAGTCACCTCCAGCCAGGTCTCGTGGATCAAGAGTCTCACCGTCACCGGGTATGAACCCAACAACAGCATCGATTTTGAAACTAAGAACCTCTACAACGGCCTGTCAGTAGGCTCCGAGTTCATCTCCTTCCGGTTGTTCCCCGAGGGCGCGGGAACCGTGTTGGTCATGACCGACAAGAAGAACCCGCACCTTCCGGGACCATTCCACCTACTGATGCTGGGCATGGAGACTCTCAAGACGATAGCGACGCGGCCCTTCGTTAACCTGCTGTTTCGAGTGTTCCCCGGTCTGCGCTCCAACCGTCAGTTGGCCCGCATCAAGTCCGCGGTGGAGCAAGCCTAGCCTTCGGCAGAACTTGATAAGCGCCGTTCCCACGCCTACACTGACCCCTGATACAAAGCTAGATCTGATTTAGGAGCGTCTTCATGGACCTGGAACTGACGGGAAAAACAGCTATCATCACCGGCGGCAGCCGCGGAATCGGCAAGGCGGTGGGCCGGGAGTTCGGGTTGGAAGGGATGAAAGTCGCCCTGGTAGCCAGAGGGCCGGAAGCCTTGGAGGAGTGCGCCCGGGAACTGGCTGAGGAGACGGGCGGTGACTTCATCACCATCGTGGCCGACACCGGAGAGCCCGAGTCAGTTAAATCCATGATCAAAGAAGCCGCGGAGAAGCTGGGCCGCATCGACATCCTGGTCAACTCGGCCGCCCGCGTTGGGGGCGCCTACACGCCCAAGTTGGCCGAGATCACCGAAGAAGATTTCTGGGGTGATATGAACGTGAAGGTCATGGGCTATCTGCGCTGCGCCCAGGCCGTTGCTCCCTACATGATCGACCAGGGTTGGGGCCGGATCATCAACCTCAGCGGAATGGCCGCCCGCCAGGCCGGCTACGCCGTGGGCAGCATGCGGAACGTGTCCGTGTCCGCGCTGACTAAGAATCTTGCCGACGAACTGGGCCCCCAGGGCATCAACGTGACCACCGTACATCCGGGCATGACCTACACCGAGCGCATCCCGGCCATGCTGGAGGAGCGGGCCAAGGCCCAAGGCATCACCGTAGAGGAAGCCGAGCGCAACATGGCCAATGGCAACTCCATCCATCACATAGTGGACGCCAAAGAAGTCGCCTACGTCATCGCCTTCCTAGCCTCCCCCAAGTCCATATCCATCAACGGAGACGCCATCGCCGCCGGCGGCGGGATTCCAAGGGCGATTCACTACTAGGGCGGCTGGCGCCCGTCGTTCCCAATTTGACATAATCAACCCAATCATCCCCGCTATCGCGACCCTTCCGGGACTTCCCGGGACTCCACCTGCGTGGGACGTTAAGGTCATGGTTCTGTCATTTTGCGATGGTGTGGTCTACACGGCGGGAGGGCTAAATTTCCTGGTGAAGATTGGCTGGCTGCCGGTCGATGCTCTCTTGAGGTGTGGGTTGGCCTGGCTGACCTGGCCGCTGCATCGAAGCTATTTCCCCTGCACCGATCGGCCTGCAACTAGTAGGCGGAGAGTTCCCGCGCCATCCGAACGATGTCCGGCGGGCCGGGCAACAGCGCGTCTTCCAGGTTGGGGCTGTACGGAAAGGACGGCACGTCCGGCGCGGCCACCCGCTGCACCGGGGCGTCCAGAAACTCGAAGGCGTCTTTGGCGATGATTGCCGCCACCTCGGCCCCCACCCCCCCGGTCAGGTTGTCCTCGTGGACGATACAGGCCCGGCCGGTCTTCTTAACCGACTCAAGCAGCGTCGCCGTGTCCAATGGGCTCACCGTGCGCAAGTCCACCACCTCGCAGTCTATCCCTTCCGCCGATAGCGTATCCGCCGCCTCCAGACAGTGGTGCACGGACAGACCGTAAGAGATCAGCGAAAGCTGCTGTCCCTCCCGTCGGACGACGGCCTTCCCGATGGGCACCGTGTAATCGCCCTGCGGCACTTCCCCGCGCACCGTGTTGTAGGCAAGTTTGTGTTCGAAGAACAGCACCGGGTTATCGTCGCGTATGGCGGCCTTCAAGAGGCCCTTGGCGTCGTAGGGGCTGGACGGCACAACAACTTTCAGTCCAGGCACGTGGGCGAAATAGGCCTCCACGCTCTGGGAGTGGTACAGCCCGCCCCGGACGCCGCCCCCGTAGGGCGCGCGAATGACCAGGGGCACGGAATACTCGCCGTTGGTGCGGTAATACATCCGCGCCGCTTCGCTGACCAACTGGTTGAACGCCGGGAAAATGAAGTCGGCGAACTGTATCTCAACCACAGGACGCAGCCCATTCATCGCGGCTCCAACTGCCACGCCGACCATACCTGACTCAGCCAACGGCGAGTCGATGATTCGCTCGGGGCCGAACTCCTCTAGCAACCCCTCGGTGACCCGGAACACGCCGCCGTTCACCGCGATGTCCTGGCCGATGAGGAACACGCTGCTATCCGCCGCCAATTCTTCGCGGAGGCCATCCCGCACGGCTTCGATCAAGCGCATCTCACTCATGGGATTGCCCTACGGCGCGTAGACCCCAGTGAGCGCGGTCTCGGGGTCAGGGGGCGGGGCGGCGTCCGCGTATTCGATGGCCGATTCAACCTCTTGATCCACAGCGTCTCGTAAGACTTGGTCCGATTCCTCGTCCAGGAGACCGGCGGAGACCAGGAGGTCCCGGAAGCGGGGCAGAGGGTCCGATTCTTTCTCAGCGTCTAGCTCGTCCTGGCTGCGATAGCGCAGGTGGTCGTCAGAGCTAGAGTGGGGCATCATCCGGATGGTTGTGGCTTCCACCAAGGTGGGTCCATCCCCAGACCGTGCCCGGTCCACCGCCGTCTTAACCGCCTGATAGACCGTCAACGGGTCTAAGCCGTCTACGGTGAGGCCGGGGAAGCCATAGCCTTCGGCGCGCTTGGAGACCTGAGGCTCGGCGCTCTGGAGGCTGACGGGGACGGAAGTGGCCCAACCGTTGTTGTTGCAGAAGAACACCACCGGCAGACGGTGGACGCCCGCGAAGGCCAGACCTTCGTGGAAATCGCCCTCACTGGCCGAGCCTTCGCCGAAATAGACCATGGTCACAGCGTCTTGGCCCTTTAGTTTGGAGGCCAACGCCACTCCCGACGCCCTGGGGATGGTCGTTCCCACCGAGCTGCCCATCGAGATGACCCCCAGCTTCTTGTGGCCCCAGTGCATCGGCATCTGACGGCCGCCGCTGTTGGGGTCTGCGGCCTTGCCGAACATGTTCAGCATGACCTCCTGGGTGGTCATGCCCTTGACCAGCATGGCCCCCAGGCTCCGGGCGTAGGGAACTATGAAGTCTTTGCCGGTGTCCAGGGCGTAGGCGCTGGCCACGTCCGCCGCTTCTTGACCGTCGCAGGGCATGGAGAACAGGACCCGCCCCTGCCGGGTGAGGAGCCAGCTTTTCTCCGAGATGGCCCGCGCCAGCAGCATGTAACGGTAGATTCGCTGGGCGTTATCGCCGTCCAGCCCGGATTCCCGGAGACGATCATCAACATCAATACCGTCGTTGGCCGGCATCATTTCTCCCTTGGGCGCGACACGGGTGTTGGGCTGGCCGGATCAATCAAGTGAAACGGGCAAGCTCTTCACCGAGCGGAAGGTCAGGCTTTCTTGGTATTCCGTCTTGCGGTCCTTTGATTCCAGGTTCGGGTACCGCTCGGCCAGTGCGGTGAACACCTCTTGACCCTCGACCCTGGCGATGGTCGCCCCCAGGCAGTGGTGCACCCCGGCGCCGAACGCGACGTGGGGGTTGGGCCACCGGGTGATGTCGAAGGTGTCCGGGTCCTCGAATTTGTTGGGGTCGCGGTTGGCTGACGGTGTGAACCACCGTAAGCGGTCTTCTTTCTTGAGTACCTTCCCTCGGATCTCCACGTTTTCGGTTGCCATACGCTGGATCGACTTCACTGGCGGGTCGTACCGCAGGGCTTCCTCGGTGGCCCTGACCATCAACCCTTGCGTGTCGGTCTTCAGCAGGTCCCATTGGCTGCGGTTGTTCATCAGCGCAAGGGCGCCGTTGCAGATCAAGTTGATGGTCGTCTCATGCCCGGCCACCAACAGCAGCGAGGTATTGACCAGCACCTGTTGCCGAGTGAACACGCCTGACTTCTCCCCGCTGGCCAGCACCGATATGAAGTCGTCGTTGGGGCGCTTGATGCGTTCGTCCACCATTGGGTTTACATAATCCAGCATCCCCTGCATGCCCTCGGCCACGATCCGCATCCGGTCCGGCTCGCCTCGTCCGGCGTGCAGCAGCTTCTCGGCCAACCTCCTGATGTGCGGGCGTTCTGACTCGGGCACGCCCATCATCTCGGCGATGACGAGTACCGGCAGGGGCACGGCCAAGTCCCGCATCAGGTCCACGTCGCCTTTCTCCTCAGCCGCATCCAGAAGTTCCTTGATGGCCGACTTCACCAAAGGCCGCCATTCTTCCATGGACTTGGGCGTGAAATAGGAGTGGACAACCTTCCGCATTTCCAGGTGCTCTGGCCGGTCGAACTGGACCAACTGGTTGCCCCGATAGTCCCGCATGAAGTCGTAGAGTTCTTGGTCCGAGTCGTAGATCGCGGGGTATGCCGGGAGGGGGTCGTTCTTCCAGACGGAGTTGGAGAACTGCTCATGGTTACGGGCCAGCCAGACGAGGTCATCGTGCCTGGTGATTACCCAGAGTTGGTAGAGCTCGTTCCAGTGCACCGGGTCTTCGTCCCTGATCCGTCCGTAGTAACGAAAGGGGTCCCGTATGACGTCCGGGGCGAACATGTCGTCGGTGATAGTGGTTACCATTTCATCGTCATTCAAACGCGATATGAGACTAGCCGATAATGCTAAGAGGTTGATCGTAGCCCCATTATATGTCAACGAAGGCGAACTCTTGGTGGGGCGGCGGCCATTCACCGCCATCAACTTGCGCCGTCAATAGTTGATTCGCAAAATAACTGATCCTATAATCCAGGCATGGCCCAAGATTCAATCGCAAAGGCAGACTCGCAAGACCATCTCCACATGTGGCGGTCGTTCTTGGAGACTCACTCCACCGTGATGAGGTACCTGGAACGCCGGATGGAGGAGCAACACAGTCTGCCTCTGGCTTGGTGGGACGTTCTACAGCAGCTTTCCGATGGTCCGGAAGGACGGCTGCGCATGGGCGAGCTTGCCGACTCAGTGCTGCTGACCCGAAGCGGTATAACCCGTCTCGTTGACCGGATGATCGTGGCCGGGCTGGTGGCACGGGAACCTTGCCCCGGAGACCGGCGCGGCTACTACGCGGTCATCACGCAACTGGGCCTTGACACCATCGAGAAGGTGGGCCCGGACCACTCCAAAGACGCCTGGGAGGTCTTCCTAGGACACATAACCGCAGAGGAAGCCGCTCTGCTGGGGACGGTGTTCAAGAGAGTCTTGGCCGCCGGTCAATAATCGGTCTCCTCCGAACGAACAAAAAAGCCACCGTCCTTCCTAAGTAGGGCGGGGGCTTTTGGTCCAAAAGGTCTTTCGCGAAGAGATTTAGGCGTCGTCCACAACCGTGTCGATGACATCTGGCGAGATCGCCGCCACTTCTACGCCCAGCTTACGGCTCAAGGACTCGACGATGGCGTTCCCCAGGGCCTTCATCTCCCGCTTGTTGAGCTCCGGCAGCGGGTCCAGCGCCTGGGCCAGGTCGACCCGGAAGCGCTTGGGGTATTTGCAGCCGTTGGCGCCGAGGCACCGGAAGCGGATGGGGGTCGCCGCCATGGTGGAGAACTGGTTCTCCATGCAGGCCGTGCGGCCGTCTTGTGTCCACCACCAATACACGGTGGCCACGATGGGGTCTGGTGTGAATGGCTGGCGGTCGCGGCTGCGACGCTTGGTCGCCAGTTCTGGGTTGGCAACGGTTGCGAGCCCGTCATCGAGGCGCTGAACGGTTAGGGTCATAGTTCCTCGTCCGGACAAAGATGGATGAGTGATCGATCCGGAGATTCGATACTACTGTGCCGAGAATTACCCAAGAGTTACAGAAATCCCGGGGGGTCAACCCTTGATCAGGAAGACCACTCCGGAGATCAGAAGCAAGGTGGTGATGATCTTGGGAAAAACATGCTCCGGCACTCGCCGCAGGATGATTCTGCCCAGATAGGCGGAGCCTGCGGCAATGACACCCAACCCGAGGCCCAGTGCCAGCACGCGTATCGACAGAAGGTCGCTGGTGCCGAAGATTATCAACTTGGGCACCTGAATCATCCCCATCCCCAAGGCAGACGTGCCGATGTAGGCGCTAGCCGACAGGCCGTAGGCCAGATAGAAGACGGCGGCGAAGGGCCCAGGAATCCCCAGGAATGCGGAGCCGAATCCGGTGCCGGCGCCCAAGGGTATGAACCCCCAGAGCTTCATGTTGAAATCGCGCCCGACCGGCAGCCGGGTGTAGACCACGAAGAGAAGCATCATCACCCCCAGGATGCGCACCAGCACCGTGGTGTCTATGGAGACGAAGATGAAGCTGCCCAGGACGGAGAAGGGCAGGGCTCCCAGGGCGAATAAGCGGACCACTGGCCAGTCGAGTCCATCTCGGTGCAGCCCGACCCTGGAGACGGTGCTCAGGACTTGAGAGATGGATAGTATGGGTATGGCCTCCCGGACGCCGAACACCCAGACGAGCACGGGAAGGGCGACAACGCCTCCGCCGAAGCCGGCCACCCCGGCGATGGTGAACCCCACGGTGGTGGCTGCCACCACCGCGACTATTTTCAGGACTTCTTCCAAATGACTCTTGCCAAAAAAAGACCCCGGCCCTTCCTCTTGCGGAAGGACGGGGCCGATTATCTCAGTTTATCTTAGGTTATTCAGATTGTATCGGAAGTCTCACAGGCTACCGGTCCCCAGGGGAATAGCAGTCTGCGGGCTAACTCTAGAGATTGACGCCGCAGGCCGTACCCGAGTGGGAGGGCGCTTCGTCCGGCGAATTTGCGGCAACGGGCAGAATCGTGGCAACCGCCAACATGGCTACGAAAATCAACGGAATCAGAAATCTGCGCATGCTTCATCTCCCAAGATCCAGAACTGATCTTGGCCCAATTCTAATGACTGCCGATGGCAGCGTCAAGGATGGGTTGGTTGCTCCTTCGAGAGCAGGCCCGTTGCAAGAGGCCGGTAAGAACCCACAAATAAGGTGCTGCACCCTTAAGCCGCGGTACGGGGCCATCCACCACCAAGGGTGACCAACGTCACCGGATTCCCGTGGGCTTATCACAGAACCGCAGGCTCATCTCTTGGATAATTATGTCTAAGCAGATGGTCATGGTCATGCAGGGTGATTAGCCTCTTGGAGTTAAGGAAAATGCTAGATAACATTAAGAAAACGATACGCCTAGGATCCGACGACCGGAACGGAATCACGCTAGTCGAGATGATGGCGGTCGTAGGTGCCATGGCGGCTTTCGCTTCGATCTACACCTACATCATCGTCGGTTCGGTAACTTCCAGTCCTTAGGCCCGTAGCTCTTAGATGCGGGGCGGGCGCCGGTCTAGTCCCAGTCTAGTCAATGGACAGCCAGCGCAACGTATCCGGACTTAACAACAGGGGAAATATGAATAAATGCCCTTACTGCAACCAGATCATATTGCGCCCGATAGCTCAGGCGGTTGAATCCACCAATAACGAGGTGGTGGTATTGGTCAGTTGCCCATCTTGCCTAAAGATCATTGGCGTCACGCGCCTCTAGCATCGTTCGTCGTCGTCAAGAGGCCAGCCCGTGACAAGGCATCTAAAAGTTGCACGGTGTCCAAGGTGGATACTGGACAGCAAACATGCAATCAGCGCGTAGCAACGCATTCGGGGTCCGCTCTTCCGCCAGGCCGGCCCTTGCGAAGGTGCTGAAACTCACGGCGCCCATATAGGCCGAGGCAAGATCGGAAATACCAAGCACCAAGTCCGGAGAGGAGCTTGAGGCACGGCATTCAGCCCCCTCGGGCGACCCTTCCAATTCGAACCGGCCTTCGTTCCAGGGGCATAGATCGTCCTTGATTTCTATCACTAGCTTGTCGGGCTGCATGTAGCGTCGTAGCTTCAAGGCCGCAGCCACATCTACCACCCGTACCCAGACCCCGTCCCGAATCGATCTCTGCAACCGGCGCGGGTCCGCCAGCATCCAGGGCAATGGGTCGTCCACCGGCCGTTTCAGCGCCTCGGTGGAGCTGGTCCGGTCCACGTCGAAACAGAAACGCCACAATGCGGTCATCGCCTCGGTGGTCGTCGCCATTAGCTCGTTCACGCACAGATTCGTGCTGGTGATTCGGTAGATAACGTATCCGTCCACCCTACCGCCTTCCTCGTAGGCCGCATAAAACAGGCCGCCCTGGCCGCCTTGCAGATGCTCGGGCGCCTGAGAATCCCGTTCCCATTGGTGCGGCGGTCTCTGGAACACCCCAGGACGGCCGGCGGTAGTCCGCCGGAAAACTTCAGGCAGGTCGTTTGAAATATCGGTTGGGTCTACAAAACGGATTCGGCCGGGACTTTCATATCGCCTGGCATATCCCGTGTGCTGGCGGTCGATGGTCCACCTTTCGTACAGAGACCCGATACCGTATCCGAACCTGCGGTAGATTATGCTTTCCGAGGCGAACAGAGCGGCCAGAGGCTCGCCGCGTTCGTGGAGATCGTGGATCTGATGGTGCATCATCCTGGTCATCAGGCCCTGCCGTGTATGCGTGGGCTGGACGGCGATGTTGGCCACCCCGGCTATGGCGATCGTGGCCCCTGGTATGGACATCTCGATGCTGTGAGAATGGGCGCCGCCGACAATCTCCCCTTGGTCGAACACCGCTATTGAGCGGTCCAGATCGAAGCGCGGCCGCAGCATCTCTGGGTCGTCGTCCAACCGGTTGCCGTGGGCGCGCGCTTCCGCGCGTGTCCACGGAACAAACTCCTCGGGAGATATGCTCCTCATTTCCAGCATCGGGTTTCCTCTTACTGTCTATCGGTGACGCTAGCCATCATTGACCGGGTCGCGGCTTGGGGAATCTACACTGGCAGTAGCCATACAAGATGTAGGCGCACTTTAGTATAGACGCTCGGGGCCGGGAGTAGCTGGGTTGGTGTCTGGCCGCATTAGAAATAGAAAAGGCCCCTGAAAACTCAGGGGTCTTTGCCCTGTCTGAATTGTTGGCTGCCTGACTGCACCGCTTACGCTTGCGGGGCAGGAATATCCCACTCGTGGGCCAGCCGTTCGAGCGCTTGACTGATCACAAGGTCCAACTCCTGAGGCTCCGAGGGCTTGGTCAGCACATTCTTCACTCCCAAGGCCTCTGCCCTCGCTGTCACCTCCGGGACATTGATCGTCGTGACAAGCACCACCGGTACCTGAAAGGTCTCCAGGTCCTCCTGTAGCTTCGATATGAAAAGGAAACCGTCCATGACCGGCATCTTCACGTCCACGAAAGTTATGTCGGGAGTCTGTTCTTTGACCCGTTGCAAAGCCACCGCTCCGTTATCGGCTTTCCGGACATCGCAGCCCCGGTCTTCTAGCTGCTCAACCAGCAGATTTCTGATATCTTCTTAGTCTTCAACGACCAGCACGTAGACCATACCCCGGCCTCCTAAGCATAACTTCCCTTAGATTCAGGGTAACAACATCCATGCTAAGTTCAAGGTTCAGAGGATGGTTGGCGGTCTATCAAAAACAGCTAAAAAAACAGACCGCCACAGCAGGCGGTCTCATCAGGCCAGAGAATAATTGGTGCCGGGAGAGGGACTCGAACCCACACACCCGCAAAGGTAGCGGATTTTAAGTCCGCCGCGTCTACCATTCCGCCATCCCGGCTTTTTTAGGTGGGGTTACACCGGCCCAACCTTCGAGGTGTTTCTGTGATCGGAGAAGAGATCTGGAGAGAGGGAGAGGGGATAATTTTTGGAGGCGACGGGCGGATTCGAACCGCCGAATAGAGGTTTTGCAGACCTCCGCCTTAACCACTTGGCTACGTCGCCCCGTTTCGCGTTACGACGGAATGCCGTTACTTGGTGCCGAGGGTGGGATTTGAACCCACACGAGCTTACGCCCACGGCCCCCTCAAGACCGCGTGTCTACCAGTTCCACCACCTCGGCCCAGCCGTGCGC
>Ga0208113_1000710_pt1 | contig 16266 bp, 12 predicted proteins | sample Knorr_S7_td_NADW_FD_185598 | JGI IMG/M metagenome (GOLD analysis project Ga0208113, IMG submission 185598) | Marine microbial communities from Southern Atlantic Ocean transect - Knorr_S7_td_NADW_ad_2505m_LV_A (SPAdes) (version 2) | ecosystem: Environmental > Aquatic > Marine > Oceanic | place...
AGCCCGTAAGGGCCGCGAGAGGTTTACAGTTCGACGGGACGCAGGTATCCGGTGTCTGCCTTCCGTTCCAGGTAGCCTGCCCTCACGTCATGGCCGTGGGAGAAGACCAGCAACCATCCCTGCTTCTCGGCCTCAGCGAGCAGGTCCCGCTTCCGCTCCAAGGTAGTCTCCGGAGAGTTGTCGAACGCCGAAATGACTCCCAGATTCAGATGGTGCGGCGTGGGCACGATGTCCCCCAGGAACACTATCCTCTCGCCGCCATGGTTGACCATGACTATCTGGTGGCCCTTGGCGTGACCGTCGGTGACGATAACGTTCAGGCCGGGCATGATTTCACAGTCGCCGTCTAGGAGCTCCAATTGACCGCGCTCTTCGATGGGAAGAAAGTTGTCTGCCCGATTGGTAACGTGGCACCGCTCGTTGGGGTTGCAGGCCTCGTCCCAGCAGGCCTCTTGAACGTAGTAAGTGGCTTTGGGGAAGGTGGGCACAATGTTCCCCGCCCGGTCCAACCGGGTGCATCCGCCGCTGTGATCGAAATGAAGATGAGTAAGCACCACGGCATTTATGTCTTTGGGGCCCAAACCCATACTCTTTAAGCCTTTGAGTAAGCGGCTGGGCACCAGGCCCAGGGTTTCCTTGTCATTCTCGGCGTCTTTAGTGCCGACTCCGGTGTCCACCAGGATGTTCTGCCCGCTGATCTGAAGAAGCAGACAATTGAGACCCAGTGTCATGCGGTTTTTTCTGTCCGTCACCACACTGTTCTCCCAGGCCATCTTGGGCACTTGCCCGAACATGGAACCGCCGTCCAGTTTGATAACTCCGTCGCTAAGAACCTTTACAGCTGTCGACATCATCTTTACACCCAATCCCCTTCTGCGAAATTATTTTAGAATTCGCTCCCCGCCGATGCCGTCCCTTTCTAGAATGAGGAAAAAACAAATATAACAATGATTACTTATCTACTAAAACTGAGGGCGACCTAACCCGGTTTACCAGGAACGCCGCTGGCTGGGGCCCGCGATACTTAGACGGGTTTTAATACTTTTCCCAAAAAATATATGTGTTTTAATTCTTGCCTTCACCCCCTATCCGCAACATCATCCACCCCAAACACACACCCCTTCCCCAGGCTATTGTAGTAATAAACTCTATTACTTGTTGCTTGTCAAGGGGATTTTGTTCGAATATTAAACTGAATTCCAAAATAATATAAAAATCTAGACAGAACTAGGCGTAACTTTATTTTTATGCCATTTTACCTTGATGCCCAGGCCACTCCCTTCGCCGTTTCGGGCGTCCCCTTTTTATACTGGGCCGGGACCCGGAACCTGATGCTATACTACCAGCCAGCGAAGCACGGCTGGATCTCCGGATATGCCGTATCATTCAGCGCGAACACCAACAAGCACCGGGAGGGGGGCCAAAATCATGGACCAACAAAGGGCGCTGACCGCCCATCTACTACGGCGGGCTGGTTTCGGAGCTACTCCCCAGGAGTTAGATGACTACCTGGAACTGGGCTACGAGGCCACGGTCGAGAAGCTGCTACACCCTGACCAAGCCTCACTCCTGGATGACGATGTGGTCCGGCGCTACCACATCGACCAAAACAGCCTGATGCTCATCGAAAGCTCCCAAGCTTACTGGCTATATCGCATGATCAACACGCCTTTCCCCCTGCAAGAGAAGATCACCCTCTTTTGGCATGGTCTGTTCGCCACCGCGTACGGTAAGCTCAATCACGCCAAGGGCATGGTCAACCAGACCAATATATTTCGCCGCGGTGGTCTCGGCTCCTTCCGAACCCTATTGCTGGAACTGGCCAGAGACCCGGCGATGATCTTTTGGCTGGATAACAAGGACAACCACAAAGAGGCCCCCAACGAAAACTTTGGGCGGGAGTTGCTGGAATTGTTCTCCATGGGCATCGGCAACTACACCGAGGACGATGTCAAATCCTGCGCCCGGGCCTTCACCGGTTGGACGATCGCCAATGCCGAGTACATGAGCATACGGGCCTCGCGGGACTCCATCTGGCCCCACGGCCGGCTAGACTGGCAATTTGTTTACGACCCCGAAGACCACGACGACACCTCAAAGACCTTTTTGGGACAGACCGGCCGGTTCAACGGGGAAGACGTCATCGATATAATCTGCGCCCAGCCGGCGTGTGCCTGGTTCGTCGCCAGCAAACTTTACAATTTCTTCGTCTCAGATACTCCCGACGAAGCAGCGATACAAATCCTGGCCGACGAGTTCCAACGGTCTCACGGAAACATAGAATCGGTGCTACGGACCATGTTTCTTTCCGGTTTCTTCCGCTCGGAACAGGTCCGCTTCGCCCGGGTCAAGAGCCCGGCGGAAATGGTAGCGGGGACCGCACGGTTGGCCGGAAGCCACCGCAGCACCGATTGGAGCATCGTCGGCCTGGCCATGGACGCCAACTTCATGGGCCAGGAAATCTTAAACCCGCCTTCGGTTGAAGGCTGGCACACCGGTACTGAGTGGATCGATACCGGCAGCCTCGTGGAAAGGATAAACTCGGCGGCTCAAGAGGTCGGAAACGCCGGCCAACCCGGAGTCAAAGAGATCATCCGCCGCATGCGGGATGGTCAGGACGTTCTATCTCCCCAGGATTTCGTGGACCGTTGCCTGGACCTGGCCGGAGGCGTGAAAGTGACGGAAGCCACGAACCGCCATCTGACCGGCTACGCGGCATCCCAAGGCGACCTGCGCTTCGACCGCGACGATTTGGTAGCCTGCTCCGAGCAGAGAGTGGCCGACATGCTGCAACTGATCGTCGCTACCCGGGAATACCAACTGGCATAGAGGAGCTATCGGCGGTCACCAGTCACCTATCAGGGGCCGGAACGGTCCGAACTGCTGATAGCTGAAAGCTGATGGCTGATTGCTATCGAAAATGACCGCTACTTCCAGCTTCGCATACAGCCACACCGTCGGGTTCCTAGCCAACACGGGACGGGGCTTCAACAATCCGGTGGACGTGGCTTTGGATTCCCAGGGCATACTTTACGTGCTGAACCGGGCCGGACCGGAAACGGCGCTTCGCTTACCCTACAAACGGGTGGTCAAGTGCACCGTAGACGAAGAGTACTTGGGAGAATTCGGGACCGGCGGCACCGGCGACGGCCAGTTCTGGTGGCCCAGCGCCCTGGCCTTCGATAGCGAAGACCGTTTTTATGTGGCCGACGAAGCCCTGCAACGTGTTTCCATATTTACCAAAGCGGGTGAACTGCTGGGGCAGTGGGGTAGCCACGGGTCCCAGGACGGGCAACTGGACCGTCCTTCGGCCATGGCCTTCGACTCAGAAGACAACATGTACCTGACCGACTCCTTGAACCACCGGGTCCAGAAGTTCAGCAAGGATGGCACATTCCTAGGCAAATGGGGGGAGGCGGGGGACGGCCCAGGCCAGTTCAACATGCCCTGGGGTGTCGCCCTGGACAGCAACGGAGACGTTTACGTGTCCGACTGGCGCAACGACCGGGTGCAAAAGTTCGACCCGTCAGGACGCTATCTGGCCCAATGGGGTAGCTCCGGCGACGGGGAAGGACAGTTCAAACGCCCGTCGGGCCTGGCCGTGGACCCGGACGGAAACATCTACGTTTGCGACTGGGGCAATGAGCGGGTCCAGGTATTGAGTCCTTCAGGACAGGTTCTCGCCTGTTTCCGGGGCGACTCGGTGACCTCTACCTGGGCCTCCTCCTACTTCGAGGCCAACCCTGACGAAGGGGCGGCCCGACTGGCGGCCGATCTAGAGCCGCAAATTAACCCCCGAAGCGACCACCACCGGGAAACGTCGGCCAACGTGGAGAAACTGCTATGGGGTCCGACATCCGTCAAGCTAGACGGTCAGGGACGGATCTACATAGTGGACAGCCTGCGGCACCGGCTGCAGATTTACCGGCTAGGAAGTTAGGCCGCCCGGGCGGTATCTTTCCCAAGTCTTTGAGCGAGTCTCTAATTGGCTGCTCATACTTTGTGAGAATGGATTGAAGTGAGGGGTTTCACCCCCGTCCCTTCGGCTACGCTCAGGGCAGGCTCTAACCTTCCCCCGTCGGAGGGGAAGGAATCAGTCCTCGCCCTCTTTATGGAGAGAGTTAGAGAGGGGGTTGTCCCACACCGCTGATTTTGCCGCTCTAACCCTGCTTGCCCGCCTGCTCGATCCGCGCCCAACTGTCGCGTAGGGGAACGGTGCGGTTGAACACCAGGTTTCCGTTGGTGGAATCAACCGTGTCGACGCAGAAATATCCTTGCCGTTCAAACTGGTACCGGCTGCCCCGGACTGCCCCAGCCAAGCTAGGTTCGACTTTGCATGAGGTCAATACTGTAAGGGAGTCCGGGTTCAAGTCGCTCTTGTAATCGGCGTCGTCATCCTCGCCGCTGCCGGGTTCCGGGGTGACAAACAAATGCTCGTACAGGCGCACCTCGGCATCCACCGCATGGGCGGCGGACACCCAATGCAAAGTAGCCTGCACCCGGCGTCCATCGGGCGATGAGCCGCCCAGGGACTCGGGGTCGTAGGTGCAGTGCAGTTCCACCACCTCCCCGGTCGTCTCGTCCTTAACCACACTGACGCAGGTGATGTAGCAGGCGTAGCGCAATCGCACCTCGCACCCCGGCGACAGACGGTAAAAGCGGTGGGGCGGGTCTTCGCGAAAGTCATCTTGTTCGACGTAAATGACTCGGGAAAAGGGGACTTTTCGTGACCCCATCGACGGGTCCTCGGGGTTGTTAACCGCCTCAAACTCCTGGGTCTGATCCTCGGGGTAATTGTCGATGACCACCCGAAGAGGATTCAACACAGCCATTACACGAGGAGACGTCTGGTTCAAATCTTCCCGAACGCTATGCTCCAACAACGCTAGATCAACTATGGAGTTCCGCTTTGCTACGCCGATTCGATCGCAAAAGTTTCTGATCGAGAGTGGAGTGTAGCCACGCCGGCGCAACCCAGACAACGTGGGCATGCGAGGGTCGTTCCAACCGGTGACATAGCCCTCCTCCACCAATTCACGCAGCCTCCGCTTGCTTAACGTTGTGTAGCTGATGTTGAGTCGCGCGAATTCGATCTGCTGCGGGTGGTACACGTCCAGTTCGTCCAGGAACCAGTCGTATAGCGGCCGGTGGTCCTCAAATTCAAGGGTGCACACAGAATGAGTGATCTTCTCGATGGAATCCGATTGGCCATGGGCGAAATCGTACGTCGGATAGATACACCACTGGGCGCCCGTCCGGTGATGCTCCGTATTCAATATCCGGTATAGCACCGGGTCACGCAGATTCACGTTGGGCGAGGCCATGTCAATCTTGGCCCGCAACACCCTTGCTCCGTCTTCGAACTCCCCGTCCCGCATCTGCTGGAACAGATCCATGTTCTCTTCGATGGAGCGTTCACGGTGAGGGCTGTCTCTGCCCGGCTCGGTCAAGGTCCCACGGTACTCCCTCATCTCCTGGGCCCTGAGGTCGCAGACGTAGGCCTTGCCCTCTTTGATCAACTGGACAGCATAATCGAATAATTGTTCAAAATAATCCGAGGCATAGTACAGATGGCCGCCCCAATCCCAGCCCAGCCAGCGCACGTCCTCCATGATGGAGTCGACGTACTCAACGTCCTCCCTGGCCGGATTAGTATCATCGAAACGCAGGTGGCAGATACCGCCTGCGTGCTCGGCGGCGAGTCCGAAGTTTAGGCAGATGGACTTGGCGTGGCCGATGTGCAGATATCCGTTGGGTTCCGGAGGAAATCGGGTGACAACCCGGCCACCGTACTTGCCGGAACGGTTGTCATCTTCGACGATGTTGCGGATGAAGTCCGAGGAAGGAACTGGATCGGGGGTGCTCATAGGCATTGGCCTCGATATTGATTAGATAAGATTGGCACCGGCCAGCCGCTCGACCGCCCACTCCATCCGCCGCAACACCCGTTCCCGGCCCAGCACTTCCATAGTTTCAAACAAAGGAGGGGTAGCCGTCCTCCCGGTTACCGCCGTCCGCAAAGCGCCAAAGAACTGCCTCGGCGAGACGCCGATCTCCAAACCCGTCGCCCTCAGCGACGCCTCAAGGGATTCATGGTCAAAAGTGGGGGCTGAATTCAACGACGCTAGGGCCGACTTTAGGGCGTCCAGGGTCCCCTGGGGTTCCATGCCTTTTTGAATCAGGGTGGAGGGATCATATTCCGGTTGCTCTTCGAAGAAATACAAAGTGGAGTCGGCCGCGGTTTCCATCAGCTTGATCCGCTCTTGTATCAAAGGCGCGATACTATCCAGATAGTCGCGGTCCACCGGCACCAATTCTTTCGGCAGGTCTCTCTCTAGGAAGGGGAGCATGTTCCCGGCCAACTCCTTGGGAGACATCTCCCGGATATAGACGCCGCTCATCCATTCCAGCTTTTCCTGGTCGAAGATGGCGGCGGACTTGGTCACCCGGTCAAGAGTGAAGTTGTCCTTGATCATATCCAGGGCCATGACCTCGGTCTTGTCATCCAGCGACCAGCCCAGCAGCACCATGAAGTTGATCAGCGCGTCGGGCAGAAAACCCTTATTCCGGTACTCCGATACCGCCGTGGCGCCGTGGCGCTTGGACAGCTTGGACCGGTCCGGGCCTAGAATCATGGGAAGGTGGGCGAACTGAGGAGGCTCAAACCCCAGGGCGTCGAACAATTGCAGGTGCCTGGGAGTGCTGGGAAGCCATTCTTCTGCCCGCATTATGTGGCTGATCTCCATGAAATGGTCGTCGGCCACCACCGCCAAGTGGTACGTGGGGAAGCCGTCGGACTTGAGGATGATAAAGTCTTCCTGCAGGTCGTTCTGCCATTCCACGTCGCCGCGGATCAGATCGTGGACCCTGGTAACTCCCTCGGTGGGCATCCCAAACCGAACCACCGGCGGGCCAGTTGCAGCTTCGGCATCGCTCCGCTGCTGCTCGGTCATCTCCCGGCATTGGCAGGCATGGCCGGTGGCGAACCCTTGCTCGCGGCGCTCCCGCCTCATCTGTTCCAACTTCTCCCGGCTGCAATAGCAACGGTAAGCGCGGCCTTGAAGGACGAGCTTTCCCGCCAAATCCTGGTAGATGCTTAGGCGTTCCGACTGGACATAGGGCGCGTATGGGCCGCCTACCCGAGGGCCCTCATCCCATTGGATGTTCAGCCACTCCAGGCTGTCCAGCATGGCGTCCACCGCGCCGGGCACCAGCCGCTCTTGATCGGTGTCCTCAACTCGAACGATGAACTTGCCACCGTGGTGCCGGGCGAACAGCCAATTGAACAATGCGGTACGGACATTGCCGATATGAGGTTCGCCGGTGGGACTAGGCGCGTATCTAACTCTGACGTTTTCGGCCAAGTTGGCCCTCCGTTCACGATAGATTCCATTGTAGCGAGGATATCCTCACCCATCAACAACAAAGCCCTCTTTCGTAAAGAGGGCTGGAGGATTTCCCACACCTAACCGAAATTCTGCGTCCCCTGCGCTCAATCTGAATGAAGGGGGTGGCTAGGTTGGGGAGTCTTGGCCTTGTCTTCGCCGAGCTGACTGGGGGGACGCCTAAATCCCCCCAACCCCCATTTACCAAAGGGAGGCTTGACCTGGTTCCACCCTTAATTCGTCCTTCGAACGCAAGAGTTTAGAACTTGGCCGACGGCGAAGAAAAGCCCCCTTTCGTAAAGCGGGTTGGGGGATTTCGCCCACTCTTGCACCGCAAACCGAGATTCTTCCGGCGCAGCGGTCCATCAGAATGACGGAGGGTATAGGAGACGGGGTTTTAACCGCTTCCCGACCTCAAATCATCCAACACCCCCGCCAAGTCAGGGGGCAGCTCGGCCCGGAACTCCAACGCTTCTCCGGTCCTGGGATGTTGGAACCCCAATAGGCTGGCGTGCAGAAAGTGCCGGTCTAGGAGGGGGCTGGCTTTGCCGTATACTCCGTCGCCCAAGAGCGGGTGTCCCAGGTGCGCCAGGTGGACCCTAATCTGATGGGTTCGGCCGGTCTCTAGAGCCAACTCCAACAGGCTATGTCCCGCGGGGGTCTCCAGGACCCGGTACCGGGTGCGGGATTCCCGTCCTCCCGAAACGACGGCCATCCGTTTGCGGTGTCGCGGGTCCCGGGCGATGGGCTGGTCGATCAACCCGGCGTCCGGGGACACGACGCCGGTAGCCAGGGCCATGTAACCTTTGGTTACCCGGCGGTCTTTTATCTGATTGGAGAGTTCCTGGTGGGCGTGGTGGTTCTTGGCGACCATCATCAATCCGGAAGTATCTTTGTCCAACCGGTGGACGATGCCCGGCCGGATGGCGCCGCCAACCCCCTGAATGTCGGGGCATCGGGCCAGCAATCCATTCACCAGAGTTTGGTCGGGGTGCCCTGGACCGGGGTGCACCGACAGACCGGCCGGTTTATCGATGACCACTATATCGCTGTCCTGGTATACCAAGGTCAGGGGCATCCACTGAGGAACTACATCGGTTTCCCGAGGCGGCGGGATGGTAAGGGAGACAAGATCTCCGGAGCGAACCTTTTGGGCCGGTTTGGCGGAGCGACCGTTGAGGAGCACCTGGCCATCGACGATCAACCGATGCAATTGGGCACGGGTCAGCTGGGTAGACTGGCGGGCCAAATACTGGTCCAACCGCACCTGTCCCACTTCGACCTCGAACTCTCTACGGGAATCCCGAACAGTCCCGATTGACGCGGTCATTCTGGCCTTTCGCCTGGGCCGAGATCCGAAGGGCTGGCTGCTCCGGCTTCCTCGTTTTCCGGGAGGCCGGAGTGCTGCCCATCTTCATCTTGCGACATAGGCGGTTCCACGTGAGCCGTTGTGTCCAGTATGTCCGCATACCGATGAGAATGGGTAGCCTCGAAGTCCGGACCGCTGCGGTAAATAGCATCCGAATTAAATCCAGATGCCGCTGCATGCGGTGAGATTTCAGACAACGGCTTATGGGCGTCCATCACTTGTTCGATTCTTTCTTTGACGCCGCAGGTAGAGCAACGCCATCCCCACATCACCGGCTCCATGACCCCGTCGCAGACTGGGCACCACGATGACTGACGTTGATCCATCGGACCAGATCGGGCAGCCTCCGCAACCTCTTTTTCCAATCTGCCACTTCCAAAGCGTTCCCACGGTATCCCATGGAGCCAAAATAGCAGCAACAGACCAATCACGATCGAGGAATCCGCGACGTTGAACACGGGCCAGGGACCAATGTCGACAAAGTCTGTAACGTGTCCCTGGAGCAAGCGGTCCAGCAGGTTGCCCGCCGCGCCACCCATCTGGAGTCCTAAACTAAGGCGCAGCAGATTGGTCGTGGGACGAAGATTACGGTAAAGCAGCGCCAGAATTGTGATCCCCAGAAAGGCCACCAGGATCAGCGCCGTGTTTTGGTCGGGGAAAAGACCGAAAGCGCTACCCGTGTTCTGGGTGTGGGTTATCCGGAAGAACCCGTACCGGGGAAAGGACTCGCCGTAGTTCAGAAATGCCCGGGCCAAGTACTTGGTGAACTGGTCTGCGAGAAAAATCAGGGCGGCCAACTGGAGGAGGACCAGGTCCTTGTAGATCGCCGGCGGCCCAGCGGCCTCCGGACTGGGAAGGTCTCCGCTTGTTGCCATGGAGCGTTACTTCAAGTGCTCGGAAAAGTGCTTGACGACCTCGGGAACCATCTCATTCTCATGGCCGGCCCAGAAATGATCGGCCCCAGCCACGATGCAAACTCCGGGCTTTTGAGAAAAAGCGTCCAGGACGGAGTCCAATTGATCCGACTGCACCAGCTTGTCCCGATCGCCGGTTATGATGAACGTCGGTTGTTTACCCTTCTTGAGGGGCGTGCTCTCCACAGCCCGCAGCGGCGGTGAGATTAGCGCGATCGCCTTGGCTTTCTTGTGCAATGAGGCGTTGCCGAGGACGACCGATGAGCCGAAAGAGTACCCGGCAAGCCCGATCCTTTTCGAATCTACACCGGGCCAGGCTTTCATCAGGTCAAGGGCCGCCAAGACTTCCTCGCTTTCCTGCTCACCCTTGGAGTGTTCCCCTTCGCTGTTGCCCACTCCCCGGAAGTTGAAACGGAGAGTGACGAATCCTCGCTCCACCAGCCCGTGGGACACGGCTAGGACAACATTGTTATCCATGTTGCCGCCGAACAAGGGATGGGGATGGCAGATGACAACCCCTGGCAGGGAGCTTATCTCCTGTTCGGGTTGGGCCATCACGCCCTCAAAAGTCAAACCCTTGGTTTTGAACGATACAGCACTCTGGCGCACGGCTTCCTTCCTCCTGTTTGCTAACACCATCTTAGGAGAGCTTAAACAGTTTGGCAAGGAAGCTAATAGCTATCAGCTATCGGCCTTCAGCGATCAGGAGACCATTCGGCACAGAACCCTACAAGGTCTGCGGCATTAAATGTGCAGATCAAAAAACTGAACGCTGACTGCTGATACCTGACCGCTTTTTTGTTAGAATACCGCTTATCCCGAAGAGCATAGGAGTCTCCATGGACGTTATTGATCTGCGCAGCGACACTCTAACCCAACCCACCGAGGAGATGCGCCAGGCCATGGCCAACGCCGAAGTGGGCGATGACGTATACGGCGAAGACCCTTCCATAAACAAACTTCAAGAGCGGGCGGCGGAGATGTTGGGCAAAGAGGCCGGCCTGCTGATGGCCAGCGGCACCATGAGCAACCTGGTGGCTGCGCTGACCTATTGCCATCGGGGCGATGAGATTGTCATGGGCGACCAGGCCCATATGTTCTGGAACGAGGCCGGCGGTGCTTCGGCTCTAGCCGGAGCCCAGATCAGACTGATACCCAATGACGAGCAGGGCCGCATCGACCCCGCCGACCTGGAAGCCGCGATACGCCCCCCAGGCAATGTGCACACGTCTCCCACCACCATGGTCTGTTTGGAAAATACCCATAACCGCTGCAGCGGCGGCGTGCTGACCCCGGAGGATACCGCTAAGATAGGCCAAGTCGCCCACGCCGCCGGGGCCAGCGTCCACCTGGACGGCGCACGGCTTTTCAATGCGGCGGTGGCCTTGGAAGTCCCCGCAAGAGAATTGGTCAAGGACGTGGACGACGTCAGCTTCTGCCTATCCAAGGCCCTGAGTTGCCCGGTGGGGTCGGTGCTCTGCGGATCAAGAGAATTCATCGACCGGGCCAACAAGTGGCGGAAGATGGTCGGTGGCGGCATGCGGCAGGCCGGAGTTCTGGCCGCCGCGGGATTGGTGGCCTTAGATAGCATGATTGACCGTTTGGCCGACGACCACGCCAACGCCCGCCGGTTAGCCCAAGGTTTGGCCAACATCGACGGACTGACCGTTGACCCGGACAGCATCCACACTAACATAGTAATCTTCGAAGTGGACCCATCCCTGGGCCCCGCCGCCAAGCTGATCGCAGCTTTGGGCGCAGAGGACGTCAAGGTTTCCTCACCAAGCCCAACGGCAATCCGAATGGTAACCCACCGGCACATCTCCAGCGACGGTGTGGAGGAAACACTAAGCCGAACGTCCAAGGCGGTCAGGGCGTTGCGCTAAGCTTTCAGCTATCAGCGATGAGATCGGCCCTTGATAGCTGACAACTGATGGCTTGTAAGGAGAACCACAATGCCCGAAATTGACCTGGACAAAAATGCCACCGCCCTGCTCATAGCTGATTTTTACGCCGAGATGATGGGGTCGCTACCCCACGCGGTGGACCGGAAGGTTGTGGACAAGACTCGGGACTTGCAGAGGGCGGCCCGTAATGCTGGGATATTGATCTGCTACTCAGCCACCGTGTTCCGGCCAGGATACCTGGAGATCAGCGACCGCAACAAGACGTTCAGCCAGCGGAAAAACTCGGGGCAAGAGCCGGTCAGCGACCCGGTGCAACTGATCCACCCGTCGGTCCGGCCCATGCCCGGCGAGGTCGTCGTGGGCAAGCACCGGGTCAACGCCCTCTTCGGCACCGACCTGGACATGGTGCTGCGGTCCAACAACATTGAAACTTTAGTAATCCTGGGCTACGCCACCAGCGGGGTGGTCCTGTCCACCGTACGCTACGCCGCCGACTTGGACTACCGGCTGCTGGTGGTGGAAGACTGCTGCTCCGACCAGGACCCGGAGGTCCACGACTTCCTCACCCAGCGAATCTTCCCCCGCCAGACTGGTGTTGTCGAATCTGAAGATGTGATCAGTGCGCTGAGTACCGGGTAATCTGTGTTCGGACTAGTTCAAGAGCCAAATGGACATCGGCGGCACCCGTAGAGGCGGGTTTGAAACCCGCCTCTACGGGTGCGATAACAGCTTCCGACCTCAACGATTTAGTTTCCGGTGTGGCCTGTCCTGATTCTTAGCCACCTGAGTCCTGCTTGCCCCCGTATCCCCACCACTCCTTCATCCTTTTGCCAATCTCTTTTTCAGTCCCCTCCTCCGTCGGTTGGTAATACCGCCGGTCCTTTAGAGAAGGGGGCAAGAAATCCTGCTCGACGAAGTGTCCCGGATGGTCGTGGGCGTACTGGTATCCCTGGCCGTAGCCCATGTTGCGCATCAGGCCGGTGACGGCGTTACGTAGATGCAGGGGGACGGGCTCGCCGGCCCGTTTGCGCACGTCATCCAGCGCCTGCTCCAAAGCCATGTAGGCCGAGTTGCTCTTGGGGGCGGTGGCCAGGTACACCGTAGCTTCGGCCAGGGGTATGCGTGCTTCGGGCATGCCCAGGAAGTGGACGGCTTGCTGGGCCGCCACGGCCAACGCTAAGGCTTCCGGTTGGGCCAGCCCAATGTCCTCGGCGGCCAGAATGACCAGCCGGCGGGCGATGAACAGCGGGTCTTCTCCTGACTCGATCATCCGCGCCAGCCAATATAGCGCCCCGTCGGGAGAAGACCCGCGCACCGACTTGATGAAAGCCGAAATCGTGTCGTAATGCCCCTCGCCGGCCTTGTCATATAGGGGAGAGCGGCGTTGCAAGGCGTCGGAGATGGTCTCCAGGTCGATCGTGGTTGCGCCTTCCACGCCCGACGTGGCGAAGGCGGCGGTCTCCAATGCGTTCAAAGCCACCCGGGCGTCGCCGTTGGCGATGTCTATCAGGTGCTCCAGCGCCGGTTGTTCCAACTCTAAACCCAGTTCGCCCAGGCCCCTTTGGGTTTCGGACAAGGCCCGTTGGACGATCTTTTCCACCTCTTCGGGATTCAATAATTGAAGAGCGAACACCCGGCACCGGGACAGCAAGGGAGCGTTGACTTCAAAAGACGGGTTCTCCGTGGTGGCTCCGATAAACGTCACGGTGCCGTCTTCCACATGGGGGAGGATCACGTCTTGCTGCGACTTGTTGAAACGATGAATCTCGTCGACGAACAGGATGGTCTTTTCTTGGTGCATCCCCAGGCGGTCCCGCGCTTCCGCTACGATGCGCCGCAGGTCGGCCACTCCGGAGGTGACGGCGCTGACCGATTCGAAAGAGGCCTGGGTCACTCCAGCTATCAGCCGGGCCAGGGTGGTCTTACCGCTGCCCGGTGGTCCCCACAAGATAAATGAAGGCAGCCGGTCGGCCTGGATAGCCCGCCGCAGCACCCGGTCCGCGCCAACCACATGATCTTGGCCGACAAATTCGTCGAATGTGCGGGGGCGCATCCGGTCCGCCAGGGGGGCGTTCTTAGCCATCTGCTGTTGGGCTTGGTGTTCGAACAAGGACATCGGTTACCCTAGCTTTCAGCTATCAGCGTTCAGCCGTCAGCATTTTTGATGTCATCCAAAGGAACCGGCATGGGCTTCGGGAATTTTGTTGGTTTCCTGATAGCTGAAAGCTGACCGCTGACCGCTACCCAAAATGCGGCATCACCTTTTCAGAGAAGAGGCGCATGGATTTTTCCACTTCTTTGTGGGGAATCATGCCACCGGCGTTGAACCAGCACATGAACTCTTGGTTTTGATACCTCTCTCCCAACGATCTCAGCTTCTCCACGACCTGGTCCGGGTCTCCGATGGCGGCAAAGTCATCGTACACCCGGTCGTACGTCAGTTCGGAGATACCTCTTAGCGACCGGGTCCGGTTGGCCCGGATAAGGCCCAGATAGTTGTCAAAGCTGGCTTGGGGCATGCCTTTGGCCTTGCTCTTGTCCTTGGTAACGTACACCGGAACGTTCACGTTGACCTTTACCTTGGCCGGGTCGTGACCGTGTTCGGCCAATGCTTCCCGGTACACCGCCAGCCCGTCCAGCGCCCCCTGAACGGAAACAACTAACGGCGCTACCAGGATGTTGTGTCCCAAAGAACCAACGATGCCGAAAGTGTCCGGGCTATTGGAAGCGATGTACACCGGAGGATGGGGATCTTGTAGCGGTTTGGGCATGATCCTGAGTTCCTGGGCTTGAAAATACTCGCCTTCGTAGGAAAGCTCGTCGCAGCTCCAGGCTTTCAGAACAAAGTCCAAGGCTTCCAGGAACCTTTCCCGTCCCTCGGCTACGTCGACGCCGTAGCCCGCGAACTGGCGGGGATTGGAGCCCCTGCCGATGCCGAAGATGGCCCGTCCGCCGGAAATCACATCCAGAGTAGCGGCTTCTTCCGCCAATCGGACCGGATTATGTAAAGGCATCAGATTGACGGCGGTGCCCACCTTTATCCGCTTGGTTGTTTGGGCAATAGCCGAGGCCACCAGGAGTGGCGCCGACATGATGGAAAATTCCGGATTGAAGTGCAGTTCGGCCAGCCACACGGAGTCGAAACCCAATTCGTCGGCCAGTTGGGACTGGGCGATAGTGTCGGAGTACCGCTGTGACGGTGACTGATCCTCCGAGCAAGGTAACTGATAGAAGACGCCAAATTCCACGGATACACTCCTTTGAGTCGAAGGTTATCAGCTATCGGCTCTCCTGAACGCTGACAGTTGAAAGCTGATTGCTACAACGGAATATTGCCGTGTTTCTTGGCCGGCAGTGTATCCCGCTTGTTTTGCAGCATCTCCAAGGCTCTAATCAAACGGGGCCTCGTTTCTGACGGATCGATGATGTCGTCGATGTAACCCCGGTTAGCGGCGACGTATGGGTTGGTGAACTTTTCCTGGTAGTCGACCACCAACTCCTTCTTGGTCTGGTCAGGGTCTTCGGCGCTGGATATCTCTCCCCGGTAAATGATGTTAACTGCGCCCTCGGCGCCCATCACGGCAATCTCCGCCGAGGGCCAAACGAAGTTAACATCAGACCTCAGGTGCTTGCTACTCATTACGATGTAAGCCCCGCCGTAGGCTTTCCGTATGATGACGCTAACCTTGGGGACTGTGGCCTCGGCATAAGCGTAGATCAGTTTTGCGCCGTGGCGGATGATGCCGCCATACTCCTGATCTACACCCGGCATGAATCCGGGAACATCAACCAATGTCACCAGGGGGATGTTGAAGCAATCGCAAAACCGAACAAACCGGGCCGCTTTGTTGGAAGCGTCGATATCCAAGACCCCGGCCAGATGTTGGGGCTGATTGCCGATGATGCCCACCGTGCGGCCGTCCAGGCGGCCCAAGCCCACCACCACGTTGGGAGCGAAGCTTTGATGGACTTCCATGAACTCTTCATCGTCGACGATCCGGTAGATAATGTCACGCATGTCGTAGGGCCGGTTGGCGTCATCCGGAACCAATTGAGCAAGGTCCGGGTCAGTCCGGCCTGCCCCATCGCCGGTGACTACAATGGGTGAATCGTCCAGATTATTGCCGGGGAGGAAACCTAACAACCGCCGCACTTCGGCTAGACACTCTTCCTCGGTTTCATAAACGAATTGGGCCACGCCGCTGCGGGTGGCATGGGCAGCCGCTCCGCCCAGCTCCTCGTGGGTAACATTCTCCCCGGTTACCGCCTTGATGACGTCCGGTCCCGTGATGTACATCTGACCGGTGCCGCTGACCATAAACACAAAATCGGTTATGGCCGGAGAGTACACCGCCCCTCCCGCTGCCGGTCCCACGATCACCGAGATTTGGGGTATCACCCCTGAGAACAGGGTGTTACGCAGGAAGATATCCCCGTAGGCGGCCAGGCTGGTGACCCCTTCCTGAATCCGCGCGCCCCCGGAGTCGTTCAGACCCACCAGCGGGCAACCGGTCTTTGCCGCCAGGTCCATGACTTTACAGATCTTCTGGCTCACCGCTTCGGACAAGGAGCCGCCGAACACTGTGAAGTCTTGGGCGAAGGCGAAGACTTGCCGGCCGTCGACCCGGCCATATCCGGTGACCACCGCGTCTCCCAAAAACTTGCGGTCGGCCAAGCCGAAATCCGTCGCC
>Ga0208113_1000711_pt1 | contig 16263 bp, 9 predicted proteins | sample Knorr_S7_td_NADW_FD_185598 | JGI IMG/M metagenome (GOLD analysis project Ga0208113, IMG submission 185598) | Marine microbial communities from Southern Atlantic Ocean transect - Knorr_S7_td_NADW_ad_2505m_LV_A (SPAdes) (version 2) | ecosystem: Environmental > Aquatic > Marine > Oceanic | place...
TTGCATATGAAGATAAACGATCCCGTCCTCGAACCCCTTGTAGATGATGTCGCCGCCGTCCTGGGCTACCGCCGGGCGCACCCGGGTGTCGATCAGTTCCTTGATCTTCTTGTCGAGGTCGTTTTCGGTTTTCGGTTCTTCCGCCTCGCCTTGTTCGGCCGATTCGGTCATCACCGCCTTGCCGGACTGAAAGTGATCCATGATGGAGCCGAGAATCTGGGGTTTGAGGATTTCCCAATCCTTGTCGTCCGTTTTGGTGACGGTGATGAAGTCGGAGCCCAGGAAAATGCCGCTCACCCCGTCGACGCCGAAAAGCCCCATCGCCAACGGCGAATTCTGGGCTTCGCCGGAGGAAGGGAAATTAGCGGTGCCCGATTCCATGACCGGACAGCCAGGCAAAAACTTCAATGTCGCCGGATTGGGTGTGTGTTCCGTCTGGATAAACATGGCTTACTCTTTCCTTCCTTGGACGCCGTTCCTTAACATGGGCCGAACTTCCCCCGTTATCAAGGCCAGGCCGGGCCCGGCGGGGGTAGTTATGCCCATTATAGGGCAAGACGGTGCTTGCCGGGCAGCTTCTTTTTACCCTGCTTCTTCACATTCCGTTGATTTTGGACGTTGATTGCGGTTTCAGCCCCGGCCGGGACGCAGGAAACCCAAAATGTCATGGACCTCGGCCAGGATCGGCTCGGCGATGGCCCGGGCGCGCCCGGCACCGTCGGCGATGACCCCGTCCACATGGCCCGGATCGTCCATCAGGCGGCGCATTTCGCCCTGCATGGGAGCCAATTTCTCGACCGCCAGGTCGGTCAGGTCTTGTTTGAAATCGGAAAACTGCTGGCCGCCGAATTTTTCGCAGACGTCTTCGATTTCCATGTCGGCGAGCGCCGCGTAGATGCCCATCAAGTTGGCGGCTTCGGGCCGGCCGTCGAATTCCTTCGGGCTCAAGGGCAACGAATCGGGATCGGTCTTTGCCTTGCGGATTTTTTTGGCGATGGCGTCGGCGTCATCGGTCATGGCGATGCGAGACATGTCCGACGGGTCCGACTTGCTCATCTTGGCCGTGCCGTCACGGAGCGACATCACCCTTGCCGCAGCGCCGAAGATCAGCGGTTCGACGATGGGAAAGAAATCGACGCCGAAATCGTTGTTGAACTTATTCGCGATGTCGCGGACCAGCTCAAGGTGCTGTTTCTGGTCTCCGCCGACGGGCACGTGGGTGCCTTTGTACAGCAGGATATCGGCGGCCATCAGGTTCGGGTAGGCATAGAGGCCGACGGAGGCGTTTTCCTTGTTCTTGCCGGCCTTTTCCTTGAACTGGGTCATCCGGTTGAGCCACCCCAGGCGGGCCACGCAATTGAAGATCCAGGCCAGTTCCGCGTGGCCGGGGACCTGGCTCTGGTTGAAAATGATGTGGCGCTCGGCGTCGATGCCGGCGGCCAGCATCGCCGCGGCGACATGGCGCGTGTTGGTTTTTAGCTCTTCCGGGTCCTGCCAGACGGTGACGGCGTGCAGGTCGACGATGCAGAACAGGCACTCATAATCGTCCTGCAGCCGCACCCAGTTGCGGATGGCGCCCAGGTAATTGCCAAGATGCAAATTACCCGTCGGTTGCACGCCGGAAAAAATACGCTGCATGGACCCCGTTTCCCTGTTGTCGGCTTTCCTTGGAAGGCGCCGGAGTTATCGCCCCTGGTGCCGCCATGGTCAAGTTAGCCTTCAATCCGCCTCGGCGCCGCGATAAAGGCTTTTCAGGTCTTGAGGCCGGGCCGCGCCGGTAACCCAACCCAAGGCCCCGAACATCGCCATGCCGCCGACCACCAGCGCCGCCAGTGCCGCGATGCGTTCTGTCATCGAGCCGGCGAGGGCCCCGCCCAGGGGCGTTAACGCCAATGCCAAGGTCGCCGTCATCCCGGCGCTGGCCAAAATGATACGCGGCAGCCTGTGGCGGAGCCTGTCGTCGAGGACGAAATGGCCGCGCTTATGGAGGACGTAGGTCAACAGGCCGGCGTTAAGCCAGCTTGAGATCACCGTCGCCATGGCAATGCCGACGTGCTTGAACGGACCCATCAAAATAAGGTTGAGCACCAGATTGACCAACAGGCAGACGACGGCAATTTTGACCGGCGTCGCCGTGTCCTGGCGGGCGAAGAAACCCGGCGCCAGCGTCTTGACGGCAACGTAAGCCGGCAGGCCGATGGCATAAACGGCCAACGCCGCTGCCGTCGCCACCGTCTCAGGCCCACCAAAAGCGCCGCGTTCGAACAGCACCCGGACCACCGGCACGGCGATGACCATCAAGGCCGCCGCCGCCGGTAGGGTCAGCAACAACGAAAATTCTAGGGCCCGGTTCTGGCTGTGCAGCGCCGCCTTGTCGTCGCCGGCCCGGACCTGGCGGGACAACAGCGGCAGCAGGGCCGTGCCGACGGCGACGCCAACGACGCCCAGCGGCAGTTGATTGACCCGATCGGCGAAAAACAGGTACGAGATCGACCCGGACGGCAGAAACGAGGCGATTATAGTGTCGATGACCAGGTTGATCTGGTAGATGCCGGCGCCGACAGCGACCGGCGCCATGCGTTTCATCAGCACCTTGACGTCGCCGGTCAGCCGGGGAAAGCTTAAGCGAATCCACACGCCTGCTCGGCCACAGGCCGCGTACAGCCAAATGAACTGAACCCCACCCGCCGCCGCCACGCCCCAGGCTAGCGCGTGGCTGGGGGTTTCGGTGAAATTCGCTAGCCCCAGGATCGCCCCGATCAGGCACAGGTTGAGCAGGATCGGCGTCGCCGCGGCGGCGGCGAACTGGCCGAGCGAATTCAATACTCCGGCCATCAGCGAGACCAGGGCAATAAACAACAAATACGGAAACGTGATCCGGGTCAGTTCCACGGCTAGGTCGAACTTGGCGGCGTCGCCTATGAAGCCAGGCGCGAAGCCCAACATCACCAGCGGCATGGCCAGCTCAATGACGCCTACGAAAATCAACAGGGCCCAGAAAAGGACACTGAAGGCGGCCTCGGCGAACGCCTTGGCCGCCTCGATCCCATCCCCCTCGATGCGGCCCGCGAACATCGGCACGAAGGCCATCGAGAACGCGCCCTCGGCGAACAGGCGGCGGAACAGGTTGGGGAGCTTGAAGGCGACGAAAAAGACATCCGCCCCGGCGCCGGCGCCGAGTACGGCGGCAATCAGGATATCACGCAGGAAGCCGAGCACCCGGCTAATCAAGGTAAAGCCGCCGACGGTGGCGATGGAACGCAAAAGCACCATGGGCGCCTCAATACCGGTTTTTTGTGTCCTCGAAAAGGCAGCGAGCCTGGGAATAGGGCGGGCCCCCTACTCCGCCGCCTCGATGCCTTCGGGATCCAGGGTTTTCTTGCCCTTGGTCCGCTTCGCCTTGGCGGCCGGTTTCTTGGCCTTGTCCTTGGCGGATTTCCCTTTTTCCGGCTCCTCGGCCCCCGGGGATACGGCATCAAGCAAGCGTTGGTGGAGGACGGCGATTTTTTCCTCCTGCTCCACTTTCAAGCCGAAAATGTCCCTGACGTAGAACACGTCCACCACGCGCACCCCATAGGTGGAGATATGGGCGCTTGATATCTGCAGGCCCGAATCGGTCAGGGCCTGGGTCAGGTCGCGAAGCAGGCCGGGGCGGTCGCGGCCGTTAATTTCGATCACCGTCAAGCGGTTCGACGCTTTGTTGTCGATCAGCACCCGGGGCGGCACCTTGAACACGCCGGCCCGCCCGGGGGTAATTTTTTCCTGCGCCGCGGCCAGTTCCCGGGCCGGGTGCAGGTGGCCGGAAAGGGCGCCCTCGATGCGCCCGCAAAGCCGTTTCAGCCTGTCCTTGGCGGCGAAGGCGTGGTTCTTGGCGTCCTGGATCCAGAACGTATCGAGCGCCATACCGTCGGTCAGGGTCATGATCTTGGCGTCAACGACCGACGCGCCGGACAACGCCATGGCACCGGTAATGGCGGCGAAAAGGCCCGGATGGTCCTGGGCATAAATGGTGATTTCCGTCACGTCACGGGCGGTATCGACCCGGGTTTCGATGTGCAGTTTCTTATCGCGTTCTTCGGCCTCGCGGATCAGATGGGCGTGGCGCGATAGGGTTTCGGCATCGAAGGACAGCCAGTAATCGGAAAACCCGCGGGCGAAATGGGTCTCGATTTCGCTTTTCGACCAATCCGACAGTTTTTCCGCCAATTCGGCCTTCGACTGCTCGACCCTTTCCGGCAGCCGGTCGGCCAGGGTACCGCCGGAAAGCTCCTCCTGGGCGCGGTAATAAAGCTCACGCAGAAGCCCTGCCTTCCATTCGTTCCAAACGTTGGGACCGACCGCCTTGATATCGGCGACGGTCAGGATCAAGAGCAGCCTGAGGCGTTCCGGCGACTGCACCACGGCGGCGAAATCGGTGACGGTCTTGGGGTCGTAGACGTCCCGCTTGAACGCCGTGTGGCTCATCAACAGGTGATGGCGCACCAGCCAGGATACGGTTTCGGTTTCCCACTCGTTGAGGCCGAGCCGGGGCCCCAGCTTGGCGGCGATATCGGCGCCGAGCTCGGAATGATCGCCGCCCCGGCCCTTGGCGATATCGTGCAACAGGAGGCCAAGGTAAAGCGCCGGGAGCGACTGCACCTCGCCAATCACCGAACACGCCGTGGGGTGTTCCTTCTTGAGCCGGCCGTCCTCGATGCCCTTGAGGATGCCGATGGCGCGGATGGTGTGCTCGTCCACGGTGTAGACGTGATACATGTCGTATTGCATCTGCCCGACGACGCGGCCGAAATCGGGCAGGAAACGGCCGAATACCCCCGCTTCGTTGAGCCGCATCAGGGTAACCTCGGGGTTCTTGCCGGTCAGCATCTCCATGAACAGGCGGTTGGCTTGTACGTCCTTTTGCAGCTTGGCGTCGATGAGCTTCAGGTTCTGGGTCACCTGGCGGAGCGCGTCGGGATGGATGTCGGCGTCGTGCTCCTGAGCAAGACGGAAGAGCCGCAGCATCCTCACCGGGTCTTTCTTGAAGGCGCCTTTTTCTTCGACCGTCAGGCGGTCGCCATCGAGAACGAAACCGTCGATCTGGCGCTTTTTGAAGACGAAACTGGGCAGCCGGAAACGCCGCCGGCTTTTCTTTTGCTGTTCCTCGAGGACGGCGCAGAGAACCCGGGTCAGGTCACCGACGTCCTTGGCGATCAGGAAGTAATGCTTCATGAACCGCTCGACGCCCTGGACACCGGCGCGGTCGGTATATTTCATCCGCGCGCCGATTTCGTTCTGGATGTAGAAGGTCAGGCGTTCCTCGGCCCGTTCGCTCAGGTAATGCAGGTGGCAGCGGACGTTCCACAGGAACTTCTCGGCCTTGGCGAACAGGCGCACGTCCCTGGCCGTCAGCACGCCCCGTTCCTGTAGCTCTTTGACGTCGTCGACCTGATAGAGGTACTTGGCGATCCAGAACAGCGTCTGCAGGTCGCGAAGCCCCCCCTTGCCTTCCTTGATGTTGGGCTCCAGCACATAACGGGTGTCACCCATGCGGTCATGGCGGGCGTCCCGTTCCGCCAGCTTGGCCTCGACAAAGGCCAGGCCGGTGTCGGCGACCACGTCCGAGAGGAAGCGGTTCTTGAATTGCTTGAACATTTCTCGATCGCCCCAAACCCAGCGCGCCTCCAGCAATGAAGTGCGGATGGTCATGTCGTCTTTGGCCAGGCGGATGGCCTCGTCGATGGAACGGGTGGCGTGGCCGACCTTGAGGCCTAAATCCCAAAGCGTATAGAGGATGTATTCGACCACCTGCTCCGAATGGGCGGTAAGCTTGTAGGGCAGCAGGAACATCAAATCGACGTCCGAGAACGGCGCCAGTTCGCCGCGCCCGTAACCGCCGGTGGCGGTAATGCTCAGAAGCTCCCCCGTCGTCGGGTTGGCGGCCGGATAGACGCTGCAAAGGGCGAAGTCATAAATGCTGCGGACCAATTGATCGATCAGATAGGCGTTGGCGCGCAGCACATCGCCGCTCGACGCTTCGTCGTCCTCGAAGCGCCGGCGGACTTCCGACCAGCCCCGCTTATGGGCGGTTTTGAAGATTTCAAGGACCTGGCCTTGGGTTTTCGGGCTATAGCCGGACCACCTAACAAGGTCCTCCAGTTCGCCAAGGAGTGCCTTGCGGTCGATGATGTCGCGGGGTTTGGTTATGTTGGCCATGGTCCTGATGATTATATACCGACGCCGGGGAACCCGTTAAAGGAGGAAAGGCCGGGCCCCGGGGTTATCCTTCCTTGGGGTTATCCCTGTTTCGGCCGGGGGCCGAAAATATTTGGTTTATTACGTTTTCGATTCGAATTCGTTCCGAAACCGGAACTTCCGTTGCCGTGAAGCCTCGAACCACTTTTAAAGTCTCTATCCACACCCCTTTCGAAGGATGGTGCGCAAGACCTCCCAGCCAGTAGAAATCAGCATAATATATTGATTTAACTTGCTTAAATTTATTAGAGATAAAAGGTAACGCTTATTAAGAAATCGCTGGAAAGTTTTTCTGCCAGTTTTGGGAACAATACGTTTTAAACTGGATAATGAATAATAACTATTATTTATCAATAAGTTAAATAGCTTTATTAGCAAGAAAGAATAAAGGTATCTTATAAGCCTTAATTTTAGGCCATTTTAGCCGATTTGCCCTCAGACTGCCCTCGGCCTGCTCCGGCGGCGGGGGAAATAGAATCGAAAACGAATCAATCCCGCGCCTGGAGAAGCTTCTTCAGGCGATAGATCAGTTCCAGGGCGTCTCGGGGCGTCAAGGTGTCGGCATCGATTTCGCTCAAGGCTTCTTCGACCGGCGAAGGACCGCCAAGGCCAGGGCTGGGGCCCGGACCCTCCTCATCCTCTTCCAAGGCCCGGAACAGCGGCAGGTCGTCGGCCAGCCGCGTCATCGCCGAGGACTGCTCGCCCTTCTCCAGGGTCTCCAATACGTCCGACGCCCGCTTGACGACGCTTTTCGGCAGCCCCGCCAGTTGCCCGACATGGATTCCGTAGGACCGGTCCGCAGCGCCGGGCGCCACTTCGTGCAGGAACACCACGTCGCCCTGCCATTCCTTGACTCGCATGGTATGGCACCGAAGACCCGGCAGCTTCGCCGCCAGGACCGTAAGCTCATGGTAATGGGTGGCGAACAGCGCCCGGCAGCGGTTGACCTCGTGCAGGTGCTCGACCACCGCCCAGGCGATGGACAGGCCGTCGAAAGTGGCGGTGCCGCGGCCGATTTCGTCCAGGATAACCAGCGCCTTCGCTCCGGCCTGGTTCAGGATCGCCGCCGTTTCGATCATTTCGACCATGAAGGTGGACCGCCCCCGGGCTAGGTCGTCGGACGCCCCGACACGCGAAAACAAACGATCGACGACGCCGATGCGGGCCTCGTCGGCGGGAACGAAGGATCCTATTTGCGCCAGCACCGCGATCAACGCGTTCTGCCGCAGGAAGGTGCTCTTTCCGGCCATGTTGGGGCCGGTCAGGAGCCACAGGCTTCCCCCATCTCCCCTGGCATCTCCCTCGGCCCCGTCGCCATTGCCGGCGCCCGAAAGCCGGCAACCGTTGGCGATGAAGACACCGTCGCCGGTTTCCTGCAAGGCCGCCTCGACCACCGGATGGCGGCCACCAACGATATGGAAATCGGTGCCGTCGTCGATCCGCGGTCGGGCATAGCGGCGCTTCCCGGCCAGGGAGGCCAGGCCCTGGGCCACGTCGAGGCGCGCCAGCGCCCGGGCGGCCAGCGCCATGGCCTCGGCCCGCCCGGCAACTTCGCCGACAAGGTCTTCGAACAGGTTAAGCTCAAGCGCCAGGGCCTGGTCGGCGGCCTTGGCAATGCGGCTTTCGAGTTCGCTCAGTTCCACCGTCGAAAAGCGGACCACCTTGGCCATGGTCTGGCGATGAATGAAGGGCGAGGCCTCATCGAGGGGGATTTTGTCGGCCTGCTTCGCCGGCACTTCGATGAAATACCCCAAAACGTTGTTGTGCTTGATCTTCAGGTTCTGGATAGACGTTTCGTTTACGTAACGGCTCTGCAGGCTGGCGATCAGACGGCGGCTTTCGTCCCTGAGGGCGCGGAATTCATCCAATTCAGTTGAATAATCCCTGGCGATAAAGCCGCCGTCGCGGGGGTGAAGGGGCAATTCTTCGGCCAAGGCGCGGCGCAAGTGGCCGATGATCTGGTCATGGTGGCCGAGGTCCTCCCCGGCGCTGGAAATCCCTTCCGGCGCCCTTTCCGGCTCTTCCTTGGCCGCCGCTTCGAGGACCGAACGAAGCTCCACCGCCGCTGCCAGCCCATCCCGCACCGCCGCCAAGTCCCTGGGTCCGCCGCGCCCGATGGTCAGCCGCGTCAAGGCGCGTTCGATATCGGGGCAGCGTTTGAGGATTCCCCGGAGTGTTTCCGCGAGCCGCTCGGCGTCGACGAAATACTGGACCATGTCGAGACGCCCGTTGATGGCCTTCGGGTCGGTCAGCGGCGCCGCTAGATGTGAGCCCAGGAGCCGGGCCCCGGCGCCAGTGATTGTTTTGTCGATGACCCCCAAAAGAGACCCTTTCAGGGTGCCGGACAGGCTCAGGGTCAGCTCAAGGTTTCGCCGTGTGGCGGCGTCGATTTCCATCACCTGGCCTGCGGCGATCTGCTTTGGCTGGACGAAGCGCGGCAGCCGGCCCTTTTGCGTCATTTCGACGTAGTCCACCAGGGCGCCGGCGGCGGCCAGTTCGGCGCGGGAAAAATCGCCGAAGGCATCGAGAGTCCTGACCCCGAAAAGGGCCTGCAGGCGTTTTTCGCCGTTGACGCTGTCGAAGCAGGACTGCGGCAGCGGGCTCAGGCGATCCTTCCAATCGGCGAAAGTCTCGGAGAGCGCCGGGTTTTGCAGGAATCCTTCGGCAATCAGCAGTTCGCTAGGGGTAATGCGGGCCAGGGCGGCGTCGAAATCGCCCTGGCTCAGGGCCTGGGTCAGGAAGTCGCCGGTCGACATATCGATCCAGGCCATGCCGAGGCCGCCGGACGTTTCCGCCGCGGCAGCCAGGTAATTGTGTCGCCGCGCCTCCAAGAGCGTGTCTTCGGTCAGCGTTCCCGGCGTCACCACCCTCGTCACCTGGCGCCGGACAATCGCCTTGGGGCCCCGTTTCTTGGCTTCCGCCGGGTCTTCGGTCTGCTCGCAGACGGCGACCTTGAAGCCCTTTTTAATCAGCCGGTTGAGGTATGTTTCGTGGCTATGTACCGGCACCCCGCACATCGGGATGTCGTCGCCCAGATGCTTGCCGCGTTTGGTCAGCGCGATATCCAGTGCCCCGGCCGCGGCCACGGCGTCATCGAAGAAAAGCTCGTAAAAATCCCCCATCCGGTAAAACAAAAGGCAATCGGGGCAATCCTCCTTGATCGCCAGGTACTGGACCATCATCGGGGTGACGGTGTCTGGGGGTCTGTCCGGTTTTGGTTTCGCCCCCGCGGAGGGTATCTTGCCGGCCGCTTCCGGGGGCAGTCCGCCGTCCGGGTTTTTTTCGGTCTCGGGAGCGTTAACGCCGGGCGTTGGGGGCATGGTCAAACAATCGAAGATCGTGACGGACGTCCGATCCTATCACAGGGTTGGCAATCGCGCTTTCATTTTCGACCATCCTGGGGGCACAATGGAGGAGCCTTGGGCCGGGGAGTGAGTGGCTGGGAACGGGTAAACTGGGATTTAAAAACAATGGACGATCAATCAAACGAGTCCCTTGGACAGGAAGCTCTTCGCATGCACGCCAGCGGACGGCCGGGAAAGCTCGAAATCAAGGCGACCAAGCCGCTGACGACGCAGTACGACCTGACGCTGGCCTATTCGCCGGGCGTCGCCACGCCGTGCCTGGAAATCCAACGCGACCCGACCCTCGCCTATGACTATACGGCCAAGGGCAACATCGTCGGCGTCATTACCAACGGCACCGCTGTCCTTGGCCTCGGCAACATCGGGGCGCTAGCGGCGAAGCCGGTGATGGAAGGCAAGTCCGTGCTTTTCAAGCGCTTCGCCGATATTGACGGCATCAATATCGAGATCGATACCGAGGATGTGAATGAATTCGTCAACTGTGTCCGTTACCTGGGCAAGGCCTTCGGCGGCATCAACCTCGAAGACATCAAGGCGCCCGAATGTTTCATCATCGAACAGCGCCTGCGCGAAATCATGGATATCCCGGTTTTCCACGACGACCAGCACGGCACCGCCGTGATTACCGCCGCCGGGCTGATCAATGCGCTAGAATTGACCGGGCGTGCCATTCACAAGATCAAGATGGTCGTCAACGGGGCCGGGGCCGCTTCCATCGCCTGCGTCGAACTGTTCAAGTCCATGGGGCTGCCCGGCAAGAATGTCATCATGTGCGATTCCAAGGGCGTCATCTACAAAGGCCGCACCGAAGGCATGAACCAGTGGAAATCGGCCCATGCCAACGAGACCACGGCCCGCACCCTGGCCGACGCAATGAAGGGCGCCGATGTATTTCTCGGCCTTTCGGTCAAGGGCGCGGTCAGCCAGGACATGATCAAATCGATGAATGCCCGGCCTCTTATTTTCGCCATGGCCAACCCGGACCCCGAGATCACGCCGGAAGAGATCAAGGCCGTTCGCGATGACGCCATTATCGCCACCGGGCGTTCGGACTATCCCAACCAGATCAACAATGTGCTCGGCTTCCCCTATATCTTCCGCGGCGCACTCGACGTCCGGGCGCGGACCATCAACGAAGAGATGAAGATCGCCGCCGCCAACGCGCTGGCGGAATTGGCAAGAGAGGACGTCCCCGACGAGGTCGATGCGGCTTATGCCGGGGCGCATCTCAAGTACGGTCCCGATTACCTGATCCCGGCCCCGTTCGACCCGCGCCTGATTACCGCCGTGCCCAAGGCGGTCGCCCAGGCGGCCATGGATTCCGGCGTCGCCCAAAAGCCGATCATCGACATGGCCGCCTACGAAGCCGACCTGGCGGCGCGGCTCAACCCGACAGCGGGGATTTTGCAGACCATTTTCGAAAGTGTGCGCTCCAACCCGCGGCGCGTGGTGTTCGCCGAAGGAGAAGAGGAAAAAAGCATCCGCGCGGCGTATGCCTTTCTCAATGCGGGCTACGGCACGCCGGTCCTGGTCGGGCGCGAGGACCGCGTCCGCGTCAAAATGGAGAAACTTGGCCTACCGACCGTGGTGCTTATCGAAATCCACAATGCCAAGCTGAGCACGGAAACCGAGGGTTATATAGATTTCCTTTACCAGCGGCTGCAACGTAAGGGCATGCTCCGGCGCGATTGCCAGCGCACGGTCAACCAGGACCGCAATGTGTTTGCCGCCTGCATGGTTGCCGCCGGCGATGCCGACGCCATGGTCACCGGACTTACTCGCAATTACCACGTCGCCCTCGACGAGATCACCCGGGTTCTGGATCCGGACCCGGGTTCCCGGGTCTTCGGGCTGTCCCTGGTGCTCGGTCAGGATAAAACCCTTTTCGTTTCGGATACCGCCGTCAACGAATTGCCGGACTCCGAACAATTAGCCGACATTGCCCAGCAAACGGCCGCCGTCGCCCGCCAGATGGGCCATGAACCCCGCGTCGCCCTGATATCCTTTTCCAATTTCGGCAACCCAGCGCTGCCGCGTTCGCAACTGGTCAGCAACGCGGTCAAGATTCTTAACCAACGCCAGGCTGATTTCGAATACGACGGCGAAATGGGAATCGATGTCGCGCTCAACCCCGAACTGATGGCGCATTATCCGTTTTGCCGGCTGGCGGGGCCGGCTAACGTGTTGGTCATGCCGGGGCTGCATTCGGCGCAAGCGTCAACCAAGCTGGTATATGAACTGGGCGGAACCACCGTGTTGGGGCCGTTGCTGATCGGGCTGTCGAAGCCGGCGCAGATCGTCCCCATGGGTTCGACCGTCACCGACATGGTCAACATTGCGGCCTGGTCGGCCCATGCCGCGGAACGCACCACGGCGTTCAAACGCCGGTCGTTGTTCAGCCGATTCCGCTAAGCGCCGCCCGGTGGGCGTCCGCCGAAGACTCACCAAAGCAGCAGAAAATTACTTCTTCGAGGACCATCTCCTCTGTCAGGAACGCACAAACCGTGGCAACGGCGATCCCGGCCGCCCGGTCCGGCGGAAACCGGTAGACCCCGGTGCTGATGGCCGGAAAGGCGACGGAGCTTATGCCCTTCTCTTGCGCCAGCGCCAAAGAGGAGTGGTAACAACCGGCGAGCAGGTCTTCCTCGCCCTCGCCGCCGCCCTGCCAGACCGGCCCAACGGTATGGATGATATAGCGGGCGGGAAGAAGATATCCCTTCGTGATCCGGGCTTCGCCGGTGGGACAGCCGCCGAGGCCCCGACATTCCTCCAGCAATTCCGGCCCGGCGGCGGAGTGGATGGCGCCGTCGACGCCGCCGCCGCCCAAAAGGGATTCATTGGCGGCATTGACGATGGCATCGACCTCGAGGCGGGTGATATCGCCTTCGACGATGGACATTCGTTCCAAGGCTTTAGCCAGGACGCCGGAATCGGTCATGAGTTTCCCCTAAACCTAAGCACTTTATCAACTTTCGCCTCCGGCTTCACCTGTGCTAACCGATAGGGATGACGTCCAACCCCCCAGACAGCGTCCTGGTCTACGTCGGTTTCGACCGCATCGGCGACGGGTTCCTAAAGCTGCCTTTTGTCAGGGGGCTTCGCGCCGCTTTTCCCGGCGCCCGGATCACTTGGCTGGCCGGGCGCGAAGACAGCGTCTATGCCGGCGTTCTGGCCGATTTGGCACACGGGCTGATCGACGAAATCATCGAAAACGCCGGTATCGGCCTTAGCTTCGGCGAGCTTTTCCAGGGCTTGTCGAAGGGTCCTTTAGGCGGACGGCGTTTCGATCTCATTATCGATACCCAGCGGATTTTCTGGACCAGCCTGTCGTTGAAGCGTGTGCCTCATGACGCCTTCATTTCCCCCGCCGCCCGCTTCCTGCTTTCGTCGAAAAAGCCGGCAAAGGGCTACCGGTTCCCGAAAACCATGCAGCGGCAGCTTTTGGACCTGTTGGAGCTGGCCAGCGGCCGGGACTTTCCGACCCCCCAAACCCTGGATTTGGACCTCAACAAAGACCTTCGCGCCGAAGCCGCCCGGCTGTTGCCGGAAGGGCCGGATTACATCGGGCTGGCGCCCGGATCCGGCGGGCCGCCGAAATGCTAGCCGCTGGAAAACTTCATCGAACTGGCTCGCTACCTGGAATCCCAAGGGCGGGTGCCGGTGTTTTTCCTGGGCCCGAAGGAAACCGGGTGGATTGACGAAATCCGTAACGCTTTGCCGGAAGCGCGGTTTCCCCTGCAGGAGGAAGGTGTCGAGCGAAACCACGGCTTCTCGCCGCTTCTGAGCGTCGCCCTCTCGGAAAGGGTGCGGGCCTCGGTTTCCAACGATTCCGGCGCCGCCCACATGTTCGCCGTCGGCGGCCGGCCGCTGGTCACCCTTTACGGGGTCACAGCGCCGAAAAAATTCATGCCGATGACAGACAAGCTGACCATCGTCCGGGCCCAGGATTTCGGCGGCCCGGAGATGCGCCATATCCCCCTCGACGCCATCAAGGAGGCGCTCGAACAGGCGATTGAGTCCTACCCTTAGGCCGGAGAGGGGGCGTTCAGGCGGCGGCCGGTTCCGCATCCCGGTCGCCGTTCTCGGGCGCCGGATAATGCCGCATCATCCATAGAAGCAACGCCAACCCCGGCGCGGCGGCGATGGTGGTGATGACGAAAAACGTCACCCAATCGACCTGATCGGCGAGCCATCCGGCCCCCGACGACATCACCGTCCGCGAAAACGCCATCAGCGACGTCAACAGCGCGTATTGAGTCGCCGTGTAGGCGACGTTGCAAAGGCTGGAGAGATAGGCGATGAACGCTGTCGTGCCGAGCCCGGTGGTAACGTTTTCGACGGTGATGGTCAGCACCAGCATCCACGTGTCGTTTCCGGCCCAGGCCTGGGCCACGAATATCAGGTTGGAAAGCGCCATCAGCACGCCGGAGATCAACAGCCCGCGCATGATTCCGACCCGCACCAGAAGGATGCCGCCCATAAGGCCGCCGGCGATGATGGCGGTGACGCCGAAGATCTTGGCGATTTCGGCGATTTGGGTCTTGGTGAAGCCGATCTCGAGGAAAAATGGCACCTTCATCACTGCCAGAACCGCGTCGCCGAACTTATACAAGAGGATAAACAGCAACACCGCGACCCAGCCCCGGCGGCCCAGGAGTTCCTGAAACGGGCAAAGGACGGCACCGTAAAGCCAAGCCAGGGAGCGCCGCAGCGCCGGCGGCAAATATCGGTTATCGGCCGCGAAGTCCCGGGCCCGGCGCTCAAGCTCCCGGGCCTCTGCGTTCAGGGGCCTGGAGGGCTCAGGGTTGATGAGGATGGCGGCGATGCCGATCAGCACCAGCATCGCCATGGCGGCGTAAACGGCGGACCACGGGAAGATGTCGGCGAAGATTAGGCCGCCCGCGGCGGCGCCGACCTGGCCCGCGCGCCAGCCGAATGTTGCCATGGCGGCGCCGGCGGCAAGCTGTTTGGTTTCGAGGATTTCCACCCGGTAGGCGTCGATGACGATGTCCTGGCTGGCCGACGCGAAGGCCACGGCAAGGGCGAACACCGCTGTCCACCAAAGGTCCCCGGCCGGGTCGGTCTGACCCATGGCGAAGATGACGCCGAGCAGGGAAAACTGGGTCAACAGCGCCCAGCCCCGCCGGCGGCCGAACCGCTGGGACAAAATTGGAAGCGGCACCCGGTCCATCAGCGGCGCCCAAAGAAACTTCAGGGAATAGGGAATGCTGACCAGGGCGAACAGGCCGATGGCGGTCTTGCTGACCTGGGAATCGGCCAGCCAGGCGGTCAGCGGATCGGCCAGTACCCCGAAGGGAAGGCCACTCGAGAAGCCCAAAAACAATAACGAAAGGATGCGCCGGTCACGGTAAACGGAAGCCGATTGAAGCCACGATTTCATGGCGCCCCGGGACCGGCCCCCAGAAGCGCCTCGCAGGCGTCCCAAACGCGCTCTTCACTGATACCGCCGACACAGGGGAATATCTGATGTTTGTTGGCCCGCAGGTGGCAGCGCCAGAAGCAGTGGTAGCATTCCATTTCCTTATAGACGAAGCGCGCCGTCGGCGGCGTGATCTCCTTGGGGTAGGGCACGAAGCTGCCGAAGTGGCCGCCGCCGACAATGACCACCGTCGGCCGGCCTAGGGCGATGGAAAGGTGCGCCGGCCCGGTATCGTTGCTGACGACGAGCTGGGCATGGTTCATCAGGTCCAGAAGCTGTGCCAGGTCGGTGCGTCCCGTCAGGTCGATGATGCCTTCCTCCTGGGCAATATCGTCGATCACCGGGTCTTCGCCCTGGTCGTCGGGCCGTCCGACGAAGACCACCCGAAGGCCCCGGTCCAGGAGCCGCCGGGCCAGGCCCGCATAACCCGCCAACGACCAACGCCGGCCGGGCTCATTACTGCCGGGGTTGAGGACCGCGTAAGCGCCGCCGGGATCAAGGGGCGGGTCCCAGTCGCGCCATGGGATTCGGGGCGTTTCGGGCTCTATGGTCCGCCCGGCGATGGCCGAGATAAACCTGAAATGGCGAATGACCTCGTGGGTCGGGTAGGGGCCGGTGTCGATGATCTCGTCCACCTGGCTGATGTAATAGCCGAATTCGGACCGGGTCCGTTCGCTGACGTAAGGCGCCGAAACCACCGTTCTCGGGGCGGCTGAAACCCAAACCAGGCTGTCGGCCATCAACGCCCGGCGCATATAGGAATCGCAAACCGCGACCGCCGGCGCCAGGCCGCGGACCCAAAGGGATATCTTGAACCGGTAAAAAGGCCGCCGGGCAAAAGCGTGTTCGTCGATGGCGTAAACCTTATAGCCCTCAAAAACCACATCGGCGAGGTTTGCCCAACTGGCGCAGCCCAAGACGGTAATCTCGGATTTATCGACCCCGAAGACCTCGGCGTAGCGGTCGAGGGTGCGGCGGAACAACACCATGTCGCCGATGCCGTCCATACGCACCACCAGGACGCCCCGTGGTTTCTTGAAAACCGGCCAATGACGGGCGATCAGGTCCTGGGGCCTGAACATCCACCAGCGTCGCCGCATGCCGCCGGGCAGCGCCCGCCAAAAGGGCGTCGTCCGGAACCGGCGCGACAGCCCGGAACCGGAAGGCAGGGGCGTTTCGCCCGGGTTGGCGTGAAAACGGGAGGAAGAATCGTTCATGAGATAC
>Ga0208113_1000715_pt1 | contig 16229 bp, 14 predicted proteins | sample Knorr_S7_td_NADW_FD_185598 | JGI IMG/M metagenome (GOLD analysis project Ga0208113, IMG submission 185598) | Marine microbial communities from Southern Atlantic Ocean transect - Knorr_S7_td_NADW_ad_2505m_LV_A (SPAdes) (version 2) | ecosystem: Environmental > Aquatic > Marine > Oceanic | place...
GTATTATTCAATAATGGTACTCCGGGATTATTAAGAACAGATGGAGTCGTAGATCTAAGTAAAATAATCCAACCAATTACTTCAGAAACCGGGCAAAAAGCCATGGAAGCAATCATTTCGAACTCAAAGAATCTTAAATCTGAACTTGAACATATTGAAAAATCTGGTAATGCATTATCAATTTCAAATGTATCTTTACTTGCGCCACTGCCTCAACCTAGCAAAATTTTTTGTATGGGTGGAAATTACACCGAATTTGGACATCGAGAACCAGGGCCAATGTGGGGTTTTCAAAAATCTAACAATACTGTTATAGGGCCAGGAGGAACAGTAAATCTTCCTCCTGAAGATGCAAACATCTTCCACCATGAAGCTGAATTAGTACTAGTATTTGGACGTGCAGGTAAAAATATCAATGAAGAAGAAGCATTTGACTATGTATTTGGATATACTTGTGGCGTTGACGTATCTGCTCGTATGTCTGGTGGATCATTTAAATTTCAACCCTGGCGTGGAATTTCCGAACATAAATCTTACCCTACCTTTGCCCCTATGGGTCCTGCTTTAGTAACTAAGGATGAAATTACTGACCCTCAAAACGTACAAATTCGCCTAACTGTTGATGGCCAATTAAGAGGAAATTTCAACACTTCTGATATGGCGCACTCAATTGCGAAATCTATTGCTTTTGTAAGCCAATTTGAAAATATTAATATAGGAGATGTATTATACACAGGCACAAATCACCAAGGGCTTGGTGCAATGCAGGATGGAGATAATATTAATATAGAAATAGATCAACTTGGAGGATTTTCATTCAACGTTAAAGATTCATTAAAACGTCGATGGGAAAAAGGAATAGATGAAGAAACTGCAGAAGATATCCGTGAAGGAACAGGTGGCCCAGGGCGTAAAAAACGACCTATATCCTAAAAATGATCAAACTATAACAAGTTTTATTAAATCATTTTCAGACTTAAATAAATTAATCCCATTACACTGAAAATGATAACAAATAAAGATAATCATCCTTCATTAATTTCACTAGAAATGGCTCATAACATGTATGATCTTGGTTTGAAAAATCATAAAGTAAGTAATTGTCCGGAGTTAGGTGAACATAATAATAAGTTTATAAAACAATTAGGATATACAGAAGAGGAAATTTTAAATATGTATAAGAAAAAAATTATTTTTAAAAATTAATTATTTTCTATATCTATTTTTTAAAGATTTATTTTTTGAATAAAACTTTTTTTTCTTACCACTTATTCTTCCAAATTGATTAAGATTATCTATATTACCTTCCAATGAGTATTTTGAATGTGTAAGCGTTATTGATGTTCCAATCAATTTTTCAATTTTTTTAATACTAGGTTTTTGAGGAGGTATAACAAAAGAAATCGCTTTTCCTTCTCTTCCAGCCCGACCTGTTCTACCGACTCTATGTACATAATCATCTAATTGATCAGGAAGGTCAAAATTTATAACTACTGAAATATGAACTACATCAATACCTCTTGAAGCTATATCAGTAGCTACTAATATTCTGAATTTCCAATCAGTAAAACCTTTAAGTGATGTTTTTCTTTGTGCCTGTGTTCTGTTTGAATGAATTTCAGTGGCTGTATGGCCCATATTACGAATATCTTTTGCTAATTTTTTTGCACTGTATTTTGTTCTGGTAAAAATAAGTATAGAATCATTATGATATTGCTCCAATAATACCTTGAGCAATTGTAATTTGTTACTTTTGGGAATTATAAATGCTTCATGATCTAATTCCTCTGGTGTTGTACCCTGAGGAGTAATTTCAATCGTTTTTGGATCATTCATAAATCTGTTAACTAATTTAGATATAGCCTTAGGCATAGTTGCAGAAAATAACATCATTTGATGTTTAGATGTCACTCCTTCTAATATTTTAGTTATTTCTGGCAAAAATCCTTCATCCAGCATTCTATCTGCTTCATCTAACGTTAAAACATTAATTTTATTTAACTTATACTTTCTTTGGTTAATTAAATCAGCCAATCTACCAGGAGTCGCAATTATAATATCAGGATTATTTTTCAAACTTAATATTTGTCTTTTTTGGGATACTCCACCAATGATGATTGAACAATGCAAATTCCATAATTTTCCTACTTGTCTTATAGCATCCCCTACTTGTATAGCTAATTCACGTGTAGGAACTAAAATAAGTCCCTGCCCTTTATTTCTGATTACATTTTCAATCATAGGTATACCAAATGCCAATGTTTTACCAGTGCCAGTTTGTGCTATGCCTATAACATTTTTGCCGTTTAAGGCTAAAGGTATAACTTCTTTTTGAATTGGAGTAGGTATAGAAAATTTTAAATAATTTAAAGTAGATATAGTTTTTTCATCTATACCTAACTTAATAAAATCGTTCGAATATTTAGTTGCCTGTAACATAATTTTTGACCTCAATGCTCTTAAGGTCACAATTTGACACGAAGAGTTTAAAAATAAATCAATGATAATTAAAATATAAAAATCACGAAGATACTATAGTATATAAGGTGTTAATATAATGCAACTATAAAATTGAAAGTAAATAATTTATGACTGAAACAAAAATTCTTGATGGCGGAACAGGTTCTGAAATCAGAAGAAGAGGTTATGATGTACCATCTCATATTGAATCAATCTGGTCTGCACAGGCACTAATAGATAACCCTGAAGTTGTAGAACAAATTCATTATGATTATATACATGCAGGAGCAAATTATATAACAATAAATAATTACGCTTTAACACAGCCAATATTATCAAGAGCCAAAATAAAAAACAAATTAAAAGAGCTAACTTTACTATCAATTGAATTAGCACATAATGCAAAAAAAAGATCCGGCAAAGACGTGAAAATAATAGGATCTCTGCCACCTTTGGAGACAAGTTACAGGGCTGATCTGGTAATTAATGAAAAAGAAATGTATGAAAATTATAAGGAAATTGCATCCATATTAAAAAATAATGTTGATGTTATTATCTGTGAAACTATGTCGAGTATCATTGAAGCTAAAATAGCATTGAATGCTGCACTTGAAACTAATACAGAATCCTGGATAAGCTGGACTCTCCATGGGAACAGACTCAACGTATTACCAAGCGGCGAAACATTAGAAAATGCATTTAACGAATTAAAGGCAATAGAAGCAGACGCATATCTAATAAACTGTTGTGGGGCTAATTTTGTAACAGAAGGAATAAAAACATTAAATAATCTTACTGACAAACCTATCGGAGGTTATGCAAATTCAGTATTAGTAAGAGTATCAAAAAACACAAAAGTAAAAGATGCTACTTATTCAATGGAAAAAAATCCTGAACAAGCTCAAAGAAGTTTAAGTAAGAATATTAATGAATGGGATTATTCTTCTGAAGCAAAAAAATGGCTTAAAAATGGAGCTTCAATAATTGGAGGTTGTTGTAGCACAACTCCAAACCACATTAAAGAAATTAAAAAAATCACTGACTAACATTATTTAATCTTCTTAAATAAATCTGTCATCATTTCAAAATCTAATTTCCCGGTATTAACATTTCTTGGACTAGGATGATAACACCCGATCAAGTCTATTCCGTTAGGCATTTTATATGACTTTCCATGACCAAAGGGAAATTCTTTGGTTTTTAAATCGTCGAATTGTTTGAAATATTTAAGAGTTCCATCAAAAGCTATTTTCCCAAGAGCTACAATAGTTCTAAGATTCTTTAATAATTCCATCTCTTGATTAAAGTAAGAGAAACAAGTTTTTAATTCTCCGGCTGTAGGTTTATCTTTTGGTGGAACACATTTTAGCATTGCAGTCATATATGCATTTTTTAATTTAAGACCATCGTCTCTGTAATCAGAATTTATCTGATTAGCCAAACCAGTGTAATGCATACATTTCATCAAAAAATCTGCAGATTTATCACCCGTAAAAACTCTTCCGGTTCGGTTGCCACCATGTGCTGCAGGTGCAAGTCCTACAAATAAAATTTTAGCATTAATGTCCCCATATCCTGGAACTGGTTTACCCCAGTATTCTTCATTTATGTATTGCTTGCGTTTTTCCTTTGCTATTTTCTCTCTGAAACTAACAAGTCTTGTGCACTGAGTGCAGGTTATCATATCAGAATAAAATGCTTTAAACTTATTATCATTGACCATTGGTTTTAAGCTTTTTTACTTAAGTATACAATACCAATAATTAAGAATAAGAAAAATATTGCTAAGAAAGTCATAGTCTCTCCCAGGAATACTACTGAGAAGAAAAAGGTGAAAAATGGTCGGAACAAATCTACCTGACTGACTCTTGCAACTCCGCCAATTCCAAGGCCTTCATAAAAGAAAAAGAAACCTATTAAATTATTAAACAAACATAAGAAAGCAAATAATAATATTGAAACAAATGAATCATTTGCAACCTGTATCAAATGCGTAACATCAAAATTTAACAATGTCAAAGGGATTACTAACGGAAGACTAATAACAAGAGCCCAACAAATTACTTTCCATCCACTCATAGTTTTTCCTAATATTCCTCCCTGGGCATATCCCATTCCTCCTATCACTACACAAACAAGTAAAGCAAAATCTCCAAAACCTATATTTGTAATACCTAAATCATTAGTGAGTAATCTAAAAACAATAACAGTAATAAATCCAATTACAGCAATTCCCCAAAATTTTGTAGTAGGGTTTTCTTCAGATAATAATCCGGCAAATATTGCTGTAGAAAGTGGGACTGCAGCAAGTACTATCCCGCCATTACCAGCAGGAATAGTCTGCATTGCTATAGCTGTAAAAATTGGAAATGCAAATACAACTCCTATAGCCGCAATGATCAGTTTTCTTAAATCAGTTTTACTAGGTAAATTTTCTGTTTTGAACTGACCTTTAAATAAAAGAATCAAAACAGATGCAATTCCGGCTAAAAATCCTCTTCCAAATCCAATCTCAAGAGATGTGAAATCTACCTGTGTAAGATGCCTTGTTATGGGGAGGGTAAGAGAAAAAATAAGAACCCCAATAAAACCGAGTAAAAATCCATAATTTTCTCTGGTAAAATACTTGTTCACTTATATCACAATGAAGAATATAATTAATTTGGATTATATTATCACATCAAAGGATACAAAGATATGAGCAGTATATTTAGTGGGATTCCATCTGATAAATGGATTATGAATAATGAATTAGCTTTTGCAATATTAGATATATATCCTGCTTCGAAAGGGCATACTCTTTTTATACCTAAAAGAGAAATAAAAACATTTTTTGAAATTAATAATGATGAATTAAAAGCAATAAAAAACCTGATTAACAAAAGGAAAGATGAAATTTTAAAAGAGGATGATAGTGTTGAGGGATTTAATATATTGATTAACAACGGAGCTATAGCAGGACAAACGGTATTTCATCTACATTTCCATTTAATTCCCCGAAGAAAAAATGATTCTGCTCAGGAAAATTTCTTCAGTAATCTTGGTAAAGCCAGAAGTTAAATAGAAAAAATCTTTAATTTAATATTTTGGCTCCGCAGGTAGGATTCGAACCTACGACCAATCGGTTAACAGCCGATCGCTCTACCACTGAGCTACTGCGGAAAAAGAAAGTAAAAAAAATTATACCACTTAAAAAAAAGAAAAGAAATTTATGCAGATAGTGTTTTAGATTTACTTTTTGAATTTGCTGTCTTAAATGTAAGATTCCCATTTGAAGAGGTAATATTAATTTTAATACCATCTGAAACTTTGCCTGAAATAATCATAGTTGATATTTCATTTTCAATTTTTCTTTGAATTAAACGTTTCAATGGCCTTGCACCAAATTCTTCATCATAACCTTCAGATATAAGTAATTCTTTTGCAGAGCCACTTAAATGAATTTCAATTCCTTTCTCATCAAGTCTTTTTTGAATATCCTTAATTATCAGATCAGAAATTTGTTTTAATTCATCTTTTGTTAATTTTTCAAAAACTATAATTTCATCAATTCTGTTAATAAATTCAGGTCTGAAAGATTTTTTTAATACTTTATCTATTGAAGATCTTTGCTTGACAGCTTCCTGATCTGATAAATCCTGTAAAAATCCAAAATTATTAGTCATATTATCAGCAGTAATTAAATTACTTGTCATAATGATTATTGTGTTAGTAAAATCTACAGTTCTACCATGACCATCAGTTAATCTTCCGTCATCTAAGATCTGCAAAAGTATGTTAAATACATCTGAATGTGCTTTTTCGATTTCATCAAAAAGTATAACTCTATAAGGTCTTCTTCTTACACTTTCAGTTAATTGTCCACCTTCATCAAATCCGACATATCCAGGAGGGGATCCAATAAGTCTTGATACACTGTGCTTTTCCACATATTCTGACATATCTACTCTAATCATATTTAATTCATCATCAAACATAAATTCCGACAACGCTTTTGCCAGTTCGGTTTTTCCAACCCCTGTGGGTCCCATAAATAAAAAACTTCCAATAGGCTTTGAGGGATCTTTAAGTCCCGCTCTTGATCTTCTTAATGCATCAGAAATTAATTTGACAGCATTATCCTGTCCTATAACTCTTTTATGAAGATATTTTTCAATCTTCATTAATTTTCTTGATTCATCATTCAAGAGATTTGTAACAGGAATTCCTGTCCACGTAGAAACAGTTTTAGCAATATCTTCAGATTGAAGAATAATATTATTATCTACAGGTTTTTCGGTCTGGTTTTTTATTTCTTGTTCAAGAATTATTCTTTTTTCTTTTAATTCTGCGGCTAGATTATAATCTTCTGATTTAGATGCATCATATTCCTTGAATTTAAGATCTGCTAATTCATCCTTTTTTACAGAAAGTTCATCATTGATATCAGTATCTTTATTTTCAATCCTTAACCTGGCTGCTGTTTCATCAATAAGATCAACAGCTTTATCCGGTAACAATCGACCACTAATATATCTTTGTCCCAGTTTAACTGCAGAATCTAAAGCTTCATTATTAATTTTAATTTTATGATGATCTTCAAGTCTGGGTTTTAATGATTCTAGCATTTCAACCGCAAGTTCTGTACTTGGCTCATTAATTAAAACAGGCTGAAATCTTCTTTCAAGGGCTCCATCTTTTTCTATATATTTTTTATATTCTGATTCTGTGGTTGCTCCCATACACTGTAATTCACCTCTTGATAAAGCAGGCTTCATTAAATTACTTGCATCTATAGCACCTTCCGCAGAACCAGCTCCTACAACCGTATGTAATTCATCGATAAATAATATTATGCTTCCATCAGAACTTTTAATTTCATCCATTACAGCTTTTAATCTTTCTTCAAATTCGCCTCTAAATTTACTTCCCGCAATTAAAGCTCCCATATCTAAAGATAATATTTTTTTATCTCTTAAAATACGCGGAATATCATTTTTAACTATCTTTTGCGCCAACGCTTCTGCAATAGCTGTTTTTCCTACACCAGGGCCACCGATTAATACAGGATTATTTTTATTTCTTCTTATTAATGTCTGTATCACTCGCGATATTTCTTCTTCACGGCCTGTAACCGGATCTAGTTTGCCCCTTGAAGCTAAATTAGTTAAATCAGTTGTATATCTGTTAAGAGATTGATATTTTTTTTCAGCATTTTCATCTGATACTCTATGACTACCTCTGATTTTTTGTAAAGCTCTGTAAACTTTTTCTATTTCAATATTAAATTCACTAAATAATCTTACAACCAAACTTTGTTGTTCATGACATAAGCCAATCAGAAAATGTTCAGTACTGATAAAATCATCCTGTAATCTTTTACTTTCAGATTTAGATCTTTCTAGTAAAGCTTCAAGTCTTGGAGATGCATATACCTGTGATGATGGATATCTCATTCCTATAGTAGATTCCATAGCAGAAACTAATCTGTTTCTTAAAGATTTAACTGCTGTCTTCAATTCTTCAAATATAAGCATTGGAACACCTTTTTCATGTTCAAGCAAAGCCAATAATATATGTTCAGGGTCCCATTGGGTATGTTTGTATTTCCACATTAATTCCTGTGACAAATGCAGTACAGCCTGAGCTTCTTTTGTAAAGTCAGATTCTCTGAAAGCCATTGATTATCTCCAAATACAACATATAAAACTTATTATTAATAGCATACGTAATTTTGATTCTTTTGTCAATATGTTTCTTGATACGACATGACTCAAGTTTACACGGAGGCAATTATTTATATAGAATAAAGAAATGATAATAGACCTTCACTGCCATTCTAATAATTCTGATGATTCACTACTTAGCATAGATCAAATAGCAATTAATTCCAAAGAAAAAGGTTTAGATGGAATATGTATCACCGACCATGAATATTTTAACAATGAAGAAGAATTAAATAATATTTCAAAAAAATATGCCATTAAAATTTTCTCTGGAAGTGAAATTAATACTGATATCGGACATATTTTAGTATATGGACTTAAAGAATATAAATTTGGAATGCACAGAATAGAATTCCTTCACAGAGAAGTAAGCAATGTAAATGGTGCCATGATATGGGCTCATCCCTATAGAAGAATTGTTAATGAAAATGAAAAAATGAATACTACTGAATTTAATGACAGAATTAACAATACATCTAAATCAGAAATAATAAATCTGATAAATGCACTTGAAACAAATAATGGCAGAGGTACAGATTTTCAAAATCATTTCTCAAAAAAGCTTGCAGAAAAATGCTCACTTAAAATGATTGGATCAAGTGATTGTCATCTTGGAAAAGATATAGCAACATGGGCAACAAAATTTGAATCAGAAAAAATAAAAACAAATAAAGATTTAATTCACCAAATAATTAATGGTAATTATTCTCCGGTAATAATAAATAACCTTTAAATTTTATATATTCGGATGAATACTACTCCACTGTGTTGAAGTTTCATATGCTGCTCCAAGGGCACAGATAAGTGGTTCAGTCATTGGATGTCCTATTATTTGTAGTCCAATAGGCATACCAGAAGAACTTAATCCACACGGCAGGGTTAGAGTAGGATATCGATTATAATCAAAAGGTACTGTAAATTTCTGAAATGCTGTCCCTCTAAGATTGTCCATTGGTCCGTAATGAATAGAATCATCAACATAATGTGGAAAATCTATAACGCAGGGCGCAATTAAAACATCAACATTCTTTAATGAATTTGCAATTAATGTATTACTTTGATCTCTTTTGTTACAGGCTTCTATATATTCTTCTTTCGTCACAGAATTGCCTGTTTCAAGCCATCCCCGAAACCATTTACCGTACTCATTTTTACGGGATGGGAAATTTTCAGAATGCGCATATGCTGCTTCAGATGTACACAATGTTCTCCAGTATGGTAAAAATTCTTCCACATCAGGCATTTTTACATCCTGAATCTTCAAATTCAAACCCTGAATATCCTTAAGAGCCTTCCTCACAGCATCTGATATTTCTTTATTAACGCCTTTGCTTGCATAGTTATCGTCATATCCAATTTTTATATTGCTAATATTTATGCCAACCGGATCCTCATCATATAAATCTGTAACTGAAGTAAAATCATTTTTATCAAATCCTTTTATTACTGAAAATATATCCCACGCATCTTTAACTGAACGAGTCATAGGCCCCACATGATCCAACGATTCTGCCAAATCTAAAACCCCATATCTACTCACTCTACCATAAGTAGGTTTTAGTCCCACTACTCCACAGGCAGCTGATGGAAATCGTATAGATCCTCCTGTATCACTTCCTAAAGACCCAGTACAAAGACCTGCTGCAGTAGCAACTCCTGACCCGCTAGAAGATGAACCTGCCCATCTTTCAATATTCCATGGATTTCTTGGAACCTGTCTGCGAGGATTATATCCCCCCATTGCACCTTCAGTTAAATTAAGCTTTCCAAGAAGTATTGCACCAGCATTTTTTAACTTGGTAATTACTGTAGCATCATATTTTGGAATAAAATTTTCTAAAACTGCTGTACCTCCCATCGTCCTTACTCCTTCTGTATAGCATAAATCTTTTACTGCTATGGGTATCCCATGTAACGGGCCAAAGTTTTCAACAGAAGTTTTGGAGATATCTTCTGCTGTTTTCAAAGCACTTTCTTTCATCAAAGTAGCAAATGACTGGAATTTTGAATCAAGCAAATCAATTCTTTCAAACATATGCTCAGTAACTTCCAAAGGAGTGACTTCATTAGTCTCATATAATTGTTTTATCTGATCAATTGAAAAATAGTGAATTTGATCTTTTATAGTTTCACTCATATGAATACCTCTTAATACAGTTCTATAAATATTCTCTGAAACTATTTGAATAAACAAACAATGCTGGAGTTCCGCCAGTATGAATAAATACTAAAGCTTTTGATTTATCAAAATATCCTTTTTTAACAAGATCAATCATTCCTGCAAATGCTTTCCCTGAATATACAGGATCAAGAATTATTCCTTCTGACCGAGCCAATAATTTTACTGCTTCAATCATTTCTTCAGATGGAATTCCGTATCCTTCCCCAATATAATTATCATTGAAAATAATATCATCTTCTTCATAAGATAAACCAAGATCATAATATTTAGATGTTTCATTACATAAATCTTTTAATTTTGGTATCACAACCGAAGCATCAGAACTTATTCCCATACCAACAGCATTAATACCTGACTTTTCAACATCAGCACCTAAAATCATTCCAGTCTGTGTTCCTCCACTTCCTGAAGCTGCTACCATACTCCCAATTTCGATTCCCATGTCATTGGCCTGGGATACCATTTCCATCGTCATGGAAATATAACCCAGACTACCAATATGATTGCTACCGCCTACAGGAATAAAATATGGATTTTTACCCTTATCTTTTAAATCCTGAATAATATTTTCAATAGTATCATCCATTGATAACCTTCCTCCCTTATCTAAAGCCTCACCATCTTCATCTAATAAAACTAATTTAGCTCCCAATAATTCATCAAGAAAAATATTTCCATTGTAATCTTTTGACCATGAAGGCCTTGCAACAATAATACATTCAAGGCCAAATTTTGTGGCTGCTGCTGCAGTCTGCCTGCAATGATTCGACTGAACAGCTCCTGCTGTTATAACAACATCAGCATTTTTATCCAAGGCATCACCAATCAGAAACTCCAGTTTCCTGGATTTATTACCTCCGAATGCCAGCCCGGTACAATCATCTCTTTTTATATATATCTCAGGACCACCCAGTTTCTTTGTAAGATTTTCCAGATGCTCCAACGGAGTTGGGGAATGTATTAATTTAACTCTTGGATATTTAGATAACTGCATATTAATCTCCTTAATTAATTATTTAATATTTTTGAAGCCATGGCATAAATTAAATCTTCTTCTGGAATAGTAGAAGTCTTAAATTTCAAATCATGTTCAAGTAATATATCGCTTAAATTTTTTATTCTATCAAAACTCATTTCTTTTGCTAATTGTATTGTCAAATTAAATACATAAGAAGGCAACCCCAGACTTTTATTAATTTCAGTCATATTCTGCCCCTCTTCAATTCTACTTTTAGCTGAAGCAATGATTCTTATCTGCCGTGCAATCATAGATATAAGATATGAAAATCCCGCTCCTGAAGCAACAAATTCATTTAACTGAAAGAACGCTTTTTGTTCCCTAAGCATAATCAAATCATCAACCAGAGAAAATATTTTATATCTGTGTCTTGGGCTCGAAATGTGATGTTTAATATCATTAACACCTAAATTATTACTTTTCTGATCTGAATTAAATATAACTGATAATTTTTTAATTTCATTAAATATACTCAAACTATCCCAGTCATTTATATCTGAAAGATATTTCGCGGCATTGTAATCTAAATCAAAGTCATAGGAAATTGCAAGCTTCTGTATCCATTTAATCTCTTCATTTTTATTAGCCGGATTATTAAAAATTTTCTTTTCAAAATTCTTAAATATAAATGTTTTTTGAATATCTTTATTAAGTTTTCCATCCCAGTCTATTAATATACTGTTATTAGGATTTATCGAATCAGCGATTATTGAATCTATCTTACCAATATTAATATTTTTTTCATCAGATTCTATTTTCTTTAATACTATGCACTTATTCTGCCGGAACATATCATATGAAACAACTTCAGTAGACAATTGATTTAAATCTATATTATCAAGATAAAAAAACCGATAATCAGAAGAGTTTCCATACTTATTTATAAAGTCATGTTTAAAATGACTTTTATCATATAAATTTTCACCATAAATTAACAAATTCAATATAAGCTCCCCAGGTCAATTTAATGTATACTAAATATAAGGAGAAATCTATATGTTTCTATTTAGATTAATTAGCTCAATAAGGCTTATATGGAAATTACTGACTGACCCACGTGTTCCGTTCTGGGTCAGAATTGCTCTGCCTTTGGCATTGATTTATGTAATTTCTCCAATTGATATTCTCCCAGATTTTATACCTGTTATGGGTAGAGTGGATGACATAATTGCTATTGTTGTAGGTATTATGATTTTATTAAAATTAGCCCCGAAAAAAGTAGTAAACCAGTACAAAAAAGACAATAAAACTATCATAGACGGGAAATACCGTGAAGAAGATCAGGAAAACCAGAATAAAAATGGAAAATCAGAATAAACCTGAAAAAATTTTCGAAAGTATTTATGTACACATCCCTTTCTGCGAAATAAAATGTCCTTACTGTGATTTCAATGCTTATTCTGATGTAGATTATTTAACTGAAAATCTTATTAATTCAATAGAAAAAGAAATTGTTTACTGGGGCACATTATTTGAAAACCAAAAAATAAAATCAATATTCTTTGGCGGAGGTACCCCTTCATGGATAGAATCAAAATACATTCAAAACATCATTAAAATAATAAAAGAAAATTTCAATCTGAAAAAAGATATAGAAATCACACTTGAGTCCAATCCTATGGATTTAACTGAAACAAAAATTGATGATTATCAACATTCAGGAATAAACCGGTTCAGTGTAGGTATACAGAGTTTAAATGATAAAACGCTTAAATTTATCGGCAGAAATCACAACAGAAAAGGAGCACTAAATGCTCTTAAAAATCTTAATGATAAAAAAGCAAAGAATTTCAGTGTAGATATTATGTTTGGAATTCCATACCAGACTGTAGCAGAAATTAAAGAAACAGTTGAAACATTAATTAAATTCAACCCTACTCACTTCTCTTCATATTCTTTTACCATTGAACCTAATACTCCTTTTCACAAATTTGTAAAAGAAAAGAAAATCAAAGAGCTCGATGAAGATACTTATATTGAGATCTTTAATACTATTTATTCAACATTAAAAAATAATAACTACACTAATTACGAAATTTCAAACTGGGCTCTTGAAGGTTATGAAAGTATACATAACTCAAACTACTGGGATAATAAGAATTTTTTAGGAGTAGGTCCGGGAGCTCATTCATACCTTAATGAAATAAGATTTAGCAACATCAAATCTCCAAAAAAGTATATTCAGCATATAAGTAAAACTAAAAACAATAATAATTCACAAATAAATAATTTTAATGAATTTATTAAAACAATTAATTTTGTCTATGATCATGAAATAATCACAAAAGATATAAAACAAAAAGAATATATAATATTTGCACTACGAAAAAACACAGGGCTTAGTAAATCAAAATTCAATAATGAATTTAATGAAAATATTGAAAAGTTTCTACCTGAAAATCTGAATAATTTTATAGATTATAATTTAATTAAAACAGATGATAATATTATTAAGCTTACAGACAAAGGTAAATTGTTGAGTAACGAATTATTCAGAGAAATTCTATATCCATCAGGTAAATAATGCATGTAATAGGAACAGCCGGGCATGTGGATCATGGTAAATCCACAATAATTAAAAACCTTACTTCTATTGATCCCGACAGACTCAAGGAAGAAAAAGAAAGAGAAATGACAATCGATCTTGGTTTTGCATGGCTGAATAACACAAATACAAATGAACCTGTGGGAATTATTGATGTCCCGGGGCATAAAGATCTTGTTGATAATATGTTAAAAGGGGTTTTTGCAATAGACCTTGCATTACTTGTGGTAGCAGCCACGGAATCAATTAAACAACAAACTATTGAACATCTTGAAATTCTAAAACTTTTAAATATCCCGCGGATTATATTAATTGTAACCAAGAAAGATCTGGCTTCTGAAGAAATGAAAAACAAAACGTTATCAGATGCAAAAAACTTGCTTAAAGATTATGAATATGACGAAAGTAAAAATATAGTAGTAGATTCAACAAATACTGAAGATATAAATAAATTAAAAAATCTAATTTTTTCTGAATTAGATGAATTGGCTTCTCCAAAAATTTCCTCAAATGCAAGAATGTATACAGACAGAGTTTTTCATAAAAAAGGATACGGAACAATTATTACAGGAACATTGCTTGAAGGTAATCTGAAAACAGGGCAGGACGTATATTTAAATGGAATAACAAAATCAAGAATCAGGGGATTACAGACATATGATCAAAATGTAAATACAGCTAATGCAAAAACAAGGCTTGCGATAAACCTTACAAATATTGAAAAAAATTCCATCTCAAAAGGAGATCATATAACTTCTGAATTGATACCTGAATTAAATAATTCATTTGATGCAGTAATAAGAGTATCAAAATCATCTAAAAAATCTATAAAACACAATTCAACAATTCAGGCATTTATAGGATCAAGGCAAATAAATTGCAGATTAATATTAAGAAATCTGAAAGAAATAAATGACCAGAATAATCATTATGTCCATCTTAAATCAGATAAAAAAATATCATGCAAAGTTAATGACCCAATTATTTTAAGATCATCTGGTGAAACTATAGCCGGAGGAGAAATATTAAATACAAGGTCATCTTTAAAATTATTTAAAACACCCATCTATAGAGAATATCTGGATGCATTATCAAAAAATGATATACAGAATGCTGCTGAAAAATTAATAAATATTAATAAAATGATCACCTTAGGTGAATTAAAAACACAGCTAAATCAAGATATTGATGAGATAAAAAATAATCTATTAGATTTACAAAAAAACAAAACTATCATCATAATCAAAAATAATGCCAATAAAGACATTCAGCTAATAGATGTAAAATGGTGGCTAAAAAAATCAAATGAAATGATAAAAATTCTAAAAAATTTCCATAACAATTTCCCTTTGAGAGAAGGGATAAATAAAAAAGAACTTATACAAAAATTGTTCCCGAAATATGAAACAAGAACTGCCAATAGTCTTTTTAACGTCCTGGGACAAAACCCAAAATTTCATCAAAAATCTGACTTAATTGCACTCTATGAAAAAAATAATGCCAATTCTGAGCATAATGAAGAAATATCAGAAATTATAAAATCCATTAACAATAATACCAATCCGTTAATTCAGATATCTAAAATAGATAAAGAAATAATATCTTATCTGATTAACAAATCAATATTAATCAAATTATCAAATGGAATATATGTAAAGCAGGAATGGTTCGATTTATCAAAAGAAAAAATATTGAAACATTTTGAACTTAATGACAAACTTGAAATACAAACTGCTAAATCAATTTTAAATACATCAAGAAAAATAACAGTTGCATTTCTGGAAAAATTAGATTCAGATAATACAACAAAAAGAATTGAAAACAACAGAATATTAATAAAATAAATATGAATGAAACAGATACAAATAAAATAGAATTTTCTTTTTCCTCAGAATTTATTTCTGTTTCAGGGCTCTCTACATTTTTAAGGAACCTACAGGTTGCATTAAGAGCAATTGGCAAAGAAAATCCTGAAACGATTAACGATTTCTCAGGAAGTAATACCCCTTCACTGTTCATATGTGATATGTCTTCATCTGATTCATTTAATATTGCTATTAAGTTTACATATGAAGATAAAGAATTTAACAATGACAAATCAGATGTAATTTTTTCACACTTTTTATCCAAAACATTTGAATTATGCGAAGACAGTGCCCAGCAAAGTCTTTGGGGAAGAGATGTTACAAGAAAAAAAACTACATCAAGTAAATCATCATTAAATCCTGAATCTACTGAAACAAGGTTACTTGAATTTGTAGATCATCTGAAAAGAATGGGCGACTCTGAAATCACATTCAAATCCAAAAAACTTAAAAT
>Ga0208113_1000716_pt1 | contig 16228 bp, 10 predicted proteins | sample Knorr_S7_td_NADW_FD_185598 | JGI IMG/M metagenome (GOLD analysis project Ga0208113, IMG submission 185598) | Marine microbial communities from Southern Atlantic Ocean transect - Knorr_S7_td_NADW_ad_2505m_LV_A (SPAdes) (version 2) | ecosystem: Environmental > Aquatic > Marine > Oceanic | place...
ATTTATCCATCACCGAACTAGATGACCTGAAAAGTCCAAGATTAGATGTATGGGGTGTATCTGACCACGATCTTTTTAAGGAGGCCCACCAAATATTTGAAAATATTGATGCGGGGAAGCCGTTTTTTGCCATCATCCAGACGGCTACTAACCATAGACCCTATTCTATTCCAGAGAATGTAACCAGATTCGAGGTGGAACATATTTCAAAAGAAAAAGTGAATCATGCCGGGTTTAAATCTGTGGACCAGTATAATGCAATGCGCTTATTGGATCATACCATCGGTGAATATTTTTCTTATGCTAAAAGATCCGAGTATTTCAGTAATACAGTATTTTTCCTTTTTGGTGATCATGGGACCTCTGATCCCTGGGCTAAACATATGCCGCTCTCAGATTATGAGTTATTATTAAGATCTTATCATGTTCCGCTGATTGTGTATGGGGCTAGTATTACAAAGGGAGGCATTATGCGGAATGATATTGCCATGTTACCGGATTTAATTCCTACTGCAGCAGGCTTTGCGGGAATTAGTTATCATAATCAAACTTTAGGCCGGGATCTAATGTCAATCGCAGAGAATCAAGAAGGCTTTGCTTTAACAGTAGGTAAAAAACATGCTCGACCTACAATAGGTGTAATCGGTAGCCAGTATTATCTAACCATGTACCATGATGGTGAAGATATTAGGTTATATGATTTAAATGTACTTGGAGCGCCAGAAGATATCCAGCAAGAATACCCTGAGCTTACTGCTAAATACAGTAGGTTGGTTCAAGGTTTTTACGAGACATCAAAATACATGTTATACCATAATAGTCAGTTATTGGATCCTATGAATAGTAAATGAAACTAATTTTAATGAGAAATTTATCTTCGGTGCGTTTACTTATCATTATCATACTAACGGGCTCGATCTTGTCCGCTCAATACTATTTCGGTCGCAACAAGATTCAGTATGAACAATTTAACTGGCAAGTTATGGCTACTGACCATTTTGATCTCTACTTTTACGGTTCCAATCCATTGGTCTGGGCGGCTGCTTTTTGGGTTGAGGAGGCCTATAACGAACTAGAACAGAAGTTCAATTATACATTAGACCATCGTGTTCCTCTGGTCCTTTATAGCAGCCATATCCATTTTCAGCAGACAAATGTCCTGCCCATGCAAATTCCAGAGGGGATCGGGGGCTTTTTTGAATTCATCAAGGGAAGGGTGGTTCTACCCTTTAACGGCAATCTGCATGATTTCCGGCATGTTCTTAAACATGAACTGGTCCATGTATTCATGCAGAATAAAGTGCATGCATCCATCAATGATGTAGCTGTCCAGGACAATTACTCGTTCCCTTTGTGGTTTACAGAAGGCCTGGCAGAATATTGGTCAATAGGCTGGGATTCCCAGGCTGAAATGCTCATCAGAGACGCATTACTGCACGATCATTTATATCCCTTAGGTAGTTTGGATCTGGCGATGACCGGGTTTTTAATGTACAAGGAAGGCCAGTCTTTTCTCCGCTATTACGAACAGCAATACGGTGCTGACCGGTTGCGCAAACTCATGGATGATTTTCTTGAATTTGACACCTTTGATGAAACCATCAGCGTCATCTCCGGCAAGGACTTTAAGGAAATCATGATTGACTGGAAACTGGCTCTGAAGCGCGAGACAGCAAGGGCCCTGCAGCATGAAACGGTACCTGGTTCAGGTGTTCAGCAATTAACAAGGCGGGGAGCAAATGTGAATCCAGCCATGTACCGTGACTCCAAGGGGAATTTGCATACCATCTATTACTCCAATAGAGACGGCTTTACGAATATTTACACCCAAGACATCGAAGAAAAACAGGAGTCCGTGCTTATTAAAGGTGAACGTACCACTGACCTCGAATCATTACACTTTTTGCGTACCGGGTTGAGTGTTAACAGGTCAGGCGTCTTGGCCTTCGCAGTTCAATCCGGTCAGCGCGACATACTCAGGTTGATCAATTTGGAAACGCAGCAGACGACAGGGAAATTTTCCCATCCCAAACTAGTAATGATTCGCTCGCCAAAATGGTCGCCAAGTGGAAAACAGATTGTATTCAGCGCACAGAATTATGATGGCCAAAGTGACCTGTATCTATGGCAGCCATCCACAGACTATGCCATTCAGCTCACCAACGATATGTACGCTGATATGGATCCCTGTTTTACTGATGATGAGGATATGATCATCTTCAGTTCTGATCGCGGTGCACGTGGCCTGGACGGCGCTGTAGATTTATTTCTGATGCGCATATCCACCAAAGAAATATGGTTTCTGACCAATGACAAGTACAGCAATACAAAACCCACTTACTCTACAAACAAACAACACCATATATATTATATTTCTGATCGCTCGGGAACACCCAATGTTTGGTCGCTGTCATTGTCTAATATTATTGATCAGCATGCGCCCAATTTTGCCCATCACAAACAGATAACCACTTTACACACCGGCGTATTGGATGTTGTACCTTTTTTACAGGATAGTTTATTGGTCACCCTGTTTCAGAAGTATAGTTTTCAGCTGCACCAGTTGGCAGTATCTTCACAATTATCTTCTGTAGTTGATTCCACCCTGGTGTCAAAAGAATCAGCGCCTTGGACTGTACCCGCCGCAGCTGCATCACCAACAGTGAAAATTGCACCTTACCGCTTGAAATACAACCTGGATTTTGCCCAGACAGCCGTGGCGTATGATCCCATTTTTGGTTTTTTGGGTGGTGCACAACTGAGTATATCTGATATATTAGGCAACAAGTATTACCATTTTTTACTTGCCAATACTGCCCAAACAACTGGTGAGTTTATGGATCGATTCAATGTGGCCGTCACCATGGTCAACCTGACTAAACGGACCAACTGGGCCTTAGGTGTATTTCATTTTGCCAACGATTATTGGGACCCCTACCGGGCGTTTTATTTTGAGCGTTCGATTGGTCTGCGTGCGGGAATGAATCACCCCCTTGACTTATTCAAGCGGCTGGAATTTAGCGGTAGTTTATGGTATTCCAGAAAAGACTTCTATTTCGGCGATCTAGTCTCCGCGCTGCTACTCTCAAATTATATATCGTTGGTCCATGATAATTCCCTGTGGACACCCATCGGCCCCATTGACGGCTGGAGCTTGCGGCTAACGATAGGGCCAACCTTTGATTTTCAGCGTTCCAAACTGCATAATTACGCTGGTCTACTAGATTTTCGCTATTACTACCGTATCAATCATTTTTTTTCCTTCGCTCAACGCTCAATGATCTGGCTCAACGATGGTGTGGACATTCGCCGGTTTTACATCGGTGGTAGCTGGGGCCTGCGGGGCTATGCCATCAATCAAATCTATGGACGTAAAGCCATACTTCTAAATCAGGAATTACGATTTCCATTCGCCAAAAGTCTGATGTTGAGTATCGGCACAGAAAATATAGGTTTTGCGCCTATACGGGGTGCCCTATTCATCGATGCCGGAAATGCCTGGGATTATAGCTATCCCGGTTTAAGAGGCAGTTTTGGTTTTGGCTTAAGAGGACTATTTATGGGTGGCATTGTACTAAGGCTTGATATCGGCAAACAAACGGACTTTCGTTCAATAAGCGAAAACTGGTTTACACAGTTTTTTTTCGGTTGGGACTTCTGACAGCCATGATCGTAATAAACCAAAAAAGGATTATCATTGTCCTCCTAATGTTGATTGTTATTTTTTCAGCCTGTACCAAGGGCTTGCATCTGAAGGTTACGCTTGAAGATTTGGTAGTCCCTGAATATCTCCCATTGACCGGAGAACTTGTTCTGGCCTGGACTGAAAAATTACCATCCACTCCAAAAACAGTAGAGTATCTTGCAGGCTCCTATATATTGATTATAACACATCCTGGAGAAGTATTTACCATGGACTTGACCAGCAGTGAAAAAAAAGTGCGCAGATGGCATCCCTTCAGAAACAGGATCAGCACTCATATTGTTGACCGTAATACCTGGCGACTTTATTTGGTTAGTAGCATGGATGATAAGCTCATTGCTTATAATATGCTGAACAAAAAACAGTTGTGGAAACGGAAAATCCCACATATTGGTAACCATACCGCTTTGATCGGCGGCACGCTCATGCTTTCGCAAACAACGGGAAACATTATGGCTTTGGATAATGACAGCGGTGAATTACTGGAAAGCAGAAAAACCAATAAACAAATAGCGGGTATGATGCGTCACCACAGTGATACTTTATTAATTATTACAGCAGATGGAGGTGTGCAGGCTTACACTAAAAAACTTGAATCTATATGGAAACTATCGGTTAATCTCAATCCGAATCCTGTCTTTACAGCTAATAATGATAGAATTATCCTGGCGGATTCAGATGGCCGAATAAAAGTTATCGATGGCCAGGAAGGCGTCCTACAATTTGAATTAGACGTACACACCCCCATTTATGCTCCGCTGCTAATGAGCGAAGAGCGACTATTTATAGCAACTTCAGCCGGGGAGGTGCTTGGTATTGACCTCGCAGATGGAAAAGTACTCTGGCGTTATCAAGGATCAGGATTGATCAATCAACCGCTTTTAGGAAATAAGTCCACACTACTGGTTGCCTATGCCCGGGGGAAATTGGTTCTACTGAATCAGGATAGCGGCGCAGAACAGTGGAGTTATAAATTTGACCACCCACTTAAAAGGATAACTCTAGTCCCACAGGGAGTCGTCACAGTTGATTCTGAACGTCAGATATCCTATTTACAAGTGTTGCCATGAGACAATATCGACACGCACTATTTTGGATCATCTTGATTGTTTGTGTATCCGAACAAAGTGCACAAGATCAGGCTATGACGGACTCATTACCGAGGTGGAACAGTCAACCAAACACTCAAACTGCGACTTTGTTCGATACGCTAAAGCTGTTCGAACCAGTGCAAACACCCAAGGGAGTGCTCATCCAACGCTGGATGGGGATTGGTATCATGTCTATTGCAGGCATCCTGGCGTATCGTTTTCACCAGCAGGCCAATAGTGCATATGCTGATTATGTACACAGTGGTAATATAGAAGTAATGAATGATTTATTTTCAGAAGCGGAACGCTTGGACCGTTATTCAGGAAGGTCATACGTTGGTGTGGAGGTTGGTTTTTTGTTGTTTGTATCTTCATTCAAGGATCCTGAATGAAGGACTTTTTACTGTTGTGTATTGCATTGCTGGTGCTCTCCTGCTCCGACAGGGGACGTTCCAATCCCCTTGATCCTACGAATCCAATCACTGGCGGTGCGCCCACTGGCTTGGCCATCCAGTCCAACCGTGATACCGTCACCATCCAGTGGAACGCAATGGCTGTTGATGATTTAGACAGCTATCGCATTTACAGGGGTATTGGAAACAACGAGCCTATCTTATTTGATGAAGTGGGTGCTAGAAGTACCGAATATAAAGATACGAGTGTTATCACTGATTCAGTACACCAATACACCATTCAGGCGGTCACAGCTTTCAGTGAAGGTGAACATAGTAAGGCCCAGACCATTATTCCCGGTTTGATAAATTTCTGGATAGCAGATATGAGCCTGTATTCCGGCAGATTGACACGGGTCAGTTACGATGGGGCCCACATGTTGGACTATGAAAATTTCCTAACGCTTTCCGCTGTCGCCTTCAACCCCCAGACCCGTACTGCCTGGATCGCCGACATCTGGGCGGAACGATTATACGAATTGCGCACAGATATGTCTGTTAAAAGAGAAATTCATTTGTCCAGCCCGCCGGTGGACATGGCCATTGACACAATCGGTGAAAGGCTGTTTACGCTACTTATGAATGAAAATTCCGTGCACCAATTATCCTTTGACGGTTATCTCCATGAGTCCATCGTACTGCCAACAACGGTGACCCGGTATTGCCGCTTGGCTTATGACGATATAACTTCATCTCTTTGGATCAGTAATTACGAGGAAAGTCTTGTGTACCGCTATAAACTAGATAATTCTGGTGACAGTCTTATCACATTTGCAGGTGTGCAAGATCCACGGGATATTGTCCCTGATCCGTTGGAGGGCGGCTGTTGGGTTGCTACCAAAGCAGGAATTACACTAATTATTGATGATGGATCTGTCTCGGTGTATAAAGACAGCATGGACATCAAGGATATCAGTCTGAATGCGGTGAATGGGGATTGTTATTATGTGGGTAAAAATTCAAACACCGGCCAATGGTCAACTGGTCGCTTGAGCACGCAGGAAAGTCTGCAGGATGAAATTATTCTTGGCAATGACTATCCCTATTTATACAGTATTCAGGTGGTTCCTGGGCAGGGACCCAGGGGTTTTCTGGTGAGCCAGGCTTATGCCTGGCAGTTACTGCGTTTTGACCACCAGGGACAAATGATTGGGACAATGACCGGTTTCAATGCACGCTTAGACTTTGCCCTGGAGTAGTCATTTGTCCTTAAATTCCTTTATAAAGATTAGAATTAAGCAAGAAAGCTGAAATGAAAAACTATTTAATTATATCACTACTATTACTCTCAGTTGGTTTTTCTCAGAAGATATTGAATAAGAAAGTTATGATTGAGGAAAAACTTCCTAATAGTGATAAAATAATAGTTTATCCACCTGATTCAGATAATCCTTATAGTGGGGTGGTTTATTGGTATAGTGGTGTTGCCCAATTAAATCATCAAACTTATAAAAATGGATTAAAAAATGGACCATACAAAGAGTGGTATTCTATTGATAAGGAAAAAATATTGAGATTGGTAGGGAATTATAAAAATGGAGAAAAAGATGGATTATGGACTTATTATTCTGAAAATGAGAAGTGGAAAGAAGGAAATTTTAAGGAAGGAAAAGAAGATGGATTATGGATTTATTACACTAAAGGCTGGAAGTGGAAAGAAGAAACATACATCGATAAGTACATAAGTAAAATAACTCACTATTACAGAACGGCTCAGTATTACAGAAATGGACAGGTTCAAGCGGAAGGAAACACTAATTTTTGGGGGAGTTATGATGGTAAATGGACTTACTACAACGAAGATGGTTCAATAAAAGAAGTCAAAGAATACTAATCCCCACATAAATGGATAGGATTTAAAAAGGAATGAAGAGTAGATAAAAAGACAGAAATATGGAAGTAAAAGGAATTGGATGGAATATAATATTTTAGGAAATACTGGTGTCGAAGTATCGAAACTCTGTCTCGGTACAATGACATTTGGTGGGCCGGCGGATGAAAAAGAATCAGCCAGCATGTTCAAACTAAGTCGCGATGCGGGAATTAACTTTTTCGATTGTGCCAATGTATATGAGAATGGGCGTTCCGAAGAGATCCTTGGCAAGCTCATAGCCGATAGTAGAGAACAGTTGATTATAACCAGCAAGGCATATTTCCCCACTAGTGATGATGTTAATGATCGTGGAGGAACCAGAAAGCACATCATGACCGCTGTCAATGATAGTTTGAAAAGATTAAATACAAATTATATTGATCTCTATTTTTTACATAGATTTGACGATTTCACTCCACTTGAAGAAACACTGCGAGCCCTTGAAGATCTGGTTCGCCATGGTAAAGTTCTTTATTTGGGTGCCAGTAATTTTGCCGCTTGGCAGATGACAAAATCACTAGGAATCACAGCAAAAAATGGATGGAGCCAGTTTGAATGTATTCAACCCATGTATAACCTGGTAAAACGACAGGCTGAAGTAGAAATATTTCCTATGGCTTTATCGGAAAATATTGGAGTTATCAGCTATTCACCGCTAGGAGGCGGTTTACTTTCGGGTAAATACGGGATTAAAAAACGTCCCAAGGCGGGTCGCCTGATCGAAAATAAGATGTATAAAAAACGTTACGGTGATCCACAGGTATTTAAAATCGCTGAAAATTTTAGCCATTTGGCCAAAGAACAAGACCTGTCACCGGTCAGCCTTGCCGTAGCTTGGGTTGCCAGCCATCCAGCTGTGACTGCACCTATCATCGGCGGGCGTAATTTAAAACAGCTGAAAGAATCACTGAAATCTGTGGATATAAAAATGACCAAAAAACTTAGGAATCATATATCGGCATTATCGCCTGAACCTCCGATTGCCACTGATCGGAATGAGGAACAAACCGTATATAACTACGGTCAACGATAGATCGAGATGAAACGCCTTTAGCTCCTCCCAGCGGTGATTTTTGGGGGAATATGCATCATGAAAAGTCACTCCTTCGAATCAATGATCGCATCCACTTCCATCTCCATCAGGTATTCTGTTCCTACTAATCGGGCTTCTACTAGGGTATTAGCAGGCTGTATATCCCCGAAGCGTTCTCCATGTACCTGTGCTATAGCTTCCCAATCCTTGATGTTATTTACATAAATCCTCGTGCGGACTACATCTTCTAGATAGCCTCCCAACGACTCAATTGCCCCTTGTATCTTATCGATCACAAAATGAGCTTGCGCTGCCGGATCACTGCCACCAATTAATCTTTCACCGTGAGATGCGGTAGTCCCGGACACCGCAATATGGTTGCCTTTCCGTATCGCACGAGAATAACCGGTAAAATCTTCCCACACTGTACCACTGTTTACCCGAACTCGGCCGGCACTCATCTTAATCGGGGTAAAAGGAGTTGCTGATACGTCTAAATGATGGGTCAGATCACCAGTAGCAGTTAAAATGGGAGCCTTTCTGTATTCATCCCCACAGTCACCATGTACTGGATCAAACTGACTTTGAATTTCATGAATCACTTTTTTATCGGCTTCATCCAATTCTATCTCAAATACTTTCAGGTTTTCCTTAATGTAATTTTTTTTTCCTAAACGGGCACCAATGATCACGCCACCAACTGATGGTTTTTCTAAAATATACTTCATGGCGATATTTGAAATTGATACTGCATGTTTTTTAGCAATTTCCTGCAATACTCTAAGTAATGGCTGAAACTTTTTCCATCCCCCTGTAACATCAATGAAACGCTTATACTTCATCTCCGACCAGGTCGAAAGACTACCTGTTGATGGTTTAGCATGGCCAACCCATTTTTCTGATAAAAAACCACCCGCCAGTGTACCAAAAGCCAGGATCTTTAGACTAAATTCTTTGCATAGGTCTGCCATTCTACCGCTGGCTCTTTGGTCGATCAGGGAATAACACACCTGGTTCGATACAACATCAATCCCGCTTGTCAGTGCAATTCGTAGGTGGGCCGTATCAAAATTGGTCAGCCCAATATTCCTGATGAACCCTTCTTCTTTTAGCTCCTGTAGCCAGAAAAGACAATCCAGCCAGTTTGGATCCGCGTAGTTCCAGGCGTGAAACTGTAGTAGATCGATAGCATCTAATTGCATCCTTTCTAAAGCCAATTCTACTGCAGACCGAACATCTACCTTGGTTTTATGGCCTTGTTTAGGAACCCACTTGGTCAGTAATTGTACAGGATTCGCGGAAAGCTTTTTTTTGCTGAAAGTTCCCGCAATGATTTCTGCGGATCCGTAGTGATCTGCCATATCGAAGGAAGTAAGACCGGCATCACAGTATGGCTTCATCGCTTTTGCTGTTTCTTCGGGCTCTAGAATAGTTCCATCCTTTTCCATGTCTGCGATTTGCCATAACCCGGTCAGAATGCGGGATATTTTAAGATCTGGTGCTAATTCACAGTATTCTACCATGGGATGTGTAAGTTATTCATCAGGTAATCCTTTAAATAATTGATCAGTATCAACACCTTTTTTCTTCAGGGTATCAAATTTTACGAAAAAGATGATGGAACCCACAAACATTACGATGATCCATATAGCAGTAGAATGGTAATACCATGCAGCTGCAGCTGCTGTAAGATCTTTCCAGATATGAATCATGAGAAAACCAGTTAAAATAATGATCCCAGCCCAGCCCAGCACTTGTTGAATGCTTCTATTACTGATGATGCTGATTTTTTCTGATAAGGCAGGATTTATTTTTGGAAGTGTGATAAGGGTAATACACATTAACAGAAAATTGACCAACATGGAGGTTACCATGATGTCAATTCCAAGAAAAAAATCTCCAGCGAAATGACTCCCGATTATACCGATACTGGCCATTCCACCACTAAACAGGATTGCCAAATGTGGAGTGTGCAACCGTGGATGAACATCTGCTGCCTTACTGGGGAATATGCCATCTTTAGCCCAGGCGAACATTAATCGTGATACAGACAGCAACATGGCCGGCAGATCATTGATTAGGGCAATGGCCGCTCCAGCAATAATAGCAATGGTCAACTCGGAAGGAAGGAGATAATTGAACATGCCTGGGGCAGTAATATCCTTGTCAATGGCTTCCTGTGCAATAAACGTCCATGGAACGGCGTGATATACAGCGGCAGTAAAGAGCATGTAGAAGCTTCCTACGACGATGATTGAAAATGCGATTGCCAGTGGTAGGGACAATGACGGATTACGGGCTTCTCCGCCAGCCTGGGCAATCGAATCAAAGCCGATAAAACTGGCAAATAACAGGGCAGCAGCTGTCATGAAAGTTTTAACATTAAAAGCACTATCTGGTCCCGAGACATGAACTCTGCCCTCCTTCGCTAGCAGGCCAACGGCAAAATCTTCATGCGTGAAAAAGAACCCAGCAATAATGACAATAGCTCCCAGACAAAACATGAGAAACATTAAAGGAATCACGGTACGTTCATAGAAACTAGTTCCCAGGATATTGACAAGGACAAAGATCCATAATAACAGGCCTGCAATACTAACCCTTATCCAACCTGTCTCGAGCAAGGATGCGGTCGCTTGCCAGTCTAATGCAAATGCAATATCCCGGATGAAGGGCACAATAATGTATGATATGACCCCGATCACGATTGATAATCCAAACCATTGTGAGAAACTGGCAACAAATCCAAAATATGGGTGAAGCCCTCTGCTTGCATAGATGTAACTGCCACCGGCCCGGGGCATTGCAGAGGCCAGAATACTATAAGCAAAAGCTGCTAAAGCAGCTGGTACAGCTGCCAAAAGGAAAGCTGGCAACACATAGGGACCAATGCCTGGTACATTACGGTGGATCATGAAAGGCATCACATAAATTGATGCACCTAACATAGAACATATACCAGTTGCCGTGAGTCCAAGTGTTCCCATATCTCGGGAGAGTCTTGTCTTCATAGGAATGCGGGTGATCTCTTCCATGTGGAATATTGAATCATTTCTGTAAGATTATTGTTAACGTAACAAAAATGAAAATATTTTACAAGGATAACACAGTTGGATTTATTAATTAGACAAAAAAATTACATCATCAACAAGTAACACTCGTTTGGTTACGTGTATTTTTTAAATTTGTTAAGCTTCATCCCCTTGATTTGCACTTCGAAATGACCAGCGGGGTTTTTGTTTATAGACATTTAGGACTGGTGGGGTGTAATATTGCTTATATGAAATGCCTCTTGCTCATATTATCCCAGTTTCAAAATTACGATCCTTGTTTAGAGCTGCCAATATGAGTACTGGTTTCTTTTTACCTAATTTAACAGAGACTATATCAAAATATATTAGTGTACCGCCCAATTTTGAATGAGGAATTAAAACTGGGCGCGCTGTCTGCAAAGGCCGGTGAGCGCGTATATGGCACTCATGCATTAAATATAGATGGACACGCCACCCAGTTGCCGGTCTTTTTGATTAACGGTGCGCACGATGGACCGGTACTGGCAATCACAGGTGGAATCCACGGCGCAGAATATGCGAGTATCGAAGCGGCGCTGCGCCTCGCTCATTCCCTCGACCCAGCCAAGTTGCACGGGCGCGTGATGGTACTGCCCGTAGTAAGTATGCAAGCCTACAAGTCGCGTTCGATTTATATTGTGCCAATGGACGGAAAGAATTTGAACCGTCAATTCCCGGGAGATGCGGAAGGAACAGCTTCAGAACAATTAGCGTATTGGCTCACGTTCAATGTCTTCAAGCAGGCCAATTATTACGTGGACTTGCACTGTGGTGATTTGAATGAAGCGCTCGTTCCGTTCACCGTTTTCCAAAAGGCGGGGGACAAGACGACGAATGAAAAATCTTTGGAACTCGCGCGCGCGTTTGGCATCAAATATCTGGTCGGTAGTGATATTAAAGGTTCGACCATTTCTGCGGCAGCGGCATTGGGTATCCCCGGAATTCTGGCCGAATCGGGCGGGCAGGGCATCTGGGAACCGCATCATATTCAGACACTCTCGGATGGTTTGGACCGCATTATGGATCATCTTGGGATGGTGGAGGGTACGACAACCAAACCAGGTGAGACCGTCGTAATGAACCAATTTGTATGGATGTGGAGCGAATATGACGGGTGCTATTATCCCGAGGTGCATGTGGGAGATATGGTCACTGTTGGGCAACCTGTCGGGCGTGTCGCCGATTTTGAGGGGAAAACGCTGCAACGTATCCAAGCTCCAGTGAGCGGCGCGGTGTTATTTGTCGTTACAACATTGGCAATCAATCAAGGGGACCCGCTGTTGGCAGTTGGGGCATAACCCACATATTGTTCTGCAATATTTTGTAATTAAATCTCAAAAATTTATCTTCCCTAAACCAGTCAGCAATGTTCATTAATAATCATAAATTAGGTGCACACCCCATTAGCAATATTTTTTATTTATAGTGTGATGGGTAGATTTGATCAATGAAAAAAGTTCTATTTATAATTTATGTATTACTTATAGGAGTAACCTCAATGTATACACAAATAGATGACCGCCAACCCGCCCAATACCAGGCTCTTGCTGATCTATTTAAGGACTGGCGGGAATTTGAGGATCCACCCCGGCTTAATGGTGCCCCAGATTACACAGCCGATCGCTTCGAAAAGGATCAGCAAAACTTTAAGAGGCTTGAAGAACGGTTGAACCGGATAGAAATTGATGATTGGCCCGTTCCCTATCAGGTGGATTGGCATATCGTGCGGGCCGAAATGAATGGTTATGACTTTAACTATCGGATACTGCAGCCCTGGGTCCGGGATCCGGCCTATTACCAGACTGTCTGGGAGTATCAAAGCGATGTACCAGCCCACGAAGGACCAACCAACCACGCCACGCTAGAACTTTGGACATACCAGTTTCCTCTTAGCAGCGATGAGAAAAAGCGTTTAGCCAGCGATCTTAATGTTATTTCGCCATTGCTGATTCAGGCCCAGAGAAATCTCACTGGTAACGCCCGGGACATGTGGATTGCAGGTATTGAAAATTTTCGTCAGCAAACCTTGGATCTGGATAAAATCGCCAGGATGGTCCAAAGTTCTAAAACCCATTCTAAACTCGGTGCCGCATTAGAGAATGCACAAAAGGCCACAGAATATTTTATTTCCTGGCTGGAAAAACAGGCGCCAAACAAGACAGGACCTTCTGGGATTGGGAAGGATAATTACACCTGGTACCAGCAGAACGTCCATCTGGTGCCCCTGACCTGGGAAGAGGAAGTTCAACTATTGCAGCGGGAACTGGATAGAGCCTGGACCTCCTTGAAACTGGAGGAACAACGCAACAAGGGCTTGCCACCCATGGTCGCAGCCAATACACCAGAAGAATTTGCCCAACTCGCCGAGCGGGGAGTACGGCGCTTGATGGATTTTTTAAGCGAAAAAGAGATCATGCCCATCAAGCCGAACATGGAGCCGGCCCTGCGGGAACACATGGGGAAATTTATACCTGAGGACAAACGCAATTTTTTCTACATTGGCATGCACTATGATCCCGTGCCGCTTTATTCTCATTTTTATCACTGGTTCGACTTGGCTCAGATGCGGGATGAGCCACATGAAAGCCCTATTCGCCGTGGACCCCTGCTTTATAATATTTTTGAAAACAAGAATGAAGGAATTGCAACTGGTGTTGAAGAAATGTTTATGCATGCAGGGTTGTACGATGACAGTCCCCGTTCCAGGGAAATTGTATGGATTTTACTTGCTCAACGCGCCGCCCGTGGCCTGGGATCTTTGTACGCTCATGCCAATGAGATGACCATGGCAGAAGCAGGGCAGGTACATGTGAAATGGACACCCCGGGGCTGGATGAAACGGGAGCCCCATCTGCTACAGTTTGAACAACACCTTTATCTCCGCCAACCCGGATATGGCACCTGCTATATAACTGGGAAATATTTGATAGAACAGTTGGTTGCTGAATGGGCCGAGCAATTGGAAGAACAGGGTCAGCCTTTTTTGATGAAAGACTTTTTCCAGGCCTTTAATGACGCCGGGAATATTCCCGTAAAACTGGTGCGTTGGCAAATGACGGGCAATAAGTCTGAATAAAATCCAATAGTCTTAACCTTATTGATCATGAATCGAAGAATCCTATTTATTTTTACTTTTTTTCTGTTCGGAACTACATATAGTGGCCAGCAAGGTGACAAGCTCACTGTTGAATGGGTCTACTCTGATGAAGCACGGGCGATTGCTGCGGTCCATCGATATCACTGGTTGGATAATAATACAGCGATTCTATTTGATGTTCGCCAGCCAAAAGAAGAAAGAACATTCCTGAAACTGGATCCCCAGAAAACCAGTGAAATCAAGTCCATGGTTGATCGTGATAAAGCGGTTATCAGTCTGCAGATGCACCTTGGGGAAGAAGATTCATCGAAATTTCTAATGTGGCCCCTTGCGTTCAATCACGATGGACTACAGGCATTGTACATCTATAAAAACGATATTTTCATCCTGGATATGGAAAATTCTGAATTCATTCGGATCACCAAAACGGAAACAGCCGAAAAATCACCCCGGTTTTCTCCAGATGGATCCAAGTTGGCCTTTGTCAGAGAAAATGATCTCTATATTTATGATCTGGAAAGAAACCGGGAAAAGCGACTAACCTATGATGGCTCAGAAACCACTCTGAATGGCTCTGTTTCCTGGGTTTACTGGGAAGAGATCTTTGGTCGGCAGGATATTGGTTACTGGTGGTCAGATGATTCAAAGGCACTTGTATTTTTACAGACGGATGAATCACCGGTTACAAAAATGCACTATGTGGATTTCAAGCCTGCAGAACCACGGCTAATCACCCAGCGCTACCCGAAAGCAGGGACAGATAATCCTATTGTGAGGGTGGGTGTTATGGAAATTTCTTATCCACGGGTCAAGTGGGTAAAACTGGACCCGTACGAGTATATCTGCCGCGTAAAATGGCACCCTGATAATAAACGATTCAGCGTTCAAACCATGAACCGGGCTCAAACTGAATTGAACCTATTTTTTATTGATCGGAAAACAGGTAAAAACCTCGGCCAAGTTTTAACAGAAACCGATGAAGGCTGGGTAAACATTAATGATGATTTATATTTTCTTGAGTCTGGGGATTTCCTATGGCAGTCTGAGCGGGATGGCTATGCACATTTATATAGATTCGATGATGATGGAAACCTGGTGAACCAAGTTACTAAGGGTTCGTGGGCACTGCGATCATCCGGAGGCCCTTTTTGGCTGCGACAATCTGTGGTTAATATTGATGAGAAAAATAGTCATGTGTATTTCACAGCATTGGAAAAGTCCTCTGTTGAACGGCACCTTTATCGTATACAATTTAATGGCAGGTCAATGGAACGTATTACAAAAGATGATGGCGTGCATAAAATTGGTTTCAGTCCAAACGGTAACTATTATTTTGATACGTATTCTAATATCAACACTCTGCCGACCCTTGTGCTACACAGCAGAGATGGTGAACAATTGCATGTGATCTCTAAACCGCGCCCGGAACTTCTAGAAGGGATGAATCTGCAGACACCTGAATTATTTACCATCCCCACATCCGACGGATTCCCCATGCCGGCACAAATCCTGAAGCCGAGAAATTTTAATTCAAGGAAGAAATACCCTCTAATTTTTCATATCTATGGTGGTCCATCTGCACCTACTGTATTCAATCGTTGGCAAGGAACATCCCTTTTCTTTGATAATATGCTTCTGGAGAGAGGCTACCTGGTTGTAAAATTTGACCATCGCTATGCTACGGCTATCAGCAAAGAATTGGAAAATCGCCTCACATTGATGGTCTCCGGTCCCACGGAAATTGTTGATATTGAGGATGGGGTCCGCTGGTTGAAGTCACAGACTTATGTGGATCCAGACCGTGTTGGCATTTGGGGCTGGAGTGGCGGCGGAAGTTTTACTCTAAACTCCATGACCAATACAAAGGAGTTTAAAGCAGGTATATCTGTAGCACCGGTCACTGATTGG
>Ga0208113_1000717_pt1 | contig 16208 bp, 14 predicted proteins | sample Knorr_S7_td_NADW_FD_185598 | JGI IMG/M metagenome (GOLD analysis project Ga0208113, IMG submission 185598) | Marine microbial communities from Southern Atlantic Ocean transect - Knorr_S7_td_NADW_ad_2505m_LV_A (SPAdes) (version 2) | ecosystem: Environmental > Aquatic > Marine > Oceanic | place...
CGCGAACTGGACCGGGGCTCGGAGCAAGGTCCGGAGCAGGGATCAACTTGGGGCGAAGGGGAGAAACCCCGCGAATCTGCATCCCCGCCCCGGAAAGCCACGCAAGCCGAATCCGATAAGCCGTTGCCCGAACCGCCGCCGCCCCCGGCGCCCGAAGCCCAATTGACCGGCACCGGCGATGCGCCGGTGATCCTGCCGCCGACGTCCGAGGCAGTGCCCGAGACGGCGCTCGAGACGGTTCCAGATATGGCCCCCGGGGCGATCGACAGGCCCAACCCCGTGACCCTGGAGCAGATTGCGAAACTGGCCGCCGACACCGGCCGGGACCGGCTGCACCGTTTCCTCACCGGCGACGTGAGGTTGACCCGCTTCGAGCCTGGAAGGATCGAGTTCAACACCCGTGCCGGGGCATCGGGGGACATGGTTCAAGCCCTTCGCGAGTTCCTAAACAGCGCCACGGCCCGGTCCTGGACGGTGACCGTTGCCAACGAAGCCGGGGCGCCGACCCTGGAACAGCAACAACAGGAGGGGGCCAGGGACTCGAAGGCCGAGGCCGCTGGCCATCCCCTGGTCAAGGCGGTGTTGGAAACCTTTCCCGGGTCCACCATCGAGGAAGTCCGCCCACCGCCGGCGCCGGAAACCGGCCAAGGCGTCGCCCATGAAAGCGAGGAAGACCAGGACGGCGGCTGATACCAAGGAGCGGGCTCAGAGAGTAAACGCGTTCCCCGACGCCTGGCCCCAGGCTTCCATGAAGTCGTTCAGGTAGGGCCTTTCCCCGGCCTCCTGCTCGATCATCGCCACGATGTCGGAGATGGCGGCGTTATAGCCGTCGATGCCGATCGTCCCCCGGTGCACCATCAGCCGCAGATAGACCAGATAGGTCGTCAGCACGTCGGTCTCGCAGTAATGGCGGACGTCCTCGATCCGGCCTTCGTCCACCAGCCCGGCGACTTGCGAGCCGGAAATCCCGAACTTGCCCGGCAGGTCCAGCACGGCGGAGACCTCGTGCAGGCTGACCCGGGCCGAGGCACCGCAATCGGACAGCACGTCGAGCAAATCGCAATGCCAGTCCGTCGAGTAGCGGCTCTGGTAACTGTTCCACTTATCGCCGGCGCAGTAGAGCCAAGATACGGAAACGCCGTGCACCATGGCTCGGTATTTGAGCACCGGCAGGTCGAAGCCGCGGCCGTTGAAGCTGACGAGCCGCGGTTTGAGGCGCTCGAAATAGCCGAAAAAACCCTGCAAAAGCTTTTTCTCGTCAAAACCCGCCTCGCCGCCGGAGCGCAGTTCGCGCAATAAATAGGCTTCTTGATTGCCGTCGCGTTCGATCTCGGCTTCCAGGAAGCTGATCGCCACCACCTTATGGAAGGGCTGGCGCGGGAAGGGGTTCTTGCCACCGGTTTTTTCCAGGTGATAACGCTCCAGCTCTTGGCGGCGGGCGGCCACGTCCGGGTCGTCGAATCCCGTCAGGCTAGGGACGGCGTCGGTGTCAAGCATGGTTTCGATATCAAAGACGAAGAGATTTTGGTGCTGCATGGCCCGAGTGTTATACACTGGGGACCGCCCCTGGCCCATAAGACCCGACACCGCCCCAACCCTTTCTTGGCAAAGAGCCAAACCCCTTCTTGGTAAAGAGACAGTGACCCATGACAAACCTCGGAAAGATGATGAAACAAGCCCAGGAGCTCCAGGGCCGCATGGCCGACTTGCAAGAGCAACTGGCGCAGCTGGAAATCACCGGCGCCGCCGGCGGCGGCATGGTCGAAGTGACCCTGAACGGCAAGGGCGAGGCCCGCAAGTTCAAGATCGACCCGGCGGCCGTCAACGCCGAAGACACGGAGATGCTGGAAGACCTGCTCCTCGCCGCCTTCAACGACGCCAAGAGCAAGCAGGAACAGGCGATGCGCGAGAAAATGTCGGCCTTGACCGGCGGCCTACCGCTGCCGCCGGGGATGGCGCTGCCTTTCTAGGGCCGGGACGAGTTCGAACCGTTGAGGGTCAGGACATGGTTTCCGCCGATATCGAACGCCTGATCGGGCTTTTGGCCAAGTTACCGGGGCTCGGGCCGCGCTCGGCGCGCCGCGCCGTGCTGCACCTGGTCAAGCGCCGCGAATCCCTGGCCCAGCCGCTGGCCAAGGCGATGGCGGAAACCCTCGATAACATCAAGACGTGCTCGCGGTGCGGCAACCTGGACAGCCAGGACCCCTGCGCGCTGTGCCGGGATCCCAAACGGGACGGCTCGGTGATCTGCGTCGTCGAGGACGTCGCCGACCTGTGGGCGCTGGAGCGCTCGGCCGCGTTCCGCGGCCATTATCACATTCTCGGCGGCACCCTGTCAGCGCTCGACGGCATCGGGCCGGAGGACCTGAACATCCCGGGCCTGCTGGCCCGTGTTAACGAGGACGGCGTCAAGGAGGTCATTCTGGCGACCAGCGCCACCGTCGACGGCCAGACGACGGCGCATTTCCTTGCCGACAAGCTGGCCGGCACCAAGGCCGAGGTCACCGAGTTGGCGCACGGGGTGCCGGTCGGCGGCGAGCTGGATTACCTGGACGACGGCACACTCAGCGCGGCGCTCAGGGACCGCCGGCCGGTGTAGGGAGGTGGAGTCACCGCCGCCCTTGAATCCCAGGGTAGGCAACGGTGGACATCGGTCGGCATTTGTTGTGCAAACGGTAGGCACCGGGTGAACATTGGGTAGTAATTCGGTGGACATTGGGTGGTTAACGGGTGGTTTTTAAAACCTTTCGGCGGTCCGGACGAAAAAAAGAACGGAAGCGTCCTCATGCGCCTCCGAGTTCGCCGCAGGGACGTGAGTTAAAAGCTATTCACCATGTCAAAGAGCGATATTGACAATAAGAACAAAAAAAGAACATAAGTCCATCCACCGGATTTGTCAATGGGTGTGTGGGGGGCCGGGATGATAAACCGAAAGTCCGCCCGCCTGCCGAAGTGGTACGGCCCGTCGCCCGACCTGCCTGCGCGGAGCCTAGGCTCTGCTTCGGCCAAGGCAGGAGGCTTTGGGCCGCAGGGCAGAGGGAGGCGGACGGGTGGTTATGACTATGAGCAGACGTTCATCGGCTCAGTGAATGGCATCCGCTTTACCCCCGAAAGCAGACATAACCAAAGGCTGCGATCAATGTCGGCTTATGACCCGAAGCGGACATTCTTTGGGTTATGCAATTGACGTTGTCCGTAGCGAGTCCTTAAACTCCCTGTCATCAAAAGAATTCACGGATACTGCCTAAAAATTTATTATCCGGTTAAACGATCCATCCCGATCACACCTAACAGAGGGGGCTTCCATTGAATAAAATTGATCTTATCGCTGCGGTGGCGAGCCGCGCTGGTTTATCGAAGGCCGACGCAGCGAAGGCTGTAGATGGCATCACTTCGTCAATCACTTCCGCTCTTCAAAGAGGCACGGAAGTACGTCTCGTTGGCTTCGGTACCTTTAGCGTTCGTCATCGTAAAGCCACTACAGGCCGCAACCCGCGGACGGGTGAGCGGATTCAGATTGCTGCCAAGAATGTACCGAAGTTCAAGTCCGGCAAGGCATTGAAGGCTGCGGTCAAATAAACCGTTTGCATTTCGGATTCCCGTACCGGCTGCGCCATTGGTGCAGCCGGTATCGTATTGGGCGTTGGCTTCCTTCAGGATTTCCCTACCAAGACCTGCATAGCATCACTGTGGTGCAGTATCGATTAGAGGACCAAGGTATGGACAGGAGCGAGTGAGAAAGAAAGGGGGAAGGAATTCAACAAAGGTTGAACGAAGTTGACGAACAGTGGCGTCAAGCGCGTATAGACGGAGACAAGAAGGAAACCGAGCGGCTGGAAAGACTCTGGCACGAGCTTGCGAAGAGCTACGAGCCCACATGAAGAAACAACCATCCTAGCGGACATTATCGCTCCGAATGTCCGCTCTACCCTTAGAGCGAACCGATTTCAGGGCTGGTGTTTAGGTCCGATTTTGAGCCAAAGCGGACATTCCATTTTTAGGTGCCATAGGAGCATTTCAGGTATTAACCTGAACCAGGATACAGCAACAGGGGACGCCACATGCCTTCGACGGCCGTCATCAGCATCTTGTGCCGGGACCGCATAGGCCTGGTCGCCACGATCAGCGAAACGGTCGTGGATATGGGCAGGAAAGTTTCAGACATGACCGCCTCCGTCCTCGGTAAGGAGATCGTTTGCGTGGTGATCAGCCTATAGCCCGACAAGGAGCCACCCGTTTCAGAGATCCGCAAGCGCATCAATGATCTGCCCGGACTCAATGCCGCCAACGTACAGATGAATACTTTTGATTTGTTGTCGTTCTCTTTCGATTCCATTGAGAAGACATCTCACCGCATTCGGTGCCGGCGTCTTAATGACAACCGGGGCGACCTGGGGGCTCTTTGCGGGACGTTTGCCGATTTCAAGGCCAATCTGGTCCGCGTTCATGCCGAGCGACACAGGACCGGCAAGGATTGGGAATTTACCATCAACATGGAGGTGGATATCCCAAAAAAAGAGGCCAAAGACTACCTTGAGGCCATAAAAAGCACCGCCAAACGCCTCGGGTATTCCCTTAAGTGGGAGGTGAAGAAGGAGACGGGCTAAGCCGCCGCCGGCAAAAGGCCGCCTCTCCGAACCGGAAGCGGCCGGTGGCTGTGCGAGGCCTTGGCCCGGCCGGTACCATCGGCCGAACCTTGCGGTTAAATCTCCGTTCAATCTACCTATTCGACGGGAATGTGGATTGAATAGATTTGGTCCTAATTTCTGGACAGCCGAATTTGAAAGGATTCCGATTGTTAACGCTCCTCCTTATGTCCGCTTCTGGCTATGAGCGGAAGTGACGGACGCTCTAAACCTCTTTCAGGCGTGGCTGGGGCGCTTCGAGGGCATTGGGGGTTTCGGGGGAGTCTTCCTCTTCCAACTGGACGTCTTTGATTTTTTGCCCGCGGCCGGTGATTTTGCCGCTTGATGTGGCGATTCCATCGATATCCTCGCCGGCCTGCCGGAAATGGGTTTTCAGCTTGCCGACCCGTTCGTCCAGCAGGCGGACGTCGTTCAACATTAATTCGACCTGTTTTTGGATCAGCCCGGCTTGTTCCTTCATCCGGCCATCCTTGAGAATCGATCCAACGGTGTTGACCAACGCCATCAACGTTGATGGCGAGGTAATGCCGACCCGGCAGCGCTGGGCGTCTTCGACCATGTTGGGAAAGTTTGAATTCAGTTCCGCAAAGATGGCTTCCGACGGCAGAAACATAATCGCCCAATCCGTTTCGTTGGGAATGATGTACCGCTCGGCGATATTCTTGATATGGATGCTCACGTCCCTGGAAAAATCACGGTGGGCGTTTTTGTTTTCCGTTTCGGTTTCCGCGCTTTGGATGGCGCGAAAGGCCTCCAAGGGAAATTTTGAATCAATCGGAATGTTTCCTGGCGGGCCGGGTAGCCTTACGAGACAATCAACGCGGCTGCTATTGGAAAGGGTCGCTTGGAATTCATAGGCCGACGGCGGCAAAAAGTCTTTGATGATACTTTCCATCTGAAATTCGCCAAACGCGCCGCGGGCCTGCTTGTTGGACAGAATATCCTGCAGACCGACCATCTGCCGGGAAAGATCGGTAATGTTTTTCTGCGCAGAATCGATCACCGCCAGGCGTTCTTGAAGCCCTTTCAGGGTTTCGCCGGTTTTTTCCGTTTGCTTGGCGATACCGTCGCCGAGCCGCTTGGTGAGCGATTCCAGGCGTTCATTGAGGCTCGATTCGGACTGCTGGAATCGGCCCGAAAGTACGGCCTGGGCCTGTATGATGCGGCTCAACTCATCACCGGAATCAGCGCCGGGGCGCCGCACGGCCATATAGATAACGCAGCTGGCGAGCACGACAATCACGGCGAGCATAAGAATCGTTGCATCCATGGCCCCGAGACTACCTCCTCGGCGGCGCCGCCACTAGTCCACACATTCATAATTCCGTGACACGTAGGGCGGCTTCCCGAGGTCATCCGGTTAGGCGTCGCCTCTCCCACCCCCTCGGTGCGGCGGGACCGCTTGCCGATGGCCCCGCATCGCCTGCGCGTCCCCTCCTGCCGAGGAAACGGGAGAGGCGATCCTACGGATCACGGAATTATGAAAGTGAGTACTTGACGCTAACGCTTGGCGGCGGGCGGGAAGTCGGCCTTGACGGGCCGGGCCTAAGGCCATATCTGCATCCAGCAATGGCACTACTTCCCATCATCATCGCCCCGGACCCGCGTTTGAAGGTTACGGCGAAGCCGGTGAAAAACGTCGATGAGAGCGTACGGCGGCTGATGGACGACATGCTGGAAACCATGCATGCCGCCAACGGCATCGGCCTCGCCGCGCCCCAGGTCGGCGACAAGCGGCGCGTCATCGTCGTCGATGCCGTCGATGAGGACGCGGAACCGGACCCGGTCCAAATGGCCAACCCGGAACTACTGTGGGTTTCCGACGAAATGCTGAACCAGGAGGAAGGGTGCCTGTCGCTGCCCGAGCATTACGCCGAGGTCGAACGCCACAACGCCATTCACGTGCGCTATCTCGATTACCAGGGCGAAATCCGCGAAAGGGAGGTCGCCGGCGTATTGGCGACCTGCATCCAGCACGAAATGGACCATTTGGACGGAATCCTGTTCGTCGATCTTATTTCTTCCTTGAAGCGCAACATGATCCTCCGCAAGCTGTCGAAGGCGAAAAAGATGGCGGCGGCTCCGGCCTAGCGGTAGACATTCGGTCGTTTCGCCTTCCCGCGTTTTCTGATTCTTTTGACCACAAAGACACCCTTGAATTGTTTTTTTTTGGGGCCTTCGTGGTAATTATTTAGGGCCGAAAAAAGAACCGCCGTTGTTTTTAATTAAGCAATTGAAAGCCGAAACCGACGATGCCCCGTCCGCGTCTCGTATTCATGGGAAGTGCCGATTTCTCGGTGCCCGTTCTCGACGCCCTGATCGCCGCCGGGCACGAGATCATCGCCGTCTATTCGCAACCGCCTAGGCCCGCCGACCGCGGACAAAGGGAAAAATCCTCCACCGTCCACGCCTTCGCCCACCGAAAGGGGCTCGACGTGCGCACCCCGGAAACCTTCGAGGACGAGAACGAACAGGCGGCGTTCAAGGCGCTATTCAAGGCCAGGGGCGACGACGGCGCCGACGGCGCCGTCGTCGTCGCCTATGGGCTGAGGCTGCCGACGGCGGTATTCGACGCGCCCCGGTTGGGCTGCCTCAACGTCCATGCGTCGCTTTTGCCCCGCTGGCGGGGCGCCGCCCCGATCCAACGGGCGATCCTCGAAGGCGACACCGTCACCGGCATCTCGATCATGCAAATCGACGAAGGCATGGACACCGGTCCGGTGCTGCTGGCTCGCAAGGTCCCGATAACCGCCGACACCACGGCCGGGACCCTGCACGACGAGCTCGCCGCCTTGGGCGCGGAAATGATCGTCGAGGCCCTGGCCGGGCTCGAGGCCGGGGCCCTGGAACCCGTTCCCCAGGGAACGGAAGGGGTCACCCATGCGGGCAAGCTCAGCCGCGCCGATGGCCGCCTCGACTGGCGGCGGCCGGCCGATGAGCTGGAACGCCGAGTCCGGGCGCTCAATCCCTGGCCCGGGGTGTGGGTCAAATACGAAGGCGAAAGGATCAAGGTGTTGGCGGCGGCGGTCGAGGAAGGAGCGCCGGGCGGCGGCGAGACAGGAACATTACCGGGGACGTTGATCGACGATACCCTCGGCGTGACCACGGGCGCCGGGGTGCTGAAGCTGTTGCGGGTGCAGCGGGCGGGCAGGGACCCCCAGGACGCGGAAACCTTTATCCTCGGCTATCCGATGCCGGCCGGGACCCGGCTGGAATAGAGAAAACAAAAAATCCGGAAAACAGAGGCGTGGGGATCCGTTAGTTCAGGGCCGACAGCATCGGCGCCGAATCCTCGATCTTCTGGATGTTGCCCATGCCTTGTCTCATTTCCGACATCATGAACTCGGCCCGCTTGCTCGGCCCGCCGACAGACGGGGTCGGGAACAGGTTCGCCCAGGCGTCCATCTTGACGCTGAGCGAGCACAGCACGCCGCCGATGGTGGTGTGATAGCCCTTGATCAGCTGTTCGACCTTGCGGAAGCGTTCGGCGGAAATGTTGTCCCACATGTGCTTGGTGCCACGTTCGAAGTTCTCGAACCGACCGGTGATCGCCGCCATCAGTTCGTTGATGGTGGATACCATCATGTCCATGGTCTGGCGCAGGTTCTGGTCGGTCTTGAACTGGTAGTTATCGCGCATCTCGTCCATGGCTTCCAGGAACTCGGTGATGATGGGCTCGATGGAATCCAGGCATTTCCGGAAGTACGAAAGCGACAGGAAGATATCGCCGTAATCCTCCATGAACAGGGGGATTTCCTCGGGCTTGATGTTCAGCTTCGCCGACATGACACGGATTTTCTCAAGCGCCTTCTTGACGTCCGGGTCCCGGAACAGCTTCACCACCTCTTCGAAGCTATCGACCGTTACGTCGTTGTCGCCGTAAATCTCTTTGATCAGCGGGCGGGTGAAATCGGTCATGTAGGCGGTCAGTTCGGAATTCATTGAATCCGAAAGCCGGAGCGCAGTGACGTCGTTGACTTTAATATCCAGCTCGCGGAGCGATATGCGCAGGCTGAAAACGTCATAGCTGGGCAGATTGCCGACCTTGCGCAGCATGGTCATGTCGGCGGGTGGATCGGCCATCGACCAGCCTAATTCCTTCGGTAGGTCCTCGATGTCGATCTGGCCGCTGCCGGTGTCCTTGTCGGCGAACAACTCGACGACGCTCTTGAGGCGCACGTTCTTGATCAGCCGCACCCGACTGAGGAACGCCATTTCAAACGGCAAGATCGACAACGGCAGGATGTGAAGCGAATCCCTGTCGCCATCGTTGATCTTAATGCTGGATGGCGGGGCCGGGGCAGGGGCAGGGGCGCTTGGCGCCGGCGGGCTTTCGGCCGCGGCGTCAGCGGTGGCTTCGGTTTCGTCGGCTTATTCCATCATTTGTTCCGTCAAGGATGCACGTCCATGGCCGGCGGCGACCCCTTGACCTCCCCGTTTATCCTTTTTCCCTCCGCCGTCCCTTCGGCACCGACGATTCGCATTTTTTAGGACACATCGTTCAACAACTCAAGCCCCGCCGGGCCTGCGTTCCCTTGCGGTCCTGATGACGGAGTTTCCCGATTCGCCCGCGCCATGGCCGACGATGCAATATTGTACGGTTTTTGTGTCCTCCGTGTCGTCGGCAGGTTTCATTATGTTGCAGGATATTTCATGCTCTTATCAGGGCCGGGCGGGGCCGCCATCGCGGATTCCCGGCGATTTTTGATAAAAAGGCTCGTTTTGGGGCCTTTTCGCGGCTAAAAAACCCCATGTTTCGCCACAAAATCCGCATCGAATACGACGGCCGCGGCTTTGTCGGTTGGCAGCGCCAGGACAACGGGCTCAGCGTCCAACAAGCGCTGGAAGAGGCGGTCGAGAAGTTCTGCGGCGAAACGGTGACCCTTTTCGGCGCCGGGCGCACGGATTCCGGGGTCCACGCCCTGGGACAGGTGGCCCATTTCGACCTCGAAGGCGAAAACGGGGCCGATACGGTCCGCGATGCGTTGAATTTCCATCTTAAGCCGCATGCGGTCTCGGTGTTGGAAGCCGAATTGACGGATAACGATTTCGACGCCCGCCTGGCGGCCAGAGAAAGGGTCTACCTGTACCGGATCACCAACCGCCGGGCGCCTTTGGGCCTAAACCGGGGCCTGAGCTGGTGGGTGCCGGCGCCGCTCGATGCCGAGGCCATGAACGAGGCCGCCAAGGGCCTGATCGGCAATCACGATTTCACCACCTTCCGGGCCACCCATTGCCAGGCCAAATCGCCGGTCAAGACCCTGGACATGCTGGAGGTTTCGCGGACCGGCGAAGTCATCGAAATCGCCGCCCGGGCGCGGTCGTTCCTCCATCATCAGGTGCGCAACCTGGTCGGCACCCTGAAGCTGGTTGGCGAAGCCAAATGGACGGCTGGGGACGTGAAAGCGGCCCTGGACAAGAAGGACCGCGCCGCCGGGGGGCCGACAGCGCCGCCGGACGGCCTTTATCTGGTCGAGGTCGTGTATTGAGCCCCACGGGTGGGCTAGTGGATGGTATCCCCCATTACTTGATGTTACTTGATGGCGGCCTCGGTGATGGTGTTGATGAGGACGTTGAGCATAAAATCCAGCCCGACGATGCCCGCCGCCATGCCCGCCGCCACCTCCAGCGCGGTGCGGGTGATGAACCAGGTGTAGGCGACGATCAGGGCCAGCGCCATGAGCCCCAGCGTATTGGACAAGGCGATCGACAGGACCCCCGCTGCCGCCAGGATGGCGATCGGGATGTAAAGGAGGTTTTGCAGCACCGCCGCCCAGTTGTAGGCGACGATATAGCGGATATAGAAATCGTCGCGGTCCAACAGCCGGGCCAGGCTCGCCATGAGCAGCGGAAAGGCGACCCAGGCGATGACGTAGGCGATGGCCTCAAGGGTGATGAAGCGGAACAGCGGCAGGGGGTTCGGCAGATTCGAATAGCGGATCAGCAGCAGGATCAAATATAGGGGCGCCACCAACACGGCGGCGAAGAACGAACGCCAGAATCCCTGAACGGTGACATCGAAAAACCCGAGGCCGCCGGGGTCGAAACGGGCCAGCCGGTAGGCGCCGTAGAGAGCCGTAATGACCTCGCGCAGGGAGATCATCAGCCGGGATCGGCGAAGAAGCCGTCGAGCACCGATTGATAGATATCCGAAAGCAGCCGGATATCGGAGATCAAGGCGTTTTCGTCGGCCTTGTGGGCGGTTTGGTTGGTCATCCCGTATTCGCAGACCGGACAGTGGTCCTTGATGAACCGCGCGTCTGAGGTGCCGCCCGCGGTACTGAATTCCGGCCTCTTGCCGGTCGCCTTTTCGACCGCCCCAGCGACCAGGTTGCTGAGCGGCCCGGGCGGGAAAAGGAACGGTTCGCCGGAAACCCTGGCGTCCAGGTCGTAATCGCCGCCGATGTCGTCCAGGCGCCGGCGCAGCAGGGTTTCGACGCCGGCGCCCGTATGCAGATCGTTGAACCGAACGTTGATCCGGGCCTCGGCCCGGGCCGGAATGACGTTGGCGACCGGATTGCCCACGTCGATGGTAGTGACGACGGTCGTGGACGGCTGGAAGTGCTCGGTGCCGTCATCCAGCGGCTTATCGAGAACCGCCGACAGCATCTTCACCAGGCGCTCGACCGGGTTGTCGGCCAAATGCGGATAGGCGGCGTGGCCGCTGGCGCCGTGAACGGTAAGGAAAGCGGTCATCGACCCGCGGCGGCCGATCTTGATCATATCGCCCAACGTTTCGGGATTGGTCGGCTCGCCGACCAGGCAGGCATCCAGGACCTCGCCCTTTTCCCTCAGCCATTCGAGGACCTTGACCGTACCGTTGACGGCCTCGCCTTCCTCATCGCCGGTGATCAGCAGGCTGATGGAGCCCGGAAAACCGTTATCCCGGGATTCAAGAAACCGCGCCGCGGCGGCGGCGAAACCGGCGATCGCGGTTTTCATGTCCGACGCGCCGCGGCCGTAAAGCCGGTCGCCTTTGATCTCGGCGGCGAAGGGATCGACGGACCATTCGTTGGCGTCGCCAACCGGCACCACGTCGGTATGGCCGGCGAAACAAAAGTTGGGCGCCCTGTCGCCGATGCGGGCATAGAGGTTCTGGACCTCGGGCGCATTGCCGGTGGCAAAGGGCAGCCGGTGACAGGTGAAACCGAGCTCTTCGAGCGCCGATTGCAGGACGTCCATGGCCCCTTCGTCGGCCGGCGTCACCGAAGGGCAGCGGATCAGGGCCTGGGCAAGGTCGACGGGGTCCATGACACGGCTCAATCGCGGAGCAATTCGTTGATGGAGGTCTTGGAACGGGTTTTCTCGTCGACCTGCTTGACGATGACGGCGCAATATAGACCGGGACCAGGGTTGCCGTCCGCCAGCGCCGGGCCGGGCAGGGTTCCCGGCACGACCACCGAATAGGCCGGCACGCGGCCGAAATGGATTTCGCCGGTGGCGCGGTCGATGATCTTCGTCGAAGCGCCGATGTAGACCCCCATGGACAATACCGCGCCTTCCTCGACGATGATGCCCTCGGCGACTTCGGAACGGGCGCCGATGAAACAATGGTCCTCGATGATCACCGGGCTGGCCTGAAGGGGCTCAAGCACGCCGCCGATGCCGGCGCCGCCGGAAATGTGGCAGTTCTTGCCGATCTGGGCGCAGGAACCGACCGTCGCCCAGGTATCGACCATGGTCCCGGTATCGACGTAGGCGCCCAGATTGACGAAGCTGGGCATCAGGATGACGCCCGGCGCGATATAGGCCGAATGGCGGACGATGCAGTTGGGCACGGCGCGGAATCCGGCATCGCGGAACTGGGCGTCGTCCCAGCCTTCGAACTTGGATCTGACCTTGTCGAACCAGGGCGCGCCGCCGGGGCCGCCGTCGATGGTCGCCATGTCATTGAGGCGGAACGACAGCAACACGGCTTTTTTGAGCCATTGGTTGACCCGCCACTCGCCGCCGTTCTTCTCGGCGACCCGGGCCTGGCCGGAATCCAGCAAATCGAGGGCGGCGTCGACGGCGTCGCGGACGTCGCCGGTGGTGCCGGTGCCGATCTTCTTGCGGTCATCCCAGATGCCGTCGATGGTCGATTGCAGGGCGGCGGTGCTCATGGGGTCTCCGTCGGCGGCGGTTAGGGTGCAGGGCTCAAGAGGCGTGAGAAAATGCGGCACCCCGGGCAGGGTGTCAATACGAACTGGGCTTGAAGACGGGTCCCTGGGGATCGGCCGATTTAATCGGCCGTCAACCAGCTAAGCCACGATACAAGATCGTCGACGACGTGGTGAACGTCCACTTCCGGGGGCGGCCCTTGGTTGTCCCCGGGGTTGTCCCCGGCGTTGCGGACCCAGACCGTGATCATGCCGAGCGCCGCCGCCGGGCCTAAGTTGCGGGCCAGGTCTTCGACCATCACCGTTTTCCCGGGCTTCAACCCGAACCGCTCGACCAGATTCTCATAGGCCTTGGGCTCCGGCTTGGGCAGGTAATCGGCGCTGATGATATCGAAGACGGCCTCGAAGTGGTGGCCGATGGAAAGCCGGTCCATGATCCGGTGCGCATGGTCCGCCGGGCCGTTGGTGTAAATGATCTTGCGGCCGGGAAGCCGGGACAAGGCCCGGTCCAGCGACGGGTTGGGGGAAACATTGCCGAGGTCGATATCGTGGACGTATTCCAGGAAAGGCCCCGGTTCCATGGCGTGGTGGTTCATCAATCCGCGCATGGTGGTGCCGTGGGACAGGTAATAGGCCTGGCGGAGCTCGCCGGCCTGTTCCAGGGTCAAATCCAGAAAATCCGAGATATATCGGGTCATCCTTTCGTCGACTTGGGCGAAGACGTCTGAAGAGGCCGGATAAAGGGTATTGTCGAGGTCGAAAACCCAGGTTTCGGCCTCCAGAAGACGGGCCTTTGAAGCGGCGGATTGATCCATATCGCAATTGAGAATATTGTCCCGCATCCGGTTGCCTATTTTATATCCAGAGTTCCCGAAGGAATAGCCTCTCGGGGTGATTCCAGGCTAGCGGGACGGGATTTGATCCCCTAAACTCCAAAAAATTGACCACGGGGTTATCGACCACGGGTTTTATCGGCCCCTAGAGAAAAAAACCAGGAATACATATGGCAATGTCCAAAAACGGACAAAAAAGACTTGAGAAAAATTTGGACGAAAAAGCGGATTCGGGGAGATCCGAAAAACGACCAGACATTAAGGCGTCCGAACAGGAAAAGCTGCTTGCCGGGTATCCGGGTGCTGCCCTTCTGGTCGCCGACGACGGGTCGGTCCTGCATTCCAACGCCAAGGCCGCCGGTCTGGAGGCCCTGATCCAGCATGACGCGGCACCGGAAATAAAAAACCTGATCGAGAAAGCCCGGACCAACGGCTCCGTTGCCGCCGACTCGGTGTCGCTGAACAGCGCCAAGGGTAAAATCGTCCTTGAAATCACCGTCGTTCCCGGCCTGGGGGAAGCCGGTGAAATGTTGGTCACGGCCCGCGACATGACCATGGAACGCAACCTGCGCACGGCCCTCGTCGAATCCCGGCAGCGGTACAAGGACCTGGTCGAGGTCTCCAGCGACTTTTCCTGGGAGGTCAACCCGGAAGGAGAATTCGTCTTCGTTTCGCCACGCGGCGCGCTTGGTTTCAAGGCCGAGGAACTGATCAACAAGAAAACCGAGGATTTCGTCCTTTCCCCGGAGGAATTTTCGCCGTTGCCGTTCGTCAGCGAACGGTCGCTCGACAATGTCGAGATTTGGATGAACCACAAGGACGGATCGACGGCGTGCGTGGTTCTGTCCTGCGTGCCGTTGATGGCCGAGGAAGACGGCAAGCAAGTGTGGAAAGGCACTCGCGGGGTGTGCCGCAACGTCACCGAGGAACGCGAATACGAATCCGCCCTGGCCCAGGCCCGGCGCCGAGAACAGCACCTCAATTACATCGTCAGCACCATCCGCGACGAGCTGGAACCCCACAACATGCTCAAAACCGCCGCCGCCGCCACGGCCAGGGCCCTGGGCGTGGCCGGTTGCCGCATTTACCGCCGCGACGAAGAGAACACGTACATGATTGCTGCCGAACACGGCAACACCGAAGGGCTGGATAATTTGGACGCCCGGTTTGCACCTCTTGAATCCGGCGACCAAATAGCGGAAATAACCCTCGGCAATTGGCATGTTATGGCCACCGCCACCAACTACCGCCAGCGGGTCAACGGGGCGCTTTCCATATGGAAGGCGGCCGGCAACGACTGGGAGGACGACCATCGCCTTCTGATCACCGATATCGCCAAGCAACTGGGCATCGCCAACGAACAAATCAGCAACCACGAACGGATCGTCACCCTATCGCGTACCGACGGTATGACCGGGTTGTTGAACCGCAGGGCCTTTTACGAAGAAGACCTTCCGCGACGGGTGGCGCGTCTCGAGCGCAGCCGCGACACCGCCGCCCTGTTTTTTGTCGACATGGATAACTTCAAACGGGTCAACGACGTGCACGGCCATCAGGCCGGGGACGACGCGCTTCTGTACCTGCGCGACCTGTTGATGGAGATGTCGCGGCCCGGAGACGTGATCGCTAGGCTGGGCGGTGACGAATTCGCCATGTGGCTGGACGGAATTTCCCGGGAAGTCTCGGAAAAACGCGCCGCCCGTTTAATCAAAGCCAGCCAGGCGCTGAGGAAGTTTTCCGGCGACGACGACCATCCCCTGGGCATTTCCGTCGGCGTCGCCATTTATGATCCCGAAGACAATGAGTCCCTGGACAGCTTGATGATCCGCGCCGATGCCGCAATGTACGAGGTGAAGAACTCCGGCAAGGGCGGCTATCACATGGCCGGCCCGCCGGGGTCCTCGGAACAGGCGTCAAAGGAAATTAATACGGCGAAGGAAGAAACGCCGTGAGCATGGATATCCTCAACAACGAAACGATCACTTACGATCAATCCAGGGAACTGGCCCGCCACGAGGACCCCAAGGTTCGACGGGCCCTGGCCAAGCGCAAGGACCTGAAACAGGAAATCCTTTACTTCCTGGCCGAGGATTCCGACGCGGAAGTCCGTAAAACGGTGGCCCAAAACGCCGCTGCCCCCCGTCAGACCGACATCCTGTTGGCCAAGGACGACGACGCCGATGTCCGCGGCGACCTGGCCTCTAAGATCGCCCGCATCGCGCCGGGGCTGAGCGCCAACGAACAGGACAAAGCCCACCGCGCCACCTATGAGGCCTTGGAGTTGTTGGCCAAGGACCAGATCACCAAAGTCCGGAGAATCCTTTCCGAAGCCCTGAGGGACGTCGCCGACGCCCCGCCCGACGTCATCAAGACCCTGGCCATGGACACCGAAATCGAGGTTTCCGGGCCGGTGCTGGAGTTTTCGCCGGTCCTGACCGACGAGGACCTGCTGGAGATCATCCAGAGCGGCCCGGAGAAAGGCGGCCTGAACGCGATTTCAAAACGCTCGGCGGTGTCGGAGAACGTTTCCGATGCCATCGTCGGCACCAACGACGTGGAAGCGATCGCCGACCTGTTGTCGAACAATTCGGCGCAAATTCGCGAAGCCGCCCTGGACGACCTGATCGAAC
>Ga0208113_1000718_pt1 | contig 16207 bp, 11 predicted proteins | sample Knorr_S7_td_NADW_FD_185598 | JGI IMG/M metagenome (GOLD analysis project Ga0208113, IMG submission 185598) | Marine microbial communities from Southern Atlantic Ocean transect - Knorr_S7_td_NADW_ad_2505m_LV_A (SPAdes) (version 2) | ecosystem: Environmental > Aquatic > Marine > Oceanic | place...
TATTTAGCCCTGTTAGTGCAAAATCTTCATAACCATCATCATTATAATCAGCAAAATCAATGGCACCTGCAGTCACACCATAGATCTCAGAATTCCAAGTAAGGCTACTTGTTAATTTATAATTCGAATTATTTAAATAGACCCGCAATGCTAAAGATTGAACTGAATCAGAACCGATCGTGATCAAATCTAAATATCCGTCTAAGTTCAAATCCACCCAATGGGTGATACAGGGGAAAATGGGCACCAGGTCAGTTTGTGTTTCATCAAGGATGAGGGTTCCATTATCATTCCGAAATACTTTTAGGTGTTTGCCACCGCCATAATCAATCCCACCAATGACAAAATCCAGGTCGCCGTCATTATCGTAATCGCCCCAAGAATGATTATTGGATCCGCCATTGATTCCCATGGTATAACCGTAATAAGATGTGGTTACATTATCTTGGGGATCAAAAATATAGGTCCCGTTCTCCCATTTATAGAAAGCCGTTGCCGGAAATCCTTCAAAATTGATGATTTGGAACCCCGAAAGGGAAAGATCCAAATGACCATCGTTTGTGTAATCCACCCAGGTAAGATGACCCCCAAAAACTGCTTCAATATTTTGAGTGAGATCCTGATTTAATAATCCATCTTCGTTTTTAAAAAGATTTGTAATGCTTCCCCCAGAAAAAACAATTCCTGACAGTGCCAGATCAAGAAGATTATCTTCATCATAATCAGCCCAGCCGGCCGTGGAGAAATAGACGCCCGGAAGCGATTGGGTTGATGTGACCAGCCTGGAAATAAAAAGTGTATCTTCCGGAGACCAATCGGATTTATTCCCTGCGGCATCCACGGTTTGTACTGCCCAGTAATAGGTACCATGTGGAATCTCATTGAATTCCCGGACTAGACGCTGCCCCACACTCGTTTGGTTGAATGGCAGGGAAGAAGACATGAGTTCTTTTCCACCGGATGTGGTACCGATCCGAAGATTATATGAAAGGCTCACCGGATCATCTATATCATCTGTTCCTGCGCCCCAGGTAAATATAGCGCGGGTGCTTACTGCAAAGGCAGTTAGTGCTGAAGGCGGTTCCGGTGGCTGGTTTTGGCCTTCAATGGTATTCAGATAAACATGAGAAAAAGTCAGTGAATCGTACCCGATCCCCGTTGTTCCATTTGCAATAAGATCAGGAATAGCATCTAAATTAATGTCGGCAAATCGAATGGTTCTTGCGCCGGGGATTTCTTTAATTAGAGAGAAAGTTCCATTTCCATTATTCAAATAAACACGGCCAGACAGTGAATGGATAGATCCGGCATGGTTGGTAACAGAATCTGCACCGGCGATAACAAAATCTTTGAGCCCATCATTGTTATAATCAATGGCATCTATAGTCCCGTAGGCAACACCAAAATCAATTTGATTTGGAATGAGGGAGAATGTGCCGAGGGGTTCGTTCTCCAGGATCCACGTAACCAGTTTTCCTTGAATCTTATTCCATCCGGACATGATCATATCCAAATCCCCATCTGAGTCCAAATCTGTAAAACGGAATGCACCTGCTTTGAGTCCGCCAACATCTTCAGCCGTGGTGAGTTCTGTTAATCGGCCCGTGGGTTCATTTTTGTAAAAACGGCTTACGGTTGCTGTTTTGTCTGCGGTTTGTCCACAAATGACCAAGTCAAGATCGCCATCATTATCATAATCACCCCAAGAACTGCTTCCGTTAAAAAGATCGGGGAAAATAGTCGTTTGGTCTTTCGTAAGGCTGGATCCATTGTTGATGTAAAGATCATTCAAAATAATATCCTGAGATTCATCCACACCCATAACAAACAAATCCGGGGCACCATCGTTATTCACATCACCCCATTTTCCATCACTGTAGGTCAGGGAATAATACTCAATACCAGATGTATTAAAATTCCCGTTCGAATTGATCAGAGTTCCTTTAAGAGCGGAACCCTGTAGAAATGCATCTATCCACCCATCGCGGTTATAATCAATGAGATCGACACCGCCGATTCCACCCACCGGTACGCCAGGTTCTATACCAGCAATCGTATCAGAATATGTAATAAAACTATTTTGAGATCCCAGCAATAAGGTACCATCGGTCTGGACGTTTATTACGTCAAAGAAAACACCATTCCGAGTTTCATCATAACCGGATAATATAATATCATTCGTGCCATCATTATTCATATCTGCGATTTGAATAGAATTTGTCAGGGATTTTGGGAGCACATTGGTCAGGGATGTATCCAGAACAAACGGGTCCTGAGCAGATAATAGAGAAAGTCCCGCTCCAGCAATAATTTTAAGCAGGAATCGGTAGTGCCGTTTCATCCGGTTGGATTGGTTATTTGCTGGTAAGAGTCCAGACACCGTCCCAGTCATCTCCAGGCGGGTTTGCCATGAAATGTTCACAACGGGGAATATAAATTCTGCTGGGATTTGTTTTTCGCCCAGAAAACATATCTTCCAGTGAATCTGATGCTTTAAAAGCTTCTATTGCTTTCTCCCATTCCTGATTTTTATAGAGATCGAGCGCCTCATGATAAGCAGGTAGGATCTTTTTATATTTTTCCGGTTCCTTTCCAACTTCAGAGATCAATTCCCAGACTTTCACAGGTTCATTTTTCCCCATGACCCGTACATTATCCAAGTCACGGACCACCATGCGATCTTTCACAGGTTCATAGGTACTGTTGGCGATTTGGATATAAACTCCATATTGTTTTGCAGAAGATTCCAATCGAGCGGCCGTATTAACATTATCGCCCATCATGGTATAATTCATTCTGGAAGCTGACCCCATATTTCCGGTCACCATCTGCCCGGAACTGATGCCGATCCGGTTTTGCATGTGATGAACTATCTCGGGCCAGCGATCCCCTTCTGCCTGCCAGCTCTGGCGAAGAAGGTCCAGACTTTCCTGCATTTTAATTGCGGTAATACAGGATAAATATTCATGATCTTTGATTTCTATTGGTGCACCATAAAACGCAACAATGGCATCTCCAATATATTTATCCAGGGTCCCATTATTTTCAAGTAATACATCGGTCATATCGGTCAGGTATTGATTCAGAAGAAAAACAAGTTCGCTGGCGGTTAATTTTTCAGAGAAGGCGGAGAAACTCTGAATGTCTGTGAAAAAAGCAGTGTGGTATCCTTCTTCACCGCCGAGGGACGGTTCTTCTCCGCTTTCATACATCTGGTCAATCAGTTCAGGAGATACATAGGTGCCGAAAGATTCTTTAAGGAACTGCTTATTCTTTTCTTCCTGGATATAATTGTAGACCGTAATGCCCAGGTAGCCTATTGCCATGGTGGATAAGGGTCCAACCATATCGATCCAGACAAATTTATTTGAGAAAAGCCAAAAAGACAGCCAGGTATAGCCTGCTACCACCACAACTGTAGCCAATCCACCCATGGCAGGACTGAGTGCGGGCACACCAAAAGCAAGAAGAATGCCCAGACCTAAAATGACAACAGCAATCCAGCCCTTTGATATCTCATGTATAATTCTGTTATCCAGGATGGTATTGAGCGCATTTGCATGAAGACCCACCATGGGATAGCGTGAATCAAAAGGCATGGGGTTCAGGTCTGAAGTCCCGGCCGCAGTAAGCCCATAGTAAAGTTTTTTTCCTGTGAATTCAAAAGGTACTATTGACCGTTTATTATCATCCGTACCAACAGCTAAACGTTTTTTCTTCGGGTTGTAATGAAAATACATAGGGCGCTGTTCAGCGATCATATTATTTCGATTAAGGTTAGATATAATCAAGAAATTCCGTTCAAGAAGACCCAAGTTGGCGCGCGCTTTTTTTAGTGCTTTTGTAGTGCCATCTTCGCTTGAACCTTTAATAGCATCTTCCAGGTCCAACTGTAACTGTTTAACGGAAGTGAACTCGTAGTCAGCCATGCCGGTTTTAAACGAAACGGATCCACTGGCGATTAGATCATCAAGTGAAGGGTCATCCGTTTTTGTGGAATCTAAGAATGCATTGGCAATGATATTATTATTCTTGATCTCATCAAACATGAAGGGTGGCAACTTTTTGAATTCTGCAGCGGTTCCATTTGGATTTTGTTTAATCCACTTTTCAGCCATGCTCATGGGTAATAGTTTTTTTGCAATCCCCATAATGTCTTTTTTACCTGCTTTGATAAATGCAACAGCAGGCTTAAACGCTGCCTTAACATTCCCCCCAAACGAGAGATTGGCAAGTTTCTTGTATTCTGCCATGACATAATTCAGGTATTCAATTTCCTGGAATTCTTTTAATACTCGATATGGGTAGTGCATCATATCAAACTTTCCGGTCTCTTTATCTTTCCATGGTCCAGCCCAGTTGACAACCATTTGGCCTTTTTCATTAATTGGAATATGAATTTCAGACCGCCCAAAGTCATCGAGCTCTGGATTGATATCAAAACGCAAGTATTTTCCAGGCTCAATTTCAACACTATCAAATGAAACTTTATAGTGCCTGAGTGCCATTGCCAAAGAAGCTGCAGGAAAAAGTCGATCTCCATAAAGCACCAGCAGAGGAAATCTTCGCTGCAAGCCATCAGGGTCCGGCTCTGATTGGAAAAAGTAAACACCAGCAGATTTCTCAATCAGTACATCTACAGGGGCTTCAATATTGTAAGCACTGAAAATGGTTGAATATTTTTCTCTATCACCTTTAGCCACCTTTCTGAAATAGTTTTTTTCTTTCATTAATGATAAACGCCGATCCATTACTTCTGTTCTTATTTTAACTGAATCAGCGGCCTGTGCTTTGGTCTTTGGCTTGAAGCTTTGAGCAAAAATAATATTTCCCGCATTCTCTGCAGCAACAGCGAGATCATTGTCCGGATCTGGAAATTTTTCTTTTATCTGATTCGCAGTAGTATCATTTTCAAAATCAATATCTTTAATATTTAATTCCCGTTCACTCTCTTCAATAAAATAAAAATCAAATAAGAATGCATCTATTCCGTGCTCTGCAGCTGTCTTAATAACAGGAAGGTGTTTGTCCCTGCTCCAGGGGCTCCATTTACCAATGGTTGCCAGTGCATCCGTATCTATATCCACCGTGGCAATATCATCCCGGACTTCTACTAAACCGCGATTCTTAAACCTCATATCCAATAGGCTGTTTTCGAAATTATCATAAAGATCAAAAAATGATAGCAGGGAGACCACCGCGGCAACGCCAAAAGCAATTAGGATGTAGGGTAGGTTTTTTTGCATACTTAGTTTATCTGATAATGTTAGGGGTAATAAAGATAAAAAGTTCGCGCTGTTCTTTTTCGATGGATGTGGATTGAAACAATTTTCCTAAAAATGGAATCCCACTGAGTATGGGAACAAATTTTTTATTCTCTATAGCATTTTCAGTGATTAACCCGCCAATCACAACTGTATCACCATCGTTAACGGTTACCTGTGTCTGGACAGTGCGTTGTGTGGAACGTGGCTTATCTGTTTTGATCTCGGCAGCAGAGAGCAGTGCTTCCACACTGGCATCCACCAATAAAGTGATTTTAGATCCGTCGTTGATCCGGGGTGTCACCGACAATTCGATTCCAATACTCTTTTCAGTCACAGTATTGGCATTGAAATTTAAAAACGAATTTGATGTCGGATCATTTCCCTGCCTATACTGCTGATTAGAGTTTTGGGTATTCACATTCCCTTCAATATAAACGGTCGTTTGAATTGATGTCGTTGCCTTATGATTATCCAGGGTTGTTATGTGTGGACTCGACAGCACTTTTGATTGTCCGCGAGCCTGCATAATTCTCCATGCCATTCCAAACTGCAATGGATTTAATGTAGCAATGGTCATATTGCTAAAATTGATTGGTATTAAGGAAGAACTTGTATCTGTTCCTGATCCGCCAAGGTAAAGGGGTTTCTGACTAGACCAGTCAATTCCGCTGCCGCGGGTTGTGTCCACGGTGGATTCGATGAATTTTACGGCGATATTAACGTTGGGGATCGGTTGATCAAGTTGTTCGATCATATTCATGATATGGGAGATATTTTCCTGGACATCTGAGATAACAACAATATTAGATGCGCCTGAAGAACTCGACGTGACCAGGCGTATAAATGTTTGTATCGTGCCGCGACTGGACATAACAGCTGACAAAGGCGATTGAATATCATCCGCATTAATATATTTTAATTTCACGACCACTGTCTCCAGCTCGCCCACCATTGTGTTTTCAGCCCCTTTCACAATAATGATATTTTCCTGAACAAAATAATTGTAGCCATTGGGTTTCAGTATTGCATCTAAGGCTGCCTTTACGGACACATTTTCCAAGTTAGCGGTAATGGTATCCTTTACTGCAGGGCTTATCACAATATTCAGACCTGTAAGTTCTCCGATCAACATAAGAATATTCTTAATGTCTGAGTCCTTCATATTGATAGACATTTTTTCATTCAAATTATATTCTTCACCTTCTTTAGTTAAGGGAATAATATTTGAATAATTCTGTCCGCAGATGGAGGGGATTGCCAAAAATGATAATAAAAGTATGAGGTATATTTTATGTGCCAACGACTTTAATGATCCTTGTTTTTCCCATGAGGAAGGTGACTTTCTGGTTTTTAATTGATTCAATCAACAAATTATTGATTCGATCACCTTCACGAAATCTTTGCCCATTAATGATCACAAAAACTTTTTCACCCAGTTTTGCAACAGATTCAATTCTTAAATCATCTAAGTCTGAAATTGCTCGTTCCTGGACAAATTCCTTTTGGGTTTCCTGCGGCAGAGCCATAGGTTTTTCTTTTACTGGGATAAATGGATTTCTCCCCCAACCTTCTAAAGCTAAAATTTCATCAGAGATCGGTTTGAAATCTGTCCGGGGTATTATACCACTTTTTCGCTCGTTTAATTTAGAAATTTTTGCAGCTTTTGCTCTAAGTGTAGCTATACGATTCAGGTCAACACGTGCCGTTTTTGCGCGTTTTTTAACTTCCCGTTTTACCTCTACTACGGGCTTATCTCTATTTCGTGTGATATAATCACTGATTGCATATATCAGAGATAATACAAGCCCTACAATTAAAATCTTTAGTCTTGGAGTCATAAAGGATTACACCTTAAACTAACTCAAAAATGTGTGTATCTAAAATCTTTTTATCATCATGCGTAATTTTAACTTTCCGTGTTCCTTTATTGGTCGTTTTCAATTCCTGGTCTGATAGAATAGTAATCTCCTTCCCATTTCCCAAGCGGGCACGAACTTTTGCATTTGTCTGACGATTCAAGTAACAGTAGTGATATACCGTAGCGGATTTATCACTGTTATTTTCCAGAAGGGAATGACAGCAAATCTTTCCAGTGGCAGTAGAGAATTTCGATCTGGGATCGATGGGAATATTGTTGCTTATGTTCACTCTACATTAACTATAAAAAGTTCGTTCTTGTCGTTGTAAGCGATGGTATTATTCTCCAGGAGAAGTTGAATTACATCAGTATAATTAGAATTATAATCGTCAATCATAAACTTTAAATCATCCAGAATATATGCGCTGCGTTTAAGTTGTCTAAGAATTTTATCAGTTATCTTACCTACACGCTCTGGAGATAGATCTTTGGAATTTTTTTGGTTATTAACTTTTGTATTAGACCTTTGGACTAAGTTCTTTTTCTTGGTCTTTTTTTGAGTTTGGGTATCAGTTTTTCGTGTTGTCTCAGATTCTACGATAGGTTCTGTCGCAGGTTCAAACATCCATTCAGGAATATTTTCAGGAGCATCTTCAGGCCTAATATTAGTTGATGTCAGTTCCGGTTCTTTGGGCTTAGGATTTTTTATCTTCGATTTTGGTTTAACCGTTTCGGCGATGTATTCCTTTTTTACAGCTGTCTGGAAATAGGCATAAGAAATGAATTTTATAACCTGTTTCGATGAATTATTTTTTTTGGCAATATCTATATTGGATGCTGTGAGTCGATATTGGCTTTCTGTCATATTATCTAATAATTTTCCAAAATTGAGAAAAGACCCATTGATCGTGATATCAATGGGAATCTTTTCTATAATGATCTCATCTTCGCTCTCAGGCATGATGATTGTTTTTTTATCAATGGCTATATTAGATGGTGAATAATTAATTATAGATAATCCATTATTTTTTATCATATTATAAAGTACATTGGACACATTATCAATAAATGATTTATCCGGGATTCGGCGGATGACTATCTCAAATTCTTCATTCAGGCTATACCATTCGTCTCGGATATTGATTATCTCCGACTCCATGCGCCTATATTTATTACGTTTGGATGTGAGGCTTTTTTGTGATTGCTGAATATCGGAATATGCCGCAGCAGCGCTTTGATGAAACCCAAAATACCAGATTATGACCAAAAGCAATATCCCTGATGAAATAGCCACGAAAATATTCCGTTGGTTTTTTAATAATTCATTCATCAAATGATACACTTAATTTCAAATTGTAAGCGGTCAGAGCCCAAATTGGCTTGCGAATTTTGAAAGATAACTTTCACTGATTGGAATAAGCCAGAATTTTCAAGAGTTAAAATAAAGTTATTGAAATATCGATCCTTTAAGGCTGCGTTTGCTCTTACATTGCCTACCATCCGGAGGGTTCGTTTATCTTCATCTTCCATTTCCACCAGTTGGACAAGGTCTCTTCCCATTTTTTTAAATTTGTTTACTTCCCATCCCTGTTGGTAGCTCACATTATCCAAAGTGATTTCCTTGGGCGTGTTATAACTCAGGAATCGTGTTATGGCAAGAATGTGCTGAAAGTATTCCGTATCATAACTCAAAAGTTCCAGTTGCTCTTGCACATTTTTTTTGTTTTTTGTGAGTAGAGTATGCTCTTCCTGTACATTAGACAGACCACTTGTTTCTTCCTTGAGAGGTTGTATCTCAGAATTAATGGTATTGAAACCGGCTTTTGTTGTTCCAGTAATTCCAATAAAAATGACCAATAGAGCGGCAGCAACCGGAATGCTGATTCTGTTTGCCCACCGAAAAATTTCATTTACTTTTAGGGTTGCGGGCATCACATTCACGGTGCCGGAAAGCGTAAGCCCAGAGCCAATGGCTGCAGTAAGGATGGTGGGGTGGAATGGGATATTATTTCGTTCATCTTCACTGGGGGAAAATGCAAGATTTCGAATGGGATTCAAAAAATGTGTATTAAGTCCCAAAATCCCTCCGATGAATTTATCCAAATGAAGAATATCACCTGCGGAACCACTCAACAGAGCCTCCGTGTCATCGGATAGGGCAAAGCTTTTTCGTATACTATTGATCGTGCGGTCAATTTCTTGACGCCAACCATCAAAAACCGGGCGGAAGATATCATCATATTTCCCCGTATCTACTTTTTCCCCTAAGGCACGAATGAATGATTCTGGTACTTGAAATTCATCCCGTTTATCCCAGTTTTCGGTAGAATGTCCCTGGTCTCTCAATGCGTCCGTCAGACTTTGGACTCCAATATGAAGCTGTATTAAAACTCGGATCTTTCCACGAACACATCCAAGAATGAGACTGGTATTTTCACCTATATGAAGGATTAGAGTTGATTTTTGACGGTGCTCGGGATAATTCCAGATAAACGCATTAAAAACAGATTGCGCTGTAGGATGCCACCATCGAATCTCCCAGTCCAGTTCGTTTAATAAAGCACTGGTTTCCGACAGAGCCTTATTATCACCAATGCCCACATTCACATAATTTGCACTTCCTGGTGCGTGGCCAATAATTGCATCTTCAGCGGAGAAGGGGAGTCCTTTCTTGATGCCCCACTCAATAATCTGTTTTTTATCTTTTTTATTTTCTTTTGGAATTTCAACCAATTTTAGCAACATCCTGTCATTATTTATATTGAGAGAAATTGTATTTTTATTCCGCAATGATTTTGTTGCAGATTTATAAATTTCCATGCGGTCCGACAGACGATCTTCTAAATTTTTTAAAGAATTTTCACAGGCGATTGAAAACTCGGTCGGGTTTTTGGATGGGTCAAGGTTCCGCGCCTTTGAAGCAGTTAAATCATAGGATAAAAGGGTTTTGATGCCTTTTACTTCTTCCAAAAGAACCGATGATATTCGACCGCTGTCAATACTAACACCCAATGTTGCATTGTCTAATGGAATTTTTTTCCCGGGGACATATATTGGATATTTCCCGGGGATTGGCAAAACATCATCTGCAGGCTCATTCGAAAGTTCTGATGTAAATTCTTCAGCAGGCGCTTGATCGGTGATTTCATCATCTGATTTTGATTCTACCATTGTGGCGGAAATAGATTCTGGGGCATCTTTTGGATCTTCTTTTTCAATTATTAACTCGTCTGGAGGTTTGCCTTCGCCAATCCAATCATCATCTTTCTCTTCAAGCTCCGGAGGTCCGGGTGCTGTTTCCTTTTCGGGGCTGTCTTTTCGAAGGACATCCAAGAGTTTATTAACGGCAATCTCATTATAATTCTTTTTCTTTTGCTGGAGTAATCCACCGGTACTTACCTTTCCAGAAATGACTCGCTGCACCATTTCTTCGCTGATTTCATTTTTAGTCTCGCTCATCATGGTAAGCAGAAGTTGGTGACACAATTGGGTCACCTTGCGTGGATAACCTTGAGTGTTTTTATAAATTTTCAAAATGGCTTTTTCGGTAAACCAATTGCCTGGTTTGCCTCCGGAGACTTCGATCCGATGGTCGACCATGCCTCTCATATCTTCCAATGCAATGGGGCCAATCTCAAAATCGAAGGATATACGATCTTCAAAATTTGGATATTTATGGATCATGACCCCCATTTCAGGCTGACCGAATATGATCAATTGCAGCAATTTGAAATCATCCGTTTCAAAGTTCAATAGGGTTCGAAAAACATCTAACATTTCGCCAGGAAGATTTTGGCCTTCGTCAATGATCAGAACCAGAATTTTACCTTGCTCAACACCAATTTTTAAGAGATAATTCTCAATTATATTTCTGCATTCCTGTACAGATTCTCCTGTGTTGCTTACTCCGAATAAATCAATAATATATTTCAGGAGAATCAGTTCAGATTCGAACTTGGGGTCCAGGATCAGGTAAAAATCAAAATCGTCTGGTTCCGCTTTAAAATTCCGGATTAGTTTTCTGCTGATGGTGGTTTTTCCCACACCAATTCCACCACGGATCACAGATAATCCACGACGCATCCTGATAGCCAGTTCCAACCCTTCTAAGCATTGTCGATGCTGGACAGCAGGAAAGAACAGATCAACATTGGGTGATGTTGAAAATGGGTCTGCTTTTAATCCGATTGAATCAAATAGATTCAATGAAAATTCCCCGGTTTAGCTCGTTACGAAAATGAAATGTAAGTGTAAACCATAAAGGCTGATGCTGCAATAAGCCCTATGCCAATGGGAATCCTGTTCTTCAGGAAAAATGCATCCGTCATATAAAGTTTATTTGCGTGTCGCTCTGCCTGCAGGATTGTATTGGGTGATACAAGAAGCAACAGCCCAAAAACACCCGACAGGATAGCTGTGACTAAAAATATAATTTTATTCAACGGTTCACCAGCATATGTGTATCCAAGAAAAGCGGATACGCCTAGTAGTCCTATACCAATGGGAATCCTGTTTTTAAGGAAAACAGCATCTGTCATAAACAAGCGGTTGGCTTGCCGTTCGGCTTTTAAGATTGCTTCCGGTACAAAAATCAATAACGCACCGAAAACGGCAGAAATTATCCCTATTATTAGGATAATTATCATGGGATTTACCATATTTGAACCTCTGATTTCATTTCGATGAAAATTGGTTTATTCAAAAACCCGTGAAAAAGGGCGCATCTCACCCATTCCTCGATCGAGGAATTTAAGTATAAAATAGAGAGAAAGATAACTCTCTTGCCGTCTGAAAATTAATATTCTAAATAGGAGCCGGGAACAACGATCGGATCTAGTCCAATATTGAGCCCTAAAAACGTAGGAATATTTCCTCTCGTAATGGATGCATCATTACCTTGAAAATCTACGGAAGAGTTTGAAATAACTGACCCGGTAATGTCGCTGTTTCCTACCAATGAGAAAGAAGAACTATAGTTTAAAATGGCTCCATACACTGTGCTCCCGTCCAGCTCAAGACTATTACCCTTGGATATGATTAATCCATACACAGTAGAATTGTTATAATCGGCAACTCCTTTTGAATAGATGACCACTGCTGCTCCCAGCCCGGTTCCAATCTGGCAATTTAAAATCGTAATATTTCCACTGCAAATCAGGAAAATATTTCCATTGATCGTTGTGTTTGAACTAATGTTCAAGTTGCCATTTACGACAATATAACCGGGTCCGTTCACGGTTGAGCCCGATAGGGTCAGATTATTATTCGCCAACAGTTGGCTGTTGGCATAACTGCTTAAATTGATCGTTGTATTAGTAAAGGCTGTGCTACCCATTTTTGAAAGTGTAGGCCCATCGGTCCAGGATGCTCCGCTTATTGTACCGTCATTGTTTGATTGGGTCTGCGTATCATTCGCTGTATTACCTGTATTTTCCTGGAAATTGTAGTACGCCGTTAAATCAGCCTCATTCCCAGCAAGGACGGTATCTTTTTTAGCGGCAATCTGACTGGCGGTACGTTCCACATTCCAGATCCGGACCTCATCTATTTTGCCATTGAAAGTGTAACCATTGCCTGTGCCGTTATGATACCGGGAACCGCTCCGGGTACGTCCGATATTAGTGGGATTATGACTCCATAATTGTGAGCCATTTCCACTAGTCATATAATTCCCATCTAAATACATTTTAAGGGCGTTAGCAGAAACAGAAGAGCCACCATTAAGCGTCAGTGCTACATGGTGCCACTGATTATTTTGGATAGACGTTGTGTATATCCAAGTACCAGGGGTCCAGTTGCTTTCATTAGATCTACGGTTCCATCCACCAACGTATAATCTTCCGCTATGGATGTAAATATTCAGTCCGCGGGTGCCACCGCCTACTTCGAAAATCACTTGTCTGGTACTGCTATCTTTATTATTTGTCCTGAACCAGGCTTCGACTGTACGCTGGGAATGAATACCTGTATTGATATCCGAGCTGCCACCAATTCCAACATAATCACTACTGTTAAAATCCAGGGCATAATTATTGTAGGCACCGCTAGCCGATGCTGCGCTGGTTAAAAGAGCTTCATACTGTGTTATATCCAGCGTTGGGAATGACGGTGGGGAAGAGAGCAGTGTTCCACCGGTCCCGGTGCTTGTATATGTGGTCCCGCTGCCTGTTCCGCTGTTGGACTCGACATTGCCGTTGTAGAACATATCTCCGCTAATGGTGCCGTTGGACTCTGTAAAGGTTTGGCCCCCGGAATTATTGCCGTAAAACGAAAAGCAGAATGCTTCCGGCATCGATGAGAGGATCAATCGCAGGTTTCTCTCAACATCATTGATGGTTGCGATGCTTTTAACGGTTATATATTGGGAATGGGGAAGAGCTGTCCCAGCTTCATTGTTCTGGGTGTCAAAAGAGACAGAGTAGCTGCCATTATTAAAGTTCCCCGAGATGTTAGAAATATTCCGTGATGCCTTATAAGACTGCATAGCATGCTCAATCCCAGTCATGGCAAGGTTTCGTGCTTTAATATCAGTCATATAGTAACCGCCGGTACGCGACTCAGTTATTGAAAAGCGGGCCAGATAAAATGCAAACAGACTCAAAATAATGAAAATACCCATGGTAGATGCCATAATGATCATTCCTGACTCTGAGTTACGTTTATGGTTCATCTTAACCATCAGTCGTGGTAGCTCATTTTTGAACCAAACCTAAAATTATGTGGATACACAAAAGATGTTAGTGAAAGTGTATCCATATCATTTATAAATGTTAAATCCAGTTTTGAAAGATGGACAGTTTTTGCCTGGGCTGCGGTTAATCCTCCTGAAGACGGTGACACAACATTGAAATTATTATTATAGAAGGTAAATCCGTTTGACTGGGAATATCCTAAAGAATTGGATAGCGAGTTATAGCTTCCTGTGCCTAGTCTAAAGTTAAATTGGTCTGGAGAACCGGTCTGAAAATCTTTAAGGTCACCCTTTCCATTCTTTAGGTAAAGACTATTCTGATCTGAAAGAATAAAATCGGCTGACGATGATTGCCCCTGTGTGTCTCTCATCAGTCTCCAGAAGGCGGACCTTGCTTCACTCACAAAACCCTGGCGATTTGTTTCTTTAACAAATATATCTGCACCCTGGAAAAGCATGGTGGCCGCCATGGACCCAATGATGCCCACAGCCACAATGACAATTATCATTTCAATTAATGTAAATCCCTTTTGTGATGAACGCATCATTTTATAACCCGGGGCTAATAATCATGGTATCGGTCATGGCAGAAAGTGTCTTGTGAGTTACTTTTACCATAATGCTTTTATAGTCTGTCTGGTTGGATTGGGGCGTATGAAACCCTGAAGACGCAGACACATATGCGACAGCAACAGAAATGCCGAATGCAGGGTGTTCGCTGACTTCATTAATGGTATACTGATGAAAATCATCAATATCATCAAAATGATTAATGGCGGTTTCTCCAGAGTCTTTCCCCAGGGAAGAAGACCAGGGAGCTGCGCTATTTTCATCATACCCACGGGCCCGGATCTGGTTCTCCATACTGTTCAGTATAACACTCTGCACAGTTCTTAATTCAGAATGTGCCCTGACAGTTTTTCCTGTGTTCAGTGCCTGGAGAAAAACCATGAAAGAAAGGGTAAGCAGGATCAAAGATACCATAATTTCAATCAGAGTAAATCCTTTTGCATTGCCCTGTATATTTTTCATTAATTTACACTCCATTTCCCAGTCACAGGTGCCACAGAAATTGTTTTTGAATTAAGCACGATGGATCCGCCTGATTTTGCGTCCCCCAGTGGAAGAAACTGAAGCTCAGAAGACCCGCCAAAATTAGCGGATGTGATATTTACTTCTATAAAATCAGATTGATCAAATGAAATGACACCATTGGCACTGTTTGGAAAATCGGTTATAGCCGATCTTGAGCCGTCAGGGCCATTATAAATAGTATATTGTTCAAGGGTTGTAGAAAATACAAGGGTGATTGTATCATGCCTTGCAAATGCCATGGATTTTGAATAATCAATGTCAGTGGTTATTTGATCGATAGCAATTTGAACCTGGATGGTTGTCAAACCGCTTCGGGTTCGTGTCATGGCCATGGCACCAAAAATACCAATCAGAACAATAACGATAATTAGTTCTGTAAGGGAAAACCCAGGGGTTGCTTTTTTTAAATTAGTTTTAGTTTGATTTTCCATGGTCGGAATTTACTTACGACCGCAAGAAGAGAGGATTAAATAGAGTGAGTAAAGGATTTTTCGTAGGAAGGACTGTCCTGATCGATGTCTTCTATTTTGATATAATACCTGACTTCTCCTGTGGCAGCGACCGTATCCAGCCATGTTTCATACCTGAATGGATTATTATTGGCGTTTTTGGGCACTTCATCTTGGGAGAACAAATGTTTGGGCGCCTGTGGGGAGAGGGTGGAGTCCATGGGTGTGCTGGCCCATTCATCATCCATTACATGGGTTTGATTCGTGGGGGCAGGAGGAAAGTGGGCGCTCCTGCCGCTCGTCTGGTGCATCCGGTAAAAATAATGGAAAAATACTTCCCGGATCGTTTGCATGTTGACTTCATTCCGTTTTCCCTGCGTCCGTTCCGCCACACCGTTATAAGCAGGAATGGAAGCACTCACCAAGATTCCCAAAATGGCTAGTGTGACCACCAGCTCCATCATGCTGAAACCATCCCTTTCTTTCCCTTTTTGAATTAAATTTTTCATTACCCTAAAATTATATCGGTTTTTCATCCTGAATCTAAAAAGGCTCCGGTGTTATACCGGAGCCTTTTATTTTTTTTCTGAGATTTATTATACTAAATAATCAGGAAAGTGCCTACGAATGCGTGTGTGGATTGGGAGTATCACTTGCTCCGTTATCACCGGTTCCTCTCTCACTCAAAGTACCGACAGCATCTGTGTTAAGACCTGTATTTGTGCCTCCTACTGAAAAGGTGTAGTCCCAGTGAACTAATGTGCCATTACCGCGCATATGGGAGATGTTTAGTGAGCTTGTTTTCCACCGCCACTGTCCATCAAGTGCTGCGTATGCATCAGTAGTC
>Ga0208113_1000719_pt1 | contig 16182 bp, 17 predicted proteins | sample Knorr_S7_td_NADW_FD_185598 | JGI IMG/M metagenome (GOLD analysis project Ga0208113, IMG submission 185598) | Marine microbial communities from Southern Atlantic Ocean transect - Knorr_S7_td_NADW_ad_2505m_LV_A (SPAdes) (version 2) | ecosystem: Environmental > Aquatic > Marine > Oceanic | place...
ATATCCTTTTAATTATTTTTTATTTATATCCAGGAAGCATTTTTGGTTGTTTTATTTATAATGATTGTAAAATCCAACCACAATTAACAAGTAATTTTATAGTTTCTTCCAACCACGTTTATGTATTTATTATTATTTCTTTAACAGGTTTTATTGCTTATTCAAAAAAATCAGCCTTTATAAGAATAGTAATCTATCTTTTTTTTATATCAGTTTTCTTAGAACTTGCTCATATAGCAATTCCAGAGAGAGGTTTTGAAATAAAAGATCTAGCTGGAAATATCGTTGGAGTGGTTATATCATTAATTATATTATTAATATTTAAATTTAGGAAAAAAAATGAGCACTTTTGATGACAGAGAAAAAAATTTTGAAAAAAAATTTGCATATGACGAAGAATTACAATTTAAAATTAGTGCACGAAGAAACAAATACCTAGGTCAGTGGGCTGCGCAAATTTTAGGTCACGATCAAGAAAAAGAAAAAGAATATATACTATCTGTTATAAAAGCTGATTTTGCTGAAGTTGGAGACGAGGATGTTTTTAGGAAAATTAAGTCAGATTTAAAAGATCAAAATATTTCAGATGAAGAAATAAGGAAAAAAATGGATGAGCTGAATGAAAAAGCAAAATCTGAGTTTAAGTAGTTTTCTACTAATTTTTTTTTTATTGTTATCTTCATGTTCTTCGATTCCAAAAAATACCGCTGATAGTTGCTCAATTTTTTCTGAAAGATATTTATGGTACAAGCATACAAAAAAAGCTGAGCAAAAGTGGGGAACACCAATTTATATTCAACTTGCATTTATTAAAATGGAGTCTGGTTTCGATTGGTTAGCTAAACCAGAAAGACTTAAAATTTTCAAAGTAATACCTTATAGAAGACCCTCGAGTTCTTTTGGATATTCTCAGGCTGTAAAAGGAACTTGGGAACAGTATAAAAAAGAAACAAACAATCCTTTAGCCACAAGAACTAGATTTAAAGACAGTGTTGATTTTATTGGATGGTATACAAATAAAACTGCAAAACTATTAAAGATTTCAAAGAAGGATGCTTACAGACAATATTTGGCCTATCATGAAGGATGGGGTAATTACAAAAATTATAAAAATAATCAAAAGGTAATTATTCTTGCAAAAAAAGTTGCAGAGCAAGCTAACGAGTATAGAAAACAGTTAAGTAAATGTCAGAAGAGACTTAACAAAAATAAATATATAATTTTTTAACGTAACTGTTTTTTTAGTTCTATATCAACTGCATCTATTCTTTTTGTATTTTTTGCCAGTGCAACATACATTGTTGGTGTTACGTATAATGTAAAGAATGTTGAAATTAACATTCCTCCTAAAATTGTAGAACCAACTGCAAGTCGTGATCCTTCGCCTGCGCCTGGGCCAATATTACCTATAACTAAAGGAATCATTGCAATCATAGTGCTCAGAGATGTCATGATAATGGGCCTAAATCTAAGGTCACAAGCTTCTTTAACAGCGTTTTCAATACTGTTATCAATAGTTCTTAGCTGATTAGCGTATTCGACAATCAGAATACTGTTTTTAGTTGAAATTCCAATAAGAATGACAAGCGCAATTTGAGAAAAAATGTTTATAGAACTGTTTAAAAACAAAATAAATACCAATCCACCAAAAACAGCCAACGGAACAGTAAGAACAATAATAAATGGATGTATAAATGAATTGAATGTTGCTGCCATTACGAGATAAGCAGTTAAAAGAGCTAAAGCAAAAATTATATACAATTCATTGCTAGTTTCTTTTAATTCTTCAGATTTACCTTTCCATGTAACTTGATTTTCAGGTGCAATTTCAGCAATGGTTTTTTCTAAATATTTGATTGCCTCGGATAATGTATAATTTTCACTTATATTTGCAGATATAGTAACCGCTCTTTGCCTATTATATCTTGATAGTTTGTTAGCAGACCCTACTTCTTTAAAACTAACCAAATTTGCTAAAGAAATTAATTTTCCAGAGTTTTCTGATCTAACAAAAATTTTACTTAGGCTTTCTTGATCTTTTCTATCAGCTAAATATTGTTGCAGAATAATTGGATATTCTTTTCCAAGTTTATTAAATTTTGTGACAGTTTTGCCACCATAAAGAGTTTCAAGAGTTTGACCAATAGATTGAGTAGATATGCCCAAGTCTTTTGCTTTGTTTTTATTTATGACCAATTTTATTTCTGGTTTGTTTCTTGAATAATCAGATTCTATTCTAGATAAATTTCCATTTCTTCTTAACATTCTTATTACTTTGGATTGGATGTTTTCCAATTCTTCATAAGTACTTCCCAATATAACCATTTGAACTGGTTTATTATAATTTGATACCCTTATTGCTTGTGGAGATATTGGAAAAGCCAGTGTTTGAGGAACTGTCACTATTCTTCCAATTGCTTGTCTCATAATAATCTGAGAATTTTGTTTTCTGTTTTTCCAATTATCTAATAAAGCAATAATTATAAAGCTATTATCACCTCCAAAGCCAGGAACTATCATAAGAAATCTATCGTAAGGACTATCCTCTGTTTGTAAAAGAGGTATAAGTCTTTTTTCTACATCTTCAGCACTTTTTTGAGTATACTGAAACGAGCTACCCTCATCTGTAAAACCAATAATTAAATAAGCTCCTCTATCTTCCATTGGAAGAAGTTCTTTTTTAGCAAAGTTATATAATAATCCAGAACCTATTATGATTAATATAATAAAAGTTATAATTGTTTTTTTTTTATCTAACCAATATTTAAGTGTTTCCTGGTAGAAATTTGAAAAACCTTTAAAAAATTTGTCAAATTTTACTACAAAAAAATTTGTCTTTGCTTTCCTATCTAAAAATTTACTTGCAAGCATTGGAGATAGAGTTAGAGCAACAAATGATGAAACAACAATAGCAAAAGATAATGCAATTGCAGTTTCTCTAAATAAAGTTCCAGCTATTCCTTCTATAAAAATTAGTGGTAAAAAAACAGCAACTAAAATTAATGTTGTGGCAATGATAGCAAAAGTTATTTGTTTTGAACCTTTATATGCAGCAACTAAAGGATTTTCTCCATTTTCTATTCTTCTATATATTGCATCAGTCATTATAACAGAGTCATCAGTAATTATTCCTATTGCTAAAATAAAGCTTAACAAAACGAAAATATTTATTGATAAACCAAATAAATAAATTCCTAAAAAGGTTGCAATCAAGCTTACAGGTAAAGCGATAGCAGGTACAATTACTGCTTTAAAGCTTCCTAGGAATAAATAAATAATGATAACTACTAAAACGAAAGCAATAATTAGAGTTTTATAAACTTCGTTAATTGCTGCCCCAATGTATGTTGCCCTATTAAACGCTATCTCTAAATTTAGTCCTTCTGGTAAGGTTTTTTTTACTTCATCAACTTTTTTTTTAATTTCTTTTGACAGCTCAACCGTTGAAGCTCCACTCCTCGCATAAATTCCAATACCAACAGTTTTTAAATTTAATGCATCTTTACTTTGAGCTCTAAATAAAGCTTTTTCTGATACAGGACCAAATTCAATGTTGGCAACATCTGATAATATAACTAGATTATCTTTACCTTTTTTAATTGGTAATTGTTTTAGTTTTTCTAAATCATCATATGATTTTTCTAAATTAATTGTTAAATCTATGTTGCTTGCTTCCAATGTACCGGCGGGTAAACTTACATTTTCATTTCTAAGAGCTTGTTCAACTTCTTGAATTGTTAAATTATTTGCTGCCAATTTAATAGGATCTATCCATACTCTTACACTTAATTCTCTTAAACCTCCCACCAAAATTCTACCTACATTTTTTACACTAGAAAATTTGTCCACTAAGTATCTTTCGGCATAATCTCCAAGTTCTAAGTTGCTCCAAGTTGGTGATGATAGTGCCAACCACATTGTAGTTGTAAATCCAGCAGCTTGTTTGAGTATTTGGGGTGGTTTGGACTCAGATGGCAAAGCATCAACTACTCTTGCAACTCTCTCTCTTATATCATTTGCAGCATCATCTAAATCAATTTCAGTATCAAACTCTATATTGATTGTGCTTTTTCCATTCTCAGATTTTGAATCAATATTTTTGATTCCTTCAGCTCCACCAACAACATCTTCAATTACTTGAGTAACTTCTTCATCAATTATTAGTGACGATGCAGATTTGTATTCGACTTTAACCTGTACAACAGGTGGCTGTAAACCTGATGGAAGTTCTCTCACAGGCAACTTCCAAAAAACAAAAACTCCAAATACTACTAAAATAATAGATAAAACCCACGAAACTACAGGCCTTCTTATACTTACTTCGGTTAAATACATTATCTGTTTATAGGTTTAATTTTACCATTTGGTCTAACTTTTTTTAGACCTTCAGCTACAATTGTTTCACCCTCATTTAAACCCGAAGTGACTTCAAGGTAACCTCCGTTTCTTATTCCTATTTTAACTTCTGCTTTTTTAGTCAAGTTGTCTTTATTGACTTTATAAATATAAACTTTATTTCCTTCCAAGATCACACTTGTGTCAGGTATACTTAAAGAATTACGTTCATTATATTTTATAGTTATTTCTAAAAGTGCACCTGGCAATAATTCTAAATTTGAATTATCTAATCTAACTCTAGCCGCCAAAGATCTTTTTTCAGTATTAATTCTACTTGCAGTTGATTCTATTACTCCATTATAAATTTTTTCATTATTACCAGAAAATTTTATATCTGCAGATAATCCTTCATTAATATAGGGTGCATATATTTCTGGAATATCTACATCAACGTACAAAATGGATGCATCTTCTATGTTAACTACTATAGAGCTTTCCAATATTTCTATATCATTCGAAAAATTTCTTTTTCCCACAACTCCATCAAATGGTGCTATGATATTTCTAGTTTTAAGCTTTGCAATTATATCTCCTTCCTTAACTTTTTGATTAAATTTAATTGGTGAAATAATTTCATATTTTTCTATTTTATAAGCTTTTGTTCTTATAGGAACTGCAGTTCCAAAGGTCGAAATTTTATTATGAAAATTTTTTTGATTAACTGTTGTTACAATTATTCCTGGAGGTGGTCTTTTACTAAATTTTTTTTGAAAGTGCATTCCAATCATCGTTCTTGCAACAATGACTGTAGCAATTATTAAAAAGAATATTATAATTATGGAGGTAATTTTAGTTGATCTTTTCATTTTCATTATTTTGTTAATCCATACTCAGCCCAAGAGCCATCATAAATTTTAGGCAAATATTTATCATTAATCATAGAATAAGCTAGACTTAAAACTGCCGCTGTAATTCCAGAACCACAGGAAAATACTACATTATTCTCTTTATTAATTCCTATTTTAGCAAATTTTTCCTTAATAAGATTTTTTTCTAGAAAAGTTTTATCTTCAGGATTTATTAGCTCTCCGAAAGGTAAACAATATGAATTTTTAATTGAGCCGCTCCTAACGCCTGGTCTAGGTTCTTTTTCCAAACCTAAAAACCTATTTTTACTTCTTGCATCTACTACTTGAAATTTTTTTTCCGCTATATTTTTATCTATTTCTTCTTTTGTTTTTACCAGTTGTGATATTTTTTTGGCTTTATAATTTTTTTTTTCGTGATTTGAAGTCTTGTCAGTAGTTTCTCTATTTTCTTTTTTCCACTTTGAAAGACCACCATTTAAAATAGAAATAAGATTTGGTTTATGTCCAAAAAAAATAAACGTATACCAGCACCTACAAGAACTTAATACATCGGAATTGTCATAAACAATAATCCTCTCTTCATTTGTAATTCCTAAATTTGAAACAATTTTTTCCCATTCCTTTTCATCTGGCAACATATGAGGAAGTTCAGTTTTTTTATTTGAGAATTTGTCTATATCAAAAAAAATTGCATTTTTAATATGTTCTTTTTTATATTCTTCATAAGCATTTCTATTGGCATTTGGCATATGCCATGAAGAATCAATTATTTTAACTTTAGAATGATTTTTGTCTAACCATTCTGTTGAAACGAGGCTCATTATAAACCTTTTTTTTGTATATATTTTTGATGGTACTCTTCTGCTTTACAATAGTTTATTTCTTTAGAAATTTTTGTAACTACTTTTCCATTAAGTTTTTTATTTAAATTTTCTTTAACTTTTTCAGCAATTTTTTTTTGCTCATTATCATAAAAAAAAATTTCACTTCTATATTGAGAACCAATATCAGGGCCTTGTCTATTAAAAGTAGTTGGATCATGTATTTTAAAAAAAAAATTTACAATTTCATCATAGGTTATAACTTTTTCATCAAATTCAATTTTTACTACTTCAGCATGGTTGGTTTGACCTGTGCAGACTTCCTTGTATGAAGTTTTAGAATTGTTCCCACCGCAATAACCAACTTCAGTTTTAGTTATACCTTTTATTTTAGATAATTTTTCTTCTGGACCCCAAAAACACCCACTAGCAAAAATAGCTTTTTTCATAAATTTCGATTATTAGTATTCGAATATAATTTAAATAAATCAAATGAGCAAAAACCATTTAGGCGCAGTTTATATGATCTTGAGTGTACTTTTTTTTTCATTCATGGATATTTTAATAAAAGTTACTGACGAATACGATGTAGGCCAAATAATGTTTTTTAGAGCATTATTTGGTTTGGTTCCAATTTTTTTTTTAATTCCAAAAAATCGCATGAAGAATTTTTATAAAACGAAAAATATTAAACTTCATTTTTATAGATCATTTTTTGGAGCCATTGCAATGGCAGCTATTTTTATTGGATTAAGAAATTTACAACTTGCAGAGGTTACAGCTCTGGCCTTTAGTGGACCTTTATGGGTAGTGCTATTTAGCATGTTCTTTTTAAGTGAAAAAATAAGATTAAAACGATGGATTGCAGTAGGCCTTGGATTTATTGGAGTAATTATAATTTCAAAACCAGGTTTTGATAATTTAAATTTTTATTATATTTATCCAATAATATTTTGTATTGGTTTTGCAGGAGTTTCTATACTTATTAGAAAATTAACTCTTGCTGGAGAATCTGTTTGGTTAATAGCTTTTTATTTTAGTCTAGTGAGCGGATTAGGAGGTTTACTAACCATTCCATTTGGTGTTTGGAAAATGCCTAGTACATATGATTTTATTCTGTTAATTTTGATTGGATTACTTGGAGGAATTGCGAATTTACTTTTAACACAATCATATAAGCTTGCTGAAGTTACTCTAACTACACCATTAAAATATCTTTCACTTGTTATTGCAATTATATTTGGATTTTATTTTTTTGAAGAAATCCCTTCTATTTATACATTATCCGGAGCAGCTTTAATTGTAGTTTCTTCAGCGATTATTTTCATTAGGGGAAGTCAATTAAAAAAACCTATTACTTTGCCTAGACAACAATGAAAAAACCTCCTGCTTACTGGTATAGAGCAAAAAGAATTCTTTCAAAAAAAGATCCGATATTAAGAAAAATTATTAAAAAATTTAATAAAGGTTTTTTAACTACGAGAAAAGATCCTTTTTTTTCTTTATGCCGCACAATTGTAGGCCAACAAATATCCACGAAAGCAGCGAATTCAATATGGTCAAAATTTGAGATTAAATGTAAAAAAAGAATTCTTCCAAATAATGTCTTAAAATTAACTTCGCGTTCTTTAAGGGGCGCAGGTTTGTCACGTCAAAAAATAACTTATTTAAAAAATATTGCTAAAAGTTTTAAAAATAAGTCTTTTAATGTTAAAGATCTTAAAAAAATGAACGATGAGCATGCAATAGATTATATAACACAATTAAAAGGACTAGGAGTTTGGAGTGCACAAATGTTTTTAATGTTCAATCTCAATAGGCCAGATATATTTCCAACTCAAGATATAGGTCTAATTAGAGCTATATCTAAAAATTATAAAACATCTTATCCACCTGGTGATAGATTTTTAAATAAAATTTCAAAAATGCACAAAGGTTATCGAAGCGTTTTTACTTGGTATATGTGGAGAAGTATTGATCCAGTTGATGTAGAATATTAATTTAGACCTTCAATAATTTGCAAATTTCTCTCAGTAGTATCTTTTGCTAGCGCCCATCCTTCTTGGTATTCTTTTGAATCATGACATTCCATGGCTTTTTCATAGCTTGGAAATTCCCAAATTACTGTTCTTGAAAAATCATCTCCCTCTAAGCGTTGATATTTACCTCCTCTAACCAAAGGTTTTCCTCCATAACTTTTAATAATCGGAGTTACTTTAGCAGCATAGTTTTTTAGATTATCCACACTGTCAATTTTCTTATATAAAGCTATCCAATATCCCTTCATCATTTCTCTTTTTAAATTAATAATTTTTTATCCAGTGTTTTGCAATATCTATTCTTTTACATATCCAAACATCATCAAATTTTAAAACATAATCCAAAAATTTTCTTAATGACTGAAATCTTCCTGGTCTTCCAATTAATCTACAGTGTAATCCAACAGACATCATTTTTGGATTTGTTTTACCTTCATTGTATAGAGCATCAAAGCTATCTTTAAGATAAGCGTAAAACTGATCACCACTATTAAATCCCTGGTTTGTGGCAAACCTCATATCATTATTATCTAAAGTATATGGAATAATTAATTGTTTTTTCTTTCCTCTTTTTTCCCAGTAAGGAAGATCATCGCTATAAGAATCACTATCATAAAGAAACCCTCCTTCTTCCATAACAAGATCTCTAGTATTTGGACTGCATCTACCCGTGTACCATCCAAGTGGTCTTTGACCGAATATTTTTTCTATTGATTGAATCGCAAGTTTCATATGTTTTTTTTCTAATGCTTTAGAAACATTTTGGTAATCGATCCATCTCCATCCATGAGAAGCAACTTCATAATTGGCTTTTTTTATAGCATCACATAGATCTTTATTTCTTTCTAAAGCCATGCCAACGCCAAATATTGTTATAGGAATTTTTTTTTCTTGAAATAATTCGTGAACTCTCCAAAAACCTCTTCTTGAGCCATATTCATAAAAAGATTCCATATTTATATGTCGACCTTTGATTGGCTGAGCTCCTATAATTTCTGATAAAAAAACTTCGGAAGTTTTGTCTCCATGTAATACACAATTTTCAGCTCCTTCTTCATAATTTAAAACTATTTGTAGCGCAATTCTTGCATTGTTTGGCCATTTTACTTCAAACTTCTTCGAGCCGTAACCAACCATATCTCTGGGATATTTTTTATTTGTATTTGAGTGATATTTTTTCATTTTTAAAGTTATGAATTACTAAATTATTACCTATTCCTTTTCTATCTATTACTAAAAAATTCATACTTTTTGTTGATATTAAAGGAAAATGCCATATTCCAGATTTGTAGTTTATTCCAGTTTGTTTTGGCACAATAAAAGACTCTATTTTTTTAACATTTGGCTTTATACCCTTCGGTGCAACAAATACTAAAAAAGTAGTTTCGTTCATTGGAATAAATGCCTGACTTCCAAGAGGGTGTTTTTCCATCATTTTTATATTCATTGGAAATTTTCTTTTTTTTGCTGAAAAAATACTAATGATTGTATTTCCGTTTTTTATTGAAGTATTAATGTTACACAAATTATCAAACCTTTTTGCATAACCATTATTAATATTTATTGATTTTATTTTTTTTGTGCAAATTACATCACCAAATTTTTTAAAATTTTTACGTGTTATTTTTTTTGGTTTTATAATAATTTTCATTTAATAACTTTTCCGAAAGCTCTAATTCGTGAAATTCCACCGTCTGGATAAATATTTATTCTAATAAAATTAATTTTATTTTTCTGCATTGTTTTACTATTGAAACTATGTTTTTTATTAGCATTAAGTTTGGCTTTGTTTAAAAGCAACTTCCATTTATTAGACTTTCTTACTATTGAATTATTTGATATTTTTTTTGAAATGTATGCAGCTTGTACAGAACATGAGTCTGGATAGTTTCCTTTAAAATGATGGGTATCAATTTCAATTTTATTAATTTTACCCGGACGACCAAATTTTATTATAAGCCAATCAAAGTTTTTTCCTCTACTTCTTCTTGTTTCCCATCCATCGCCCATATTTTTACCTTTACCTGGAGCAAGAATATTTTCAGCTCTTCCAAAATGTTCATTATTACAACCTATGATAGAGGCTCCGTTTAACATAGAACAAAGATTAATCATTTTACTTCCAAAATTAACATTCTTCATTTCAATTTCTCCAAAAATTCTAAGTCTTGCAACGCCACCGTCTGGATAAATATTTAGTTTAATGTGAGTAAAGATAGATTTATTTTTAATATTAAAATTATGATTTTTGTTTGGATCAAGTTTTTTCTTATTTAAAATTGTAATCCATCTTGATTTATTGTTTGGTTTTTTTTTATTACTGTAACAAGCTTGTAAAGATGCATGCGTGGGCTGATTTCCTGAAAAATGAGCTGTATCAATATCAACATTAAAAATTTTTCCTGGCTTTCCAAGTTTAATAATTAAATAATCAAAACCTTTTCTTCTTCGTCTTCTAGTTTCCCATCCATCCATCCATTTTCCATGCTTATCAAAAACTCCTTCTTTAAAGATAGGTGGATTTGGATTAATTATTCTACTTGCAGATGCAAAAAAATCATCTGTTTTGAAAATTACTTTTGAACCAAGTCTTGGCTCTGCCAAATTGATCTTTTTACCGTTTATAAACTTCTTCATAAATATTTTATTTAATTATTTCATTTAGGCGAAGGTTTGCAATTTTTTTTACCTGTTCCTTAGCTTCTTCAAATTCTAAATTTATATTATTTGTTATTCTTTGTCTAAAACTATTCAAAATTTCTTCTTTATTTTTTCCTTTAACAGTAATAATAAAAGGAAATCTAAATTTTTTTTTATATTCTTCATTCAGTTTTTTAAATTCTTTAAATTCTTCCTCGGAACATTCGTTTAAATTTGCATTTTCTTGCTCATTTCTTGAATCTTTAGTTAATTTTTTTTCAATAGCTAAATCTGGATGAGCATTAAGAATTTCTAAGTGACTTTCTTTTTCGCTATTTTCAAAAATTTTCATCATTTTTAAAAACAACTCTTCAAAATTTTTGTAAGGTTTTGAATTGTAGGCTTTTTCGGCAATCCACTCTGTTTTTTCAAAAACATTTCCAAAAATAGATATAAAATCAGATTTGCTTAATTTATTAACCTTATCTACCGAATTCATATATGACTTGTTTTTATCTAAGTTTTAATATTTTGATTATGCATTTATTGTATATTATATACATAGCTATATGACAAAATTAACTACACATGTACTAGATGTTTATTCCGGCAAGCCAGGCAAAGGCATTAAAGTTGATCTATATTATATTGAAAATAACAAGAGAGAAAAGTTAATCAGCGTCATATTAAATAATGATGGTAGGGCCGACCAAGCTTTAATTGAGGGATCAAATTTTAAAGAGGGTCAATATGAACTCGTTTTTTTTGTTGGTGATTATTTTAAAAAAATAACTGAACTTCCTAAAATTCCTTTTTTAGACGATGTGATTATAAAGTTTGGAATATCTGATTCTAAAGAGCATTATCATGTGCCTTTACTTGTTTCACCATGGAGTTATTCTACTTATAGGGGAAGCTAAATGACTTCCAATATTATTAAGTTTGTTTGGGGAAATAAGATTCATGAAATACATAACCCTGATCCTAATGAAACTATACTTAATTATGTTCGTTTAAAATTAAAGAGAACAGGAACCAAAGAAGGTTGCGCAGAGGGTGGATGTGGATCATGCACAGTTGTATTAGGAGAATTAAAAAAAAATAATATTATTTATAAAGCCATTAATGCTTGCATCGCTTTCACTCCAAGCTTGGAGGGCAAACTACTTATATTAGTTGAAGATTTAGTTCTAAAAGGCGAATTGCATCCAGTGCAGAAAGCTATGGTTGATTTCCATGGATCACAATGCGGCTTTTGTACACCTGGATTTGTAATGTCACTATTCGCAATGTATAAAAATTATTCATCTTACAATTATAATGTAATTAAAGATTCTATTCAGGGAAACCTTTGTCGTTGCACAGGATATAGACCTATAGTTGATGCAGCAAAAAGTTTAATAAAAAAAAGAAAATCAGATCATTTTAGCAGGGATAAAAAAAATATTGTAACTCTTTTAAAAAAAATAAAACAAAGAAGTATTGCTATAAATGTTAATAATAAAAAATATTTTGCACCAAAAACTATCAATGAACTTAAGAAAATTATTAAACAAAATCCAAATTCAAAATTATTAAGTGGGGGAACTGATGTATCGCTAATTGTTACAAAAGAAAGAAAAGATTTAAATTCTATAATTTATATGAATTCAATTGATGAATTAAATTATATTAAAAAAGACAAAAATTATATTGAGGTAGGAGCCTCAACACCTCTAATAAGTTTTGAATCATTTATAAAAAAATATTTTCCTGACTTTGCTCAAATATTAAAAAGATACGGTTCAGTTCAAATTCGAAATGTTTGCACGATAGCTGGCAATATTGCAACAGCAAGCCCTATTGGAGATACCCTTCCATTATTACTATCTCTTGACGCACAAATAGTAATCAAAGATAAAAGTAAGACTAAAATTCTACCATTAAATAGATTTTTTATTAATTATCGCAAAACAAGACTTAAAAAAGGACAATTTATTCACTCAATAAGAATTCCATTATTACTAAAAAATATTTTTAAAGCTTACAAAATTTCAAAAAGAATTGATGATGATATTTCTTCGGTATGTGCTTCTTTTAATTTTGAAATTAAAAATAATAAAATAAAAAAAATAAAAATTGCTTATGGTGGTATGGCAAATGTTCCTAAAAGAGCTATTAATTGTGAAAAAATACTTATAAATTCTTTTTTATCAGACAATATTATTAATAAAGCCAAAAAATCATTAGAAAAAGATTTCAAACCTATTACTGATACACGAGCCAGTCAAAAATATCGTATGGAAATTGCAAAAAATTTATTAGAAAAATGTTTTTTGGAAACACAACAAAAAAAATTAATAAGAATAAATATTTAAAATGAATAGTAATTTTTTTGTCACAGAAAAAAGACCACACGAAAGTGGAGCTAAACATGTTAGTGGATATGCTAATTACATAGATGATTTAGTTGAACCAGAAGGCACAATATATGGCGCAATTGGGTTTAGCAAAAAGGCCCATGCAATAATAAAAAAAATAGATTTAAGAGAGGTATGGAAAAGTGAAGGGGTAGTGTCGCTAGTAACTTCTGCAGATATTGATGGACGAAATGACGTTGGAGCAGTCTATGATGGCGATCCAATTTTTCCAAAAAAAGTTGAATATTTTGGTCAACCATTATTTGCTGTAGCTGCAATTTCAACTGAACTTGCAAGAAAAGCTGTTTTAAAAGCTAAAATAACTTACAAAACTTTAAAACCAGTTGTAGAAATAAAAGAAGCTTTAAGAAAAAAACTTTTTGTTTTAAAGGGAAAAAAAATTAAAAAAGGAAACCCTTCCAAAAAGATTAGCAAAGCAGAAAACTATTTAAAAAATTCTTTTACATTAGGAAGTCAAGAACATTTTTATCTTGAAGGTCAAATTGCATTAGTTATTCCACAAGAAGATAATGATTTTAAAGTTTATTCTAGTACTCAGCACCCAGGTGAAACACAACAAATAATAGCCAAGATGTTAAATCAAAAAAATAATACTATTAATGTTGAAGTAAGACGGATTGGAGGAGGATTTGGCGGTAAAGAAACTCAAAGTTTTATTTTTGCTGCAATCTGCACTCTTTTATCAAAAAAAACAAAACTTCCCGTCAAACTTAGAATGGATCGTGATGATGACATTTTAATAACCGGTAAGCGTCATGATTTTCATGCAGATTATGAAGTAGGCTTTAGTGACAAAGGAGTTATTGAAGGAGTTAAAATAAAATTAGCATCTAGATGTGGAATTTCTCCTGACTTATCTGGAGCAATTAATTCTAGGGCTTTGTTACATATCGATAATGCATATTACTTATCAGATGTATCAGTTGAAAATTATCTTTGTAAAACGAACACATCTTCTTCTACTGCTTTTAGAGGATTTGGCGGGAATCAAGGAATGATGGTTATTGAAAATATTGTAGACAATATTGCAAGGTATTTAAAAAAAGATCCATTAGAAATAAGAAAGATTAATTTTTACAAGAGAAACAAAAAAAACATTACACATTATGGCATGAAGATTAAAGACAATATTGTTAATGAAATTTTTAGTAAATTAGTAAAATCTTCAAATTATAAAAAACGAAAATTAAATATAAAAAAATTTAATTTAAAAAATAAATATTTTAAGAAAGGATTAGCAATTACCCCTGTAAAATTTGGTATATCTTTTACTACACAACATTTAAATCAAGCAGGAGCACTAGTTCATATTTATTATGAAGATGGAAGCATTCATGTTTCAACCGGGGCAATTGAGATGGGACAGGGCACATACACAAAAATTGCTCAATTAGTAGCAAATGAGCTTGGTTTGCCATTTAATAAAATCAAAGTTTCTTCTACTCGTACAGATAAAGTGCCAAATACATCTGCGTCTGCTGCAAGTTCAACTACTGATCTTAACGGAGCAGCTGCAATTAATGCAGTAAATAAAATAAAACTAAATTTAGCCTCGTTTGTAAAAAAAAAATACAAACTTAAAACTGATAAAGCTACTTATGAAAATGGTATGGTAAAATTTAATGGTAAAGTTTTTGCATTTAACTCATTAGTAAAAGATGCCTACCTTAATAGGGTTTCTTTGTCTTCTTCAGGATTTTATTCAACTCCAAAAATACATTTTAACAACAAAACTTTTTCTGGCAGGCCTTTTTTATACTTTTGCTACGGCGCAGCAGTTTCTGAGGTGTTGGTAGATACTTTAACTGGTGAAAATAAAATTTTACGAGTTGATATACTTCATGACCATGGTAGAGCAATTAATCCTGCAATTGAAAAAGGTCAGATCGAAGGAGGATTTGTTCAAGGTGCTGGATGGTTGACTATGGAAGAAGTAAATTGGAAATTAAATGGTGAACTTACTACTCATTCACCATCTACATATAAAATTCCTGCAGTAAATGATATGCCGGAAAAATTTAATGTAGAAATTTATAAGAACAAAAACACAGAAAATGTAGTAAATAAATCCAAAACAACCGGAGAACCACCCTTGATGTTGGCAATGTCAGTTTTTTTTGCAATTAAAGATGCAATTGCTTCAGTTGGAAATTATACAATAATTCCAGAAATTAATGCACCTGCTACTCCTGAAGCAATTTTGCTTAGTATAAATAGCCTAAAGAATAAATTATGAAAAATAAGTTTATGCAGAGAGCAATTGAACTTTCAATAGAAAGTATTAATAGCGGAGGGGGTCCATTTGGTTCTGTAATTACAAAGGAAAATGAAATAATTTCTGAGGGAATGAATAGAGTAACTGTTAATAATGACCCAACAGCGCATGGTGAAATAACTGCCATCAGGCAAGCATGTAAAAAATTAAATACTTTTGATTTAAACGGATATGAGCTTTATTCAAATTGTGAGCCTTGCCCGATGTGTCTGTCTGCAATCTATTGGTCTCATATTGATAAAGTATATTATGCTAATACAAGAGATGATGCCCACAATATTGATTTTTTAGATCCAATTATTTATTCAGAACTTCAAAAAGATAATAAAGAAAGAAAAATTCCAATGATTCAAATGATGAGGGAAGAGGGTTTAAAAGCTTTTGAAATCTGGGATAAAAAGATTGATAAAATAAAATATTAAAATATGGAATTTATTCCTTACACATTAAAATGGTTTGAACTTATCTTAAGATGGGGGCACATATTATTTGCAATACTTTGGGTTGGTAATAGTTTTTTATTCAATTATCTAGACAATAAACTTAATAAAGATATTTCTAGTGATGATGTTGATGGAGAAGGTTATTTAATGCATTCAGGATATTATTATAAATTATCAAGATTAAAAAAATCGCCCCCTCTTCAATATCTTAATAGTTTAGTAATTTTCAAATGGCAAAGCTATTTAACATTTATAACAGGAATACTTCTTTTAGTTATTATTTATTATTATAATTCTGGAGTTTTAATGGTTGATAAAAGAGTTTTGCAAATATCAC
>Ga0208113_1000723_pt1 | contig 16146 bp, 12 predicted proteins | sample Knorr_S7_td_NADW_FD_185598 | JGI IMG/M metagenome (GOLD analysis project Ga0208113, IMG submission 185598) | Marine microbial communities from Southern Atlantic Ocean transect - Knorr_S7_td_NADW_ad_2505m_LV_A (SPAdes) (version 2) | ecosystem: Environmental > Aquatic > Marine > Oceanic | place...
CTGCCCCACAGCAGTTCTTCGCAGCGGTCCCAGCGGCCTTGGCGTATCTCGTCCATGGCGTCTTGCAGCAACCGCAGGCTCTGGCCCCGGTAGCGCAACAGGCGGTCTTCGTCTTTCTTGCTCAGTTCTGGCATAGGTTGCCTACGATTTTACCACTGGAGTCTGGTTAAGGAACCCAATCGTGGCGAACCCGGTTGCCAAATCACGACTCCGATGGCAACATAGTGCCTGCCGCAGCCTAGCCAGGAGAAACTACAGAGTGACCACCGGTTCCTTTCGCTTCGTTGGCTATCCCGTTCGGGTCCACGCCGGGCTGGACGCGATCAGCAGCTTGGCCGGCGAGGTTGACCGGCTCCGATCTCAGCGTGTCTTGGTGGTCTGCGGGCAATCGGTGGCCGACAAAACCGACCTGGTGGACCGAGTGAAACAGGCATTAGGAGAGCGGGTGGCCGGGGTGTTCTCGGGAGGAAAGACCGGTTCGCCGGTGACCTCCGTACTGGAGGGCGTCGCGGCGGCGCGTGAGGTTGACGCGGACGGCATCGTGGCCGTCGGCGGCGGCAGCGCCGTGGTCACCGCCCGGGGCATCACCATCCTGTTGGCCGAGAAGGGAACGGCCCAGGAACTGTGCACCCAATACCCCGAGGGCAAACCCCCGGTCAGCCCCCGGTTGATGGCGCCCAAGATTCCCAACTTTATCGTTCTCACCACAGCCACCACCGCAGTGACTCGCGCCGGCACCGCGCTCATAGACCCGGAATCGGGCCACAGGCTTGAGTTGTTTGACCCCAAGACCCGCCCAGCCACCGTGATCTGGGACGAGCAGGCGCTTCTTACGGCCTCGCCCTGGCTCTGTTTGAACGCGACCGCATCGTGTTTCACCGGCGTGGCTTCAGCCTTGCAACGTACCGGCCCTAACCCACTTGCGGAAAGTGACCTCTTGGAGGCCCTGCGGCTGCTGTTGGAAAACCTGCCGCTGGTAAACTCACAGCCGGATAACCCGGCGGTGCGGATCAACCTGTGCGCTGCGGCTTTTCTTTATAACCGGGCCACGGATGCCGGGGCCGGGGTCAGCGCGTTGGGGGTTGTGACAGCCTTGGCCCACTCGCTGGACACCCGCTACCCGGAATGCGGGCACGGCGACGCCTACTCCATCCTCACCGCCCCCGGAATGCGGTTCAATGCAGAAGCCAACGCCGCCGGCCAGGCCCGTTTCGCGCAGGCCATGGGGGTTAAGAAAGATGGGATGGACGACCTTCAAGCATCCGCGGCCGCAGCCGACGCTATCGAGGAGCTCTTCAAGAGGTTGGGGCTGCCGGTGCGGTTGAGCGAAGTGGGGGTCCCCGAGGACGAAATCGACCTTATCGCAGAAGACGCCATGACCGATTTCGGGCTCCACCGCAACGTCCGCAAGATTCAGAATGTCGATGAGCTTAAAGCCATCTTGGCAACCGTTAAATAACGGAATTTTCCGGCCGATAGATGCGCCGGTGTAAATCTAGGATTTTGGATCTTGCCAAAACCCTTATTCCAGACATAAATCGCTAGAGGGGAGCTATGAAGTACGACTACATCATCGTTGGGGCCGGTTCGGCAGGCAGCGTTCTGGCCACCAGGCTGTCCGAAGACCCGGACAAGACTATCCTGCTGTTGGAGGCGGGTCCGGACTACCCCGACTTCGAGCACCTGCCTGAGGACCTGAAGAAGGGCTACAACGTCTGGCGTTCGGCTTACGGGCCCCATAGCTGGGACTACCGCGCCACGGCCACACCGCTGCAACCGGAACCCATAATCATCCCCAGAGGCAAGGCTACCGGCGGCTCCAGCGCCATCAACGGCCAGGTAGTGTTCCGCGGGCTGCCCGAGGACTACGACCAGTGGGCCGAGTGGGGCAACGACGAATGGGCCTACACCAAGATCCTGCCCTACTTCCGGAAGATGGAGAACGACTGGGACTTTCCAGGTGACGACTTCCACGGCAACGAAGGTCCATTGCCCGTCCGGCGCTTCAAGCGCGAGGAATGGATTCCCATCGCCGAAGGATTCTATCAGGCCTGTATCGGCGTCGGCTTCCCAGAAGACCCGGACCAGAACAATCCCGACTCCACCGGCGTGGCGGCCCGTCCCCTGAACAACATCGACGGCGTCCGCATGAGCACGGCCCTGACCTACCTGAACCTGGCGCGGCACCGGCTTAACATAACGATACGCGGTGGCGTCGCCATCCGGCGTGTCTTGTTCCAGGGCAACCGTGCCACGGGCTTGGAGGCCGAGAGCGGCGGAGAGACATTTAATGTCGAAGGGAGCGAGATCATCCTCTCTGGCGGGGCCATCGGCTCGCCCCAAGCACTATTGCTGTCGGGTGTGGGCTCGGCCCGGGAACTTGAGCATCTAGGAATCAACGTGGTCCGTGACCTGCCCGGGGTTGGCAAGAACCTGCGCGACCACCCGGCGGCATACATGCTGTTTAGAGGGGAGGGCGAGCCCCCCGACATCGACACGCCCAGCCTCCAGGTTGGACTGCGTTTCAGTCTACCCGGATCACCCACCCGAGGCGATTTCCAGATGACGCCGACATTGATGAGCAGCGAGCACCGTCCGGCCAGCGTGAACTTCGAAGACGACACGTTCCACTTTGGCTTGAGTGTGGGCTTGCAGAACGCCACATCGGCCGGAGAGTTGACCCTTAACACGACCGACCCCCACGATCAGCCCTTCCTGAATTACGATTTTTTCTCGGCCGAATACGACCGGGAACGGATGCGTGGCGCGCTGCGCATGGCGGGGGAGGTTGCGGAGCATCCGAGCTTCGCGGCCCATGTTGTCGAACAGGTGAACCCAACAAAAGAGGAACTGGCCGACGATGCGGCACTGGACCGTTGGATCTTGACCAACTGCTACACTCAGCACCACATCTCGGGTACCTGCAAGATGGGGCCAAGCTCCGACCCGATGGCGGTCGTAGACCAGTACGGCCACGTCCACGGCCTGGAAGGGCTGCGGGTTGTCGACGCCTCGGTTATGCCCGACGTCATCCGCGCCAACACCAACGCCACCACGATAATGATCGCCGAGCGGGTGGCGGACTGGATAAAAGAGGGCAGATAGCCATGCTATGGCGGCGTAGGGGCGGGTTTCCAACCCGCCCTGCTTCACGTAGGCCAACTCCCAGATGCACAGACCACGGCACGACCCAAGGCCATTCAGGTTTCCTTGGACGAATTTGGCCTCTCTGGAGTAGGGCAGGTTAGAAACCTGCCCCTACGTACCAGCCCCTCTTGGCCCCTGGCTGCGCCGAAGGGCGATGAGATCCACTACGCTACCCATCCTGCCTGGCAACAGATAGAATAATTAGTGGCTTCGCAAAATTCCCACTATCTAGGACGGTACCAATATGTCCACGCGGCCCAACGTTAGAATCGAACGGGACTCCATGGGTGAGATGGAAGTCCCAGCCGACGCCCTCTACGGTGCGTCAACCATGCGGGCGGTTTTGAACTTCCCCATCAGCGGCCTTGGCTTCCCCAGGCCGTTCATTCGGGCCCTAGGCCTGATCAAGCAGTCCGCGGCCAAGACCAACATGTCGTTGGGCCTGTTGGATGAAAAGATATGCAACGCCGTGGTGGCCGCCGCGCAAGAGGTCATCGACGGCGCGTTGGACCAGCACTTCGTTCTGGACATCTTCCAGACCGGTTCGGGCACCTCCACCAACACCAATGCCAACGAAGTCATCGCCAACCGCGCCAGCCAATTACTGGGGGGCGACTTGGGCTCCAGGCTGGTGCACCCCAACGACCATGTGAACATGGGCCAGTCCTCCAACGACGTGATCCCCACGTCCATCCATCTGGCGGCGCTGCTCACCATCAAAGAAGACCTGATTCCAGGACTGGAATTTCTGGCCGACGAACTGAACAAGAAATCAGTCGAGTTCTGGCCCGTGGTCAAGACCGGCCGCACTCATCTCCAGGATGCTACGCCAGTGCGTTTGGGGCAGGAATTCAAAGGATTCGCCGGTCAGGCCGCATACAGCGTGCAGCGGCTGCACCGGGCCCAAGAGGCGCTGGCTGAGGTGGCCCTGGGCGGCACCGCGGTGGGCACCGGCGTGAACACCCACGAGGAGTTTTCAGCGCGGACCTGTAAGACCGTTTCCGAGGCCTCGGGCGTGCTCATCAAGGAAACGGCCAACCACTTCCAGGCGCAGGCTTCTTTGGACGCCCTGGTGGAGGCCAGCGGCGAACTGAAGACCATCGCCATCAGCCTGCATAAGATCGCCAATGACATCCGATTCATCGCGTCGGGACCCCGGGCGGGACTGGGGGAGATCAACCTGCCTGAGGTACAGCCGGGAAGTTCGATCATGCCTGGCAAGATCAATCCGGTGATTTCAGAGTCGGTGATCCAGGTGGTTGCCCAGGTGGTGGGGAACGACGCATCGGTGACGCTGGCCGGTCAGGGCGGCTACTTCGAATTGAATACCATGATGCCGGTGGCGGCCCACAACATCTTGCAGTCCATCTCGCTCTTGGCGGCTTCGGCTCACAATTTCGCCGACCAGTGCATCAAGGGGATCACGGCAACCACGGTGGGGCCGGACATGGTCGAAAAGGGGCTGATGTTGGGCACGGCCCTGGCGCCGGCCATTGGCTACGATGCAGCAGCAGCCATCGCCAAAGAGGCCTCGGCCAAGGGAACGACCATCAGAGAGATGGCCAAAGAGAAGACGGATCTGTCGGACGCCGAATTAGACGAATTGCTGGACCTGGAGAGCATGACCGAGCCGGGCATCGGTGCCGGAGGTGCCGGCGGCGGGGGGTAGGCTTTGCTAGCTTCCTGACACTTCTTCTTCGAACAATGGAAGCCCCTGCTCGGTAGCTTTCATGAGGCATTCCAAGCAGCGCTGTTTGGCCTCATGGCCCGCGGATGACCAGAGGTTCTCTGACCGTTGGCCGCAAAGATAGTCGGGCTCGACGTTCTCGATGCCGGTTTTCTCCAGATAGTGAACGTACCCGGTCTTTCGCTCATTGGTCCACCACCACCGGGTGATGCTGGCGTCCAATTCGTCCAAGTAGGTCTTGAACTTGTCCTGCCAGTCGTCCCCTGGCATCTCCACGAGCCAACGACCGTGCTCCGAGTCAGGGTCACGCTCGGCCTTTAACTCGCCGCTTCTGATGTATTCCCGGACGTCCCTTTGAGTGATGTTCAGGCGGCGGGATGCATCTTGTATCGAAAGTTTTTCCACATGGACTCCGTTAAATCTGCCCAGGTGCCGTGCTGTACTCCCGCTAGGTCACCGGATTGGAAGCCATGGCCGGGTCCTCGATGGTATCGGCCAGAGAGCCGCCCGGGGGAACCATAGGGTAGACATTCGTGGTTGAGTCTACCACGAACTCGATCAGGAACGGGCCGTCGTGGTCCTGGGCCTGGCGCAGGGCAGGCAGGACGTTTTCATATTCCGTGACCCTGACCGCGCCCACACCGTAGGCCTCGGCCAGCTTGATGAAGTCGGGCCCGCTAACCGGCACCGCCTTCAGATGGCCATCGAAATACATCTCCTGCCATTGCTTCACCATCCCCAGGTAGCCATTGTTGATCAGGGCGATCTTCACCGGCAGCTTCTCTTCCGAGAGCGTGACCAGTTCCTGAAGAGTCATCTGGAAGCCGCCGTCTCCGGCGACTGACCATACCGGGGCCCCGGGTTTGCCTATCTGAGCTCCAAGCGCCGCTGGCAGCTCGAAACCCATCGCTCCCAGCCCGCCGGATGACACGAAGGTGTCTGAATGGTTGAAAGACAGGTGTTGGGCGGCCCACATCTGGTGTTGGCCCACACCAGTAACCACGATGGTCTCCGGGTCTTCTTGGACCAAGGTATCCAGAGCGCTGATCACCTGTTGGGGCTGCAAGGTATCGCTGGCCGGGATAGCCAGTGATGGGTGGTCTTGCTTCAAGTTTTCGATGTATTGCATCCAGTCGGGCCGCGGTGTATTTGTTACCAGCGGTGTCAATTTCTGGAGGAGCGCCTTGGCGTCTCCGACCACAGGGACTTCCACCGGCACGTTACGGCCGATCTGAGTGGGGTCGATGTCCATGTGAATGATTCGGGCGTGCGGCGCGAAGGTGTCCACCTTGCCTGTGACCCGGTCGTCGAAGCGCATACCCACGCCGACGATCAAGTCGGCTTCGTTCACCGATAGATTGGACCAGTACATCCCGTGCATCCCCAGCATGCCCATGCTCAGGGGATGGCCGCCGGGGAAACTGCCCAGTCCGAGCAGAGTAGTGATCACTGGGATGCCGGAGCGCTCGGCCAAAGATAGCAGTTCCTTATTGGCCCCGGAGGTCATCACGCCGTGACCGCTGATGATCAACGGCCTCTCGGCCCCATTTATCAAGCGGGCCGCTTCTTTCAGCCTCTCCGCCGCTTCTTCGGATACTTCGGGCGCCCGGGGCTCGGTCACATCGGGGAATACTGCGTCGGTGAGTTCCATCTGGACGTCTCTGGGCACATCGATCAGCACCGGGCCGGGACGACCCTCTTGGGCGACGTAGAACGCCTCACGGATCTTTTCAGCCAGGTCGGCGGGGTTCATCACCATGAAGGTGGCCTTGGTGGTGGAGGCAGCGATGGAGCAGATATCGCATTCCTGGAAAGCTTCGCTCCCCAGGGATGCACGGGCAACTTGGCCGGTGATGGCGACCATGGGGACTGAGTCGGCCTTGGCGCCCATGATGCCGGTGACCAGGTTGGTCGCGCCGGGGCCAGAGGTGGCGACGCAGACTCCCACCTTGCCGGTGACTCTGGAGTAGCCGTCGGCCGCGTGGGCCGCAGACTGTTCGTGGCGCACCAAGATGTGGCGTAGTTGGGGGTAGGACCAAAGCGCGTCGTAAAAGGGGAGAATCGCCCCCCCGGGATAGCCGAAGATGACTTCGACACCCTCCCTAAGCAGGCTTTCGCAAATGATCTCCGCGCCTTTTAGCTTTCTTGTAGGTTCCATATCCGTCCAGCAGCCTCCATAAATGGTAGGACTTTCTCCTGCAGAGAAAGGCGCCGGAAGAGCTGCTGCCGCGCAATAAAAAAGCCCCATCCCAACATAGGGACGGGACGTTACATTCCCGCGGTACCACCCTAATTATCCCGATTTTCTCGGGACCTCTCTAGCAGGACACCAACATGTCCCGTCTTTCTTAACGGGGGAACGAACCCCGGCCTGGTCTACTGGCCCTCTTTCATGTTCAGAGGGGTTTCAACTGGCGGCTCCGGAGGGATTTTCGGTCAGCTTCGGCGCGCCTGCTTTCACCGTACCAGGCTCGCTAGGCACCTACCCCTGCCTACTCGTCTCCATCACAGCCTTTGGTAAATAAGATTAACAAGAACGGGGCCGAAATGTCAATATATCGTGCCTGGCCATGGAGGATATTCCCGACGGACCGCAAGATGGTAGGCGCTATAAAAGAGTCCATCTTACGTGTTCCTGGGCATCCAGCCCATTTTGGCCCGCATGGCCTATGATAGTATGGAGTTTTGGAGGAGCGGCCTTTGTACGGAGAATCCACCAAGCTTCCGCCCGTTGGGCGGCGGCCGAAACAACCCACGGGCCAGGCGAGGACTTCCGCTGGATCACCGGTGGGGCTATCGCGCAGCCTGGACCAAAGTCTGCAAAAAGACTTGTTTTCCGGACTGTTTCAAGGCGCCCCGACACTGACTCATGACGGGGCCGCGCATTCGGCGCCGGTCCAAAGCGCCGTTCCAGGCGATGCCGCGACTCCCGCTGTCGCGGCATCTTTGTCCGAAAGAACCATCCGCAGGATAGACCTGCTCTTGGGAGAGTCGGCCAGCCACACTTTTTGCCCAAAAGAAGGTCTCGTCGTGACGCCTCCTGAAGAGGGACGGATGCTGGTTTTGACCAACCGGCGGATCATTGCGTTCGGTCAGTCCGGCGGCATGAGACAGACCGTATTGATGCCGGTGGAAGAGGTCAAAGCCGTGTCGGTGAACGTGGGGCACCGCAGCAAGGCCGCATTGTTCCAAGCCGGACTGATGGTCGTGGCCGCCGTGTTTTTCTATGTGCTGCTGGCTTATTGGCTGACCGGGCGAATCGATGGACCGACCGTGCCCATTATCCGTATGGACCTGGTGGCCTTTGTTGTTTTTCTGGCCGTCCTGACGGGCGTTGTCATGTTGGCCCAGATCTACTTCGCCAAGCCCGACGGAGAGGTCACCTTCCAAGGAGACGGGGTAAAACTCACATTCCCTTTCCGGGGAGAGACGGCCGAGGGCGACATGTATCAGTTGGTGAATACGGCCTTCGCCGCCCGACAAGCAGTTGTGGGCAACGCCATCCTAACACCGAAATAGCGCCCCAGTTCCATCTCTTCCCCCAAGAGAAGAGAACCAGTCCCTTCTCCCTTCAGGGAGAAGGTTAGGATGAGGGTGAATTGCTAGTCGTCAGTCTGACTGTAATCCGGCAGCGACTCAACCGGCAGCCATCCACCCTACCCCAAAGGCAACCCTGGCTCCACGTCAATATCCATGGGCGTTTCCTCGCCGCGCTGGTATTGGAAGTATCCGCAGGCCGCGATCATGGCACCATTGTCGGTGCAGAGCACCGGCGATGGAATGATCACCGGCAAAGGCGAGCGTTTTACGATCTCTTCACGCAGCCTCGCGTTGGCCGTTACGCCACCTCCTAACACCAAGCCATTGACGCGGTATTTTGCGGCCATCTCCACCAGTTTGGCCGAGATAACGTCCACCACCGATTCTTGGAACGCTGCGGCCAACTCCCGCACCAATCTCTCTTGGTCCACTCCCTCATCGATCACCGGGTAGAGCCCGTGGTCTTGGGCCAAACGCAGCAGTGCGGTCTTGACGCCGCTAAAGCTGAAGTCCAGCGTGTCTTTCATCCACGCTCTGGGCAACAGCTCTTCCCCCGTCGCCCCTGCGGAGACCCGTTGTATCTCCGGACCGCCTGGGAAGCCCAGGCCCAATATGCGGGCCGCCTTATCGAAAGCTTCGCCAGCGGCGTCATCCCGGGTGCGGCCCACCAACTTGTACCTGCCGTGTCCCTCCATCAATAGGAGGTCCGTGTGTCCCCCCGAAGCCACCAAACAGGCCAAGGGGAAGCCGGGGTCGCTCTCCAGGTCAGCCTTGGCCAACCAGGACGCGTAGATGTGCCCTTCCAGGTGGTTCACTCCAATCAATGGGATCCCCAGGGAATAGGCGATGGCTTTGGCGGCGTTCACACCGGTGATCAATGACCCGGCCAGTCCCGGCCCATAGGTCACGGCGATGGCGTCCATGTCCTCAAGGCCCAGCCCCGAATCAGCCGCCGCCTGCTCCAGTACCGGCACCAAGTCTCGAACATGCTGCCTTGAAGCAACTTCGGGTACAACGCCGCCGTAGGGCGAATGCAGGTCTACCTGAGACGATATGACGTTGGAGAGGAGGGTGTGCCCGTCTTCAACTACTCCCGCCGCAGTCTCGTCGCATGATGTCTCGATGCCGAGTATCTTTATCGCCATGGATCGTGTGTCGTCCCCGGAAATCATCTGTGCCTGGCCCGCCTCGGAATCGACGGTCTTCGTCCAACTTTACACTAATTTACGCCCGATGCTATCATCCTGAACAGGCCCGATATTGCCGATGGGCAACTTTTCGCGGTCTTTGGAGGTGGCTTCCACTGATGGATGCCGGTGATTCATGGCGATTAGCTCTATTAGTTTTATGCCTCGGTCTATCGGGATTCTTCTCCGCGTCTGAGACCGCATTTATCGCCCTGCCCAGGGCGCGTCTCATGCATCTGGTCCGCAGCCGCCGTCCCGGTGCAGACCGGGTCTCCAACATCATCCAACGCCCGGAACGCTTCTTGGCCACGGTGCTTCTTGGCAACAACCTAGTCAATACCGCCGCAGCGGCTCTGGCCACGGTGCTAGCCCTGAACCTGATCACGAACAAGTCGCTCTCCGTTTTGGCCGCAACTGCGGGCGTAACTACTTTTCTGTTGTTATTCGGCGAGACCGTGCCCAAAAACATCGCCTGGCGCCGCTCAGAGCAGGTCGCATTCGCCGTTTCCCGTCCCGTCCGGATGGTGGAGCTCACCCTTTCTCCGATCGTGACATTACTCCAGTATTTCAGCACCATGACCAACCAGGCCCTCGGCATCTCCACCACCACCCCTCCGATAGGCGAGGAAGAGATCCGCACCATGATCGCCGCCGGTGCCCAGACCGGTACCGTGGAAGCCTCGGAAGCCGCTCTGTTGGAGAAGGTGTTCCGCTTCGGCGACCGTCAGATGCGGGAGGTTATGACGCCCCGGCCGGAGATCGTCTGGGTCGAACATGGCGACAGCCTCGATGAATTCTTGGCCGTCTACACGGAACACACCCATACTCGGTTTCCGGTATTCAACGGCTCCATGGAGAACGTGGTCGGCGTGCTTTCCGTGAAAGACGTCCTGGCCGGAATAGAGGGGCTCGAGTCCGGCGGCGTGACCGGCCAACTTCGGCCTGCTTTCTTCGTCCCAGAGACCAAGAGTGTCAGCGAGACTTTCAACGTGATGCGGGAGGGCGGGCACAGCGTGGTGCTCCTGGTGGACGAGTTCGGCGGCATCGCCGGGCTGGCGACCATCAAGCAGATGATGGCTGTAATCGTTGGCCAGATGGGGGATGAGGGCGTCGCACCGGAAGAGCCGGTAACTGACCTTGGCCGCGGCGCGTTCCGCATGGACGCCGGCCTCGCCATATCCGACATCAATGAAGAACTGGGACTGGAGATCCCTGAGGGAGACTACCAGACCCTGGCCGGGTTCATACTCGACCGGCTTGGCAGCATCCCAGAGGTCGGCGATGTCATGGAGTTCGGCGACCTGCGGATCACCATCATTGCCATGGAAAGAGTCAGGATCGAGGAAGTGGAGTTACGGCGCTTGGACACCGGGCCTGGCTCCGGCATCGGCCGGGATGGGGCCAACTAGTGAAGTTCTTTCTGGTGCGCCACGGCGAGACCGAGTGGAATAAACTGGGCAGGTTCCAGGGCCACCAGGATATCAGTCTCAATGAGCGGGGCCTGGTCCAAGCAAAAGAGACGGCCAGAGCCGCCGCTGACTGGGGCCACTGCGCCATTTACTCCAGCCCCTTGGTCAGGACCGTCCAGGTGGCTGAGGAGATCGCCAAAGTCACGCCCATGCCTGTCACCAAACAACCGGGATTGGAAGAGCTCAGTCTGGGCGATCTTGAAGGCGTCACCGGACAGGAGATGCGCAATAAATGGCCTGAGGTGTTTGCGGTCTGGAGATCGAATCCTGAGAAGATTACCATGCCCAACGGAGAGTCACTGGTCCAACTCCGCAAGCGGGCCTGGCAGGCCATCCTGGACATCGAGCAGAAGCATTCCGGTGACGAATCAGTGGTTGTTATCTCTCATAATTTCGCCATCCGGTCCATCGTCGGCGAGTTGCTTGGAGTGCCGCTGGAGCATTTCCATCGTATGTCGCTGAACCTTGCCTCCGTATGCACGTTCGATAGCGACGATCGGGGCCGCCGGCTCACCGGGTATAACTCCACCAGCCACCTCTCACCCGAAAACCGGTAGCCGGAGATTATTGTGGCCAACGCCGCCGAACTGGAACGCAAGGTGGCGGCCGCCCTCCGGCGGGCCGGCTACTCCAATACCGGCGTAACCTTGGTCGTCGGAGTGTCAGGCGGTCCAGATTCCTGTGCCCTGCTCTACTCTCTAGACCGGCTCAAAGACGCCCATGGCCTTTCCCTCCACGTCGCTCACTTGAACCACAATTTTAGAGGCCAAGAAGCCGAGGACGACGCCGTGTTCGTGGCCGAGATTGCCAAGGAACTGGGCCTGCCGGTGACCGTGGTCAAAGAGGACCCCCACGAATACCAAAGAGAGCGCGGCATCTCTTCTTTTGAGCAGGGCGCCAGGGAGATGCGCTATGCGTTCATGGCCCGGGTCACCCAAGACGCCGGCGCCAAGGCGGCGACGGTGGGTCATACCGCCGACGATCTGGCGGAGACGGTGATGCTTCATGTGCTGCGCGGCTCCGGGCTCTACGGTCTCCGCGGCATGGGCGAGGTCTCGGATTGGCCCTGGCCGGTTGATGTAGGAGGCCTGAAGCTATTTCGGCCCCTGCTGGAGGTAACGAAGGCCCAGACCGCCGATTACTGCCGTGAGATTGGGCGGAGCTACCGCGAGGACAGCGGCAACTTCATGTGGCGCTTCACCCGCAACAAAGTCCGCCAAGACCTGATGCCCCGCCTTGCCCAAGACTACAACCCGCAGGTGCGCGATGCTCTGGTCCGGCTGGCACGGACCGCCGCTGAAGAACTGGATTTCGTGGAGCATGAACTGGACAAAGTCTGGCCTGACGTGGCGACGAATTCAGACAGCGAGGTCCGGTTTTCCAAAAACGCCTTAAACGAGCTCCATCCGTTGTTGCAGCGTCTAGCCCTCAGGCGCGGCTACATCGCGGTGACGGGAGACTCCACGGGGCTCAGAGAGACCCATATGGTGGCCATGGAGGGCCTGGCGCTGGGGGAACGCGGCGGACGCTCGTTGGAGCTGCCGGCGGGAGTGATACTCCGCCAAGAGTTCGCCGAATTAGTGTTGACAATAGGCCAAGGGCCAGACTGTCCGTATCCAGAGTTGCAGGGAGAATTCACCATCCAATTTCCAGTCGAACCCGGGGTGAGGTCTGTGGCGTCGGCAGGCCCTTGGGTCGTTACGATGCAGGTTGGTACCGCCGAGGAGCGGCCGGATTGGAAGAACTCGGAGGGCGGGGAGGAGTGGATGGTCTGCTTGGACCGGAAGGCCATCGGAGACGCGGCGACAATGCGCGGGTGGCGGCCCGGCGACCGGATACAACCTTTGGGGATGCGGGGTCGGAAGAAGTTGCAAGACCTGTTCACCGACCTCCGCGTGCCGCGGCCTTGGCGGGAAAGCGTGCCATTGATGGAAACCGGGTCGGGAATCGCCTGGGTTGTTGGTCACAGAATCGCCGACTGGGCTAAGGTTCCCCCGGATTCCGGCGAGGAAGTGCTATGGATCAACTTCTCCCAGGAGCAAACCTCGTAGTTTAGGTGCCCATGAGGCGGGAAGGGTTGTCCTTCACTAGCATGCCCACTTCCACGTCTTCCATACCGGACCGCAGCATCGTGGCGATGCCCATGCGCATGCCCTCGGCAGGCATCGGGTGGAAGTCCTGTCCGAAGTCGGTGCTCAGGATGCATTTCTCAGGGCCGATGGCCGAGATCGTCTTAGCCAGTTCTTTGGGGTCTAAGCGGTGTGTGGTGGGCATCATCACGTGTACGCAGTGCTCGATGAACGCGCCCATCCCGGCTAGCTCTTTCATGTCCTCAAGGGTCATTCCGGTCCAGAACGACATGGTAGTGCCGTGGGTGACAACCACCCGTTGGACACCAATATTACGGGCCTCGGCCACCAGCGCCAAGCTCTCGGCGGTTGAAATATGACCGGTCGCCAGCACCATATCGTGGGACTTGATCATATCCAGGATGGGATGAATCTCCGGCACCAGGGAGCCCGAGTCATCCAGTAGCGATATGCCTCCGTCTAGGCCCTTGGCTTGCCGGTCCGCCCTAGCAGAGTAGGTGGGCATCCAGACGATGCGGCCTCCCATGTTGGCCGTAGCTTCTACCGCATGGACGTTGAGGCCGCCCACTTCTGTGTCCAGGGAGATGCCGCCCAGCACGGTTATATCGGAAACGAGGTCGCTGGTGGTGGCAGCCACTGGATGGGTTGGGTACTCGTGGCTCTTTAACACAACCCCCTGCATGCCCAGTTCCTTGGCCTGTAAGGCGATCTCCACCGCTCCGGCCCGGCGTTCTATTTTGGGGTCGGGGCCGAAGTGGACGTGTATATCAAGGGCGCCTTCCAGTATGCGGTCTACGTTGCTCAAGGTCTCACCATGGTGTTGAAATCGGAGGTTCAGAACAGGGCCGGCAAGTGTCAGAAAAGGGGGTTCGAACGCGTCCGGTTCGAAGCTGGCGCCAGCATAAATCAGGCATCTACAGGTGTCAAGGGATTTCTGCCTGGCCGGTAATCGGAGACCGGTTGCCTACTGCAGGCCCGGTTGGTAGCATGTTGGGGCTCTTGGCAGGAGGCGATGATGGACCTGGGACTGAAAGGCAGAGTGGCAATAATCGGCGGCGGCAGCAAGGGACTGGGCCGGGCCTGCGCCGATTCCCTGGCCCAAGAAGGCGCGGACCTCGTGATCTGCAGCCGGAACTCCCAGGAACTGGGCCAGGCCGCCGGGGAGATCAGCAAAGCGTCTGGGGTCGAGGTGTTGGCTGTTCCCGGTGACCTTAGCCAACTGCCGGATGTCCAGGGATTGGTTAAAAGAACTGTCGACCACTTTGGACGGCTGGACGTCTTGATAAACAACTCGGGAGGCCCGCCTGCAGGCAGGGCCGCGGACACCACCGAAGATGTATGGCGTCAAAGCATCGACATGGCCCTCATGTTTTTCATCCGAATGAGCCGTGAAGCGGTCCCCCATATGAAAGAAAGGGGATGGGGCCGGATAGTCAACATCCTGGCCAGTTCCGTGTACCAGCCCATCGATAACCTGGTGACGTCCGGAGTTACACGCATGGGCGCGGTGGCCTTCGCCAAAAGCCTGGCCGACGAGGTAGGCCGGGACAACATCCTGGTGAACAACGTAGCGCCTGGATATCTTTTGACCGACCGGATGATGCACATCTTCGAGACCCGGTCGAATGACACCGGGGCCAATGTTGAAGACCTGCTCCAGTCTCACTCGTCCACCATCCCGGTGGGCCGGTTGGGCCGGCCCGAAGAACTGGGTGACCTGGTGACATTCCTGTCCTCTGAGAAGAACAGCTATACAACCGGAGCAACGATCTTGGTTGACGGTGGCGTAGTCCGGTCGGTGATGTAGCCGGCCCGGTAGAGAGGTTGCTACATAAAGAAAAGGGCCGGTCCTTTGACGGAAGGGCCGGCCCTTTTTGGTTGCTATGGACTGTTAGGTTATACCCGAATCTCTATGGTGGAGACTACCTGGCACCCTTAACTAGGTCTGGGAGGAATAAGGCGATGTCTGGGAAGACAATCAACAATGCAATCATTACCGCCATCACCCCCATGAAGGGCAGCACCCCGATGTACACATCGGTAATAGTGCCAACCTGTTCGGCAGCGCCTGCCGCTTCCGCCATCTCCGCCTGAACATCCCTCCGCACTCCGTGGAGCACGTAAAGGTTGATCCCCTCAGGCGGGCTGATGAGAGCAGCCTCGACCAAGATAACCATTATGATGCCGAACCATACCAAGTCGACACCGGTAGCCACTAGGGCCGGAGCCAGGATCGGCACCGTGGTGACCAACATGGCGAAACTTTCCATGAAGGTCCCCAGCAACAGGTAGAAAATCACTAGCACGATCACCAACTGGGTTGAGGAGAGGTCCATGCCGATGATCCACTGGGAGATGTCATGGGAGATACCCAGCCTGGCGAAGGCGAAACTCAGCGTGAACGCTGCGACCACGATGAGCATAATCATCGACGATGTCCTGACCGCGGACAGGATCGAAGTTTTAATCATGTCGAAGTTGACCATCATGGACTGGCGAAGCTGTCCATCAACTGCAGGATACCGTTCTTGCCACTTGGCCAACATCCCGGTAGAGGACCCAGAGCCGTTCACTAAATTCAGGAACCATCCCATGATTGACGGACCCGAATTGTTGATCATGGCTAGTACCAAGGCGCCGCTTACGCCGAACGCGGCAGCCTCGGTGGGAGTTGCCCAGCCTGCGTAGATCGACCCCAAGACCACCAAGATTATTATGACGACCGGAATCATGGAGAATAGGCCGATGAACTTCAGCCGCCAACTGGTGCCGGGTTCCTTCGGAGCGATGGATGGGAACAGTATCGCGGCTCCCACGATCATGGCCATCATCATAAGGGCCAACATAATCCCGGGGATGAACCCGGCCAGATACAGCCTTCCGATGGACTCTTCAACCAGCACCCCGTAAACGATCAGTCCGATGCTGGGAGGAATCAAGATGCCCAGAGTACCCCCGGCAGCCAGAGAGCCAATCACCAGCCGCTCACTGTAACCCCGTTGCCGGAAGGTCGGCAGGGAGACCCG
>Ga0208113_1000728_pt1 | contig 16109 bp, 9 predicted proteins | sample Knorr_S7_td_NADW_FD_185598 | JGI IMG/M metagenome (GOLD analysis project Ga0208113, IMG submission 185598) | Marine microbial communities from Southern Atlantic Ocean transect - Knorr_S7_td_NADW_ad_2505m_LV_A (SPAdes) (version 2) | ecosystem: Environmental > Aquatic > Marine > Oceanic | place...
GCTGCATTATAAGCCCTATCTTCATTCGACGATGTTACTTCTTGAATAACTGGCGAAGTCGTATCTACCAACAGTACTGTATTATTGTATAAATAATTAATATAGTTATTAGCCACATCATATACCCGAGCTGAAAAGCCTAGTGTAACATCTTCTGCATATTCATCCATTTCTTCCACACCTACAGGCCACCAATAACTGCCATCTGCCAGATTTATACTATCAGCAAGTAAACCATCAGTTGACGGGACAATAGACAGTGATGCAGTTTTTTCAGCCGCACTAATCTCATATACATCATCCCAATAATAGCCAAGTTTTTGCCAAGAAGTGACAGGTTCACTATCCTTACCCCCATATATAAATATCTCTCCACCTACAAGTGAAGCATCAGTATTATCCAATGGGACCTCGAGGCGCAAACCCGTGTTGTGCTTGTTCCAATAACCAGCAACGTTATTCATTGCATCCGGTGCTTCCGTTTCTAGTGTACTGACTGTACCAATAGCTGGCGGTACCCTGTCTACGATCAAATTATCGCTAGCACTAGTGGTTTGATTGCCGGCAAGATCGATAAGAACTGCTTTGAATATCATTACATTACCTTCCGCAAAAGGAATAAAGGCAATACTATTGACAAAGTCGGTTTCAAAATCGCAGCCATTGCAATTTTCCGGTGGACCGGCATCGATATCAATATCCTGGTAGGGATAAGGAGTTGGATTACTATCGTCGCTATGCAAATCATCGTTATCGATTGCTTCGGCATAGTAATCTCTGAGAAATGGTACTTCAGTCGCAGACGCCACCATATCGGCTTTTATTTGGATTTTTCCGCAACCATTTAAGCTATTGCAGTCATTGTCCGTAGTATGAACACCCGCATCATTATAATATTTCCAATCGGTCCACCCATCAATCGTCAGTGATTCATCAGGTCCAGCGCCTAGAGGTATATTAAAACGAATTTCATCAACAGCGCTATTATAATAACTTGAACTACCATCGCCAAAGGCATTATTGAGTATTTGCACAGCCTCACTTGCCACATTTCCATTAACACTAATGGTGAAATTTGCCGGTGCAATACCATCGATAGTGATGTCTTTCGCTTCATCCAGAGAAGTCAATACATCAGTGGCGTCGCCAGGCTTGGGAAGAACTGGACTGCTCGCGTTATTATTACTTCCGCCCTTCAAAAAGTTACCGCCAACCGAATACATAAGGGCGCCATTAAGGTCAATTATTGCGTCGCCGGATGTAAGTTTAAACGCCAAATCACTACTTTCTTCACCCACGCCAGGATTATAGTCAAATACCAAAGTAGTCGACTCAGAACCGCTAACATACTCGGCAACAGCCACTGTTGTACCTGTCTCCAATTTAATTGATGGAGTGCCGTCATTCTCATTTACAGTAATTGCATTACTCGCAGTGAGCTGGATTTTAATTGGCAACCCATTTGATTCAGGCCCCCACCAGCCATCTGTTTTATCAGCGGTAGCAGCTTTAATGCTGTCCCGGTGTTCTGCCCCAATCCCATGAATTGTTAAAGATGTTGTTCCTGTCGAAAAATTTGTATTATATCCCCAATCGGTAGTGTTTCCAGCTTCATCAACCACTGTTGCTTTAATTGCAATTAAACCGTTATTCAACGTTGCATTCCAACTAGCCGGAATTTGTTCAACTCCCTTCGTGGCGCCTGCAACCTCATCATCTACCTCAATAAAGAAAGCTGCCCTATTGCCAGTGGTTATCTGTTTCGGAGTCCCAAGAGGGACCCAGCCAGTACCGTTGACACCGGGACCACTAACATCAGCATATAGCTGTACCTGCCCACCGATAATATTATCATCTGTAACATCACTAAAATTATCATTATCGGCATCACTCAATGTAACCTTTAACCTATCTGTATCAATATTCCAATATCCTTCCACTACAGTACTGTTGCCATCGGTATTCAAACTAGTTTCCAAAGAAACGATCGCAAGTGACAAGGGATCAATCTCATCTACATGTATGGTTCTTGTTTCCATAACCACATCCTCTGTAAGAGTAGTATTACCAGCCCAATCTTCTAACCGGATCTTGAACTCAACGTCGTCTGCTTCAGGAGGACTCTGTTCATTTGGCCACCAGGATGTTTCAGCATCAAAATCCGCACTTTCTACAGTAATGGTGATTGAGGCATTGGCCCTCGCTTGATCTTGTGTGACCACCGGATCAATGGTTCCAACTTCTGTAAAAGGATCATCCCCTGTTCTGGCGAGGACATAGGCCTTTCCCTGATACATGGATTGATCTGCAGCCACAATATCATAGGTAAATACCGCCTCTGTAGCATACTGATTCCAGAAATCGGCGCAATCACATGAGGCTATTGTGGTTGTGTAAGCAGGAGGATCTGGATTTTCATTAACTTCGATGGTAATGATGTTTGGCGCTTCAGGCGGGATACCATCTACATATACACCTGTCAGATTAGTAAAACCAGCGTCATTAAAATCATCATCTAAATCACTCGAGGTAATTGGATTACCAGCCAAGTCTCGCAAAACATCATCAGCATTAACTGTAACAGCAGTCATCTCAAGTGGGGAAAGGCCATAGGGTAATACCGACGCATAGGATGTTTCATCCGCTGCGACTGTATAATCTTTATCACCAGTTGCTGTGATGGCACCGGCTGTTAGCCCAAATTGACTCGCACTCTTTTTAAATTCAATCACCGTATTCGGATCGCCAACATTCAAAGTAATTTTAATATTATCATCACTACCTGAAAGAGTAACCTTCGAAGAATCAGCATTTCCTGATACACTCCGAAATGTTAAACGAAGCGGAATGTCAGTACCTTGGAGGTATGGAACCAAGGATTGAGTTGTGGAAACATAACTAACACTCATTAATTTAGGTATAGTTTTATCGACTGTAAGCCCTGGATTGGCGACAGCTAATGCTGCATCAGATTTATTATTTGCGTCATCAATAAGATATGCCCGTACTATAATATTTTGACCATCCTCGAGATCCGCACCATCATTCGCGGCCACAAGTTTTGCCTCTGTTACAGAAATCTCACATGTTCCATTTGGACAAACATCATCTGAAACACGATAGCACTTCACATCTGTATTCACATTATTAACTTTAATTGACGTAAAACCTGCAGGTTCTAATGGACCAAAGGTTCCATCGGCTTTTTTGAATTCCAGATAGATCGCGCCATTTTCCACGGATTCATCGTTGGTAGGCAGGGTTACGGTTACCGTAATACCTGTATTGGTATCGTTAAAAAACTCATCATAGTCAGTAGTATTTTCCGCGGTACCGCCATCGGGAGTAATTGCAATTGTCGCGGGAGTTGAAGGCTTTTCAGCATCAATGAAAATCTGACTGCTACCCAAGTCATCTATATTCTTCGTTGTAAAAGTCCTACCTGCTGAGGTAGTTTCATTCCCAGCTACATCAGTAAGCGTATAGTCTGTAGGATTAGGCAATTTATCATTATTAACTTTAATTCTTGCACTACCATCATTATCATCTTCTGTAACCGTAAACTCTTTTTCAATAATACTTTGATCGGCTGCTAGAATATCATCGGTTGATATCGTAATGGATCCTTGTTCAGCTAATCCGATATCTAGAGAAATGGTACCTGTGCTAAGCAAAATTGGTTCACTGAATGTGATTTGTAAGGTAATTTTACTTCCTATACCATAGCGCTTATTTTCCTGGGTAAATTCTGTATCATCTGTATATTTATAAACCGAAGTGGTAACCTGTTCTACTTTGGGCAGTCTACCATCTACTTTGATACTATAGGTGGATAAAAAGGGTGTATCTGGTGTGAAATCCTCTGCTTGATTGGGCTTATAATCACTGTCCCATGTTCTCGTAGGGTTATCTGTGAGCTTATTTCCATTTAGATTAAAACCATCTTGGATAATATCTAGGAAGGGATTATTGCCTATATTTTCATCATTTTCTTGAACTACGTATTCTGCCCATGGATTTTGTGGATCTGAATGTGTATCATCATATGCCTCAAGGTCAAATGTTGCCCCAGAATTCAAAGTTATTGTTGCATCACCTGATAACCTCGTAATTTCGTTAAAACCAAATATAAATTTTATCACATCAGTCTTTCTCGCCAAGGTCACAGTTGGGGCCGCTGCTATCGTTTTATTGTTCAAAGTGGCGGTAATTGTTTGTAAAAAAGGTTTTGTAATATCAATTTCAATGTCATTGGATGAAAAATTATCATCAGGAACTTCCGTTGATGTTAAACTATTCCCGTAATCATCTGCAATTGCCACGCCATTAAGCGTAATAGCGCTAGCATTTAACCAACCGTCAACTTGAGTTATTTCATCATCACCACTGTCCACTGTGTAAGTACCTGTTGCAGTATTTGCAGCAAATGAATTAATCGTAGCACTACCATTGGAATTCAATCCAATTGCAAGATTGCTAGTACCAGTTAAGGTGATATTCTCTGGATTTCCTACAAAGGATCCATTATAAAAAAATACTTTTACCGGAATAACCGCTCCCTCACCATATTTCCCATCAGGGGCAGTTGTTGATATCTTCGAAATGGTTGGCCTGATAGTCTCAACCATTATTGTGGTATGAGCCTGTAAGTTATTAGTTGGATTAAGCGCAGCTTCTGTAGCAGGATTTTGCCAATGGTTTACGGCATCTGTTAAATTTTCTATTGCATCCGGACTAATTGTAACTCTAGTGACCTCAAGCAATGTAACTAATCCCCTACCAATAGATGTTTCGGTCGCACCTACTGTATATTCTCTTGATATCTGTGATATACCGGACACTGTTTCAATATGTGCGGAATTAATCGCATCCAACGGAATATCTTCTTTTGCATCAAGATAAACGTTTAGTTGATGGCTTACATCTAATTCTACTGTTTCATTGAAAATTATGGTTAATGGTATTACATCACCTAAACCATACTTATAATCGATCGGGGTTGAAGTGATTTGGACAATTTGCGGGCCTACTACATCGATCTCAATAGGGTCAAGATCATCCCCACCTTCAATGGAATAGGCATTATTTGATTCAGCTATTTCGTTACCAGCCAGATCTACCCAAGTACCAGCTGAACTTATTGTACTAATTGACAATGGATCAGCTGCATGATCCGCGCCGTTGACTATATATTCCACTTCAATACTATAGGTTCCATCGCCGCCATCTTCAACAGCATCCACGGTGGCTTCACTTATGGAAGATATCTGTGAATTATTATAAGTAATGGTGGTACCACCACCTGCGTCTACCTGTTCGCTAAAATATAATCTATATCTTAATTTTTTACCTTTACCATCACCTACTCTTTGATTGGATATTAAATCTATCCAATCACCTGAGCCATCGGAATCTACTTGAAAATCAGAAACACCTGTAATGGTTGGTAGAGTTATATCATAAACAGCATCAGTTTCTATAGTCTCAAATTGGCCATTATTTGTGTTAGCATTGCCGGCTCTATCGTAAACCAAGAAACTAATAGTATAGGTTATTCCATCAATTAAATCGAGCCCCGTTGGGTTTGATATACTATGCGTTGCGGGGTTATCAGATTCTCCGGAAAAGTAATCTGATGCTATTGTGTAGTTTAGATCCCCATCATCACTTCCAAAAAATTTAATTGTATTAGATAATGGCGTATCACCGTCCCCAATTCCTAAAGTTTCATCTAGCTCAAAAGATATATCATTACTATTAAAATAAAAAGTCCCACTTCCTTCAGGCGTAATCCAATTAGAGATACTTGGCTGAACACGATCATATCTTACATTGTTTGAGTTAGGGAAATCAACATCATATCTGGTATCATCAGCAGGATCATCCTCGATGGCGAGATAAACTTTAAAATCAAAATATTTATTTTCTGGGGCGTAATTTCCAACAATTGCTAAATCTGAAATGTATAACTTATACACCAGTACTCTATCACTACCATCATCTGTGAATTCTTCTGGGTTACTTCTTAACTTAGAATCTTGTGCTTCTGGAAAATTACCACCAGCATTTGTACCAATAGTTATACTTGCAGATGTGCTAGAACCATATAGTAAATTCACCAAAGCACCACTCATATCAACATCGTCGGCATCAGATCCAGTTAACCGAATTTCAATTTGAATATATGACGAGGATTGATTGAAATAGCCATCTATGTTAGTGGTTGAACTGATTGTGCCTGTTACTTGAGGTGCGGCTTGCAAAAAACAAACCACAGTTAACATAAAGAAAAATATGGATAATAACTTATTCACTAGCTTAGTGATTCTTTAATCACAATTATAATATAATAAAACAGATTAAAGAGTGATCGCCAATACAAAAACGCCTTCGACCCAGCTGGCCGGGCCTTCAAAGGCCACATCGTCTGAATTCTTGGCCCCAGTACTACCAGTATAGCGCATACCAAGCCGCACTCCCAGAGCATTGCCGATAGTAAGACCGTAGGTGCTTTCTACCATAATACCAACACTGCTGCCAACAAGTCCACCGCCTAATTTCACCTGACTGGCTCCGGCAGGTATCGACACAAGACCTATGAGTGTCATCCCGGAATAAGTGGCTGTGGCAGGGGGATAATAGTCCTCGAACTTCATCGTCCCCAATTCAGCCCCTAACCGGAAGCGTATCCCCAGTACCTGCATCAGTACGGGCATTTCAACTCCCAGTCTGAAATTCACAAAGGAATTGTAGGTATAGAGCGAATGGCTGACCAACCCGGGTGATGCACCATGGATGGTAAGCGTATAGCCCATTTTCAAGGCGACATCGGATAATTCAGTACTGGAAAGTTCTCCCTCATCGAATTCATCTTCTTCGAATTCACCCTCATCTTCGAAGAATTCATCTTCTCCTTCTTCCTCATCAAAGAACGCATCTTCATCCAAGAATTCCTCATCTTCCTCGAAGAATTCCTCATCTTCCTCGAAGAATTCATCCTCTTCATCCTCATCACCCCAGAATATTTCGCCACTGTCATCCTGGGCGTAGATATTATCTAGCGGTGTTAACAGAAAAATAAAGAGTAGACAGGGCGTGCAACCTAGAAATAAAATCGGGGCAACATCCGCTACCCGAACATGTTTAAGCAATCTCATAATACCTCATTCGGTTTTAATCTTTTTACTGCAACAATGCCGCGGGACAAACTAACCCCTTACCTTACCGGCTATTCACCGATAGTATAATATAAAGCACGCAGAGGTTTTTATTAAATGATTTATATCACATTCTACAGGTTATATCCGCTTATACCGGCACGCGGAGGATCCGGGTGTTTTCAGGCTATGCCGGATCAATCATTTATCATCCAGGTCACTGAACTTGGGCATATGGACTTCAGCCAATTTTTTGCCATCCTTGGTCACGCGATAATCCCAGACAAAGTCGGGGTGATATTCGGTCACATGTTTGGAACCGTCATCGTAGAACCGTTCCGTATAGCGGATACCATCATCATCTTTCCAGCGCCAGGTCCAGACAATCATTGCCGGATTTCTTTGCCAGAGGCGGTACGTTTCCAGTTGAAACGGGCCCACAGCGCTGCAGATGACAATGGACTTTCCGGATCATGCACTGCTGAATCCACATCCCTGACTACAAAGTACTGCAGCATTTTCCTGTAGATTACACTGCCGGAATTGATAAATCTGACCGGCACCAAATAGTATTCCAGTAGATCACCGTATTTATTCTCACCCCCAACGGTGATCCCTAAGAACATGCGTCTGAGCGCATCATATTTTTTATAGCGGGCCAACCGTTTCCCTGCGATGGAGAGCACATGTTGATGAGGGTATCCTCCGCGCCACCTGCTGCGATGTTCTATCTCTACCCAAAATTTTCTATCATTAGTCTGATCCCTGAAACAGTATTCTGGTAGATTGTCATTATCGAGGTAGTCATCAAAGGTCCGGGAACCATCATGCTTGGTCCCTACCAGTTTGTACGGATTTTTCTGAAATATGTTATCCAGCAGATGCTGTTTGAAATAATCAGCTTTTAGGGCCGCAGCCGGCTTGAATAACTCCGTCCGTAAGATATCGTAAGTCTGGATACATATGCCCATGATTTAACTCAATCCATAGACCTTGTAATTGTTCGAATTAGAATTCCTTGCAGAGCAATATTAAGTCTCAAGGATCATAATTGTCTATAAACAAAAAACCCCGCAATGCGGGGTTTTTGCGGTTAATCTACGAGCGATATATTTACGGCTTTTTGCCCTCTATCTCCGTCAGCAACCTCAAATTCTACATTATCATTATCCTTGACATAAATATCATCAGATAATCCAGTTTGATGGAAAAAATAGTCTGTCCCATCATCACCTGTGATGAAACCATATCTTTTCGTTGTATTGTAGAATTTAACTTTTCCTTTTTGCATTATTTCCTCACTGTTAATTGAACTTAATTATATTATAATAATGGGCAATAGAACCGATTAAAATAATAGCAAATATAATCTATTCATTGGTTGCAACACAAATTATTATTGAAAATACAATTTTACCTAGTGCAATAGGCCATCCAGGCTCGACTGCGATTATGCACAACCTACCTTTTTCCCCCAGGTTGACCCAATGTTTTTGCTATAGCTTCCTCAGCAAGAGTTGCCATTATTTGATAGCCCGCTTTATTGGGGTGCACACCATCATAGGTATAGTCTTCCTTGAGTCCTTTTTGATCATCTGCCATCGCTGTATAATAATCCAGGTAAGTATGGCCATGTTTACTCGCATAATTTTTTAAGATCTCATTTAACCGGCTGATCTTTACCACGGGTTCTAATCCTGGTTTCCACGAATAGTCGTAGACCGGTAGAATTGATGAAATGATCACCAGGATATTATTCTTCCAGGCCAGTTCCGCCATGGACATGATATTATCAGCGATCATTTTAATAGTGGCTGGGCCAGTATTGCCGGCGATGTCATTGGTACCAGCTAAAATAACCACAGCTTGTGGTTGAAGATCGATCACATCCGCTCTAAATCTAACCAGCATCTGCGGGGTTGTTTGTCCACTGATCCCGCGATTGATATATGACTTGGCGGAAAAATATTCTGGCAGAATATTTGACCAACCCTCCGTAATTGAATTGCCCATAAAGACTACTCTGGTTTCGTTTGCTGCCGGCAAGCCAAGCCTGGCGTTATCACCCCTGTAGCGGTTTAAATCGGGCCAATCCTGTCCAAATAAAGAAAAAGAAATACTTAACCAAAATGTTAGAACAATATTTCTTATAAATCTGTTGAATGCCTGGTCATTGATAGTATTTAACTTCAATTTTAATCCTAATTTGATAAACTTTTAAAAAAACAATATTTTTATTAAACCTTGCGTCGATCATCCTTTATTAATCGTCTATCATCATCTACAGGTACATTTTGTTTCCGACGATCTTCACTATCACGACGTTCATTATCTTCTCTATTTGATCCACTATTGCTATTATTATTATTCATCCAATTAATATCCTTTCATTTTGATGATTTTACACCTAATAAAATTGCCATTCTTATAAGTAAACAACCCCGCCAGGAGGAGCTTTGAACTCATTTTCAAATTCTGTATGCAATCCGGTTATTATTTATTGAGTTTTTTTATCCGTTTTGCTGCCCGCTTTGCGTTTTTGGATTCAGGAAATTCCTTAATAATAGTATTTAGGATTTCAATGGCCTTATCTTTCTGCTTCAGTTTTTTCTCATAAATAACTGCACATTTCCCCAGATTTTCCAAAGCGCCTTCTGTCCCGGGATAATTTTCATGTATAGCCATGTATTGATCAATGGCCTTTTCATATTCCTTGCCATTTTCGTACAATTTCCCAGCACGTTGGTGCGCTTCCGTGGCTTGGATTGTGCTGTCAGGGTACTCAGAAGCTATACGGTTGTACGTGCTAATAGCCTCTTCTTTCAGTTTCAGCTTTGTGGCTTGAATCTCGCCGATGCGGAGCAAACTGGGGATCGTGTACTTGAAGTTGGGATGGCTGGCAGCAAGCTTTCCATATTCCTCAATAGCCGTTGACCAGTCACTAAAGTTTTTATCAGCCATGGTTGCAATGCGATATTGGGCATGTGCTACAAAATTATGTTCCGGAAATTGCTTCAGAAATTTGCGAAAACTAACTGTCGCTTCATTATAATCTCTAAATTTTTCCTGTTTAAGCATTGCAACCTGATACAATGCTGCTGCATAATCCTGACTCGCTGGGTACAAGGTCATCAACTTTTCATAGATCATAACTGCAGGATGAAAGTTATTATTTTCCTGTTCCAATTGCGCCAGCCACATGAGAACCGTGCTACCCCTGGATCGATTAGCATACCGTGTAAGAAATTCCCAAGATTCCCGCTCAAATATTGACCTTAGCCTTTTATCTTTAAAGCCGTGAACTGCCGCAAGGAAATCAAAATAACGGCTATGCATCTTCCCTGTTTTCGGCGCATCATTTAACAATGTGATAAGTTTATCCCGAACGGATCCAAAATATTTTTCTTCTTGCAATAAGGTATATCCATTATCCAACACTTTCTTATAGATGGAAGAATTTGGATAAAGGTAGGCAAACTTCAATAAGCCTACCTGGACTTCATCCCACTTTTTCTGTACGATGTAGGATTCAATCATATACCGCTGAACATGATCGGAAGAAGCATTGGGGAAATAGGCTTTAAGATATGAATTGTATTCTTTAATCTTATAGCCGGTAAGGTCCTTAGAATGTCGGGACAAACGGCCCAAAAGTTTACCGGATTTTTTGGGTTCTTCAGCATGCAGCGCACGAAGAAAATCAAAATGAGCATTTTCGATGGTTTTGGTAGCAATAACCCGTTGTTTAGGTCTAACGTTACGATTCCCCGGTTGGCTTTTTCCAACCTGGTTGGTTAATGAATCCGCAGGCACATTGGTGCTGGCTGCAAAGGTTATTGAAACAATAGATAAACTAATTGCAATGCGATTCAAAGCACACTCCTTAAGTTAGCTATAATTACAAGGCAGGGTCATTTTACGAAATCAGAGACCTAAATGTCTATAAACAAAAAATCTAGCGTAATGGGATTTTCCAGGGTTCATTAACCGGTCATTAAACCAGCCAATTCTACAACTTTTGCTTAACAATCTGTTGAGTTTCAACAGTCTGCAGAGTACCAGGATACTTGCAAACCAGAGTATTATATTATGTTTTATGATAAAATCACTTATTAAAAAATAAAACCTGAGGTGGTATAGTCTGTTTTTTGATGTTTGGTCCCTGATAATAGACCTGTAATTCATCCCCGCCTGTCTTTTCGAAAAAAGTGACTCGAAGGGGATGAAAACCAGCACGAAGTGCAATGACGCCTGTTTCCTCCGTCATGCCGTGTAAACCGTCATTATCCACAACCAGTTTGTCCCCGATAAACAGCTGGCTCCCATCATCGGAATCTGTAAAAAACGAATAAATGCCCGTTTCCGGTAAACGGATGAACCCGTCGTATCGAAAGCCGAAGTATTCGCTTTGATTCCGCGGTGAAAAATCAAAATCGCTGATCACGCCTTCCTTTACAGAAGCGAGCGCACCAAATGTCGGCAATTGATCCCACGAGCCCTCATAATATCCGTAGCGCAATCCCTGGCGGCGTTCGCCCACTGCCAATCCCTGCAGCGGCTTCACCTTTATAAATTTATATTGCGCACTCTCGCTTACCGGCTGACCATCGCGGAAGGCACCAGCGGAAACAACCGTTGTCTCTAGCAAATCAATCGACCCGGTTACTGCCGGTGATGTCATAGTTGGGGTACTGCCATCCAGCGTATAGTGAATCTCAATATTATCCCGTTCTGAGGCAATGGATACACTTAATGCATCTATGAAAATATCATGGTCGGCAGAAATAATTGGTGGGTCGTTCACATCAGGCTTTCCATCTATATCCAAGACAACTACACTATTGATCAGATCGGGCGCAGTCTCCGGTAGATTGATCACCAGAGCATCCTCTTTTCGGTACACAGCCAATTTCTTGGTCGGAGCGGCTAATAGAAAAGCGTCACCGGGGTTATTGTAAATACCGGGGACGACCAACTGACCATCCGCTGGCCAGGAAAACACATGCAAATAGAGGCGGGTATTCCCCTTGATGGATTTTTGGGTACAGCGTCCCCAGGAGAGATCCTTGAACGGACTGGCGCTGGTTCCATAAATCGCAACCCCGTTGACTTGCATCCATCTACCAATTGCATGTAGCCGAGCAATACTGGGTTGGGGGAACAGACCTTCTGCAGTGGGTCCCACATTAAGTAAAAAGTTACCGCCTTTCGACGCAATATCAGCCAGCTTGCGGATCAGGTCCACATCGGATTTCCAGTTATTATCATTCTTGTTGTAGCCCCAATGATCATTCATCGTCATACAGGTTTCCCAGTCCACCCCAGGGATACCTGTAGGAGGAATCTCCTGTTCGGGTGTACCAAAGTCCCCGGCGTAGGACCCTTTTTTAGTTAAACCCTGCATGCCTGAGCGGCCTACATCGACCCGATTGTTAATAATAATACTGGGCTGCAGACTGCGCACATAGTCGTAAAGATCCTGCCCATACCCATGATGCCACGTATCTTCCCATTCTCCATCAAACCAGAGTACCCCAATATCACCATAATTGGTTACTAATTCTTTGAGCTGGTTTTTCATGTACGTGATATATCGATCTAATTCGGCACCATCCGCAGAACGGTCTTCCCAGCTGCGGCGGGGCAGATAGTCGGGATGATGCCAATCCATAATGGAATGGTACCAGCACAATTTGATCCCCTGATCCCGGCAGGCATCGGCTAGTTCTTTTAATACATCCCGCTTGAACGGTGTATTCATGATGTCAAAATCAGTATAATTGGAATTAAATAGACAAAATCCATCATGATGCTTGGAAGTGAGAACAATGTATTTCATCCCGGCAGCTTTCGCCATGCGAACCCATTCATCTGCATCAAATTTTAGCGGGTTGAATTCACCGATAAATTGATCATACACTTCAATAGGAATCTGGGCAGTTTGTCGGATCCATTCACCATGGGTGGTCTTGTCTTCCCATGCGCCAGCGGGAATGGAATATAATCCCCAATGAATGAACATACCAAAACGGGCTTCCCGCCACCATTCCATCCGAGTGTCCTCCGGCAGATCACGGGCCATACCTGCGGGACAAAACCAAAGACTTATTACCAGCAGTAGGATCAAGTTCATAATATTATTGGATAAATCGAGCTATTTCAGGATCATATCAGCAGCCTTCTCGGCGATCATGATCGTGGGAGCATTGGTATTGCCGCGAATTACATTGGGCATTACCGCTGCATCAACTACTCGTAATCCCGTAAGGCCATGCACCCGTAACTCTGGATCAACCACCGCCATATCATCTGTACCCATTTTACAGGTACTTGTAGGATGGTACAGAGTTTCTCCGGTTTCCCGAATCAGATCCTCAATAGCGTTATCATCGGTTAGCGGCTCTTCCGGCATATAGTAACCAGAACGATAAGGTTTGAAGGCCTCGGCTAAACCGATTTTCTCTGTAACCTTGTATCCCCAGATAGATCGTTGTACATCATCGTCAGTACTGAGGTAATTATGGTCAATGACAGGGTTGGCCTTAAAATCTGAGGATGACAATGTAACTGTTCCCTTACTGGTGGGATTCAGTAATTCACCTCCAATAGAATACCCGTTGCCTGTTTCAGGGTTGCTAAAACCATGTTCTACGTAGTAATTGGGTCCAAAGTGGAACTGTGTGTCCACAGCAGGTTGATCCGGAGAAGACTGGACGAACCCACCCGCTTCGGCAATATTACTGGTAAATGGTCCTTTTTTGAAAAGAAGGTAGTTGAGCAAGTTTTTCACCACCACAGGGAAGTTTTCTGCTGAATCCAGAGAATCCTTGTAGCTCGAATTGAAAATAGTGAAATAAACCATATGGTCCTGGAGGTTCTTTCCCACTCCGGGTAGATGCTTTGCTACCGATATTCCATGCTTTTTTAATTCTTCTCCATCACCAATGCCAGATAACATCAGGATCTGGGGGCTGTTGTAGGCTCCTGCGCTCAGGAGCACTTCCTTATTGGCCTGTACTTCGTGTGCTTCTCCATACCGGTGGTAGATCAAACCAGTTACCCGTTCGTTTTCGATCAGGATGCGCTCGACCTGCGCATTGACTTCAATAGTTAAGTTTTTGCGGGTAGCGGCGGGGTGCAGGTAGGCCACAGCCGTACTACAGCGGGCACCGTTTTTTTGGGTTACCTGGTAATATCCGAATCCCTCTTGCTGCGCTCCATTAAAATCAGGATTGAAATCATAATCCAATTCCTGCGCTGCTTTAACGAATACATCTGACAACGGGTTGGTGTAATTGCGGTTGGTTACATTCAGTGGTCCACCCTGACCATGGTACTCATCCTTGATCACTTCCTGGTTTTCTGCCTTCTTGAAGTATGGAAGAACCTCATCGTACGACCATCCCTCATTGCCCAGGGCACTCCATTCATCATAATCCTGTCGATTGCCACGGATATAGACCATGGCATTGATGCTACTGGATCCCCCCAGGGTTTTTCCCCGGGGCAGATACAATTCCCGGTCCTTCATGGTTGCCTGTGGTGTCGTCAAGTAATCATAGTCAAATTCAGTCTTGAAAAGTTTTGGGAAACCAGCAGGAATATGTATATCCTGTTTTTTATCGTTCCGGCCGGCTTCTAGGATCAATACGCTATTTTGACCATCGGCACTCAGTCGGTTAGCCAGCACACAACCGGCAGAACCGGCACCAATGATTACGAAATCATAATTTTCGTTCATTTCACCCTCCTTGAAGAGCAATATTACAACCCGCCAGTACTAAATGTCCATAAACAAAAAAACCCGCTCCATCTACACTGCGTTACGCTGGACAAGTGTGCGGGGCTTGATGTTGTTTACCTATTTAATGAAACTATTCCAACAGCACCATTTTCCTGGTCCGCATGTATTCACCAGTTTGTATCTTATATAGGTAAATACCTGGACACACTACCGTTATAATTTGCCGTAGGACTGCAGGTAAATTACCCAAATGAACTGCTGGTAATTGATCTGGCGCATAATTATTCCACGCAGTGATCGTAATTGAAACCGTCGCTGTATCTGAATAATTATAATCATTGGCAGTGAATGTGAACGAATCATCTCCGTTATAATTTATCGTAGGGCTGTAGGTAAATGTCCCCAATGAACTGTTGGTAATCGATACAGTACCATTTGATGGATTGGTGAGAATATTATATGTCAATATATCGTTTTCTACATCAGAAGCAGATACTGATCCGCTGTATTTTGTATCTTCACTGGTCGTCACTCTTTCCGCAAACGCTACTGGAGAATCATTTACAGCAGTTACTGTAATAGAAACTTTAGATGTATCCGAAAGCGTACCATCACTGCTAGTAAAGGTAAATGAATCACTGCCATTATAATTTACTTTAGGACTGTAGGTATATGTACCAGCTGAGCTATCAGTAATAGCTACCGTACCATGCGATGGCTCAGTTAGTAGACTGTAAGTCAATGGATCATTATCAATATCAAAAGCAGATACTAACCCACCATAATCCATATCTTCCTCGGTTGTCACTGCTGCAGTAACCGCTACTGGCGCATCATTTACTGCAGTAACCGTAATTGAAACCGTTGCTATATCCGAAAGCACACTATCGGTAACGCTAAATATAAGGCTGTCCAGCCCTGTATAGTCTTCCACCGGATGGTACGAGAATGTACCTGTGGCATTATCAGATACTGTCGCCCTTCCATTGGCTGGACCAATTATGATACTATATGTTAATGCATCGCCATCAGAGTCAGATGCTGATAACATTCCAGTGTAATCTCTATCCTCGCTCGAGGTTATAGCTGTATCATTAGCAACAGGGGAATAATTAATCTCATACCAGGAAATTTTGCTGTCGCCGAGTGCTGCAGATAGCACATCCAAATCCCCGTCACCATCGACATCCGCTGTATAAACAGATTGT
>Ga0208113_1000729_pt1 | contig 16102 bp, 13 predicted proteins | sample Knorr_S7_td_NADW_FD_185598 | JGI IMG/M metagenome (GOLD analysis project Ga0208113, IMG submission 185598) | Marine microbial communities from Southern Atlantic Ocean transect - Knorr_S7_td_NADW_ad_2505m_LV_A (SPAdes) (version 2) | ecosystem: Environmental > Aquatic > Marine > Oceanic | place...
CAAATGGGTATTTTTGTATTCAAGTCATGAGTTTCGTCGGGCAGAATAAATCCGATGTGGATGATTATGCGCACGAAATATTTTCTGAGGTGCTGGTGATCCGGGAATTCGACTGTCCGTGATTTCAACAGTCCTGCTGCGAGTGAATACCCACGCGAAAAGTCCTATCCGGGGTGAGTGGGTGCGACAAACGGCACTCGGGCTTTTCAGCCACCGCCTATTCGCTTCGCAGTATCTCGATCAGACGGTCAGCAATGATGATTTCCTCGCCGTCCCGCACATTTACCATCACGATGCTTATCTCGCCCCTGGCCTCGGCACCGCCGACGAAAATCGCCGGGTCGCCAGACTCCAACCGGGTCTTGATTTCGGCTATCGGTGGACCCTCGTAGGCATCGTCGAAACGCAGCACCGGTTGCGGGCCTTGCCGTTCGTTAGGATCGTCCTCTATCGCAACGTTAACTCCGTCGATCCCGCCAAGTCGTTCGGCCACGTAGTTTGCCTTCGATTGCCAGCCGTCCCACTCGATTCCCTCATCCGAGTCGGTAAAAAGCTCGATAGCAGTGACGAGCCCAACGATGTTTTCCTTCGATACCTTCATCGGTCGACCGATCCCGGCGACCGGTGCGTGCAGGTTGAGCGAGTTCATCACTGCCGCTTCCATAAGATTGGCTTTGCCTGCCAGCAATCCGGCCGATTGCGGCCCGCGGATTCCTTTGCCCCCACTGAAGGCGACCATATCTGCGCCGATCTTGTGGAATTTGGTCAGGTTCGCCCTGGGTGGAACTTCGGCGGCAGCATCGACAATCACCGGAACGCCCCGCGCGTGGGCCACACGGACGGTCTCTTCAAGACCTATCCCGCGGTTCGTGGATGGCGCGATGACGAATGCGACGCAAGCCGTGTTTTCGTTTATCGCTTCATCCAGTAGTTCTGGTGTGGCAGATTCGGCTGTTCCGTATTCGACCAGTGTTGCGCCTGCTGTCACGAACGCCTTGTCGTACCGATTTCGCTGGCCCTTGAAGATAACGACCTCGTCCTTCATCCCGGTGGCATCGGGGAGTTGCTCAACATTAGATTCACTCTGGCCGGTCATGCAGGCGGCGACCATCAGGACCTGTGCGGCCGAGCACCCGGCCGTAACCAGACCCTGCTCGGCCCCGCATGATCGTGCGACGACTTCGCCCGCGGCGCGGTTCAACTGCATCATGTCGACGTAAGCGCCGGCTGCTTCATCCATCGCCCTCAGTACTTCCGGGCGCATTATCGACCCTCCGAGCACTGTAACCCAGCTCTGGGCGTTGATGATGGGTGCGACTCCGAGCTTTCTGTACACCTCGGGCCATTCGGGGCCGGTCATCTGGGTTCTTCCCTTCATTTGAAATCGCGAGCGCGTCGAACGAGGCGGAATTGTACAGCGGAATGGGAGGTTTTGCAGCCAGCGATAAACGTTGGTGACCGGCTAGGCGATTTCGCTTATTACGCGATCACGCAACTGGCCGCAGCCCGCGTTTATGTCGATGCCTTTTTCCATGCGGATGGTCGACGGGATCCCGTACTGCTTCAGACCGCCCTGAAAGATCCTCGCAGCGCTCTGGTCGGTCCGCTCGAAAGGACCCTGTTTGGTCGGGTTCACGGGTATCAGGTTCACATGACAGTGCAGTCCGTTGAGCAGTCGACCGAGTTTCTGGGCCTGCTCGATCGAATCGTTCTGTTCTTTCAGCAGGACGTACTCGAAGAAGATCCGGCGTTTCGTTTTGTCAGCGTACTGGTGGCAGGCCCTGATCAACTGCTCGACCGGGTACCGCTGGTTGATCGGCATGGTCTGTGACCGTGTGGCGTTATCGGGGGCGTGAAGCGATATCGCCAGGTTGATCTGAAGTTCTTCGTCGGCGAGTTTCAATATCTCGGGAATAAGTCCGACGGTCGAGAGCGTGATATGGCGTGCGCCGATGTTTACTCCCTGACCATCGTTCAAAACACGCACCGCGGCCAGCGTGTTGTTGTAGTTGGCAAGCGGTTCGCCCATGCCCATGAACACGACATTCGTTACGCCCTGCAGTTCGCCTTTTGTGCGGTTACCAGCGGCAATTTCAGCTTCGTCTTCAGCACTGGCAGTCCGCTGCATCGCGATTACCTGGGCCACGATCTCTCCAACCGACAGGTTTCGCCTGAATCCCTGCTGGCCCGTGGCGCAAAACGTGCAGCCCAACGCGCAGCCGGCCTGGGTAGATATACACGCGGTTTTGCGATTGCGGCGGTGCCCGTCCGACTCATAGCGCATGAGCACGGTTTCTATCAGTTCGCCATCGTGCAAACGGAAAAGAGATTTGCTGGTCGAGCCGTCTGCGGAAGTGAGTGACAGCGCCTCGTCAATCGGGTTTATCGAGAATTTTTCACTAAGTGACTTGCGAAAGGGCTTGCTGAGAGTCGACATCTCGTCGAAGCTCTCGGCGCCATCGTTGTACAGCGATCGCCAGAGTTGATCGGCACGAAATCGTTTTTCACCCATATCCATGATTTCGGAGACGAGATTTTCGCGCGAAAGGTCGAGTATTGACGGCAGTGCGGTCGGGGCGTCAGCAGCGGTCGCGGCCTTCGCACCGCTCTCGGCAACAGGGGTGTCGCTGGCAGCGTCAGAAGCGGAAGAGGATGTGGTCATTGAATCGAAATTACGGGGTAAAAATTAAGTTTAGCAACGGATAGTTGAAATAGGTGCATGACATTACGGCGGCCACTGCATAAACTCGGGTCGGTGACACCCAACACAAATCCCAGTCCAGCGCCGGACACACCCGATTCTGCTCTCCTGTCGGTTCAATCCGTACAGTCGGGCCCCCTTGAAGAAAAGGCACTGGCCCGGCTGATAGCAAACCGCCGGAGCGGCTACGACCCGTTTTACCGATTCGAGTACGAATACTCGATACCTTCACCCGGTCGCTACCGCTGGCAGTGGTTCTGGGACTCGTGTTTCCACATCATCGCCCTCGCCCGACTCAATCCGGCGATGGCTGAGGTGGAACTGAATACGCTTCTCAAACCGCAAAGGGACGACGGTTTCATCGGGCACCTCACCTACTGGGGCAGGCGCGGCGCGGTCATGAGCGCTATCTACGGCCAGAGTCGTTTCGGCGAGTGGCGACGGCGACACTCCGGGATGATTCAACCCCCGGTGCTGGCGCACGCCCTGGAAGAGCTCTGGCTCCAGACCGGCGACCTGGACTTGTTGAAAAAGTATTTGCCGCGGGTTCGTGCTTATTACAACTGGCTGAGTGTTGAGCGGGACCCCGAGCAGATAGGGCTGATAGGAATCGTTTCTCCTTACGAGGCCGGCCTCGATAACAATCCGTCGTTCGACCGGGGACTGGGGCTATCGAATGCCGGCCGTATCCGTATTCTGTGGGCCAACCGCAAGCTCGACTGGTACAACATCGTTCGAGGGAAAAACTTCGATTACCGCACTCTCCTGAAGCGAGATCGGTTTGTTGCAATCGATCCCTTCATGAACTCAGTCTTTGGAGACTCCTGGGCGATAATGGCCCGGCTGCATGAAGCCCTGGGTGATACGTCGGGCCGCGAAAGCGCGGCAAGACAGGGTGAGAAAACAACCTCGGCTCTAAATGAACGGTGCTGGGATCTGGAGCGGGGGCATTACACCTACCTGATCGGGGCTGGACGCTCGCCCGATACGACACTGTCGGTCGGGGCGATATTTCCGCTGATACTCCGGGATGCCCCGAAGGACCGGGTCGCCGGTGTTGTCGAGCAATACCTAACGGCCGAAAAACACTTCTGGCGACCATTCCCGGTGCCGAGCGTTGCGGCTTCTGAGCCTGCGTACAACCCGGAAAGTGAAAAAATGATCTGGCGCGGTCCGATCTGCATGAACCTGAACTGGCTACTCGCACGGGGTCTTCGAGCTCATGGCTACGTTAATGAGGCCCGGACGATTGCCGATCGGTCGAAGGAAGCCGCACTGCAGGATTTCCGCGAGTTTTACTCGCCGGAATCAGGCAGAGGGATGCGCGGTACTGAGTTTGGGTGGGCGACTGCTGCCGTGGCCATCAACGGGTGAGTATCGCGGTGGATATTCCAGGCAGCTACCAGAATAACAGGGTGTTTTTCATTCCGTTAACGTTCCGCAATTACGCTTAGGATTCGAACTTCAATCAGACGCGGAGCAGGCTCGCCAGCAGAACAAGCAATGGCCTTCAGCTACACCGATTCCCTATCGCAAGCCGGACTATCCGAAAACATCATCACGTTCGACGATGTCGAGCCGGTGTTGGAGACACGCAATCTATCGGTGGCGTACGGTAATAACACGGCAATCAGCAACGTCATGTTCCAGGTGCCCAAAAACAGCGTCGTGTCGCTGATCGGACCTTCGGGATGCGGCAAGAGCACACTGTTGCGCTGCTTCAACAGGATGAACGATCTGATCCCGAGCGCAACTGTGAAGGGTACAGTCAAGTTCGCCGGACAGGATATTTACGGACCCGATGTCGATCCCACCGAAATCAGGTTCCGGATTGGAATGGTATTTCAGCGTCCGAACCCGTTTCCAAAGAGCATCTACGAAAATGTTGCGTTTGGCCCGCGGATCAACGGAATGACAGATGATCTGGACGAGATCGTCGAGTCGTCGCTGAGGCGCGCGGCGGTCTGGGACGAAGTCAAGGACAGGCTGAGCGACAGTGGGCTAAGTGTTTCAGGTGGTCAGCAGCAACGGATCTGCATAGCGCGAGCACTCGCGGTCAACCCGGAAATCGTGTTGATGGACGAGCCTGCTTCATCTCTCGACCCGATTTCGACACAGGCTATCGAGCAGCTAATCCAGGAGCTTTCGAGTGAGGTCACCATTGTCATTGTGACCCACAACATGCAGCAGGCCACCCGAATTTCAGATTACGCTGCGGTGATGATGGCCGGCGAGGAGAGGGTCGGTCAGTTGATTGAATACGGTACAAACGACCAGGTCTTCGGTAACCCGAAGGACGAGCGGACGGAAGCGTACGTTACGGGCCGCATTGGCTAGCGGCAGCGGGGGTACACTAGGGCCAGCATGAATGAACAGGGCAACGTATCACGGACCGGTCGACAGGACTTTGACAGGGACCTGGGCAGGCTTGAGGCCGAGCTGATCCTGATGAGCGGGCTCGTCGAGCAGGCGATTTTCAACTCGCTTAATGCTCTGAAAAATCGGGACCTTGAACGATCTCAGACGGTCATCGACGAAGACGATCGCATCGACGAGACCGAGCTTGAGATCGAGAGGTCGTGCATCGAGCTCCTCCGGCGCGAGGCCCCGATGGCGGGCGATCTCCGGCGGATTGTCGCTTCGTTACACATCGCCGGTGAACTTGAACGGATTGGCGATTATGCAGAAGGTATTGCGAAGATCAGCATCACGATGGGAGACGAGCCGCCGCTCAAAGAGTTGATCGATATCCCCCGCATGGGCGACATGGCGGTGAGCATGCTGAAACGCGCACTGGAGGCGTTTATCAGCCGCGACGCCGAAACAGTGCGCCAGCTCAGTGTGGATCTCGAAAAAGACGACGACGTTGTCGACGACCTGTACGCAACGGTCCAGGCCGATCTGATGAAGCTGGTGAAGAGCAACCCGGACAGCACCGAGCGGGCCACTTACTTGATGTGGGTGGCTCACAACGTCGAGCGGGTCGCCGACCGGGCCATGAACATCGTCGAGCGCGCGCTGTACCAGGCGACGGGCGAACTGGTCAGCGGCTCGACGCAGCTCGAATCCTCCACGTCTCGGTGATCGCATGGCGGCCCAAATGTTGGCCGCTCGGTCCAGCATCAACCGTAGAGTGCTGCGCCCGCTATCGACACCAATGAAGTATCGGCCTCGTCGGCCTGACACTGCAGGTATCCGTTCCAGGTGCCGGTCTTAGCGCCCGCGGCCCAGAGGGTCATGTAGATAGGTGCGAGGCCGCAAACCTTGTTGCTGTCTGAGTCGGCCCTGACCAACTCGAAAAATCGCTGTCGATCACCGTGTGTGTTTGCCCTAAGCAGTTTCTCGTCGCGTGAGCGGACTTGCTCGCGAGTTTCGCCGTCCGGGGGCGCTGGCTCCGGGTCACCAAAGGCGGGTCCCACGTGCGATAGGTCGGCAGCTGCGACAAACACGGTGCGACGTTGAATTGCGATTTCTTTCAGCTGCTCTATGACGGCACCGATCTGCAGATGGGCGTCCACGGCGGGTTCGCCGTCCTCCAGAGAACGTCCGAACGACCCGCAAAGCACGGGCAGCATTTTTGCCTGCGATCTGCCAAGCGCCCGGTGCAGCCAGATCGATGCAAGTTCGATCGAGTGTTCGTTGATGTGGTTGAACTCGTCTGCGAACGCGTGGTTTTCGATCGAGTCGTCTGCTGAAAGAATCTGTGCAAGTTGGCCTACAAGTTCCCGGTCGGTCTCCAGCCCACCAATTGGTGATTCGTAGCGCTGGTTTGTGAGAGTCAACCGGGGTCCGTCGCCCGCATGATCCGTTCCAAACACAACGAACAGTTCGACCTCCCTGAGATCGGCACATACCTGCTCCCAGATCGTGGCGTACGAGTCACCCCCTCGCTCGAAATCGATGTGCGGCGAGACGACTGCTTTTAGTTCACTAGAGGGTCGTTGCCCGGCAAGTTGAACATCGTTCGCACCCAGCATGTACGGGAAGGCCATACCGTCGAGGTGCGCCCGCAGATCGTCGCGATCACCCGGATATGCAAGTTCGGCCAGCGCTGCTTTACGGGCCGGTGCGCGCCGGTATTCGTCGAGCCGTTTCTGCATCTCATCGGTGTAAGCACCGTTCTCAAGCAGGAACATCTGGTCCAGACGGCCAAGCAGATCGCCCAGAATAGCGACCGGTATCGGCTGCTCGCCGGTGCTTGACGCAGCTTCAATGATCTCCTGAACCGTGTTCGTGCCGTCTATGTTCTGGAGGTACGGCCCGAGTGAAACCGGAACCAGTAGTGATTCCTCGCTGAAACGGCGCGGGTCTTTTAACATGAAGTAAGTCGCTTCCCTCGTGAGAGATGCAACTTACTTCGACTGGCCGTAGTTGTGGACGTTCGGGCAGCGCCGGGCCGGTGGTCATATCGAACAGTGTAGCGGCGTTACGAGGGATGTCCTCGCCTTCCGGGTTGCCAGACCTCTAATTCATTGCGAGCCGGGCAGGTGCGCTTTCCCGAAGCGGAGGCAGCGGAGTCGGGGCCCTGAACAGTGAAGAGGCCGCAAGTTCTCGAAGCGAAATCAGCGGGCCATCGTCCTCTTCGGCAACAGAAACTGGAGTCGCTCCACCACGTTGAACGATCCGGTGAACAGTTCGAGTGCTTATTTCGAACCGCTGCGAAATTTCTGCAACAGGAACCCCTTTCTGCCGCAAGCGGAATATTTCATCGTCGCGCGTCCTGCGGCTCTCTCGCTGCAACCAGCCGGGGTCGTCGTACTTACACAGCGGCAGCGGACAGTCGAGGCAGGTCGAAGAAACATCGCAGCCATCATCTTTGTAGCGGGTATTTTCCGGCAGCGTGTCGGACCTGACAGGAGCGAGTGTCCCCCCAACGGGTGCATTCAAAGGTGGCGCAGCCAGAGCGGTTGCAACAGGACCGGATGCCTCAGGAGCCAGCGTCATCACCATCAGGAAACCTCCACAGCCAATAATTAGTCGAAAAGCAATAAGCGGATAAATACGAACTCAGACTGCCGCGGTATCGGCCCAGTCCAGTTGCCGTGAAAAGTGAACCCCGCCAGCCCTGCCCGATAGGTTCCTGGCGCGTTCTCGTTCAAAAATCGACTTGCCAAAGATCGAGCCGTTGGCATCGTGACCCGTGGGTTCTTTGGGAACCCCGAACATCACGGTGGTCAGTCCGGGATAAGACGCACGCGGGCGCACACGCTGGTCGTACCAGGCGGCATCGATCATGTGCGCCCCAACAATCTCGAGCATGGTGTCGGGTGAAGGACTCCGACCTGCAACCGGCATATTCACGCTAATGAACAGGTGACTGGCCTTACCCACTCGTATTGCCCGAGGACCGTCCGGACTCCAGTCTTCGCCTGCCCCGGAGCGGTGAAATCCGTTCACGAGGGCCAGCATCGCCGGGTAAGTGTCGTTCTGGAAAGAAGGGGAGACCGTGGCGGAAACAGAACCTGTTTCACGGTTCATAAACAGTAAGAGCATCCTCAACCGTGTCGAAAACTCCCGGGCGCTCTCACCCTCGGCAAGATCGACCGTGATGATTGAACTTTCGCTGCTCGCACGATCGGTGACACCCTGGACGATCCTCGTCCATGCCGCGTTTAACCCATCATTTTGCAATCCAGCTTCCGGCGACCTGTGCCCCGGTGTTGGCGGGTTCAGCCTCAAGGGCCGTTCCGGTGTGGCAATAGCGCCTGCAGCCTGGTTCATCTTGACCTCTTCAGAACTAACGTCCGTCTATTAGAACGTTTGTGCTAGTATCGAACACATGTTCTATTTAAGTCAAGCGCATGAGTCCTGCTAATCGATAATTACGGTGACCACCTCCCTGGTTGTTGCCCTCCAGATATTGACCAGGGCCAGTATCGGCACTACTTTTGGCCCTTGAGTAAAGAACCCGTCGTCATAAGGCGGGAGTCGACCCGACTTTCAATCCGGTCCCGACCGGACAGGACCAAGAACAATTTATGAACGCAGAAATCGTCTCTATCGGCTCGGAACTGTTGCTCGGCCAGATCGTTGATACCAATGCATCGTGGATCGCGCAGCGACTGGCCGAAGCGGGTGTGAACCTGTTTTACAAAACGACTGTGGGCGACAACATGGACCGGATGGTCGAAGTACTTGATCGTGCGCTTGACCGTTCCGATGTCGTGGTCACTGGCGGCGGGATCGGCCCCACGCAGGACGACCTGACACGCGAGGCGATTGCGAAGGTCACAGGCCGCAAGGTTGTGACCGATCCCGGTTCGCTGCTTGAGCTGCGGGAGAGGTTCCAGAAACGCGGATTCATCCTGACGAAGAACAACGAACGCCAGGCGCAAATACCCGATGGCGCAATCGTCGTTCGCAACCCGAACGGCACCGCGCCAGCATTCATCGTGGAAACCGACCGGGGCGTGACGATCAGCCTGCCGGGGGTGCCGTTCGAGATGAAATGGCTTGTGGAAAACGAGGTGATCCCCTACCTGCGAGAAAAATTCGGCCTTACCCAGATGATCCACTACCGGATCCTGAAAGTCGCCGATCTCGGAGAGAGTGCAGTTGACGACCGCATCGGACACCTGATCGCTGAATCGGCAAACCCGACGGTCGGCGTACTTGCCCACCCCGGCCAGGTCGATGTTCGGATTGCCGCGCGTGCCAAAAGCATTGATGAGGCGAACGGACTGATCGATGTTGTAGACACAGAGGTAAGGGAGCTGCTGGGCGACCACATTTTCGGCGTCGACGACGAAACGATCGAGTCGGTAATCGGTAAACTCGTGGCTGAAAGCAAGGCAACCGTTGCTACGTGCGAGGATCTCAGCGGAGGAGCAGTAGCCGCAGCAATCCAGGAAGCGGCTGGCCCTGCGTTCCTGGAGAGTGCGATCGCAAATACGAACGATGCGCTGGAGAAAATCGCCCGGGCGGGTGGCGAGAATCCACCGTTTGAAGATGGCGCTGAGCGGGCAGCAGCACTGGCACGTGCAATCAGGCAAACATCGGGAGCAACGTACGGAATCGCAGTCCACGGGGTAGAAGAAGGCGATCAGCGGACCGAGAATCTTGGCAGGGGAGAAACGTACATCGTCGTCTCCGGGCCAAACGGGGAACGGGCCCGCCATGTGCGGTCGGCAGGCAGGGGTGCTCCCGATCGACGCCGCGCCGCGATGGGCACTTTGAGCCTGTTCAGGCGTGAACTGCTCGGGACTTCCGATTGAACTTGCCTGTTTTAGCCGGCAAGCACTGGCTCAACTACCCTAAAGGACAAAAAATACTGAATACAGTGGTAACGATTCGTCCTTAGACTGGAAAAGTCCAGCATGGTGGATAATTAGCCGTGCGCTGGTTCTTTTACGGGAATATGACAATCCAGCTAAGGCCGGGGGCCTACAGGAATGTTTCGCCAGAAGTCAGTAGTTTTTTCGCTGCTTGCAGCAGTACTGGTAGTAGTTGTTGCCTGTACGAGCGCAACTGCAACGCCGACTGCGACGCCTTCGCCAGTACCGCCGGCGGCAACTCCGGTTCCGCCAACGCCAACTCCTACTCCCGAGCCGACTTCGACCCCGGTTCCGCTTGTGGCAATATCGATCGATCCCACCGAAGATCCGATCGGATTTTTCGAAGCTCTTCCTGAATCTGAGGCGTCTTGCGTGTCCGATGCAATGGGAGGTCGTGACCAGGTAATAGCGATGCTCGAATCTTCGGTGGACTCAGGCTCGTTCTGGGTGGACGAAGCAGACGCTATCGATGGCTGCATCAGCGACGAGACTGTCCAACGTGTTTTCGCGGGCCAGCTTGATCGTGAAGCTGGAGGTCTCAGCGATGCCACGATGAGTTGCATCAGGGAGCAGACTACCGGGCTGTCCGCGGCCGGGCTTTTTGCCGAGGAACTCGAGGTGGATTCAGCTATCAGTCTCCTGAAAGGTGTGTTCTGTCTGAACGACGAAGAACGCGCTGCGATTTCTTTGAACGATGCCGATTACGGTTTCGACGAGTACGGCGGGATCGATGCGCTCGAATGCATCGTGAACGGTGTTGGTCCGACAGGTCTGACCGATCTCATTAGCATGGGCAGCAGCCTTGCTGCCGACGAAATCGATTTCTCGGCGATTGCCGATCTGTCCCCGCTTCTGGTTGAGTGTGGTGCGCTCGACGATTCAGATTTCGAAGAAACGGGAATGACATCCGGTCAGCTCGCATGCCTCTTTGGCGAGTTGGGCGAAGCAGGCCTGTCGCTGGTTGATCCCACTGCCGGTGAACCTGATGTCGGCGACCTGGCGGCATTGTTCTCAGCGTTCGATGTCTGCGGTGTCGAGTTGGACGCTCTGCTGGAAACCGCCGAGCTGCCGCTGGACACAGGCAGCTCGAGGGATGCCACCCCCGATCCGACTGTCCAGGTCGAAGCGACTGCAGTGATCCCGGATCTGGCGGAAATCGAATCAATGTTCACTCCTGAACAGATCATGTGCCTGACTACTGAAATCGGCGAAGATGAAATCGACAACCTGCTGGCCGGGGGCGCTCCAGACCTGAGCCTCTTCACAGCCTTGGCCACATGCGAGGTAGACCTGATGTCCCTGCTCGCCTCGTAGCTACAATGCCTGTGGCGGCGTGGCGGAAATTGTTTGTCGGGCGACAGTACGCGCAGGGACGGTTCAGCTACCAGATGAAGGGAACCGGGTTGGTTTCAGAGGCAATAATCGAGGACGGCGATGAATACGACGTCGTTGTCGTCGGAGGTGGAAACGCCGCGCTCTGTGCGGCCTTGGCTGCACGAGAACAGGGTGCCAGCGTGCTCGTCCTCGAAAAGGCTCCCGAGCATGCCCGCGGGGGCAACTCTTACTTTTCCGGGGGGCTTTTCAGGTTTCCCTTCACAGGACTTGAAGACCTGGAAAACGTCGTCGGCCCGATGACTGATTCTGACAAAGACCGCATTGAGATCGACCCTTACTCCGAATCCGATTTCTACGCAGACCTGATGCGTGTGACAGAGGGACTCGCAGACCCCGGTCTGGCACAGAAGCTGGTTTCCAGCGCTTCGGAAACCGTGAAATGGATGAAGAGTAAGAGTGTCCGATATGTCCTCGCTTACGGTCGTCAGGCTTACGAGGTCGATGGGAAGTTCAAATTCTGGGGCGGCCTCGCATGTGAAACGGTCGGCGCGGGTGTGGGCCTGATCGACTCGCTGTTCGAGGCATGTGAGCGAGAAGGTATTTCGATCGCTTACGAGACTATGGGCTCAGAGTTGAAAGTCGACCAGGATGGCGCGATCGCGGGTCTTGTCACACGATCGCCGCGTGGTTTTCGAACGGTCTCAGCGAGCAGCGTCGTACTCGCCTGCGGCGGATTTGAAGCCAATCCCGAGATGAGGGTGCGGTACCTGGGTGCGGCGTGGGACTACGCGAAGGTGAGGGGAACCGCTGCCAACACCGGAGACGGCATCAACATGGCGCTGTCGATAGGTGCCCAGCCGTTCGGCAATTACAGCGGCTGCCACGCGGTGGCATGGGACGCCGGAGCGCCGCCGTTTGGCGACCGTCGCATTGGCGATTTGTTCCAGAAACACTCCTACCCGCTAGGCCTGATAGTTAATCGAGATGGAGTTCGCTTCGTCGATGAAGGCGCTGATATTCGGAACTTTACCTACGCCCGCTACGGCAAAGAAATCCTGAACCAGCCCGGGCGTATCGCGTTCCAGATATTCGACAGCCAGGTGACGGCCCGGCTGCGTGACGAGTACAAAATTCTCGAAGTGATGAGCGCTACCGGCGATAGTATCGAGGTGATTGCAGAGGCGCTCGGGATCGATCCAGTCGAGTTTTCACGCACGGTATCGGAGTACAACGGTGCTGTCGCAGAGGGTGAATACGACCCGTCCCGACTCGATGGCAAAGGCACGGTGGGGATAAACCCACCGAAATCAAACTGGGCGTTGAGATTGGATCAGCCGCCCTTCACCGGGTACGCCGTTACCTGCGGGATTACCTTCACATTCGGCGGATTGAAGATCGACACCGATGCCCGCGTGATCGATACCCAGGGATACCCGATACCCGGTCTGTACGCGGCGGGTGAACTGGTGGGCGGACTCTTTTACGAAAACTACCCTGGCGGTAGCGGCCTTACGGCAGGGGCCGTATTCGGACGACTTGCCGGTTCCAGGGCTGGTGTGCATTCGCGGGTGTAGCGAGGTGTTTGGCGAGAGTGCAGTCCACTTCGGCGATGCTAGACTTGTGGCCCTGTTTCGACCATTCCATTTTTCGCCAGTTTCTGGCCCGCGTTTAGCATGATTTGGATGTATGCCGAACAACGCGAAACGTACGCTGGAGTAACCAGCGATTGAGGACCCCGCAGCAATGAAGAGCAGAGCAGCCATCCACGTTGGTCTTGGCAAGCCGCTGATAGTCGACGAGATCAACATCCCGGACCCGCAGCCCGACCAGGTCGTCGTGAAGTTGTACTCAAGTGGCGTGTGTCACTCGCAGCTCCACCAGATGCACAACGTCGAGACGAAGACGCCAACCCTGCTCGGTCACGAAGGATTTGGGGTCGTAACTCAAGTCGGCTCGAGCGTCGACCACGTGAAAGAGGGCGATGCTGCGATCGTGACGTGGGTCCCCCGGGAGCCGGTAAGGGGCCGCTTTAACGCACCGCCCGCCGGGGTGACCTGGCAGGAAGAACCGCTGGCCGGCTCTACCTACACCTGGGGCGAAGACGCCATCGTGTGGGGCGGCTACGTAGTCAGGGTCGACGACGACGCTCCGAAAGACCTCGCCTCGATCGTGGGCTGCGCTGTCCTCACCGGGGCGGGGGCAGTGACCCACACCGCAAAGGTCCGACCGGGCGAGTCGGTCGCCGTGTTCGGCGTTGGCGGAGTCGGCATGTCGGCCATACAAATGGCGTCGGTTTTGCAGGCCTACCCGATCATCGCAGTCGACCTCGACGATGCGAAGCTGGAGTTCGCAAAGGAATTCGGTGCGACCCACACCGTCAATGCCAGCAAGGTGGACCCGGTCGAAGCGATCATCGAAATGACCGGAGGCGGGGTCGATTACGCCTTCGACGCCATCGGCCTGCGAATAACGAACGAGCAGATTCTCCCTGTGACACGCAGCGGAGGATCGGGAGCCGAAAATATCGGCGGCATGGCGGTTCTGATCGGAATGCCGGGCCCGGAAATGACCATCTGGCCGGGACATTTCATGTTCCACCAGCGCCAGTACCGGGGTTCGCTGGGTGCGACCTACCCGGATAAGGATTTCAGCATGTACCTGCGCCTTTACAAGGAAGGTAAGTTCGCGCTCGATAAGCTTGTGACGAAGCGGTACAAGCTCGACGATATCAACGAAGCCTGTGACGATCTGCAGAGCGGCAAGATCCTCGGGCGAGCCATTCTCGAGTACTAGCCGGCAGCGTTTGCCTAGTTGTTATCGTCTATTTCACCGTGCCCGACCCTGAATCAGGCGTTCCCCCGGGTACTTAGATCCCCATCTCGGCATCTATCTCGTCTTGAAACATTGAGGACCGGCCCTCGGCGACATCTTCGACTGACACCGGAGACCCCGCCTGGCCCGACTCCATCAGTGCGTAGGCGAGCGCGAGGGCGTCCATACCTTCGCGTGGCCCGACTTCAGGTTGGCCGCCAGTTTCGGCGGCATGGACCATGTCGAGATACTCAAACGCAAGTATCTTCGAGTCGATAGTTGAAAAGTCCAGCTCATAAGAGCTGATCCGGCGTGCACCGTCCCAAAGCGTTGATGTGATGTCGTCAAGTTCGAACTCAGGCACGAGGTCCAGCAACGCATCCCCGGTGATTTCACTTCCATCACCTGGCACGACACGCGGCGACTGGCCCGAGCGGCTTCGAGGCCGGAACAGCGTGCCATTACTGCCGGAGACCGTTGAGACGCTCAGCGACTGGCCGTGCGAGGTGTCGGTCATCGAAAGCTGGCCGATGGCACCCGACTTGAACCTGATAACGCCGAACGCCGTATCGACCGCGGTCTGCTGGACCGCATCTCCCGTCGAATAGCCATCTTCTTTTCGGTGGTCGTAAAGCCCGGCGAGCCCCGGCGATACTTCGCGCATCGGCCTTAGAGTGCGATCGCTCTCGAAAATTGCAGTCTCGGCGTAGACCGAATCGGCCGGGCCCATGAGATAAAGCAGCATGTCGGCGTTGTGAACGCCCGCATCGAGCACCATTCCGCCAGCCTGTTCTTTTTTGGCTCGCCACACGGTGCTGTGCATCACCGCTCCGTTCGAGCTGTCGACGGACATATCGAGCGCGAAATAAGGGGTTCCGATCGCACCCGAGTCGATCAGCGCACGGGTGAGTCGGTTCATCGGGTCGCGCCGGTAGTTCTCGGCAACGGCCATGATCCTGCCGGTTGCCCGCGACGCTTCCCGCATCAGGCGGCAGGCCTTCAGGGTGAGCCCCATCGGTTTTTCGGTGATGACATGGAGGCCGGACTCCATGGCCTGAATCGCGAAGCGGTGGTGCATCGGGGTGCTGGTGACAATCGCCACACCGTCGAGATCGGCATTTTCGAGTATTTCGTCGAAATCGGTGTAGATATCGGGGCGGGAGCCGGTGCCTTCGCTCACGATGTCGGCGACTGTCGAGGCAACGTCGTGATGAACGTCGCACACAGCTGCCAGCGATACGGTGTCGAAGTACTTGCGAAGCTCAATGTAGCCGAGCGCATGCCTGCGCCCCATTCCACCACAACCAACAAGCGCAATATTAAAAGTCATTTTTTTGCCTATAGTTTGATCGCTTGAGTCCTGTGTTGATTGCTCGACTCTATCGCGGGTAATTACGGCAGCATCTCTACCAGCGGTTGAATGTGTTTTGGATCGCCGGTGAAGTCGAGACCCAGGTCGTGAACGATGTCGACGATTCGGTCGTTGAATGGCGTCGGCACCCCGATCTCACGGCCTTTTTCTGAAACGTAGCCGTTCAGGTAGTCGATCTCGGTGCGTCGGCCCTTCCGAACGTCCTGTCCGAACGACGGTACGCCGCCTGTTCCAGCACTTCGCGCCGAATCGAGCAACGTAGATTCCACTTCCTCCAAATTGTGGCCTTCTGCCGCGTCGATTACGGCGTCGGGAGAGATTCCTATGACAGTGTGAAGTCTAATTCCGAGTGCTCCGGCGACCCTCGCTACTTCCGCGCCAAGTTGGATTCCGGTCCTGCGCGCGTCGTTGTCCGTCCGCACCTCGGCTGTGCCGTAGCCGCTCAAGCCAGAAAGGGCATTGTTCATGCAGTTGATCATCAGCTTCGACCAGCGCTCGCCCCACAGGTCATCGGAGAATTCGGTGAGTTCGACGGAGTTCATCACTTCAATGAGCTGCCGCGCCCTGGCCGTATCGGCGCCATCTTGCTCGGCGATCTTGAAACCCGGC
>Ga0208113_1000735_pt1 | contig 16011 bp, 14 predicted proteins | sample Knorr_S7_td_NADW_FD_185598 | JGI IMG/M metagenome (GOLD analysis project Ga0208113, IMG submission 185598) | Marine microbial communities from Southern Atlantic Ocean transect - Knorr_S7_td_NADW_ad_2505m_LV_A (SPAdes) (version 2) | ecosystem: Environmental > Aquatic > Marine > Oceanic | place...
TGAAGATTTAAGAAAACATCTGTTATCAAGTTTTAAAGAATTTGAAAATATAGAGATAGCCGAACCAGGTTTTCTAAATATTTATTTTAATATTTTGTTTTGGAAAAAATATTTAAATGAATTAATTAAATTAAATTCTAAATATGGATCTAATATAGCTTTTAAAAAAAAATATAATATTGAATTTGTTTCTGCTAATCCCACCGGACCTTTACACGTAGGTCATTGTCGTGGTGCTGTTTTGGGAGACGTACTATCCAACCTACTCAGTTTTAATGGCAATAAAGTAACAAAAGAATATTATGTCAATGATTATGGCGAACAAATAAAAAGTTTTGTTTCTTCAGTTTATTATAGAATATTAGAAATTACTGAAAATAAAACTTTTCCAAATGACAAAAACTTATATCCGGGAAATTATATAATCGATATTGCAAAAAGAATAATTAAAAGTAAAGCCATAAAAGATTTCACCAATCTTGAAAAAATATACAAGAGGCTGTATTCAGAATCTTTAAAGCATTCTATGCAATTGATAAAAGGCAACTTAAATTTGTTGGGTGTAAAACATAATAATTTTGTTTACGAATCTAAATTGATTAACAATAAAACGGTTTCAAAAGTAGTTAAAAAATTAAAAAAAGAAAATTACATCTATGAGGGTAAATTAGATATTCCCAAGGGTGAACAAACAAAAAATTGGAAGATAAGAAATCAATTATTATTCAAATCAACTTTATTTGGAGATGATACCGACAGAGCATTACAAAAAGCTGATGGAGCATGGACTTATTTTGCCGGAGATATGGCGTATCATTCACATAAAATTTCTAGAAAATTTGATGTTTTAATAAATATTCTTGGTGCCGACCATGCTGGATATACCAAAAGAATTATATCAGCAACAAAAGCTATTTCTAAAAATAAAGTGAATTTAGTATGTAAAGTATCCCAATTAGTCAAATTATTTAAAAATGGAAAGCCTTTTAAAATGTCAAAAAGAAAAGGAGATTATATTACCGTTGAAGATTTGATCAAGGAAGTTGGTAAAGACTCAACCAGGTTTATGATGTTAAATAGAAGCAATGATGTTGAGCTAGATTTTGATTTCGAGAAAGTTACTGAAAAATCTAAAGATAATCCTGTGTTTTATGTGCAGTATGCTTATGCTCGTATTAATTCAATTTTTCGATTACTTAAATTAGATTTAAGAAGCAGAATTAAGTTGGATAATAAAAAATTTACTCTTAATCGATATGAAATTGAAATTTTAAAAAAAATTTCAGAATGGCCAAAATGTGTTGAATTATCATCCTCAAGACTTGAGCCACACAGAATACCGTTTTATCTTTATGAGCTTGTAACTTTATTTCATTCATATTGGAATTTGGGCAAAGATAATAAAGAATTTCGATTTGTTTCTAAACATAACAATATCAACAATTCCAGGTTAGTTGTTTTGCAGGCGCTATCAATTGTAATAAAAAATGGAATGTTAATTTTAGGAGTTTCCGCTCCAAGTAGTATGTGATGTACAAGAGAATTAAAAATGCATTTTTCTTGATAATTTTTTTTACTTTTATTTTTTTAATATCGAAATATTATTTTTCAGAACAAAATATAGTATTTACTAATCAATCGAGATCATCTTATGAAACGTCATTAGACAATGATAAAAATAATTTGCCAGTCTTAAAAAATGATACAAATAATACATTTATTTATGTAAGTGATTTAGAGAATTTTAAAAATAAGAGAAAAAAAAGATTTTGGGAAAAATTAATATCTAATAGCAATGAATAGAAAAGCAGTAATTTTTGGGATAAAGGGTTATCGGTTAACAAACAAAGAAAAGAAATTTTTTAAAAAAGTGAAACCATGGGGAATTATATTATTCTCAAGAAATATAAAAAATATCACTCAATTAAAAATTTTAATATACGAAATTAAAAAAGTCTTACATGACAAAAAGTATCCAATATTAATAGATCAAGAAGGTGGGAGAGTTTCTAGATTAAATAAAATTATTAATCTGAGTTTTTTTTCGCAAGAATTCTTTGGTAGACTGTACAATAAAGACAAAAAACTATTTTATAAAATTTATAAAATCTACATAGATAAAGTGTGTGAGATATTTAAAAAAGTGGGAATAAACATCAATACCGTTCCTGTTCTTGATGTAATAAGAAAAAATACTCACAATGTTATTGGTAATCGATCATTTTCACAAAATTCCGAAAATGTAGCAAAGCTCGGTAATGTGTGTATAAATTTATATAAAAAAAATAACATAGCGACTGTCATTAAACACATCCCTGGCCATGGCCTGTCAAAATGTGACAGTCATTATAAAACGCCAATAATTAAAACTAATAAAAAAGAACTTATGAGAAAAGATTTTAAACCTTTTAGAAGATGTAAGTCCCTTTTTGCCATGACCGCACATGCGGTTTATTCAATATATGATCTTGTTAATACGGCAACACACTCGAAAATTATTATTAAGAAAGTCATACGTAATCATATTTATTTCAAAGGTCTTTTAATTTCTGATGATATATCTATGAAATCATTAAAATATAAATTGGAAGAAAATGCGACTAAGGCTATACAGGCGGGTTGCAATTTAATACTTCATTGTAACGGGAATATGAGTGAAATGTCTAAATTATCAAAAGTTATACCCAATATTGATAATTTCACTCAAAAAAAAACATCGCATTTCTATAAATTTTTAGGATAAAGTTGTTTTTATGCAATTTGAAGGAAAAGAAACGTTAAAAATTGATATTGATAACTATTCAGGTCCACTAGAAGTTTTATTAGATCTAGCTAAAGCTCAAAAAGTTGATCTAGCAAATATTTCCATTACTCAACTAGCTGACCAATTTATAGAATTTATTAATAGTGTAAAAAAAATTAATTTAACACTGGCTTCTGAATATCTTCTTATGGCTACATGGTTGGCTTATTTAAAGTCAAAGCTTTTGCTACCAGAAGATGATGAGGATGATTTTAAGGCTAGTGAAGTGGCGGAAAAGTTAAAATTGCAATTAAAAAAATTAGAGTTGATAAGATTATTTTCTGATCAATTATTAAAAAAAAAAAGACTTGGAATAGATGTGTATATGCGAGGAATGACTGGAGGCATTAGAACTACAAGAAACTCTAAATATGCTGTTTCCTTGTATGAATTATTAAAATCCTACTCTAACCATATAATGAGGAGAAATTTTTTATCTATAAATATATCAAAATTACCAGTTTGTACGACTGAACAAGGCGTAAAAATAATAAAATCAAGTATAAAAAAATTGAATGATTGGTGCGATATTTCAGAGCTAATTCCTTCGCGATTTAAAAAGAACAATAAACTTAAAAAGACTGGTTTATGTGGACTTTTTTCAGCATCACTTGAACTTACTAGAGAAGGGCTAATTAGTATTATGCAAAAAAAAAATTTTGAAAGATTATTAATTAAGGAAAACAATAATGAAAAAAGATGATGTAAAAATTTTAAAATTTCCTAATAGTACATCTAATCTAGAAAGACAAGTAGAGGCAATTTTATTTGCCGCCGAGGAACCGTTAGATGAAGAAAGTATTCAAGAAAAACTAAAAACAAAAACAAATATTTCAAAAATTTTAAATTCTTTAGAAAGGCAATACCAAAACAGAGGAATAAATTTAATTTGCATTACAAAAAAATGGTCATTTCGTACCGCATCAGATCTTTCAAAATTTATGAGTATCCAAACGTACGCCAAAAAACAATTATCAAAAGCCGCGATCGAAACTCTAGCAATTATTGTATATCATCAACCTGTTACTAGATCTGAAATAGAAGAAATTCGCGGCGTATCGTTTGCCTCGGGAACTTTAGAAATATTATTAGAACTAAATTGGGTAAGATCATCAGGTCGAAAAAATGTTCCAGGTAAACCTATTCAATATGTTACGACAGATGATTTTTTGAGCCATTTTAATTTACAAAAGTTATCAGACTTACCAAACATAGAAGAACTTACATCAACGGGATTGATAGATAGCTCGAATGTAGATTCGTCAATATTTGGAAGTGGTAAATTTTATAAGGAGCAAAAAGATGAAAAAAAAGAGAATATTTATTCAAATATAGATGATATGTTGAAACGGTCTCTTAAATCTAATGAAGAATAAAAGATACCTTTGATAAATTAATAAAAATGTATATAATTTACATATGAGTATAGGTTTTTGGCAAATTGCAATCGTTGTTGTGTTAGTCGTTCTTCTTTTTGGAAGAGGCAAGATTTCTGATTTAATGGGAGATGTTGCAAAGGGCATCAAAAGTTTTAAAAAGGGGATGAAAGATCCAACTCAAGATCAGACAGAATCTGTATCATCAAAAGATAAATCTAACGAAGATCCAAATTCAGATAAAAAATAATTTTTAAATGCCACAAATTGGATGGTTCGAAATACTAATTATTGTGGTTTTGGCTATATTAATTATTGGTCCAAAAGATTTTCCAATTATGTTAAAAAAAATAGGATCATGGATAGGATCGTTTAAAAATTATTTTAATGAATTCCAAAAAGATATAACAGAAGTAGAGAATACTATTGAAGATGAAATTTCTTCTGTAAAAAATTTATCTAATGTAGCAGATAAAAATAAAAAAGATGAATGATGAGAAAGTTAAACAATCGAGTTTTGTTGAACATCTTACCGAATTAAGATCAAGACTTGTAAAATGCGTCATTTATTTATTTATTATTTTCGTTATATGTTATTTTTTTTCAGAAAATATTTATAGTTTTTTAGTAGCTCCATACGCTGAAGCGGTAAAGGACGATGAAATTAATAGAAGAATGATTTTTACTGCTTTGCACGAAACATTCATAACATATTTAAAAGTTGCTTTTTTTGCCGCAATGTTTATTACAAGTCCTATAATTTTAACTCAAATCTGGAAATTTGTAGCTCCAGGCTTATACAAAAATGAAAAAAGGGCTTTATTACCTTATTTAATAGCTTCACCTACTTTATTTTTATTGGGTGGTATGTTGGTTTATTATTTGATTATGCCCCTAGCTATTAAATTCTTTTTAAGTTTCGAAACTTCTGCGCATATTAGTAGTCTACCTATACAATTAGAAGCAAAAGTTAATGAGTATTTGTCTTTAATTATGAGACTTATTTTTGCTTTTGGAATTAGTTTTCAATTACCAATATTATTAAGTCTTTTAGCTAGAGTGGGTTTTATTGATTCGCAATATTTAAAAAAAAGAAGAAAATATGTAATAGTGATAATTTTTGCACTAGCAGCTATATTAACTCCACCAGATCCAATCACACAAATTGGTCTGGGAATACCTTTGTTAATTCTTTATGAAATATCTATATTGTCAGTAAAAATTATTGAGAAAAAGAAAAAAGATGCATAACATTAAATTAATTAGAAAAGAACCTAATTTTTTTTTAAAGAAACTTAGTCATAGAAATACAAATATTAGCTTAAAGAACTTATTAGATTTAGACAAAAAAAATAGAGAGTTAATCCAAAATAAGGAAAAACTTGAACAAGAAAAAAAAATTATCTCTAAAAAACAAGACAAAAGTCAATTTTCACGATCAAAAAAAATATCAAAAGAAATTGAACAATTTGATAAATCACATATAAAAATAGAAAATGAAATTGAAGCAACTCTTAGCTCATTACCTAATTTAGCCTTAGATGAAGTCCCTGTTGGTAATGATGCAAGCTCAAATAAAGAGATTAAAAAAATTGGTGAAATTTCTAAATTTGAATTTAAACCAATCTCACATTACGAAATTGGAAAAAGGCTAAATTTAATGGATTTTGATGTTGCCACAAAGACATCGGGGGCTAGATTTGTATTTCTTAAAGATAAACTAGCTCTTCTTGAAAGAGCAATTTCTAATTTTATGTTGGATTGTCATACTAATGAGTTTGGATATCAAGAAATATCACCCCCATTAATTGTAACTGATAATACAATGTTTGGAACGGGGCAGCTCCCAAAGTTTGAGAGTGATCAATTTGAAATTAAATTAGAAGATGAAAAGTCTAGAAAATTTTTAATACCTACAGCTGAAGTTGTTTTAACAAATATAGTTAGAGAATCATTTTTAAAAAAAGAAGAATTGCCTTTGAGATTGGTAGCTTCAACTGCATGCTTTAGAAAAGAGGCTGGCAGTTATGGAAAAGACACCAGAGGAATGATTAGACAACATCAATTTTACAAAGTTGAACTTGTTAGTATTGTTGAACCAATGAAATGTCTTGAAGAATTGGATAGGATGACCAATTGTGCCCAACAAATTTTGAATAAATTAAAACTTCCTTATAGGGTAGTTTTGTTATCTACAGGTGATATGGGATTTAGCGCAGAAAAAACATATGATTTAGAGGTTTGGATACCTTCTGAAAATAAATATAGAGAAATTTCAAGCTGTTCTTCTTGTGGTCAGTTTCAATCAAGACGAATGAGTGCTAAGTACAAAAACGAAAAAGGCGATTCAGATTTTTTGGGCACATTAAATGGATCCGGCTTAGCTGTTGGAAGAACATTAATTGCTATTATGGAAAATTATCAACAGCAAGATGGAAGTATCACAATTCCTGAAGTTCTAATATCTTATATGCATGGAGAAAAACGTATAGGTTAATTTTTATTGTTTATTTTTTTTATTTAGTATAATCATAGTACAAATTTAGGAGCTATTATGTCAGGATCAGGTTTTGCGCAGTTTATTCCTTTAATTCTAATTTTTGTTATTTTTTATTTCTTTTTAATAAGACCTCAGCAAAAAAAAGTTAAGGATCATAAGATAATGGTTACTGCTCTAAAAAGAGGCGATGAGGTAGTTACCTCAGGAGGCATTGTAGGTAAAATTGAAAGAGTCTTAGGAGATGATAAAGTAGATATATTAATTTCAGAAAATGTAACAGTCCAAGTTGTTCAATCGACAATACAAAGTTTATTAAATAAACCTAATACAAAAAAGTAATTACTTTTGTGTTATATTTTTCAAAACTTAAATTAGTTATTATATATTTTATAATAATTTTTTTATCATTATTATCTTTAGCAAATTTTTTTGAAAATGAAGATAACATTTTATTATCAAAAAAAGTTAATTTAGGCCTAGATCTTCAAGGAGGATCCTATTTGCTGCTTGAAGTTGATTCACAACCTGTCATAAAGCAAAGATTGCAAGATAAAGTAATTTTTATTAGGAAAGCCTTAAAAAAAAATAAAATAAAATATAAAAATTTACAATTGCAAAATGAAACAATTAGTTTTCAATTATTAAAAGACGATATAAAAAGATTTGAAGATTTTTTTCTCAATAAAAATAACTCTATCAATATTTACTATAGCACATATAGATCTTATGAAATGGATTACTTTATTAAGAACATGCGGACCCTTTCTCCTGCGGAGGATCTAGTAACAATTACATATTCTAAATTTGGACTAATCGAGATTAAAAACTCTATGTTAGATGATTCTTTAGAAATAGTTAGAAGAAGAATAGATGAAGTTGGAACTAAAGACCCTACTATTATTAGAAGAGGTAATGATAGAATTTTGATTGAGTTGCCAGGGCTAGATGATCCTAATAGAATAAAAAATTTATTGGGGAAAACTGCAAATTTAACTTTTAGATTGGTTTCTGAAACTGAAGATTCTTTTGGTTCTGAACTTTTATTTTATGAAGATGATGACGGTCAATTAAATATTAGCAAAAGAGTTATTTTGAGTGGAGATAATCTGATTAATGCTCAACCGAAACTCGATAGAGAAATTAATGAAGCGGTAGTAAGTTTTACCTTTGACAGAACTGGATCAAAAAAATTTGCTAGGGCTACTTCTAGTAATGTTGGTAAAAGAATGGCAATAATTTTAGACAATAAAATTATTAGCGCACCAGTCATCAGAGAGGCAATATTAGGTGGTAATGGACAAATTACAGGTGACTTTACATTTCAATCGGCGACTGATTTAGCATTATTGCTTAGATCAGGAGCATTACCGGCACCACTTAACATCATTGAGGAACGGACAGTTGGTCCCGATCTTGGCGAAGACTCTATTAAAGCCGGGGCTATTTCGTTGGCCATAGGTTTCTTATTAGTCATAGGTTATATGCTTTTTAAATATAAGTTCTTAGGAATTATTGCTGATCTTGCTTTAATCATTAATCTTATTCTTTTAATTGGTATTTTAACAATTTTTGAAGCCACATTAACTCTACCAGGAATTGCTGGAATCATTCTAACAGTTGGTATGGCAGTAGATGCAAATGTGTTAATTTTTGAAAGAATAAAAGAAGAAATGAAAATTGAAAAATCTAATATTCATGCTTTTGACATGGGTTACAAAAGAGCACAATCAGCAATCCTAGATGCAAATATAACAACCTTAATATCAGCAGTTATACTTTTCTTTCTAGGGTCCGGTCCAGTTAAGGGTTTTGCTCTGACTCTTGGAATAGGTGTTTTAACAACTTTATTTTGTGCATATTTTTTTGCTCGTCACTTATCATCACTTTATGTCATGAGAAATAGGGATAAACAAATCGTAATATGATTTTCAGAGTGTCTAATGATATTAAATTTTCTCATTTTTACAGAAAACTGAATATTCTGTCATTAATTTTTATTATTTTTTCTATTCTTGTTCTTTTGTTTAAAGGACTGAATTTAGGGGTCGACTTTAAGGGAGGCACTCTTATTGAGCTAAGAACAGAAAATTCAATGACCAATATAGCTGAAATAAGACAATCATTTTTAAAAATGAATTTAGGAGATGTTACTGTAAAAAAATTTGGTAAAGAAAATGATTATTTAGCAAAAATTGAAATAACAAAATCTGATGATGAAAACTTTATCAAATCAATCAATGATAAATTGTCTGCAGATTTAGGTTCTCAAATCAATTTCAGGCGAGTAGAAAATGTTGGTCCAAAAGTTAGCAAAGAATTACTGAGAGCAGGTTTATTAGCGATTAGCTTATCATTAGCCGCAATGCTATTTTATATTTGGATAAGATTCGAATGGCAATTTAGCTTGGGGGCTATTATAGCTTTAATACACGATGTAATTATTACTGTGGGAATTTTTTCTTTTCTATCTTATGAAGTTAATTTGTCCATTGTAGCTGCAGTGCTTACAATAGTAGGTTATTCTATGAATGATACGGTTGTAATATTTGATCGTGTAAGAGAAAATTTAAAAAAATATTCAAAGATATCAATTTCAGAAATTTCTGATCTTTCAACTAACCAAACATTATCTAGAACTTTAATTACTTCGGTAACTACGTTGCTAGCCTTATTTTCTATCTATATTTTTGGGGGAGCTATATTAAAAGGTTTTTCTTTTGCAATGATTATTGGAGTTATAGTTGGAACTTATTCATCTATATTTGTAGCCACACCAATCTTAAATTATACAAACGTAAATCAAAAAACTATTTTAAAAAAGGATAAAGAAAATAATTAGTAAAGGTTTTGAGCCATTACCATTGATAGTAACATTGGTAGTGATAACAAAGTATTTATTCTAGAAGTTAACATCGCTGTCTTTGCTGATCTAGCTTTTTCTTCAGGAGTAACTTCTACAATTCCCAGTGCTTTTTTTTGATTTGGCCAAATGATAAACCAAACATTATACGCCATAATTAGACCCAACCACATTCCAATACCAATAGCAGTGTTTTTACCACCACCACTTCCTATGCCTAATGCTAGAGCTTGGTGAATATAACCATTTAAAGTAGCAACTATTAAACCAGTAACTATTGTGGCGAGGGCTGCCCATCTGAACCAAAAAAGTACTGCTGGCGCTATTACTTTACCGATCGCTGGTTTTTGATCATCCGGAATTTTTGACATGCTTGGTATCTGAACAAAATTTAAGTACCAAAGTAAGCCTATCCACATAACACCCGCAAGAACATGAAAATATCTAAATAGCCAACTCCAAAACAACTGGTCAAAGGCCCAATCCCCGCCGCCGAAAAACAATCCAATGAATAATAAAACTGCAAGGATTATAGATAAATGAATAGTCTTTGATAGAGATTGTAATATAGAGACCATGAGTAAATCATATCATTTTTTGTGACAAAACTAAGCTGTTTTTTTTAACTTGCTGTTAATAATATTTTTTAGAAAATCTCCTGTATAACTGCCATTTATTTCAGTTATTTTTTCAGGATTACCCTCTGCTATAATTTGACCACCGTTTATTCCACCGTCTGGTCCCATATCAATTATCCAATCGGCGGTTTTTATTACATCCAGATTGTGTTCTATAACAACTACTGTATTTCCTTGAACAACAAAGGTTTGAAGAATTTCCAACAATTTTTTAATATCATGGGCATGCAAACCAGTTGTAGGTTCATCTAAAATATACATGGTTCTACCAGTAGATCTTTTTGACAATTCCTTAGCTAATTTTATTCTTTGTGCTTCGCCTCCAGATAATGTTGTAGCTTGTTGTCCTATTTTTATATAACCAAGGCCAACTTTTTTTAAGGTAAGTAATTTTGATCTTACAGCTGGTATATTTTCAAAAAATTTACAACCTTCATCAACTGTCATGTTCAATACATCTGCAATATTTTTATCTTTATATTTGATTTCAAGTGTTTCACGATTGTATCTGCTACCTTTACAAACATCACATGCAATGTAGACATCTGGTAAAAAATGCATTTCATAAGTTATAACTCCATCACCTTCACATGATTCACATCTTCCTCCTTTAACGTTAAAAGAAAATCTACCAACTTTGTATCCTCTAGCTTTTGATTCAGGTAGATTTGTAAACCAATCCCTTATTGGACCAAATGCTCCGGTATAAGTTGCTGGATTGGATCTTGGAGTTCTTCCAATTGGAGATTGATCTATATTAATAATTTTGTCTATCTGTTCTACACCTTTATAATTTTTAAATGGTTTTGGTAATTTTCTAGATTTATTATTATTGAGCATTAAATTTAATGCGTTATATAGAGTATTAACTATAAGTGTAGATTTTCCACTACCAGATACTCCAGTTACGCACGTAAATGTTCCCAACGGAATTTTAAGATTTATATTTTTTAAATTATTACCTGTAGCTCCTAAAATTTCCAAATATCTAGCATTTTTTGCTAATCTTCTTATATTCGGAATAGGAATACTTTTTTTCTTAGATAAATAACTTCCTGTAATACTATTTTTATTATCCATTATTGTTTTTATTTCTCCTTGAGCTACTACATAACCTCCATCTACACCAGCTTCAGGACCTAAATCGATAATATGATCTGCATTTTCCATAGTCTCAGTGTCATGTTCAACTACTATGACAGTGTTGCCTAAATCTCTAAGTCTTTTTAAAGCATTAATTAATTTAACATTATCTTTTTGATGCAAACCGATAGAAGGTTCATCCAATACGTATATAACTCCGGTTAATCCAGAACCAATTTGCGATGCTAATCTTATTCTTTGAGATTCTCCACCTGACAAAGTTCCAGATTCTCTTGATAAAGTGAGATAGTCCAAACCTACATTTAATAAAAAATCTAATCTTTCATTAATTTCTTTTAATATGTGTTGAGCAATTTTCTTTTCTTTTTCGTTTAACTTTTCATTTAAACTAGAGAACCATTTTTTTGCTTCAGTTATAGATTTTTTTGTAACTTCGCTTATGTTTAAATTATCAATTTTGACACATAAAGCCTCATCTTTAAGCCTCATGCCTTTACATTTTTCACAGTCCGATTCACTTTGATATTGGGAAATTTCTTCCCTTTTCCATTCGCTTTCCGTTTCAAGATACCTTCTCTCTAAATTATTAACCACACCCTCAAAAGTTTTTCTTGTTGAATATTTTTCATAACCGTCATCATAAGAGAATTTAATTTCATCTTCATTAGAACCAAAAAGAATTATGTCTTTTATATCTTTTGGAAGTTTTTTCCACGCTACATCTAATGAAAATTTATAGTGTTTTGATAAAGACGCCAATGTTTGAGCATAATATAAAGTTGTAGATTTTGCCCACGGTTCGATAGCGCCTTCTGCTAAAGTCTTTTTATTATTAGTAACTACTAAATTGGGATCAACATTTAAATTTACGCCAATGCCTTCACACTCTTCACAAGCTCCATATGGACTATTAAATGAAAAAAGTCTGGGTTCTATTTCTTCAATTGTAAAACCACTTTCAGGACAAGCGAATTTCGATGAAAACATAATTTTTTCAGTTTTTCTATATTTTTTTGGTAAAGTTTCGTTTTCATATTCAACAAATAATAATCCATCTGCTAAATTTAGAGCAGTTTCAACTCCTTCAGCAAGTCTATTGCCTAATTCACTATTTATAATTATTCTATCTACGACTATAGAAATATCATGCTTTACTTTTTTATTTAATTCAGGAAACTTATCAATGTTATAATATTCGCCATCAACTTTTATTCTTTGGAAACCTCTTCTTTTATAAATTGCAATTTCTTTTTTGTATTCACCTTTCCTTCCTCTAACAATTGGAGCCAACAAATATATTGTATTTTTTTTTGGAAGATTTTTAACTTTATCAACAATCTCTGCAACACTTTGAGATTTTATTGGTTTACCAGTGAATGGTGAATAAGGTGTGCCTGCTCTTGCGTACAATACTCTCATATAGTCATAGATTTCAGTAACCGTTGCAACGGTAGATCTAGGATTTTTTGAAGTATTTTTTTGTTCTATTGAAATAGCAGGACTCAATCCCTCAATTAAATCTACTTTAGGTTTTTTCATCTTATCTAAAAATTGTCTGGCGTAAGCGGAAAGACTTTCCACATATCTTCTTTGACCTTCTGCGTAAATAGTATCAAATGCTAAAGATGATTTTCCTGATCCTGAGAGACCAGTTATCACAATAAATTTGTCTTTTGGTATCTCTAGCGAAATATTTTTTAAGTTGTGTTCTTTGGCGCCTTTTATAACGATTTTTTTAACCATGTTTTTTGTGGACAATATCTAACCTATTAATAAAAAGATGGAAATATGTTATATTAGTCTATATTAACAATTAATCTTTTATTAAATCTATAAATAATATGGCAGGCAGTCTTAATAAAGTTCTATTAATTGGCCGATTAGGTGCCGATCCCGAAATAAAACAAATGGTTAACGGTAAGAGTGTCGCTAGATTGAGCCTTGCAACTAGCAATACATGGAAAGATAAGAATACAGGTGAAAAAAAGGAAAAAACGGAATGGCATAGAGTTGTAATTTTTAACGAAGGATTAGTTAATGTAATTCAACAATATGTAAAAAAAGGTGCCCAAGTTTATATTGAAGGTCAATTAACAACAAGAAAATGGAGAGATGAAAAATCTGGTGTTGATAGATATTCAACAGAAGTAGTTTTGCAAGGGTTTAATTCATCATTTAAAATACTAAGTAGCAAAAATAGTCAAATAGGAAATTTACAAGAAGATGGTTCCAAAAAAAGTTCACTTCCAAGTGATGAAAGCACCCCATCAAATGATTTGGACGATGAAATTCCTTTTTAAATTTAATGGAAAATTTAGAAATTAGTTCAGAGAAAAAAAATTATAAACCGGTTCTTGTTTATGATGAAATGAGCTCGTCTTATTTATCATACGCAATGAGTGTGATTGTTAGTAGAGCATTACCGGATGTGAGAGATGGGTTAAAACCGGTTCATAGAAGAATAATTTATGCTATGTATAAAGGTGGTTTTGATTGGTCGAAGCAGTTTAGAAAATCAGCAAGAGTAGTTGGTGACGTTATTGGTAAATACCATCCTCATGGAGATCAAGCCGTATACGATGCTTTAGTAAGGCTAACTCAAAAATTTTCGATGAGCATTCCATTAATTGATGGCCAGGGAAATTTTGGCTCTATCGATGGCGATCCACCAGCAGCAATGAGATATACAGAAACCAAATTAGCAAAAGTATCACAATTTTTAATTGATGATATAGAAAAAGATGTAATTGATTTTAGAAGTAATTATGATGAAACAGAAAAAGAACCTACTGTATTACCATCGCAATTTCCAAACCTGTTAGTTAATGGAGCGGGAGGAATAGCTGTGGGAATGGCTACAAGTATTCCACCACATAATCTAGGAGAAATTATTGATGGGACGGTGGCTTTTATTAATAACAAAGGTGTTACCATTTCACAGTTAATGAAAAAAATTCCGGGTCCAGATTTTCCAACTGGTGGGTTAATTATTGGTCGAGATAATTTAAAACTAGGATACAACAAAGGTAGGGGTTCAATTAAAATAAGAGGAGATGTAGATGTAGAAAGTTTAAAAAATGGAAGAGAACGCTTAGTAATAAAATCGATACCATATCAAATTAATAAATCAGTTTTAAATGAAAAAATTGCGGAGCTAGCAAGAGATAAAAAAATAGAAGGTATAAGCGATATTAGAGATGAATCTAATTATAAAGGGGTGAGAGTTGTAATAGATTTAAGAAGAAATATTGAACCTGAAACTGTCAAAAGGCAATTATATAAATTAACATCCATAGAGAGTTCATTCGGTTTCAACACATTGGCAATTGTTAATGGAAAACCAAAAATATTAAACTTAAAGGAGTTTATATCTGAATTTGTTAATTTTAGAGAAAAAACTCTAACAAAAAAAATAAAATTTGATTTAGATAAAGCTCTTGATAGAGCCCATATTTTATTAGGTATTTCTGTATCAGTTGAAAATATTGATTCCATCATTAAAATTATAAAAAAATCAGACACGGTAGAAGTTGCAAAAAAAGCTTTATTAGTTAAAAAATGGAAAATTAATAAAACAAATAAATTAATAAAACTTATAAAAACCGAGAAAAGTGCAAGCAGTTATACCCTGTCTGAAAGTCAAGTTATGGCAATTCTTGAATTAAGACTACAAAAATTAACAGCCTTTGGAATTAATGAAATAGAAACTGAAATAAAAAAACTTGCCACATTAATTAAAGAATATGAAAAAATTTTAAAATCCAAAAAAGAGTTATTTAATATAATGATTAATGAGTTACATAAAATTAAAGAAAAGTTTTCTGTGAAAAGAAGAACTAAAATTATAGATGCGGTTTTAAATTATAACATTGAAGAAACTATACCAAAAGAAGCTGTTGTGATTACAATTACACACAAAGGTTATATTAAAAGAGGTTCACTTTCCTCAGTAAAAATTCAAAAAAGAGGCGGAAAAGGAAAAGCTGGAATTAAAACGAGAGACGAAGATTTCGTTGTGCAGATTTTTACGGCTAATTCCCACACACCTATATTGTTTTTTTCTACTCAAGGGCTTGTTTATAAACTTAAAGCTTGGAAAATATCCCATGGAACAGCTAGTTCAAAAGGCAAAACTTTATTTAATCTTCTTCCCCTTAAAAGCCATCACTCAATAAGTTCGATTATGCCTTTGCCTGAAAATGAAAGCGAATGGAAAAAACTTTATGTAATTTTTGCCACTTTAAAAGGTAGGATAAAAAAAAATAGTTTGGAAGATTTTGCCAATATTCAATCTACTGGAAAAATTGCTATGAAATTGGATGAAGACGATAAAATAATCGGCGTTAAGATTTGTAGAGAAGATCAAGATTTAATTTTAAGTACTAAATTGGGTAAATGTATAAGATTTAGATCAAAAAAATTAAGGATTTTTAAAGGACGATCGTCTAAAGGTATTAGAGGTATAGAATTAGGCTCAGATGATAAAGTAATTTCCCTGTCAGTCTTAAATACTGTTGATATAAACCCAAAAACTGTAAAAAATCTACTAAAGAATGGATCAGCAAATAAAGCAAAAAAATCTGAAATAATAGCAAAACAAAAATATATTTTATCCGTTACAGAAAATGGCTTTGGAAAAAGAACCTCTTTTTATGATTATAGAGTTACTAATAGAGGAGGAAAAGGAATTATTGGAATTGTAGCCTCATCTAGAAATGGAAATGTGGCAG
>Ga0208113_1000736_pt1 | contig 16004 bp, 26 predicted proteins | sample Knorr_S7_td_NADW_FD_185598 | JGI IMG/M metagenome (GOLD analysis project Ga0208113, IMG submission 185598) | Marine microbial communities from Southern Atlantic Ocean transect - Knorr_S7_td_NADW_ad_2505m_LV_A (SPAdes) (version 2) | ecosystem: Environmental > Aquatic > Marine > Oceanic | place...
AGAGCGTGCTCATGTCTTCTCCGCCCACGGCTAGGGTCTTTCCGGCCCAAATTGGATCAATTCTGTTTCTCGATTGGCGCGTCGATCCGGTGCCGAAACGGTTGCAGGGCGATCTGGGCGCATCGGCCAAGGCCGGTTCGGCGCTGGGCGCCCGCCAATCGGAAACCCGGAGGGACGGAGCGATTTTGCACCAGTTCCGGCGCAAAGAATCTTGCCCGTATTCGGATACGCGCAGCGCTTCTTTGCTTGGTCCTGGTACAAAATCGCTCCATCAGAATGGTTCAATTTGGGCCGGAAAGACCCTAGTATCCGCGATCAGCCCAGATGCGTCTTGAACAGGTCGAGGGTGCGTTCCCGGGCGGCTTCGGCGGAAGCCTGGTGGTAATGTTGTCCGCCGACACGGGCAAAGGCATGACCCTGGCCCTGATAATCGTAAATCGTAACCTTGTCGTTGCCTTCCAGCGCGGCACGGACTTCCGCCTGCTGTTCGGGGGACACGAATTGGTCCTCGGTGGGGACATGGAGGATCATCGGCGCGTTGATCGTCTCGCCGATATGTTCCGTCAGCATCACCCCGTAATAGCTGACCGCGGCGTCGGCCTTGGTCCGCGTCGCCGTGAGAAACGCCAGCCGGCCGCCCAGACAAAATCCGACGGTGCCCACCTTGCCGGAACAGCCATCAAGGTCGCGCAGGGTTTCGATGGTGGAATCAAGATCCTGAACCCCTTTGTCGAGGTTGAAACCGTTGAACAGTTCGAACGCCCGGGCCCATTCTTCCTCCGAGCCGTCGGTCAACTGAATGCCCGGCTCCTGGCGCCAGAAAAGGTCGGGGCAAAGGGCCATGTAGCCGGCCTCTGCGAAGCTGTCGGTAAGGCCGCGCATGACGTCATTGACGCCGAAAATCTCCTGGATCACCACGACACCCGGGCCGTTTCCTGATGGAGGCGGCGCCAAATAGCTCATGAAATAGCCGCCATCGGCGGCGTTGATGGTGATTTCCTTGCCGCTCATGGTTGAATCCTCCTGCAAATTTTTTTGGTTGCCTACTTAGGTTATCGAAAAAGCCAACGGGGTGACGTTACCGCATTATCCGTAACGGGGCCAACCGGGGCCGGCTAAACTCAACCGTTGATAATCAGGCTCAACACCTTGCCGTCCCGGTCGACGGTAATATGCCAACGGCCCGACTTTGCCGAAATCAGCGAGCGAAGGTGAGCCACATTGGCAACGTCCTTGCCGTTGACGGACCGCACCAGATCCCCCAACCGGAACCCCAGGCGGTTGGCGGGCGAGCCCTTTGTCATCTCGATCACCACTACCCCGCTGACGAATGGATCGAGACCGAATTCATCCGCCAAGGCCGGCGATAGGTTGGCCACTTTAGAACCGGCCAGGGGTTGTTGCCCGGTCAGGACGGTAATATTGCGCGGAGGGATTTCCGGGGGCGGGGCTAGTAAAAGCTTCAACGCCATCGTCCGGCCCTTGCGCATCACCCGGAGCGCCAACGTTTCACCCACCAGCAGCGTGGCGATGCGGTATCTCAGCCCCTTCGGGTCGTTAACTTCATGGCCGTTGGCGGCCAACACCACGTCGCCGACCCGGAGTCCCGCCCTGTCGGCGGCCCCGCCTTTATAGACATTGTTAATCAGCACGCCCGTCGGCCGCTTCATGCCGAGAGACGTGGCGATGTCCTGGGACACACCCTGCCCCGAGGCCCCGAGCCAGGGTCGCACCAACTTGCCACCGTTGGTCAGGCTGTTGATCACGGCCCGCACCATGTTCGAAGGGATCGCGAAACCGATGCCGAGGGAACCGCCACTTTTTGAGAATATGGCGGTGTTCACCCCGACCAACTTGCCGTCCATGCTCACCAAGGCGCCGCCGGAGTTACCCGGATTGATGGCGGCATCGGTCTGGATGAAGAAATTAAGGTCCGACGAGGTGACCCGCGTGCGGGCCAGCGCCGAAACGATGCCGCTGGTCACCGTCTGGCCGACGCCGAAGGGATTGCCGATGGCGAGAACCAGATCGCCGACTTCGAGATTGTCCGAATTGCGAAGCGCCATCACCGGCAGCGAATCCTTGCCGGCTTCGACCTTGAGGATCGCCAGGTCCGTGCGATCATCCGTGAGGACCGTGGTGGCGGCGAATTCGCGCCGGTCGGCCAGCACCACATTGATCTGATCGGCGCCCTCGATGACGTGCTTGTTGGTGACGATCAGTCCGTCGGGGCGGACGATCACGCCCGAGCCGAGGGAGTTCTGTTGCTGCTTTTGGGGCTGTCTGAATCCGAAATCCTCGCCGAAAAAGCGGCGGAAAAAGGGGTCGTCGAATAGCGGCAGGCTTCTACGTCCCTGCACCACCTTGCGGGCATAGATGTTGACCACGGCGGGGGCGGCTTTCTTGACCAGAGGCGCGAAAGAAAGCTGCACCTCAGCTTTCGTGCGGGGCACCTGTCGTTCGGCGGCCTGGCCGTCAAAAGCGGCCAACACCCATGCCAGTGCGGTCATCGCGCCAAGGGTTTTAAAAAGGCAAAAAGCAGCCACCGGGGCTGCCTTTGCGATCGATATTCGGTGATCTCGGAGACGGTGGATCAAGCTGCCTCCCCCGGCCCATCGGTTTCCGCCTCAAGGGCGTGGCGAGCCTTGTCTTCGGCGCCCTTGGCGTCGGGGTCCCGGTCGACCAGTTCGATCACCGCCATCGGCGCGTTATCGCCATACCGGAACCCGGCCTTCACCACCCGGGTATAACCGCCGCTTCGTTCCTTGTAGCGTTCGGCCAGGGCTCCGAAAAGTTTGGACACGGCACTGTCGTCGCGCAGGTATGAGTGCGCCCGGCGGCGGGCATGAAGGGTGCCGCGCTTGCCCAGGGTGATCATTTTATCGGCAACGCGCCTGAGTTCCTTGGCCTTCGGCAAGGTCGTCTTGATCTGTTCGTGGGTCAGTAAAGATACCGCCATGTTGGAAAACATGGCTTTGCGGTGTGAACTGGTGCGGTTTAGCTTGCGGGCGCCGTGACGGTGACGCATGGTTCAGGCTCCTTTTTGCTTCCGTACGCGTGCCATTTTACACGCACGTATGTTCGTTCTTTCTTATCAGACCGAGGGAACTCCCTAGAAGGGGTCTTCCAGCTTTTTCGCCAATTCCTCGATATTCTCGGGCGGCCAATCGGGGATTGCCATACCCAGATGAAGGCCCATTTGCCCCAGGACTTCCTTGATTTCATTTAACGATTTGCGGCCGAAATTGGGAGTCCGCAGCATATCGGTTTCGGTTTTCTGGACCAGATCGCCGATGTAGATAATGTTGTCGTTCTTCAGGCAATTGGCCGAACGAACCGAAAGCTCCAATTCATCGACCTTGCGCAAAAGGTTCTTGTTGAACGGCAGTTCTTCGTGCTGCTCTTCGGAGAGGGCCTTTTGCGGTTCCTCGAAGTTGATAAACAGGCTCAATTGGTCCTGAAGGATGCGGGCCGCCAACGCCACCGCGTCGTCGGGAGAAACGACGCCGCTGGTGGTGACTTCAAGGCTCAGCTTGTCGTGGTCGGTGACCTGGCCGACGCGGGTATTGTCGACCTTGTAGGTGACCTTGCGCACCGGGGAAAACACCGCATCCACCGGGATCAAGCCGATGGGGCTATCCTCGGGCCGGTTCTGGATCGCCGCGACATAGCCTTTGCCGTTTTCAACGGTCAGTTCCATGTTCAGCTTTGCACCCTTGTCCAGGTGACAAAGCACCAGGTCCGAATTCATGATTTCGATGTCGGGGCCAGCTTCGATGGCGGCGGCCTTGACTTCGGCCGGGCCAGAGGCCTTCAGCGTCATCCGCTTCGGTCCCTCGGCGGACATCCGGATGTTGAGAGACTTGATGTTGAGGACAATGTCCGTGACGTCTTCGCGGACGCCCGGGATGGCTGAAAACTCGTGCAGGACGCCGTCAATATGCACCGACGTCACCGCCGCCCCTTGCAGGGACGACAACAAGACCCTTCTTAAGGCATTGCCAAGGGTCAGGCCAAAGCCTCGTTCCAGTGGTTCGGCGACGATGGTGGCCGTGCGCGTCGCATCGGCGCCCGGTTGCACGTCGAGTTTTGTTGGTTTAATCAGTTCTTGCCAGTTTTTTTGAATCAATTTGGTGACCTCACGCTCGCGACGTTGATCTGTGGCTCATGGGAGCCTTTCGATTTTCCTATCGCCTGCCCTCCCGGGTCCGGCGATGATGGGGATACTTCGTTGCATCTCTGCCGCGACGGGCACGGCTTTCTTTCGCCGCCTTACACGCGGCGGCGCTTCCGGGGTCGGCAGCCGTTATGGGGGATCGGCGTCACATCACGGATGGCGGTGATGGTGAAGCCGACGGCCTGCAGGGCGCGCAAGGCGGATTCACGGCCCGACCCGGGACCCTTGACTTCCACATCGAGGGTTTTCATGCCGTGCTCCATGGCTTTACGTCCGGCATCCTCGCCCGCAACCTGGGCCGCATAGGGGGTGGATTTCCGTGAACCCTTGAACCCCTGTGACCCCGCCGACGACCAAGCGATGGTGTTGCCCTGGGCATCGGTAATCGTAATCATGGTGTTGTTGAACGTAGCATTCACATGGGCGACGCCCGATGCGATGTTCTTGCGTTCGCGGCGCCGTGGCCGGTGAGTGGTTTCTTTCGCCATGTCGGTTGCTCAGTTACCCCTTGAGGACTCTTTTCTTGCCCGCGATGGCTTTCGCCGGGCCCTTACGGGTACGGGCATTGGTATGGGTGCGCTGGCCGCGCACGGGCAGGCCGCGGCGGTGGCGGCGACCCCGGTAACAGCCCAGGTCCATCAATCGCTTCACGTTCATGGCCACTTCGCGCCGGAGGTCGCCTTCGACCTGAAATTCCTGGTCGATGGTCTCGCGAATCCGCACCAATTCGTCGTCGGTGAGGTCGTTGACCCGTCGTTCCGCAGGAATGCCGATATCCTGGCAAATATTCGCGGCCGAGTTCCGGCCGATGCCGTGAATATACGTGAGGGCGATTACCACCCTCTTCGCGGTCGGAATATTAACGCCAGCGATACGCGCCAAAGCCCGTTCTCCTTAAACTTTGGAAATAAATAATTTTTTTCGTCCATTGGGTGCCGGAAGAGGCGCGATTATAGGGCTTGACAGCCCCAAGTCAACACGCTCAGCCGCACTATTCCGCCCTTTTTCATTATCCCAGAAGGGCATTCATTTGCTCCGTCACTGCATCGATTTTGGCCATGCCGTCAACTTCCTCCATTAGCCCTTTTTCCTTGTAATAGGAAAAGATAAGAGAGGTTTGCTCATGATAGGCCTGAAGCCGGGCGGTAACCGTTTCCGCGTTATCGTCGGTGCGGTGGGTAAATTCGGTGCCCCCGCATTGGTCGCAAATACCGTCTTTTTCAGGTTTTTCAAACTCATCATGGTATCCGACGCCGCACACGGAGCATGAAAACCGGCCGGTAATCCGTTTGACCATGGCATCGTCGTCGACCTTGATTTCGATGACATAGTCGATATCCAATCCCTTTTCAGTCAGCATCGAGTCGAGAGCCACCGCCTGAGGCTTGGTGCGTGGAAAACCGTCCAAAATGAAACCGTCTTTACAGTCTTCCTGGTCGATGCGCGACGAAATCATGGCGATAATCAGGTCATCGGGCACCAATTGGCCGGCTTCCATGATTTCCTTGGCCTGAAGGCCGAGTTCGCTGCCTGAATCCACTTCGGCGCGCAGCATATCCCCGGTCGATAGCTGGACGATGCCGTGGGTTTCCTGCAGGCGCCTTGCCTGGGTTCCCTTACCGGCGCCTGGGGGTCCAAAAAGGATGAGATTCATTACCGCCGGCCTTTCAGCCTTGATTTCTTGATCAAACCCTCGTACTGGTGCGCCAGAAGATGGGACTGCACTTGGGACACCGTATCCATGGTCACGGTAACGACGATCAGAAGGCTGGTGCCGCCGAAATAGAACGGCACCGAATATCGCGAGATCAACAACTCCGGCAGCAGGCAGATGGCCGCCAAATAGCTGGCCCCGGTAACGGTCAGGCGGGTTAAAACCCAATCCAGGTATTCCGCCGTGTTTTTGCCCGGCCGGATACCGGGAATGAAGCCGCCGTAGCGTTTCAGGTTATCCGCCGTTTCCGTGGGATTGAAAACCACCGCCGTATAAAAGAAAGCGAAAAACACGACCATGGAAATATAAATCAATAGATACACCGGCTGCCCGCGTCCCAGATAGGCGGCTATGTTGGTCAACCATTCGGGGCCCGATCCGGCCGAAAATCCGATTACCGTAATCGGCATCAGCAGCAGGGAACTGGCGAAAATCGGCGGAATCACACCGGCGGTGTTGATTTTCAACGGCAGATGCGAGCTTTCGCCGCCGGTCATCTTGGTGCCGCGTTGGCGTTTCGGATATTGGACGATGATCCGGCGCTGGGCGCGTTCGACAAAGACGATGAAATAAATGACGCCGACCGACATCATCAGCAAAAAGATGATGAAGGCGGTCGACAGCGCCCCCGTCCGTCCCAATTCCAGCGTCCCGGCAAGGGCGCTCGGCAGGTTGGCGACGATGCCAGAGAAGATGATCAGCGAGATGCCGTTGCCGACCCCGCGCGCCGTGATCTGTTCGCCCAGCCACATCAGGAAAATGGTTCCGCCGATAAGGGTCACCACCACCTGAAAACGGAAAAACATTCCCGGATCGGTCACCGCCGGGCCGGCGGAAGAGCTCATGCCTTCGAGGCCGGCGGATATGCCGTAGGCCTGAAACGCCGCGATGAGCACGGTGCCGTAGCGGGTATATTGGTTGATCTTCTTACGGCCGGTTTCGCCTTCCTTTTTCAACGCCTCGAGCTGCGGCGATACCGCCGTCATCAACTGCATGATAATGGAGGACGAAATGTAGGGCATGATATTGAGAGCGAAGATCGTCATCCGCCTCAACGCCCCGCCGGAGAACATGTCGAACATGCCCAGCACACCGCCCTGGTTTTGACGGAAGATGTCTTGAAGGACCACCGGGTCGATACCGGGGAGCGGGATATAGGTGCCGAGGCGATAGACGATCAGCGCACCCAGAGTGAACCAAATACGCTTCTTCAATTCGGCGGCCTTGGCGAAGGCCCCGAAGTTCATACCGGAAGCTAATTGTTCGGCTGCTGATGCCATTGATGCGCTTTATTGTCTAGCTTTCGTCCGAGCCGGAGTCACCGTCCTCGCCGCCTTTGGTTCCCTCTTTAGTTTCAGAGGGCTGTTCCCCTTCTTATTTGTCCTGCGCCTGTTCGCCAGCCGAAACTTTTTGTTATTCCGCCTGCTCGGCCTCATTCTTCTTGGCCTTCTTATCGGCCTTGCCTTTCTTGGCCTCTTTTCCGGCGCCTTCCTTGGAGCCCCCGTCGGCTCCGGATTCGGCTTTCTTCTTCGGCGCTTCAGCGCCTTCCTTGAACTTCCGGTGCCGCGCCTTGCCCTTGCCTTCGGGCTTCGGTTTCGGAGGCGTCACGGTAATGCCGCCGCCGGCTTTTTCGACCGCCGCGATCGCCCCCTTCGAGGCCCCGGTGACCTCAATGGTTAATTTTGCCTTCAATTCACCCTTTGCAAGCAGGCGCACGCCGTGGCGGCCCTTTTTCACCATGCCGCTGGCGCGGAGCACTTCTTCGGTCACCGGTTTCTTGGCGTCGATCTTGCCTTTGGCGACGGCGGCTTCCAGGTTGCCGAGCGTCAGTTCAGCATAATCCTTGGTAAAGGGATTATTGAACCCGCGCTTCGGCAGCCGCCGGTAAAGGGGCATCTGACCGCCTTCGAAGCCGAGCAGGGAAACGCCACTCCGGGATTTCTGGCCCTTATGGCCACGCCCGGACGTCTTACCCTTGCCGGAACCGATGCCGCGTCCGACCCGCTTTCGGGGCTTGCGCGCGCACTGGCGATCACTAAGTTCATTCAATCTCATCACATTAACTTTCTTGTTCAGCCGCCTTCATCAACGCGGACAAGGTGGCTGACTTTTTCAATCATGCCGCGGACGGACGGCGTGTCCTCAAGCTCGCGGGTCCGGTTGATCTTGTTCAGGCCCAAGCCGATCAGCGTCGCGCGCTGGTCATTCGGACGGCCGATGGAGCTGCGGGTTTGCGTGACCTTGAGGGTCGGTTTCTTTTTGCTTTCGGCCATCGTCTTATTCTTTGGCGGTGGCTTCCGGCCGCCCACCCCGTCGCGAAACGATCTCGGAAACCTTCTTTCCGCGCCGGGAAGCGACGCTTCGGGGCGAGGCGCAGGACTGAAGGGCCTGAAAAGTGGCCTTGACCATGTTGTGGGGGTTGGCGCTGCCGATGGATTTGGCGACGACGTCCTGGACTCCCATGGTTTCGAACACCGCGCGCATGGGTCCGCCGGCAATGATGCCGGTCCCCGGCGGTGCCGCCCTGAGAATAACTTTTCCGGCGCCGTAACGGCCCTTGACATTATGATGAAGGGTACGGCCTTCGCGGAGCGGTATTTGGACCATGCTCCGTTTCGCCTGATCGGTGGCCTTGCGGATGGCTTCCGGTACCTCACGGGCCTTACCGGTACCGTAACCGACCCGGCCCCGTCCGTCGCCGACCACCACCAGGGCACCGAAGGAAAACCGGCGGCCACCCTTGACCACCTTGGCGACACGGTTGATGTGGACCAGCTTGTCTAGAAGATCGTCTCCCTCATCCCGGTCCTGGTTGCGGTCGCGTCCACGGGGTGATCCCCGCCCGCCGCGGGGCCGTGATGAAGGAGGTCTAGTTTCCGCCATTAAGGTGCTCCCCTAAAAACTCAGTCCGCCCTCGCGGGCGGCATCGGCCAGGGCCTTGACCCGGCCGTGGTATCTGTATCCACCACGGTCGAAGATGACTTCCTTGATTCCCTTTGCGATCGCCCGCTCGGCTATGGTCTTGCCGACCTGACCGGCGGCGTCCTTGTCGGCTCCGGTCTTCAGTTTTCCGCGCAGGTCCTTATCCAGCGTCGAGGCCTCCACCAGGGTGGCCTGTCGGCGATCGTCGATGACCTGGGCGTAGATATGTTTTCCCGACCGGAAAACGGACAGCCGCGGGCGTTGCCCAAATTTGCACTGAAGCTGCTGGCGTGTCCGTCCCTTGCGCCGGTTGAATAAATGTTTTGTTTTGGCCATTACTTTTTCTTGCCTTCCTTGCGGAAGACATACTCGCCTTCGTATCTGATTCCCTTGCCCTTGTAGGGTTCCGGCGGACGAAAACCTCTGATTTCGGAAGCCGTTTGGCCGACCTTCTGTTTGTCGGCGCCGCTGACGGAAATATGGGTCTGGTCCGAACACTCGATGGTGATGCCTTCCGGAACCGGGAACCGGATTTCATGACTCAGCCCGAGTTGCATGATCAGTTCCTTGCCCTGGACCTGGGCCCGGTACCCGACGCCCTGAATTTCCAGATTTCGCGAGAAGCCTTCGGAAACGCCGGCAACAAGGTTGTTAATCAAAGTCCGGGAAGTTCCCCACATCTTCCGCGCCGAGAGTTCATCTGTCCGGGGTTTGACCCAGATTTGCTCGCCTTCACGACTCACTTCCACTTCGTGGGAAAGAGTGACACTGAGTTCCCCCAACTTTCCCTTGGCCGTGACGACTTGTCCGGCGAGGTCGACGTTGACGCCTTCGGGGATATCCACGGGGTTTTTGCCAATTCTGGACATGGGATTTTCCGGTTGCTTCCTAATAAGGCCCTAAAAGACCTGGCAAAGAACTTCGCCGCCGACGTTCTTGTCGCGGGCTTCCGAATCCGAAAGCACCCCTTGCGGGGTCGATAAAATAGAGATCCCTAAGCCGTTATAAACCCTTGGCAGGTCCTTGATTGCCGAATAAACGCGCCGACCAGGCGTTGACACGCGGCTGATTTCGCGGATCACGGGATCCCCTTCGTGATACTTAAGCTCGATCTTGATCTCCGAGATGCCGGGACGGACCTCGTGCTGGGAAAAATCGCGAATGAAACCTTCGCGCTTGAGAACATCGAGCACATTGGCGCGCAGCCTGGAAGCCGGCGACAGGACGGAGGATTTCCGGGCCCACTGTCCGTTACGGATTCGGGTCAACATATCGCCCAAGGGGTCGGTCATCGTCATCGGGTGACTCTCCTTACCAACTGGATTTGACCATTCCGGGAATTTGCCCGGACGACGCCAATTCACGCAAAGCAATGCGGCTGAGCTTGAACTTTCGGTAATTTCCGCGTGGCCGGCCGGAAATCTTACAGCGCAGGCGTTGGCGCACCGGAGCCGAATTCCGCGGTAGCTTAGCCAGCTTTATGCGGGCATTGAACCGTTCTTCCGGCGACAAAGTTTGGTCCTTCGCCTGAGCCTTCAGGGCCGTTCGTTTGGCGGCAAATTTATTAGCCAAACGGACTCGTTTCTTCTCTTTTTCTATGGCGCTTTTCTTAGCCATTGGGGTCTTCTCCCTTCGATTTTTCGGGCTTGCGGGATTTTGAGGAATCGTCGCTTCCCTTATCGGCGGATCGGGAGTCCGCCTTTTCAGCCGCCTCGGCACCAGAATCGCTACCCGCGTCCCCGGCGTCTTCACGAGCCGCGGCCCGATCGGCTTCCTCAACTTCCTTCATGGCATCCCTGGCGGCCTGTTTTTCCGCCTCAAGGGCGGCCCGACGGGCGGCTTCTTCTTCTTTTTCCTTTTCCGGGTCCCGGCCGCTGAACGGCATGTCCAACCCTTTAAGCAACTCTCTCGCCTCATCATCGGTCTTGGCGGTGGTGCAGATCACGACATCCATGCCGCGGATTTGATCGACCTTGTCGTAGTCGATTTCCGGGAACACGATCTGTTCCTTAAGCCCGAGGGCAAAGTTGCCGTTGCCGTCGAAACTCCTGGGCGAAATGCCCCGGAAATCCCGGACCCTCGGCAAGGCGATGGTGATCAGACGGTCGAGAAATTCGTACATGCGATCACGGCGCAGCGTCACCTTGCAGCCAATGGTCATGCCATCGCGAAGCTTGTAGGTGGCAATCGACTTCTTGGCTTTGGTGATGACGGCCTTTTGTCCGGAAATCAGGGCCAGTTCCTTGGCTGCGGCCTCGACTTTTTTGCGGTCGGTAACGCCTTCGCCGACGCCCATGTTGAGGACGATCTTGTCCAGCCGCGGCGCCTGCATGGGGTTCACGTAGCCGAACTCCTTGATCAAGGCCGGCTTGACCGTGTTTTTGTATTGATCGTGTAAGCGTGTCATATTCGTTCTGCCCGCTTTATTTATCAATCACTTCGCCGGACCGTTTGGCGAAGCGCACCTTGCGGCCCCCTTCGAGGGTCTTGTACCCGATCCGTGTCGGCTTATCGTCCTTGGGGTCGATATGCGCCAAATTGGAAATATGAATGGCCGCCTCTTTTTCGACGATGCCGCCGCCCGTGGCCTGAGTCGGCCGTTGATGGCTCTTGATCATGTTGACGTTCTGGACGAAGGCGCGGCCCTTCTTGGTCAAAATCTTCAGGACCTCGCCGATTTTCCCTTTGTCCTTGCCGGTCGTCACAATGACCCGGTCGCCTTTCTTGATTTTAAGCTTCGCCGTCATCACAACACCTCGGGCGCCAGGGAAATGATCTTCATATAGTTCTTGGCCCGCAATTCCCGGGTCACGGGACCAAAGATGCGGGTGCCGATAGGTTCCCCCTGGGTGCTGATCAACACCGCGGCATTGGAATCGAACCGGATCGCGGAGCCGTCCGGGCGGCGGATGTCCTTAGCGGTTCTGACGACGACGGCTTTCACGATCTCACCCTTCTTGACGCGGCCACGCGGTATTGCCTCCTTGATGGTGACGACGATGACATCACCGACGGAGGCGTACTTGCGCCTGGAACCGCCCAGCACCTTGATGCACTGAATCTTCCGGGCCCCGGAATTATCAGCGACATTGAGTTTTGTTTCGACCTGAATCATGGTCCTTGTCCTTATTCATTTCCCGGAGGGCGTTCTCAGGCGTCCTCGGCCAGGACCTCCCAACGCTTGTTTTTCGAGATCGGCTTGCATTCGCGAATGGAAACCACTTCGCCGACCTTGCTGGCGTTGTTTTCGTCATGGGCGGAATATTTCTTGGAACGCCGGATGAACTTCTTGTAAAGCAAATGCATTACCCGCCGTTCGACCTCTACAATCACGGTCTTGTCCATCTTGTCGCTCACCACAATCCCTTGCATGACGCGTCTTGGCATCTTCTTCGTTCTCCTTAGGCCGTCGGGGCCTGGGCCCGACGGCGTTCATTTAAAATCGTCTTAATGCGGCCGATATCGCGTCGCACCTGGCGCACCCGGGCGGTGTTTTCGAGCTGCCCGCTGGCGGTCTGAAAACGCAGGTTGAAGGCTTCCTTGCGGAGGTCCAGCAACTGTTCTTTCAGTTCGTCGTCGCTTTTGGCGCGCACGTCCTCGACTTTCATAACCTTATCTTTCTTCACCCATTCGGGTGACGAACCGGGTTTTGAGGGGCAGCTTGGCGGCGGCCAGGGTGAATGCCTGGCGGGCGACGTCCGCCGATACCCCGTCGACCTCGAACAAAATTCGGCCCGGCTTGACCCGGCACATCCAGTATTCCGGCGTCCCCTTGCCTTTGCCCTGGCGGACTTCGGCAGGTTTTTGCGACACCGGAACATCGGGGAAGATCCGGATCCATACACGCCCGGCCCGTTTCATGTGGCGGGTCATGGCGCGGCGGGCGGCTTCGATCTGGCGTGCGGTAATGCGTTCCGGGGTCACCGCCTTGAGGCCAAAAGAACCGAAATTCAGCTTGTAGCCTCTTTTCGCCTTGCCGTGGATGCGACCTTTTTGGGCTTTCCGGTATTTCATGCTTTTCGGGCTAAGCATTTTTCTTTTCCCTAATCCTGATGGCCATCCAGCGCCTTAGCGCTGGGGTTGCTGCTCCTGGGCCTGTTTGTCCAGCGCCATGGGATCGTGGGCCATGATTTCGCCCCTGTAGATCCAGACCTTGACGCCGCAGGTCCCGTAAGTGGTGTGGGCGACGCATTCGCCGTAATCGATGTTGGCCCGGAGCGTATGGAGGGGCACCCGGCCCTCGCGATACCATTGGGTACGGGCGATTTCGGCGCCGCCGAGGCGTCCGGCGCAATTGATGCGGATGCCTTCGGCGCCAAGCCGCATGGCCGATTGAACGACCCGCTTCATGGCCCGGCGGATGGAAACCCGGCGCTCCATCTGTTGGGCGACGTTTTCGGCCACCAGTTGGGCTTCGATCTCGGGCTTGCGGATTTCGACGATGTTCAGGTGCGCCTCCGACCCGGTCATATTCGAAATCTCGCGCCGAAGATTCTCGATATCGACGCCCTTCTTGCCGATAACCACGCCCGGGCGCGCCGTATGGATGGTTATGCGGGCCTTTTTCGCCGGCCTTTCGATGATGATCTTGGACACGCCGGCCTGGGCCAGGCGCTTGAAAAGAAACGCCCGGATCTCCAAATCCTCGTGCAGAAGATCGGCGTAGTTGCTATCGGCGTACCAGCGTGAATCCCAGGTACGGTTGATGCCTAGACGCAGGCCGATAGGGTTGACCTTTTGACCCATTAAGCTGTCTCCTCGCGTTCGCGAACTACTAGCCGCAGATTGCTGAAAGGCTTCTGGATATGCCCAACACGGCCCCGGGCGCGGGCGCGCCAGCGTTTAATGACCATAGTCTTTCCGACCGTCGCCTCGGCCACGTAAAGCCGGTCGACATCCAGTTGATGGTTGTTTTCGGCGTTGGCGATTGCGCTTTCCAGTAGTTTCTTGACCTCGCCGGAGATACGGCGGTGGGAGAATTCGAGTTCCGACAGCGCCGCCTCGCATTTCTTCCCGCGGATGGTTTCGGCCACCAGATTCAGCTTCTGCGGGCTGGTCCGAAGATGCTTGGCGTAGGCCATGGCTTCGTTGTTGGCGAGGCCGCGTCCGAATGATTTCTTGCCCATGGTCTAATCGGCCTCCCTTTTCGCCCTCTTGTCGGCGGAATGGCCATAATAAATGCGGGTCGGGGAAAATTCACCCAGCTTATGGCCGACCATGTCCTCGGTCACCAGTACGGGAATAAACTTGTGGCCGTTGTAGACACCGAACGTCAGGCCGACAAACTGCGGCAGGACCGTCGAGCGCCGGGACCAGGTCTTGATGATGTCGTTGCGCCTGGAGGCGCGGACATTTTCCGCTTTTTTCAGCAGATAGCCGTCAACGAAAGGTCCTTTCCAGATCGAACGGGGCACCTCCGGCGTCCTCCTATTTCTTGGCGTGACGGCGGCGCATGATCAGGCGGTCCGTCTTTTTGTTTGAACGGGTTCTTTTGCCCTTAGTCGGCTTGCCCCAGGGGGTCACCGGGTGGCGGCCGCCGCTGGTCCGTCCTTCGCCGCCGCCATGGGGGTGGTCGATGGGGTTCATGGCGACGCCGCGCACGGACGGCCGCTTGCCCAGCCAGCGCTTGCGTCCGGCCTTACCGAGCTTGATGTTCTGTTGGTCGGGGTTGGATACCGCGCCGACGGTGGCCATGCATTCGGCCCGCACCATGCGCAACTCCCCGGAGTTGAGGCGCAACTGGGCATAGCCCTGGTCCTTGCCGATGATCTGTGCATAGGTGCCGGCGGAGCGGGCGATCTGTCCGCCCTTGCCGACCTTCATCTCGACGTTGTGGATGATGGTACCGACGGGAATGTTCTGCATAGGCATGGCATTGCCCGGTTTGATGTCCACGGTATCGCCGGAAATGATCTTGTCGCCTTCGCGCAGCCGCTGCGGCGCCAGGATGTAACTGAGCTCGCCGTCGGCGTACTTGATCAAGGCGATGAAGGCGGTCCGGTTGGGATCGTATTCAAGGCGCAACACCGTCGCCTCGACATCGTGCTTCAGGCGTTTGAAATCGATGATCCGGTACCGGCGTTTGTGGCCGCCGCCCCGGCGCCGCGCGGTGATGCGGCCGTTATTATTGCGCCCGCCTTTGTTGCGAAGTCCTTCGGTCAGGGATTTTTCAGGTTTGCCCTTCCAAAGCCCGGCCCGATCGACGAGCACGAGGCCGCGGCGGCCGGGGGTGGTGGGGTTGTATGTTTTTAATGCCATGATCTTTTACACCCCCCCCATGACATCGATGGACTGGCCTTCGGCCAGGGTGATGATGGCTTTTTTTGTTGCAGCCTGTGTCCCGACGCGGCCCTGGAAACGCTTGACCTTGCCTTTTCGGCGCAGCGTATTGACCGCCGTCACCTTGACCTTGAACAGGTCTTCGACCGCCGCCTTGATCTCGAATTTATCCGCGTCCAGGGGCACCCAGAAGGTGACCTGGTTGTACTCGGATATCAGGGTCGCCTTTTCCGTCACCACGGGCGAACGGATCAGTTCATATATCCTTTCGCGGCTGGGTTTGGCCTTAGGCGGCGTGTATTTCTTCATTTCAACCGCTCCACCAGCTTCTCGACCCCGTCCTTGGTCAGCACAAGGGTATCGCGCCTGAGGATGTCGTAAACGTTGGCGCCACTGCTTGGCAGAACGTCAATGCCGTTGATATTGCTCGCGGCACAGCCAAAATTGGCGTCCACCTCGGCGCCGTCGATGACCAGGGCCCGGCCCCAGTCCAGTTTCGTCAAATGCTTGGCCAGCACGGCGGACTTGGCCTCCTTCAGCTTGGCTTTGTCCAGGACCACCAGCTTCCCTTCCGCCTGCTTGGCGCTGAGCGCCGACTTGAGCGCCAGCAGCCGGACTTTTTTCGGCAGCTTATGGGCGTGGGAACGAGTTCTCGGCCCGAAGGCCACGCCGCCGCCGCGCATCTGCGGGGCTACGGACGTTCCCTGACGGGCCCTGCCGGTCCCTTTCTGCCGGAACGGTTTTCCCTTTCTCGCCTTGACGTCGCTCCGTTCCTTGGTATGGGCCGTGCCGGCCCGTCGCTTGGCCAATTGCCAATTGACGGCCCGGGCCAGGATGTCGCGGCGGACCTCGAAGGCGAACACGGCATCGTCGAGTTCGATGGTGCCGGTTTTCTTGTTGGCGAGGGTGATG
>Ga0208113_1000741_pt1 | contig 15984 bp, 13 predicted proteins | sample Knorr_S7_td_NADW_FD_185598 | JGI IMG/M metagenome (GOLD analysis project Ga0208113, IMG submission 185598) | Marine microbial communities from Southern Atlantic Ocean transect - Knorr_S7_td_NADW_ad_2505m_LV_A (SPAdes) (version 2) | ecosystem: Environmental > Aquatic > Marine > Oceanic | place...
ACCATCACTTGCTAAATACAAATTAAGATCAGGTAAATCACAACCACCAGTTATATCTTTGTCGCCATCTTTTGCTGGAGTAGTGGTTAAGGAGTCTAATATATCAAAATAGGGGGGTAAAAACTCAAAATTATTTGTAATACCGGTGAAAATAAAATCAATTGGCTCTTTAGAAATATCAACCCGGTTTTCAATCATTAAATTTAAATCTAAAGGTATAAATCCAATTCCCGAATATTGACCATATTTAGTTTGTAATGATAAATTTAAACCCAGTTTATTTTCTTTAAATTCAAAAATTCCAGAAAGGGTATCCCACACATTAATTTTATCAAACCCTGGTTGGGAAATATCCATATGACTAATGATTTCCGGTATGGCAGCAGTCCCTTTTACATCTATGTTGCCTGTCATAAATCCTCTACTTTCGTATTCCCAAGGCAAATATCGGTTAAATCGTTCAATATCCACATTTTCACAGTTAAATTTCAAATTAAGTTTATCATCATCCTGAAAGAGTTCGCCTTGATTTGACAAACCAATATTAAACCAACCGTCTCCATTTATATTCCCCAAATATGTATCTAATGAAAAATTACTTAAGAGAAATCGTCGATTTCGGTAGGATGCTGATATTTTTAATTTGTCAAACTGAATATCATCTATATTACCGTTTTCCATTTCAACAGTAGCAAATATTATAGGATTTGGTTTTAATTGGTCATTACTTTTTTCGATATTTATTGTTGCAGAATTGAGTAAACCATTTAATCTGTAAGATTTCCCGGTTATTGAATATAGATTGTTTAAATCTAAATTTTGAATATCTACATCAATTTCATAATGATTTTTCCCCTGATAATTCCCCTTCATTTTCATTTCACTGTCACCAAGACTAATTTTGATTTGCGGAAAATGAAAATAATCTTCTCTTTTATTAATATAAAATGGCTGAATATTCAATTCAGTTTGTTTTAAACTTCCAGCAAAAACTGTTACTAATACATCTCCCATCGGTTCCTGCTCTGCAGAAAATTGAATTTTATCCCCCATAGTACTGATTGCATCTAATTTAAAATATGTTAAATCCTCATTTGATAAATCAACATTAAAATATATGCTGTCCCAATTATAGGACTTATATTGCCATCCGTTTAACATCCCAGACGATTTACCTGAAAATTGAGCATTTGTAATTTCACCAGAAATCTTGCCCCTAAAAGCAGAAAATTTATTTTCTAATAGCAAACCATCATTCAAATTTATTTCAACAGAAATATTATTTAAATCATTATTTTTAATCCAATTGAAACTCAATTCTCCAGATAAAGAATCAAGCTCATATTTCTCAAGTGTTGAATTATCAGAAAAGTCATTTATGTTTACTTCCCCGGAAATATTAAAATTATCAGCATCAGAAAAAGAGTCAATTTTTAAATTTCCGGATTGACCATTCGAGTTGATCATCATATTATCTGAAGTAACAATCCTTCCATTATATTCAAATTTTCCAGCAATGGAGGATATATTAACGGAATCAATAAGTGAATCAAATAATGAAATATCTCCAACTATTTGATCAAACCAATGGTCACTTTTTAAATTAACAGTACCTGAAATAAGCGAATTATTTAATAATTTAAAATCATCAATATTGCTATTGATTTCCCAACTTTTTTCAGGGATATTAATTATCCCTGTTAAGGCAAGATGTTGTCCATTCATAATTAATGATGCTGTGTCAATTTCAATAGTATTATTATTGAATATTCCACTTATCCAAATGTCTGTAAAATTTCTATTAAGATAATCCATATCAAATTTTAGATTTCCAATCAAAGTATTATTTTCGCTGTCAATTTCAGCATCAAGATTATAAATATTAATCCACAAGGAATCTATTGTGGATAGTGAAAGTTTCTCAATCTGAACAGTTCCGAAGGATTTGTGTAAATCTTTAATATTGATTTTACCATTTGCTTCTCCAGACAGCCAGCTTGAATTTGATGTAATCTTTGTAAACGCAAGCTCATTATTATTGATTAAGATATCACCGCTTGGCAATAGCAAAATATCGTGAAATAGAGGAGAGTCTATCTGGAGAGATTTAATTTTTAATTCTATACCATCATTAATATCAACCCATAATTCGCCATTTAAATTATACATTTCATCCATTACTACAATTAATCCATTATCGATTATGAGTGAGGTGATTTCAATATTAAAGAATGAAAAGCCAGATTTTTCTCTTTCCTTCACTTTTCCTGCCATAAATTTTTCATAATTATAATATGATGACTTGAGAATTAATTCTGACAATGCAATTGTACCAAAGGCAATCCGTGATAAATCAGGATCAATATAAATTTCCTTTGCGGAAAATACAATAGTACTGTCTTTAGTATAATTAAAATCACTCACCTTGAATCCAGTAACAAAATTGCCATTTATATTACCAATATTTAACTCTCCTCCCGTAGAATTTGGAAGCATATTTTTAATAATTAATTCAATATCATCAATAAAGTATTGGGGTCTGTATAAAAAGATAAATCCCATTATGATAATAAAGGATGATAACAGTAAAAATAACCGCAAAAACCATTTGCCCGCTGTGCTGAGTTTTCTCATGCGTGTTGGACACTTTCTAAACGAAAATGTTTCATTATTTTATACCTAAAATAGACAGCAGACTTATGTAGCATTAATGAACTAATACAAATTTAATTAACACATAGCTGCCAATTAAAATTATAGCAAATGCAACCGTAAGGAGATTAAAATATCGATTAATAAAACCTTCCACTTTTTCGCCATACTTAACTATTAAAAATGATACGAGGAAAAATCGTGCTGATCTGCTAATTGTTGAAGCGATTAAAAATAGGGGAAAAGAAATATTGAAAGCGCCCGCACTAATAGTGAAAACTTTAAAGGGAATTGGAGTGAATCCCGCTGTAAAAGTTATAATAAAACCGTAATGGTCATATTGCTTCTGTATATCAAGAAAAACACTCTCATTAAAACCTGGAACATGATTAAAGAAGAAATGAGCAATCTCATTATATCCATCTCCATTCCACCATAGAAAATACCCAATACCGTAACCTCCCATGGCGCCCATTATGCTAGCAATACTGCATATCAAAGCAAATTTAAATGATTGTTTTCGGCTTCCCAGCGCTAATGCAATTAATAGTACATCAGGAGGTATGGGGAAAAATGAGGCTTCAGAAAATGATAATACAAAAAGAGCAATGGGTCCATAGGGTGTTTTTGCCCAATGAAGAACCCAATCATACAACTTTCTCAAAATTGTAAACATGTAAATATTGTATATTTTAGCTAAATATTTTTAATCTAATAAGTAGCAAAATTAGGATTAATCTCTAATTATTTTTCTTAAAATTAAACGGATAAATTTGAAAGTATCACTAAAATTGTTAATAGAGCTATTTTCGCAACCATAAATAGTAGGAATCTCTAAATTGGCATGTGTACAATTATTTCGTAATAATTTGATTAATACTTCAGACTCAAACTGAAACCCTTTTTCATGAAAGGATTCTGAGCAGACATCTTTTAATTTATACCGACGGTAACCACATTGAGAATCTAAAACTGTCTTTCCACATAATAATGAAATAATATAGGAAGTTAATTTATTTGAAATTCTACGGTGAATTGGCATATCCTCTGTAAAATTCCGGGTACCTAAAACAAGGTTTATATTTTCATCATATTCTAAAAATGAATTGATTAACTCTGGATCATGCTGGTAGTCTGCATCAATTGTAATGGCATGTGTAAATCCTTCATTTTCTGCATATTGAAATCCTTTTATCAGTGTATATCCCTTCCCCTGATTATGCCTATTTCTTAATACAACAACGCCAGAATAGTCCATGTTAATCTTTGGTGTAGAACCATCATCAATAATGATTATAGGCGTAGAGGTTATTTTACGGATAGACTTTAAAAGAGAAGAAAATGTATCGGGAGGATTATAGGTCGGAATAATGATAGCAAGATTCATAGAAGAATTTTTGAAGGATATTTTTGTTCTCAGGATTATTGTAAAAAAACTCTATTTCAAGCTGAAAATAGAGTTTATCATATCGTCGGAACGAGAGGATTTGAACCTCCGGCCCCTTGACCCCCAGTCAAGTGCGCTACCGGACTGCGCCACGTCCCGATTTGTTAATTATTTATTTTTTCAAGGTGAGTAGAATTAATGTCCTTTTTGAGAACAATAGACATTAATTTATAAGAAATAATTATTAATCTTTAAATTGTTCGACGAGTTTAATAAGATCATCCAAACCCTGTTTTAAATCTTTAAGCGTTTGAATATCAATGCTATTACTCAGTTTTAAAATATTCTTTTTTTCAATAAGTTGACTTGACTTTTCAGAAGGATACTTTAAATGTTGAATTGCTCCTTTAATGGTAAATTTACGATTATATAAAAGTGATTTAATTTCCATTATTGTGTCAACGTCATGTGAGCGATAAATTCTATTTCCAGCTCTATTTTTTCCCGGTTTCAATTGAGAAAATTCAGTTTCCCAATATCGCAGTACATATTGTTTTAATCCGGTTATCTCACTCACTTCACTGATTGAATAGTATAATTTTTTTATATCTCTTGCTTCCATAATCTCTAATTTGAATTTTATGTTTAATGTAGTGCTTTAACTTAATTCATTAATAGGCCACAATCAAAGCATTTCTTTCACTAGTACTGTTGCAGTTGAAAATGAGTGTATAAAGTTCTCCTTTAAGTGCTCGCTATTAATATTTTGATATTTATTTTGAAGGGTTTTAACGCTATCAGTAGAATATATACTTCTACAATATTGCAATTGAATTTTACTAAACTTTACGGCCTTTTTTAGTAAAGGTAGCTGCATAAATAAATTAATAAATCCTGCCTCTTCAATAATTTCTATTGCTTTTCTCGTATAATCACCAAAGGGAAGGCAGAAGGAAGTTACTTCCTTCCCTGTAATATTTTCTATTATACGCTTTGAAGTTACAACATCATTTTTAATTCCATCATTGCTCATCCATTTAAATGATCGATGTAAATGTGAGTGGCTGCCAATTTCCCAGCCATTTTCTGACAGGGTGAGCAACTGAGATTTAGTTAAATGCATTGTTTTATTTACACCAAAAGTAACATCCCAATCATTAGTCTTGCCAATATATCCGCTTATGGGGAAAACTATGCCTTTAAGGCTATATTCTTCCATAATGGGAAAGGCGTTTGCATAGACAGATTCGTAACCATCATCAAACGCTATGGAAATATGTTTATCCTTTTGAGTGGATCGGTTAATATTGGCAATATATTGAACATGTTTTCTGAATTTATCTGGATGAATAATATTCAATCCAACATGAAACCCAGACGCTATACTATGGTAAGTGAATATTAAGGGATATGAATGCTTATGCAAACACATCATGCGGAGGTGTAAACGGCATATCAAATGCATCGGCAACACCCTCATGCGTTACCGACCCTTTAAAAATATTCAATCCTTTTAATAATGAAGGATTACTTTTAAAAGCTGTTTCATACCCTTTATTTGCAAGAAGTTTAATGTATGGGTAGGTAGTATTTGCCAAAGCAATAGTAGAAGTAAACGGTACTGCTCCGGGCATATTTGCTACACAATAATGTATAATACCATCAATCTCATAAGTTGGATCAGCATGTGTAGTAGGTTTACAGGTTTCAACGCATCCACCTTGATCAACTGCAACATCAATTATTACAGACCCTTTTTGCATGAGAGACAACATTTTTCTTGTCACTAAATTTGGAGCCTTCGCTCCCACTACAAGTACACTACCAATAAGTAAATCAGTTTTAGGCAACATATCAATTATTGTATGATGATTTGAATACAGAGTAAAAACATTAGGCGGCATAATGTCATCCAAATACTTAAGTCGAGATGCATTAATATCCAAAATATAAACCTTGGCGCCAAGTCCAGCTGCTAATTTGGCAGCGTTCATCCCTACAACGCCACCACCCAAAATAGTGACAGTTGCAGGCTCTACTCCAGGCACCCCGCTCAGGAGTTTGCCTATGCCCCCCATATTTCCTTCTAAACATTTTGCCCCATTTTGAACCGCCATTCGTCCCGCCACTTCACTCATAGGGGTTAGCAACGGCAATTCCCCATCATTGTTTTGTACTGTTTCGTAGGCAATGGCAATGGATTTAGAATTAATCATCCCGGTGGCTAAAGATTCATTGGCGGCAAAATGGAAATAGGTAAATACAATTTGATCTTCACGAATCATCCCATACTCATCTGGTTGGGGTTCTTTCACTTTTATGATTAAATCAGCTTTTTGAAATATTTCAGCGGGAGATTTAATTATTTCGGCACCGGCCTGTGCATAGATTTCATCACTGAAACCGCTGCCAGAGCCTGCCTGGGACTGTACGAGTATTGAGTGACCTGCCTTTTTAAGATCTTCGACTCCAAATGGAATAATGGAAACTCTGCTCTCGTTATTTTTTATCTCTTTTGGTACACCTATTACCATGAGCAATTTACCTATGTAAAGGGACTATATGCTGGTATTATCCTTTTTGGAACTTCTTCCTTTTCTCAGGAGGTGAATAGTTGTCAGGCTTTTCAATGAGAGCTTTCATGCTGAAGTCCAAACGTTTAAGGTCATCAATTTTGATAAGTTTTACTTTAACCTGATCACCAATTTTAACCACATCTTCAACCTTTTTAACATGTTCCCAATTCAATGCAGAAATGTGAACTAAGCCCTCTTTCCCTGGTGCAATTTTAACAAATGCACCGAAATCCATGATGCGAACAACTTCAGCATCATAAACTTCCCCAGGAACGGGTATAAGATTATATGAATCCAAGATGCGAACTACCGTATCGATATAATCTTGATCTTGTCCCATGACAACACACATGCCATCATCTTCAACGCTGATCTCGCATTCATATTCTGCGCTTATGGCTTTTATGTTTTTACCGCCAGGACCAATAAAATCTCCGATTCTATCTACCGGTATAGATGATTGTCCAATTTTAGGAGCATGGATAGATAGTCTGTCACGGTGTACTTCAAGCTCTTCTTTCATCACATCCAAAATATGGATTCGACCTTCTTTGGCTTGCTGTAATGCTTCCCGCATAAGATCAATGGGAAGTCCATCTATTTTAAGATCCATTTGGATTGCAGTAATTCCATCTCGTGATCCTGCTATTTTAAAATCCATATCACCTAAATGGTCTTCCGTACCCAATATATCCGTTAAAATGGCATAGTTATCCTTATCTTCCATAATCAATCCCATAGCAACTCCAGCTATTGGTGTTTTTACGGGCACACCAGCATCCATTAGACTGAGAGAAGCGCCACAAACAGTAGCCATGGAAGAAGAACCATTTGATTCAAGAATTTCTGATACCAATCGAATGGTGTACGGAAACTCTTCAAAATCGGGCAGTGATGGTTTTATTGCTCTTTCAGCTAGATTTCCATGTCCGATTTCTCTTCGACTTACACTGAATTTGGGCCGTGCCTCACCCACACTAAATGGCGGGAAATTATAATGAAGCATATGTTTTTTGTAAGTGAATCCTTCTATATTATCCAACATTTGCTCATCTCGTTTTGACCCTAGAGTTGCAATAACCAATGCTTGAGTTTCTCCTCTGGTAAAGAGAGAAGATCCGTGAGTTCTGGGTAAAACAGATGTTTCGATTGCAATATCTCTAACTGTTTTATAATCCCGTCCATCTGCACGAGTTCCTTTCAGGGTCATGTCCCGCAGATCAAGACTGATTTTATCTTCGATATAACTTTTTATTGCAGATTCATCATCTGGGAATTCTTCTGATAATTCATTAACAATCAATTGTTTAAAATCACGGATACTATCATATCTTTCTGCTTTTTCTCGAGGCGTATTTAAATCACTTATTTTTCCTTCAATAAGCTTATCTACCGCATCATTAAGGGCTTGATTCACTTCTATCTCAGGTATCTCCCGTTTGGCTTTACCACATTCGGCAACCAATTCTTCCTGTAATTTAACTATATCTTTAATTGCTTCATGGCCAAACTCGATTACAGCAAGAAAGTCCTCCTCACTAATAAAATTAGCTTCCCCTTCCACCATCACAATAGAATCTTTAGTTCCAGAGATAATAATGGATAAATCACTTTCTTCCATTTCAGTGTTGGTTGGGTTAATTTTGAGTTCACCATTTACTCTTCCTACTTTTATTGAAGCTACAGGACCATCCCATGGAATATCAGAGATTGCTAAACTAGCAGAGGCTCCAATTGTGCCTAAAATATCTCCATTATTTTCACCATCAAAGGATAAAACACTTATAAATACCTGTGTTTCATTATAAAACCCTTTGGGGAATAATGGTCTTAATGGGCGGTCTGTTAACCTGCATCCAATAATTTCCTTTTCTGATGGTCTGGCTTCACGCTTGAAAAAGCCGCCAGGGATTTTACCAGATGCGTAAAATTTTTCACGGTAATCAATTGTAAGTGGAAAGAAGCCTCTGTCGGATTCAATTCCCTTATTTGCAGTGCTTGCAACCAGTACAACCGTTTCACCATAAGTTACTAATACAGACCCGCTGGCTTGTTTTGCCATACGCCCTGTTTCAATAGTCAGTGTCTGACCCGATATTTCAATACTTTTCTTTATCATTATTTTCCTTTTTTTTATTTTCTTATTTTTAATTTTTCTAATATATTCTTATAACCATCAACATTATTTTTACGCAAATAATCTAATAACCGTCTGCGTTTTGAAACTAAAATGACCAAACCACGACGACCACTATGATCTTTTTTGTTTTGCTTCAAATGGCTTGTAATATTTCTTATTCTTTCTGTAAAAATCGCTATTTGAGTTTCCGTAGCACCAGAATTATTTTCATTTTTACCAAATTCTTTGGTTAATTTTTCTATTCTTTCTTTTGTTACTGACATATTACTCCCTATGTATTTATGTTACTAATATGATAGACAAATTTGACGATCTAATTCGAGTTGTCTCACTAATTCTGTCTTATTGCCATATTTTTTTTCTTTTCTAATAAATATTTTGAAAGTTACCTTAATTTTCTCATCCAATAAAGACAATGCATCTTCGGTTATCAAATGAACCTCGATAACATTTTCTCCACCATCGTAAAATGTGGGTCGATTCCCTATATTACACATACCAGGATACGTCTTATTGCCCACAACAGCATCAACACAATAGGCTCCCTGTCCCGGAATGACTTGATTTTGGATTTCAGGTTGAATATTAGCTGTTGGGAATTCTAATCCTTTCCCTATCCCCTCACCCTTCACCACAACACCGGATATTTCATACTCCCATCCAAGATAATTATTTGCGGCTTTAATATCACAATTCTGGATATGCTCTCTTATTTGAGTGCTACTCACAGAAATATCGTCAATTGTTAAGGGTTCTATTACATGCACATTGAAATTATATTTTTCACTCTGCTTTTTCAGGAATTCTGCATTACCCTCGCGTTTATTACCGAAATGATGATCATATCCAATAACAATATCTTCGGGATTAAAATACTCAATAATAAAACTATCCATAAAATCTTTGGCTGTTATTTTTGCAAACTCCAAATCAAAGGGAACCAACAATACATAGTCTATCCCACTTTGTTCTAATAATTCAAGCTTTTTATCAGTATTTGTTAATATGCTCCAATTTTTCTGCACATTCGATTGTAAAATACTTTTGGGGTGGGGATCAAAAGTTATAACCACGGAGGGGATATTTTTTCTGTCAGCTTTCAATTTAACATTTTTTATAATCTCCATATGACCTCGATGCATTCCATCGAAAGATCCAATAGTCAAAACTGATTTATCTAAATGAGGTATTGTATTTAGGTTCTTGCAGATAACCATTCCGGAAAGTCCTTTAATTCAATACAATTATTTTCATCAAATTCACCAATGCGCGTTCGTACCAATTTTACAAGATGTCCAACTGTGTTTAATTCATCAGCAATATCTTTAGCCAAAGAACGAATATAAGTACCTCTACCACAGGTTACTTTTAAGGTAATAGTATCCTGCGAGAATTGAATTAAAGTTATATCATATATATTAACTGTTCTCTTTTCACGTGGTATATCAATACCTTTTCGAGCATATTTATAAAGAGGCTGCCCATTTACCTTAAGTGCTGAAAACATAGGTGGTTCCTGTCTAATTTCACCAATAAATTTATTCAATACATCATTAATTACTTTTTCAGTAAGAAGTGGAATATCGGCTGTTTTTACTATTTTTCCTGTGGGATCAAGCGTTTCTGTTTCTACACCAAATTTAATTTCAGCAAGATACTCTTTTTCTTTATCCATGAATGTTTCAACTAATTTGGTATATTTCCCAGTACATAGCATCAGCACGCCTTCGGCAAATGGATCTAAAGTTCCAGCATGACCTACTTTAGCAGGCTTAATTTGACCTCTTATTTTTTTTACCACATCAAAAGATGTCCAGTCAACTGGTTTCCAAACGGGTATTATAGCATCAATCATTTTTACGAATCTTTTGTAATAGGCTGTCTATATGCTGAGCGTGTTCAATTGAATCATCATAATAAAATCTTAGCTTGGGAATAAATTTCAATCTGAGTTTATTCCCAAGGTGAAAACGAATCAGATTATGTTTAGATATAAATATATTTATTACATCTTCAACTGGTAGTTTATTTTCCAGAAAGCTTAGGTAGATTTTTGCTATTTTGAGATCTTCAGTTACATTCACTTTTGTAACTGTTAGAAGTCCTGCTTCCGGGATAAATATTTCAGATATAAAACAATTTGCAAGAATTTGTCTGATCTCATCCCCAACTCTTTCGTGTCTTTTATACGGTTTGTGAGAAGATGTATTTATGCTAAACTCCGTTTTATTTCTTTAATTTCATAAACTTCAATAACATCACCCTCATTGAAATCTTTAAAACCTTCTACTCCAATACCGCATTCGTACCCCTCAGTTACATCTGCCACATCCTCTTTAAACCTTTTGAGGGAGGTTAATTTTCCGGTGTGAAGTACTTCCCCATCCCGCTTCACACGTAATAATGCATTTCTAACAACTCTTCCTTCTTTTATGTAACAGCCTGCAATAACACCAAGTTTTGGTATTTTAAATTTCTCACGCACATCAGCATATCCCAGAGCTTTTTCAACTTCTTCCGGTTCTAGCAGGCCTTCTAAGGCAAGCTTGACTTCCTGGATAGCTTCATAAATAATTGAATAATTACGAATTTCCACGCCAATAGATTTAGCCATCGTTTTCGCTTCGGGAGATGATTTTACATTAAATGCAATAATAATAGCACTGGATGCCGCAGCAAGTGAAACATCGCTTTCCGTAATCATACCAACAGAACGATGAAGAATTTTTACGGACACTTCATCCGTTGAAAGTTCCATTAGAGAACCGCTAACTGCCTCAATTGATCCATCAACATCACCTTTGATAATAATATCCAATTCTCGGACTTCACCACTTGATATCTTTTTACCGATTTGGTCAAGGGTTATTTTTCTAAATCGGCGATGTTCAGCCTCTCGGGTTAGCTGTGCCCGTTCAGTTGCTATTCTTTTAGCTTCTCGTTCATCTTTAAATACGGTGAAAGTATCTCCGGCTTTAGGCACTTCATCAAATCCTAATATTTGTACAGGATCCGAGGGATAAGCTTGTGTCAGTTTTTGACTTCGCTCATTCATCAATGCCCGCACTTTTCCAAATTGATTGCCGCAAACAAATCCATCGCCTTTGAAAAGAGTCCCTTTATTAATTAAGACAGTGGCAACTGCCCCAAGCCCTTTATCAAGGCGAGATTCAATCACGATCCCTTTTGCTTCAGTTTTCTGATTCGCTTTCAGTTCTAATACTTCTGCTTCAAGTAATATTTTATCTAATAATTCTTCAACGCCTTGTCCATTTTTAGCAGATATCTCCTGACATTGATATTTACCACCCCATTCTTCAACTAAAATATTAAGTTCACCTAAAGATTTGCGGATTTTATCAGGATTTGCATTTGGCACATCAATTTTATTGATTGCAATAATAATAGGAACTTCTGCCGCCTTTGCATGATCAATAGCTTCTTTAGTTTGCGGCATAACATCATCGTCAGCAGCAATTATTACAATTACCAAATCAGTAACTTGAGCCCCTCTCGCCCGCATGGCAGTAAAAGCAGCATGTCCGGGAGTATCCAAAAATGTTATTTTTTTCCCACTATCTAATATTACCTCATACGCACCAATATGCTGGGTGATTCCACCAGATTCTCCAGCAACTACATTGGCATCTCTAATAAAATCTAAAAGTGATGTTTTTCCATGATCAACATGCCCCATTATTGTTACAACAGGAGCACGCTCCATAGCATTCTTGATATCTTCTTCAGTATCTTCTTCATGACTGGTTTTCTCTTCTTCAAATTCAGTAACCGTTTCTACATCAAACCCAAATTCATCTGCAATCATGATGATATTATCCATATCCATTCGCTGATTAATGGTCACCATCAGCCCCAGCCCCATACAGGCCATTATCACTTCTTGAACCGTTACATCCATGGATTGTGCCAGTTCGTCAACCGTAGTAAATTCAGGTACCTTTATGGATTTTACAATATCAGAAGTTTCAACATCAATATTTTTTTCTTTTTTCTTACTTTTCTTTTTTGAAACACTTTTTCCAAATTGGGGTAATGGCTGCTTTATTTGCGGTTTACTTGCATCACCTTTCCCTTTTGGAGAACGCCTTTTGGTTTGATTTATTTTATCAGCTATATCCTGGATGCTGATTTTCTTCAATTTTCTGTGTGGAGGAGGAGCATGTTCGGTTGCAGATACTCTGGTCAACTTAATAGTATCATTGTCGTTTTTTTCTGATTTAGCTGTATCTAATTTCGTCTTTGCATCGGTAGAACCATTTATTTCAGGCTTTACAGTTTTTATTTTTGCTTCAGCTTTTTCTTTATCGGCAACAGTCTTCTTTTCTTTTGTAAGTTTATCTGAGGCATCTTTCAATTTAGCGGATAATGCCAATTTTTCTTCATTAAGTGAGGTTTTCAGTTTTCGAACAGGTGGCTTAGCAAGAGTACCGGCGAATGCTGGATCTTCAATTTCTTTTTTATGAATTTTTGATACAACTACCTTTCGTGCCTGTTCTTTTCGATGGCGCTCAATTTGCAGTTTATCTTTAGAAAATTCAAGCAAAATTTCATCGTATGTTTCAGGTGTTACGGGAGCCATATGGCTATCGACTTCAGTACCATGATTCTTTAGAAACTGGATTATTTCCAAATGGGAAATATTCAGCTCTTTTGCAATTTGAAAAATCCGTTTTTTCTTAGCAACCTCAGGCATAATTAATCGTTATTAACCTCCTCTAATATCGATTCTTCTGAGTCAGATACCTCTGTTTTCCCCTCTTCTTTCTCAACACTTTTTGCCTCATGAATTGCTACAGCTTCTAAAATTATTGCTGTAATCTTATCCACAGTTTTTTCTCCAAATCCTTTCAGCGTTAATATATCTGCCTTCGTTGTACTAAGAAAGTCTTCGCTGGTATATATTTCACTTTTAGCCAATACTTCAATATGGTTTTTTGCAATTCCCTCAATCTCATCCAGATAAAGAGCCTCTTCCTGTTCGCCTTCATACTCAGATTTTTTAACTGCATCAATTGTATATTCGGTGACACTGGAAGCCAATTTTATATTTTGGCCATTTCTGCCGATGGCGATAGGCAATTCTTCATCTTCAAACACGGCAACCACATAAGGTCTTTCTTCATCAATATAAAGATTAATAGGCTTTGCAGGCGCTAAAGCTCGGGAAATAAGAATTTCTGGTTTATCGCTCCAATTAATAATATCAATTTTCTCACCATTTAATTCTCGTACAATGGACTGAATTCTACTTCCCCGCATTCCAACACACGCACCGACAGCATCTACACGGCGGTCAGAAGAGTACACCACAATTTTACTTCTATCTCCAGGAGCACGCTTCACAGCTTTTACTTCTATAATTTCATCCTCAATTTCAGGGATCTCTTTTTCAAATAATCGTTTTAAGAAAAAGTCATCACTTCGGGAAATGATAATTTCAGGTCCTCTGCTGGATATTTCAACATTGGTAATAATCCCTCGAATAGTTTCTCCCCTGCGAAATCGGTCATTTGGAAGTTGCTCATTTTTAGGCATAATGAATTCCGCACCATTTGCAGCATGTACAAAAATCTGGTCACGCTGTATTTGATGCACATTACCAACAACAATTTCACCAATTTTACTTGAGAATTCATCAAAGACAGTTTGCCGCTCAATATCTCTAATTTTTTGTACCATATATTGCTTAGCAGTATTAATTAATCGTCTGCCGAAACTCTCAGGACTTAAAATATTTACATAAGCGTCTCCAACTTCAAGATCATCATACTCTTTAATTGCTTCATCAATATGGATTTCTATTACCGGATCCATTACGGTGTTTACAACGGTCATTTCCTGGTAAATTTCAATTTCACCTTTTTCCATGTTTACAATTACGCTGAAATTTTCTCTTTCCTCACCATATTTTTTATGGATAAGAGCCATGAAGATATCTTCAATAATCGTACTTAAATTGGTACGATCAATATTTTTTTCCTTCGCCAGCATGGAAAAGGCTTCAATAATATCCTTATTAATCAATATATACCTCTGTCTTAATTTTAGCTTTGATTTGTCTATAAAAAGAGAAAGTGGGTTCATGCCCCACTTTCCGCTACTTAAAATTTATGGCAATATTCTTGTTTTTTACAAGAATTATATCCCCATTTTTTGCTTCGTGTAAGCTATCAGTTCTTCAGCAATATTTTTTTCATTAAACCCAACATCTTCATTATCAATTATTTCTTCTAATGTTGTTAGGGCGTTTTCATAATTATTCTGTGCCAATAAGGTAGCAGCAATGTCAAGCTGAAATCCGGCCTGAACTGGATTCCCTTCAGCAATATTTTCAGCTTTCTGGAAATATTTTAATGCAGTAGAAAAGTCAGATTCAGTAAGTGAGATATCTCCCTGAAGTTTATATATAGCAGCTAAAACATGAGGATCATTAATAGAACCATCATTTTCATTTAAAAGTCTTTTTGCTTCTTCAATATCATTTTTTGTCATGGCATCATTCAATAAATAAACTAACGATTGAACAGCTCCAGGTGTGTTGGGGTAATCTGCCAATACTCTCTCAAATTTTACAATAGCTTCATCTAAATTTCCATTAATAAAGATATTTTGAGCTCTTCCGGCTAAATGGGAAGCGCTTTCCATTTTTATATTGCCAGTGTGGCTATAATAGCTTAATCCGCCAACAGCAAGAACAACTACTGCTAAAATTTGAAGTACAGTACTGGTATTTTCTGAAAAGTATTGTACACCTTTAACTATATTTTCACGAATCGGATCATGTCTTAATTCTTCTTTTTTCATTTTTTCCCTTTTGTCATGTCTGTAAAATTAGGCAAGTATATATTTATTAAGCAAATAGGGATTTATGTTTAGAGTGTGGTAATGAGATCCAAAGCTCATCAATAATAACAGAATGGTGAATAATGGTAAAATGTTAAAGATGAATGAATATATGGTCTCCTTGCATTCTACTACTCACTATTCATTCTACTGCTAGTACCCTCGTCCCGAATCGAACGGGAAGCCTTTCGCTTAGGAGGCGAACGCTCTATCCTATTGAGCTACGAGGGCAATTTATAATTATTAGTGATAAATTGTTAATTATTAGGGTAAAGTCGTAAAAGAGCCACTAAACATGACATCTTTCAAGTTGTTTAAGAATGAGTTTTTTCTGTAAATCAATACTATCATTTCTATGATTATAT